>Ga0208631_100046_pt1 | contig 93142 bp, 85 predicted proteins | sample LakWasMet38_LOW7_2_FD_183878 | JGI IMG/M metagenome (GOLD analysis project Ga0208631, IMG submission 183878) | Freshwater sediment methanotrophic microbial communities from Lake Washington under simulated oxygen tension - Sediment Metagenome... | ecosystem: Environmental > Aquatic > Freshwater >... | reverse complement strand
GAGGGACAGACGCGTGGCCCGCGCGGTTCCTGGGTAGATTGCTTGAGCTGCAGGGTGACTTGCAGCCTAGATGAATGACTGTTCTCGACAGAACCCGGCTTATAGGCCGACTCTTTCTTCCTTTTCGAGCTTTTCGCTCAGTATTTTAAATCCCTAAACACGCAAAAGCCGTTTGATAATTATTGCGCCAGTCCTTTTTGATCCAGTCCTCATTTTTTACTTAAAAATTCAAAGTTTCGATAGCTTTTATACTTAAAGTTATTTCTCGCTAGATTAATTAACTTTTTGATAAAGAATAGAAATTATTTTGACATATTTTATGCAATTTTGTTCTGTTCGGATTGTGATGTAAGTCATTGTCGAAAAAGAAAGAATCTAAATGAAATCATTCTTGACTAGGGGTTATTAGAAATCTATAGTGGTCACAAGTGGAAAAAAGTGGGAAAAAAAGGTTTTTTTTGGAAATCTGGGGTAAATCTTGTTTCGAGGCATTAGCTCAATCAATCTGGACGGCAAAGGACGTCTTGCAATTCCTACCCGTTATCGGGAGGAGTTACAGGAATGTTGCGAGTGTCAGATGGTTGTGACAGTTGCCGTAAATGAGCGATGTGTTGGAGAGAATGGTTGCTTGTGGCTTTACCCGATGCCTGAATGGGAAAAACTTGAACAAACGATCAGTAAATTACCTACGTTGAATAAAATGGCAGGCAAGTTAAGGCGGTTTGTTATCGGGAATGCATCTGAATGCGAGATGGATGGGCAAGGACGTTTATTGCTGCCGGAAAAATTAAGAACATTTGCAAATGTGGACAAGAAAGTTGTCCTGGTTGGTCAGCTTAATAAATTTGAACTCTGGAATGAAGAAGCCTGGAGGGCAAAAGAGAGTGAATGGCTGGATGGTGACGATAATGAAGGGTTGGAAGACTTAGGCTCCTTATCCTTTTAATGCGGGAGATTTGTTAGTGGTACATTTGCCCGTGATGCTTGCAGAAGCCCTGCAGCAGTTGGCGATTAAAGAAGACGGCGTTTATTTGGATTGTACTTTTGGTCGAGGCGGACACAGCCAGGGAATTTTGAATCTATTAGGGCCATCCGGACGGCTATTGGCATTCGATAGGGACCTGGACGCAATTAATTCCGATTATGCGCAGGCCATGCTGGACGACAAACGGTTTAAGCTGAAGCATACGCCTTTCTCAGAGCTGGAAAATATAGTTGCAAGTGAAGGTTTGGCTGGAAAGGTCGACGGCATATTGATGGACTTGGGGGTGTCATCGCCCCAGTTGGACAATCCCGAAAGAGGCTTCAGCTTCTTGCGCAACGGGCCGTTGGATATGCGGATGGATGGCAATGCCGGCGTTACGGCTGAGCAGTGGTTGGCCGGCGTTGCTGAAGAGGACTTGGTTAAGGTTCTATTTGAATACGGCGAGGAGCGGTTCGCACGACGCATAGCTCACGCGATTATTGAAAAGAGAGTTAACGCGCCAATTGCAACAACCAGAGAGTTGGCAAAGCTTATTGAAGACGTCGTGCCAATCAAAGAGAAACACAAGCATCCGGCAACCCGTAGTTTTCAGGCAATTCGGATAGAAATTAACAGCGAATTAGATGAGTTAAAAGCCGTTTTGCAACAGTCCGCCAGGATTTTGAAGCCATCTGGACGTTTGGTGGTTATTTCGTTCCATTCATTGGAAGACCGAATCGTTAAACGCTTTATCAGAGCTGAGTCCGGAGCCAAGTATAACCCCGGAAGGCTGCCTATTAAGGAAATCGACATTGCTAAAGGCGTTTTGAAGAAAACGGGTAAAGCTCTAAAGGCAGGCCCGCAGGAAATTGCCCAGAACCCAAGAGCACGAAGCGCAATCATGCGAGTAGCCGAGAAAGTTTCGGTAACTGCTCCCTGCGTTGCTCTACCTCTCCCATCCATGGGGTCGTAAGTGGCAATAAAACGATATTTAGGGATGGGGGCGCTGATATCGGTGCTGTTGATATCTGCTCTGACTGTAATCTACAGCAAATATCAGTCCCGGTTAATTTTTATTGAGATTCAAAAGCAGGAAAGAGCGTTGGATCAGTATGAAGTGGAATGGGGGCAGCTGCAATTGGAGCTGACAACCTTGGCGGAACAGAATCGGGTAGAGCAAGTGGCGAGGAAACAATTGAAGCTGGTTATGCCGTTGCGGGAAAAAATTGTTTATATAAAGCCGTAAATGATTCATTTTCAACGCAGAAATACAACAAATAAGCCAGCCGGCAATTTTTCAGGACGATCGCACCGGTTCTCTACCGGCTCCGACACTTCTACCATCCATAGCGGCCGAAGGAAAATCGTGGTCGTTTTTATAATGGCCTGCATGGCGGTGCTGATAGGTCGGGCTGTCGATTTACAGGTGCTGAATAAGCAGTTTCTTAAGGATCAGGGAGACATGCGCCATGTCAGTGATGTGCCTGTTTCGGCATATAGGGGCATGATAAAGGACAGGAATGGTGCGCCGTTGGCGATTAGTACGCCTGTCGAGTCCATTTGGATGAATCCGCAAGAGGTTGATCCGGCAAAAGAACACGAAATCAGGCAAATGGAAAGCTTGTTAAATTTACCGAAAGGAAAGACCGTTGAGCTGATGAAAGGCGATGCGCATAGGCAGTTTGCTTATATTGCTCGCCAGGTTAGTCCGGTGGTTGCCGATCAGGTCAAGGCGTTGAAACTTGCGGGGATTTATTTCGAGCGGGAGTTCAAGCGTTTTTATCCGGCAGGAGAGGTTTCCGCGCATTTAGTCGGTTTTACCGATATTGATGATGTGGGTCAGGCCGGGCTTGAATCGGGATATGAAAAATCGCTAAAAGGAATTCCAGGCAGCAAGCGGGTTATCAGGGATGGACAGCGACGAATTATTGAAGATGTAGAAAATATAAAAGAGCCGGTTGCAGGCAGGAGCCTGGAGCTAAGCATTGATCAGCGCATCCAATACTTGGCGTATCGTGAGTTGCAACTGGCCGTTAACCTTAACAAGGCCAAGTCAGCGGCGCTGGTGGTATTGGATGCACAGAACGGGGAAATTCTGGCGGCAGTGAATCAGCCGTCGTTTAACCCGAATAGCCGAAAAAGTTTAAAGGAAAGCCTGTACAGGAATAGGTCGTTAACGGATGTATTCGAACCCGGATCAACGATTAAGCCATTTGTCGTTGCAGCCGCCTTGGATGGAGGATATGTCAAGCCTAATGAAGTTTTTGAGACCCACGGGTTTATTGAGATCGGGCATCATCTGGTTAAGGATGTGCATAATTACGGAACACTGGATTTGACTGGGGTTTTAAAAAAGTCCAGCAATGTTGTGGTAAGTCAGATGGCATTGCGCATGCCTCCGGAATATTTTTGGGGAATTTATAACAAGCTGGGTTTTGGCGTTGCTGCCGGCTCCGGTTTCCCCGGAGAAGCCAATGGAAGTTTGCTTGATTACCGGAACTGGCATGATTTTGATAGGGCGACTTTGTCGTTCGGCTACGGTGTCAGCACTTCGGCACTTCAGCTGGCAAGAGCTTACACGGCATTGGCGGATGACGGTATTTTACATTCGGTCAGTTTGTTCAGGCGGGATGAGGATGTTGATCAACAACGAGTGTTTTCAGCCAAGACAGCCAAGAGAGTCAGAACCATGCTCGAATCTGTGCTTATGAAAGACGGCACCGCTTACGAGGGCAGAGTCGATGGCTACAGCGTAGCCGGTAAAACCGGGACGGTAAAAAAAGCCGGCGCCGGAGGCTATGTCGAAAAAAGTTATTTTTCCGTTTTCGCCGGTATGGCCCCTGCCAAGAATCCGCGGTTGATTATCGTGGTTATGGTTGATGAGCCTTCCGCAGGACAATATTACGGCGGGATAGTCTCGGCCCCGGTATTTTCCAAAGTGATGGCGGGAGCGTTGAGAATGTTGGAGGTTGCTCCTGACCAGCAAGATAACATGCCTATCTTGTTGACAAGAAAAGGTCGCTAACATGATGGCTTCCAGGGATGCAGAAGGTGGCGGAGTAGTGCCGGAGCAATTGCCAGCGCTGAAAGATTTGCTAAGCGGGCTGGCGACGTTCCCAGAGCAATGCAATATGCCGGTTAGCGGATTGGTTTTGGACAGCCGGGAGTTGGCTTGCGGCGATGCATTTGTGGCATTGGCCGGAGCCAAGCAACATGGTTTGGTACATGGCGAACAGGCTATTAGTAACGGGGCTTGTGCAATTATTTTTGATCCGGCCGGGAATGGAAAACAGTTGGCAGAGACCTTGCAGCGTAGCGTATCTGCTTCTGTACCGATGATTGCGGTGGAAAAGCTGGGTTTAAAGCTGGGCGAACTGGCCGCGCGTTTTTATGGCGATCCATCCCGGTCTATGACCGTTATCGGCATTACCGGCACGAACGGCAAAACGTCCTGCAGCCAGTTTCTGAGCCAGATGCTTGATGATTGCGGAATTATAGGGACACTCGGCTGGGGAGAGTGGGGCAATCTCAACAAGACATTGAACACCACGCCGGACGCGCTGGCAATCCAGAAAATACTGGCCGAGTTATTAAAGAACAAAAAACGCATGGTAGCGATGGAAGTATCCTCGCATGGCTTGGAGCAGGGCCGAGTTAACGGGGTGGCGTTTAAGGGCGCGGTATTTACCAATATCAGCCGCGATCACCTGGATTATCACGGCACGATGGAGGCTTATGTACAAGCCAAGCTGGCGTTATTAAAACAGCCTGGTTTAGCTTTCGCGGTAGTGAATTTGGATGATGTTTACAGCGGGCAGATTATTGCCGCAGTCCCCGAATCGGCGCAGCTATGGACTTTTAGCGCCAAGGGGCAAGCATCGGATTCAGGCGAAAGTGTTCAAGCAGAAAATATAGTACATAAAACGGATGGCATCGAATTTGATGTGCGCTGTAAAGGGCAAGTTAAGGGAATAAAAGTACCATTGTACGGAGACTTTAATGTAGAGAATGTGCTGGCCGTGTTAGCCGTCATGAGGGCTATGGATATTCCGTTGGCCGAGGCGGCTAAAAAACTTGCCGGTATAAAGCCGGTTGATGGCCGGATGGAGCGATTTGGAACGGAGAACGATCCATTGATTTTTGTGGATTATGCGCATACTCCCGACGCTTTAGACAAAGTTTTATCCAGCTTGCGCAAGCATTGCAAGCAGGCTTTGTGGGTGGTTTTTGGTTGCGGTGGAAACAGGGATACGGGCAAGCGTCCGCAAATGGGAAAAATTGCAGAATTTTGGGCGGATCATGTGGTTGTTACCGATGACAACCCGCGTTATGAAAACGGACTGGATATAGTTAACGATATTTTGGCAGGCTGCAAAACAGCCAAAATTGAAGTCATTCAAAACAGAGAGCAGGCGATACAAAAAGTGGTAACAAGTGCAACTAAAGGTGATTGCATCGTGATTGCGGGCAAAGGCCACGAGCAATACCAGGAAAGCAATGACGTGCGCGTACCTTTCAGTGATCGACAAGTCGTGATGGACGCGTTGGGCAGGCGGAACAAATGAATATGATGCTGAGCGAGATTGCAGCATGCGTGCACGGAAAGCTGGTCGGGGAAGATGTTGCCATCTCATCGGTCAGTATAGACACAAGAGCGATAAAGCCGGGACAACTCTATGTTGCCATTAAAGGCCATAATTTCGACGGTAATGAGTTTGTGGCAGAGGCAGCGCAAGCAGGAGCCGTAGGGGCGATCGTACATCAAGGCATTGCCACGACCGCCAAGGATGGTGGAAGTGTCGCAATCAGTAGGGAACTGATGCGACCAACGATACCGCATATCGTTGTTGACGATACGCGGCTGGCATTGGCTGAGCTGGCAGGAGTCTGGCGAAAGAAAGCGACAGTGTCGGTCGTTGGCATCACCGGCAGCAACGGCAAAACAACCGTCAAGGAAATGGTGGCGGCGATATTGAGCGTCAATGGCAAGACGCTGTTTACCCAAGGCAATTTGAATAATGAAATCGGCGTGCCTTTGACTTTGTTAAGGCTGAACGAACAGCACCGGTACGCAGTCATCGAGATGGGCGCAAACCATCCGGGCGAAATTGAATATAGCAGCCAATATGCACAGGCGGATGTAGCGATCATTACCAATGTAGGGGCCGCGCATATAGAGGGTTTCGGCAGTGTAGACGGTGTCGCCAAAGCGAAAGGGGAAATTATCCAGACGCTTAAGCAAGACGGCGTGGCGGTTCTTAATCGTGATGATGTCTATTTCGACTATTGGAAATCAACAGCCGGCACAAGGAAAGTTATATCGTTCGGGATGGATGGACGAGCGGACGTGACGGCGCACTCTATCAAAGCGGAAATTGTTGATCATGCATTCGCCACGACCTTTGAATTAGTGGCGCCGGAAGGTGCATTGGCAGTACAGCTAAAGCTGGCCGGGCGACATAACGTCGTTAACGCACTGGCAGCAGCAAGCGCATGTCTGGCATTGGGCATTGATTTACAACAGATTAAACAAGGGCTGGAAAGCGTAAAACCGGTTACAGGACGTTTGCAGTCATTGGTAAGCCGTTTAGGCAATATCGTTATCGATGATACCTACAACGCCAATTCGGCGTCGCTTATAGCGGGACTGGACGTGTTGGCGAACTGTGAAGGCAGACACTGGCTGGTTTTAGGGGCTTTTGGCGAGTTGGGGGCTGAAAGCCCGAAAATACATGAACAAATGGGTGGAGTCATTAAATCAAGCGGCGTCGTACGTCTTCTGGCGGTCGGTTCTGATGCCCGAAATACGGTAAAGGCTTTCGGTGAAGGAGCGACTTTTTTTGATACTCAAAACGATTTAATTGAAGTGTTAAGGCAAGAACTTAAAGGTGATGAAGCGATTTTGATCAAGGGGTCAAGGGCTCAGCGCATGGAGAATGTAGTAGCCGCATTGGTTGAAAACTTCAGGAAATAATTAATGTTACTTTATTTTGCAGATTATTTGATGACATTTGACGGCGGTTTCCGGGTTTTTCATTACCTGACATTTCGCGCTATTCTTGGGGCCTTAACCTCCCTAGTCATTTCTTTTGTTGTCGGGCCTGTGATGATCAGAAAACTGAGCAGCAACAAGATCGGGCAAAGCATCCGCGAATTGGGCCCCCAATCGCATTACGAAAAGAAAGGTACGCCTACCATGGGCGGAGCGCTGATACTGATCGCTATTGCGTTCAGTACCCTGTTGTGGGCCGATCTGAGCAACCGCTATATATGGGTGATTTTGTTGGTGACCCTGGGTTACGGCATTATCGGTTTTATCGACGATTATAGAAAAGTGATCAAGGGCAACAGCGACGGCCTGTCAGCTAAAGCCAAATATTCCTGGCAATCGCTCATAGGTTTAGTGGCGGCTGTTTTTCTGTACAAAACCGCAATTTTGCCGGTGGAAACGCAATTGATCGTCCCGTTCTTTAAAGACGTCATGCTGGACATGGGCTGGATATACATAATTTTGACCTATTTTGTGATTGTCGGAACCAGCAATGCGGTCAACTTGACCGATGGGCTGGACGGACTGGCGATTATGCCGACTGTGATGGTCGCCACCGGCCTGGGAATTTTTGCTTATTTATCGGGACATGTGACTTTCTCGCAATATCTGGCAATACCCTATTTGCCTAATGCGGGAGAGCTCATCGTATTTTGTGCTGCTTTGGTTGGCGCCGGTTTGGGTTTTTTATGGTTTAACGCCTATCCCGCAATGGTATTTATGGGCGATGTCGGCGCGCTGGCGTTGGGCGCGGCATTAGGCGTGTTGGCGGTGCTGGTCAGGCAGGAAATCGTACTGGTGATTATGGGTGGGGTGTTTGTCATGGAAACGGTATCCGTGATTATTCAGGTCGCCTCTTTCAAAATGACCGGAAAGCGTGTTTTTCGTATGGCGCCGATACATCATCATTTCGAATTGAAGGGATGGCCGGAACCCCGCGTTATCGTGCGATTCTGGATTATTACCGTCATCTTGGTGCTGATCGGTTTGGCAACCTTGAAATTGAGGTAAGAAAAATGAATAAGGTTCACGCCCCTATGCATAGTTCAAAAAGCAAAACAGCCATCACCGCATTGTTGAAGAAGAATTTTGCTTTGGATCCGGAAACATCCAAAATTTTAGTGGTGGGTCTTGGCAATACGGGAATTTCGGTCGCGCATTATTTGCAAGGCCTGGGTTTCAAATTTGCCATCATCGATAGTCGCGCCAAACCCCCAATGATGGATGAGTTTTTTGAGCAAATGCCCGATACGCCGGTGTTTACCGGAGGGTTTGATGAGGCTGCGTTTAAGGTGGCGACGCATCTGGTGGTCAGTCCCGGAGTGTCGCTGAATGAACAGTCGATAATGAAAGCCATCGCCAACGGCTCGAAAATAGTCAGTGATATTGACTTGTTTGCCTGCTCTGTCAACGCGCCTATTGTTGCAATCAGCGGCTCCAACGGTAAAAGCACGGTGACTACCATGTTGGGTGAAATGGCCAAAGCGACCGGGATGAAAGTGGGCGTAGGCGGAAATTTGGGAACGCCGGCTCTGGATTTGCTGGAGCTAGACGCGCAACTCTACGTGCTGGAACTGTCAAGCTTTCAACTGGAGCGGACCTCAGCCTTGAACGCAGCCGCAGCGACTGTGCTTAATGTCAGCGCCGACCATTTGGACAGGCATGTTGATTTAGTCGAATACGCACGCGAAAAACAAAGAGTTTTCAGAGGCGACGGCATCATGGTCATCAATGCCGATGATCCGGTAGTCTCTGCCATGCAGGATGACAGCAGAAAGGCTTATACCTTTTCGATTAACAAGACAGCCGATTTTCATCTTGACTATCAGGGCGAGACAGAATGCCTGATGCACAATAAAACCTGCCTGATGCCGCTGGCTGAATTGCCGCTTGAAGGCAGGCATAACGCCGCCAATGCCTTGGCGGCATTGGCGCTGGGTGTGGCCATGGGGCTGGATGAGCGGATCATGTGCGAAGCCCTGCGACGATTTAAAGGGCTCAGTCACAGGATGCAGCGTGTCGCGGAAATACGCGGTGTTACCTGGGTTAATGACTCAAAAGCGACCAATATCGGCGCCTGCGTTGCCGCTTTACAAGGTTATGCCCGCAAGGTAATCCTGATTGCCGGCGGTGACGCAAAAGGCGCCGACATGAACGAATTGACGCCGGCGATCAAGGAAAAAGCTAAAAGCGTAGTGTTGATGGGCAAGGATGCGGGCTTGATAAAGCAGGCTCTGGATGGTTGCGTCCCTGTCTATTCGGCGGACAACATGGCGCAAGCGGTACAGATTGCGGCGGGCCTTGCCGATGCCGGCGAGAGCGTTTTACTGTCTCCTGCTTGCGCAAGTCTCGATCAGTATAAAAACTATCAGGATAGGGGCGAGAAATTTACCAAGGCAGTATTGGCGTTGGTTGACCGCTCAAGCAGTTATCCGCCATCCGTGGCGGCCGTATGAGCACGCAGCATTGGTTGCTTACAGATTGTAGCGCCGCCGCTTTTTTGTGTGGCCGGTCACATTTGTTCCTTACAAATTGTGACACTTCCACCTTCTTTGGTGGTCGTGAATGAGATTGCCGCTAGCACGAATTGGCCGATTTCATTTAGATCCAGTGTTGTTGATCGTAAGCACTAGCCTGTTGTTGATCGGCTATGTGATGGTGGCATCCGCATCATTGCACCTGGGCATAAAAATGACAGGTAATGGTTTGTATTATCCGGTCAGGCAGTTATTCCACATCGGCTTGGGATTGTTCTTTGGCGGGATCGTAGCGGCCGTTCCGATGCGGGTCTGGGAAGAGAATGGTCCCCAGCTGTTTCTGGCGGGATTGCTGTTGCTGGTCATCGTGCTGATCCCCGGCTTCGGCGTAAAGGTAAACGGCAGCGTGCGCTGGCTATCGATAGCGGGAATGCGGATACAGGTATCCGAAGTGGTCAAGTTTTTTTCCGTCATCTACATGGCCGGGTATGTCACTCGTTATCAAGAGTCAGTGCAGAATGCGGCTTTTGGGTTGCTCAAGCCATTGGGGCTGTTTTCGGTGGCCGGCTTTTTGTTGTTGCTGGAGCCTGATTTCGGTTCAGCCGTAGTGATTATCATGATAGCCATGGGCATCATGTTTCTGGCCGGCGCGAGATTATCGCAATTTATCGTGCTGTTGGGGGTTATTGGCATACTGGCCATGTTGCTGGTTTATTTTTCGCCGTACCGTTTGGTCCGGGTCACCAGTTTTATGGACCCTTGGGCCGATCCTTTGAAAACCGGATTTCAATTAGTGCAGGCGCTTATTTCGTTCGGGCGCGGAGAATGGTTGGGCGTGGGCTTGGGTAGCGGTATACAAAAATTATTTTATTTGCCCGAAGCGCATACCGATTTTTTGTTTTCAGTGATAGCCGAAGAATTGGGTTTATTGGGCGTGGTTACAGTGATTGGCTTGTTTTCAGTGTTGGTTTGGCGCACTTTTGCAATAGCCCTGGCCGCCGAACAGGCCGGTCAACGGTTTTCAGCCTTTATCGCTTATGGGCTGGGGATTTGGTTCGGTTTTCAGTCATTCGTCAACATGGGCGTCAATATGGGAATCTTGCCGACCAAAGGCCTGACCTTGCCGTTGATGAGTTATGGCGGCGGCAGCATGATGATTATGTGCTGTGCGGTTGCGTTGCTGTTTCGGGTGCAAAGCGAAACTGCTGAGATCAATGCCGGTACGCCAAAGAGAAACCGTCATGGCTAAACGCATCGTAATTATGGCCGGAGGAACCGGCGGGCATGTGTTCCCGGCATTAGCGGTAGCTCAAAGATTGATTGAAAAAGGCTGGCAGGTAAGCTGGCTGGGCACGCAGAAAGGGTTGGAAGGCCGAGTGATTCCAGAGCAGGGCATAGAGATCGATTGGTTATCGGTTGCCGGCGTACGCGGCAAAGGTGTGCTGTCGAAAATAAGCGCCGGGTTGTTGCTAATCAAAGCCTGTAGTCAGGCCTTGAAAATATTGCGCCAGCGTAAACCCGACGTGGTGTTGGGGATGGGCGGGTTTGTCGCCGGTCCCGGTGGGTTGATGGCAAAACTGTTAGGCATACCTCTGGTCATTCACGAGCAAAACCGGGTGCCCGGAACGACTAATCGGCTGTTGGCGCGGATGGCCAGTCAAGTGTTGGAAGCATTTCCAGGCAGCTTTAATAAAAAGATTGATGCCAAATTTACCGGCAATCCGTTAAGAAAACAGTTTATTGGCTGTGCTGAGCGCAAAGTGGCGCACCAAGGCATTAACATATTAATCGTTGGCGGCAGCCAAGGGGCTCAGGTCTTAAACGAAGTCGTGCCCGATGCGCTTGCAGTCCTACGCGCCGACCTGGCGAATGGAAACACGGTGCAAATAAAACACCAAACCGGCGCAGCGATGCAGAAGCAGGTCCAGGACCGGTATAAGGAACTAGGCGTAAATGCGGAAGCCAGCGCCTTTATAGAAGATATGGTATCGGCCTATCAATGGGCGGATCTGATGATTTGCAGGTCCGGCGCAATGACTGTCAGTGAAGTCGCAGCCGCAGGGGTTCCGGCTATTTTTATACCGCTGCCGAATGCGATTGACGATCATCAAACAGCCAATGCCCGGTATTTAGCTGATGCAGGCGCCGGATTGATATTGATGCAAAAAGATTTGAATACAGCAACGCTGGTAGAGCATATAACAAAAGTAATTAAACAATTGGATGTCATGAGTAAAACTGCAAAAAAATACGCACGTTTGGATGCGACTGAAACCGTTGCCGGTGTTTGTATGGCTGAGGCGGGATTATGACAAATCGACAGGAAAGACGATTTGCAGGGCGCAGTCGCCCGCAGGGTAGCGTACTGGGAGGTATGTTATGACCATCCCTAAAAGCCAAATGCCCGCCCAGGCTTTAGGTAATGTCGACCGGATACATTTTGTCGGCATCGGCGGAACCGGTATGAGCGGCATTGCCGAGGTGTTGTCGAACCTCGGTTATCACGTCTCGGGTTCGGATATTAAAGAAAGCGCGGTAACCCAACGATTGGCAAGTTTAGGCGTGACCATCAACATCGGGCATAAGCGCGAAAACATTGCAGAGGTTGACGTGGTGGTCGCATCCAGCGCGATTGACCGCAGCAATGAAGAAATAGACGAAGCTTATATTCAAAGAGTACCGGTCATTCCGCGCGCGGAAATGCTGGCTGAGTTGATGCGTTTTCGGTTCGGCATTGCCGTTGCCGGAACCCACGGCAAGACCACAACCACCAGTTTGACGGCGAGTATGCTGGCCGAAGGCGGGCTTGATCCCACTTTTGTGATCGGCGGACGCTTAAACAGCGCCGGCAGCAATGCCAAACTAGGCCTAGGCCATTATCTGGTCGCCGAAGCCGATGAAAGCGACGCGTCGTTTTTGTATTTGCAGCCGATGATGGCGATAGTCACCAATATTGACCAAGATCATATGGCGACTTATGAAGGCAGTTACCAACGGTTAAAAGATACGTTTAAAGAGTTTTTACATCATCTGCCTTTTTACGGGCTGGCGGTAATGTGCCTGGATGACGAAGGCATCAGGGCGATCCTGCCGGACATCTCCAAGCCGGTAACGACTTATGGGGTTCATGAAGATGCCGACGTGCGCGCCACTAATATTAAGCAGGTGGGCATGCACACTTCTTTTGACGTCATACGAAGAGGCGACTATCCGTTGTTGCAAGTCACCTTGAATATGCCTGGTTGGCATAACATGCTTAACGCGCTGGCGGCTATTAGCATAGCCACTAAGCTGGCGGTCGATGACGCCGCCATTATCAAGAGCTTGGGGGCGTTTAAAGGCGTAGGCAGACGGTTCCAAATTAACGGCGACTTGCCGATGGATGGCGGCAAGCTGACTTTGGTTGATGACTACGGACATCATCCGCGCGAGATTGCCGCGACACTTGAGGCCTTGCGTCAGGCTTGGCCGGATCGGCGCAAAGTCATTGTCTTCCAGCCGCATCGGTACACGCGTACCCGCGATTTATTCGAAGATTTCGTGCAAGTGTTGTCGACCGTTGACGTGCTGATCCTGATGGATGTGTATTCCGCAGGCGAAACCTCGATCCCCGGTGCGGACGGCAGGGCATTAAGCCGTGCAATCCGTGTGCGAGGACAGGTTGATCCGGTATTTGTCGAAAACTGGGAAGAATTGCCGCAAATATTAGCGGGCATCGTAAACGCAGAGGATGTGGTCCTGACCATGGGTGCGGGCAATGTCGGGCAGATTGCCGCACAGTTGCCGCAGTTGCTGGCAGAAGCGTTGCAAGGCAAGGCCTTAGCAGGAAGTGAGAATTGAAAGGTCGGTTGCTAGTGCATGAAAAACTGGCGAAATATACCAGTTGGCGCGTCGGCGGCCCTGCGGATCGGTTGTATATCCCGCAGGATCGGCAGGACCTGATCGGATTTATAGCGGCATTGCCTGATTCGGAGCCGGTATTCTGGATGGGTCTGGGCAGTAATTTGCTAGTCAGGGATGGCGGTATACGCGGTACGGTGATTAACACTAAAGGACGATTAAAAGAGATGCGCTTGACCGACAACGGCTCGGTTTATGTTGAAGCGGGCGTTCCTTGTGCACATGTGGCGCGTTTTTGCGGAGAGAACGGTTTAATCGGGGCGGAATTTTTGGCTGGCATACCCGGCACCATGGGCGGAGCCTTGAAGATGAACGCCGGAGCCTTTGACGGGGAAACCTGGGCGATCGTCAAAAGCGTAGAAATGCTCGATACGGCGGGCAAGGTAACGCATAGAATGCCACAGGATTTCAAGGTGAGTTATCGCTCGGTAAAGGGCTTTGAAAACGAATGGTTTCTATCCTGCGAGCTGGCTTTGCAGCAAGGCGATACGGAAGCAAGCCAACAGAAGATCAAAGGTCTACTGGAAAAGCGAGGAGCAACCCAGCCGACCAATCAACCCAGCTGCGGGTCGGTATTTAAAAACCCCGAAGGCGACTATGCGGCCAGGCTGATAGAGCAGATCGGCTTAAAAGGCTACACCATCGGCGGCGCTTGTGTGTCGGAAAAGCATGCGAATTTTATCGTTAATACAGGTAATGCAACGGCAGCGGACATTGAAGCCCTTATTCATTATGTCCAGGATAAAGTTGAACAACGGCAGGGGATAGTCTTGCAGACTGAAGTTTGTATGGTAGGTGAAGCAATATGAAGGCAATGGTGATAAACAAGCCGGAGCAATTCGGCCGCGTCGCGGTAATGATGGGCGGTTCGGCAGCTGAAAGAGAAGTCTCGTTAAGAAGCGGTGCGGCTGTTTACGAAGCTTTAAAACGTAAAGGCGTTGACGCGATTGCCATTGATGTAACGGGCAGCCCAATCGATGCATTGGCAGGGCAACAGATAGATAGAGTATTTAACATTATCCACGGCCGCGGCGGCGAAGACGGCGTATTGCAAGGAGTCCTGGAAGTGCTGGGGATTCCTTATACCGGCAGCCGGGTCATGGCATCGGCATTAACGATGGACAAGCTTAGAACCAAGCTGTGCTGGCAGGGCTACGGCCTGATTACGCCAAAATGGCATGTATTGAAAGATGAAGCCGATCTTGATGTTTGCATCGAAAAGCTGGGCTTCCCTGTTATCGTCAAGCCGGCGCAGGAAGGCTCCAGTATAGGCATGAGTAAAGCCACTAACCGTAGCGAGCTGCAACAAGCCTTAACCGTGGCGGCAAAATATCGTTGCGACGTTTATGCGGAAGCGTGGGTGACCGGTAAGGAATATACCGTTGCGGTACTGGATGGCGAAGCGTTGCCGGTTATTCGCCTGGAAACCCCGAATGCCTTTTACGATTATGAAGCGAAATATCAGGCGACGACCACGCAATACCACTGCCCTTGCGGGCTGAGCCAGGACCAGGAACAGTTTATAAAGAACTTGGCTGAAACGGCTTGCCAGGTTGTTGGCGTTAAAGGTTGGGGGAGAGTCGATGTGTTTATCGATGATTTGGGGCAGTATCAGCTGATTGAGGTTAATACCGTTCCCGGCATGACTGACCACAGTTTGGTGCCGATGGCGGCCAGGCAGGCAGGCATGGATTTTGACGAATTGGTCTGGCGCGTTCTGGAAACCAGCTGCGGATAATGAGTCATGCGTAGCTCTTCCAGCCATGTTTCCTTACAGGCAACTGCAAATCAGTTTCAGGCGGAATTGTGATGGCCGTTGTAAAAGCCATGATCACAATGTTGCTGCTGGCTGGGCTGGTCTGGATGGTGGGATACGGCGTTAAGAGTATCCCGATTAAGTATGTGAGAACCGAAGGGGTTTTTCAGTACCTCAGCAAGGATGAGATAAAGACGGCTTTGCAGCCGTTGGTGATGAGCAGTTTTTTCGATGCCGATATGCAGGCTATTCATCAGGCTGTTTCGGAATTGGCTTGGGTAGATACCGTTTCGGTTAAACGAGTTTGGCCCGATGCGATTGATATAAAGATACGTGAAAAAAAGCCCTATGTGCGCTGGGGGCAACACAGTCTGGTCAGTACACGGGGCGAAATAATTACACCCAAGAATATAGATCAATTTAAGTATTTGCCCATATTGCAAGGCCCTGATCAGCAACAGTTGAAAACACTGGAAATAATGAAGGGCGTTAACACGGCATTAGCCGACCAGTCCATGAAAATGGCGGAGTTTGCGATTAATGACCGGTGGGCGTGGAAGATTAAATTAACAACGGGTTTGGAAATACTGTTGGGACGAAATGAACAGTTAAAGAAATTACAAAGGTTTTTGAAAACGCTGGAAGTCTTGGAACAAGAGCAGGTTGAGAAAATGGCAATAGTCGATTTGAGATATCCCAACGGATATGCAGTTTCATGGAAGCCGGATACTGAGGAAATCGACTGGAAAAAAATTGCCGATCCGCAACATGAAATAGACGGCTAATCATATAAGGTAATACAGAGTAAACAAAATGGCGAAAAAAGCAGAGCGTAATTTAATAGTCGGACTGGATATCGGCACGTCAAAGGTTGCCGCTATTGTTGGGGAGATTACCAGTGATGGCAATATAGAGATCATCGGTATTGGATCGACGCCATCGCGCGGTTTGAAAAAAGGGGTTGTGGTCAATCTGGAGTCAACAGTGCAATCCATCCAACGCGCTATTGAAGAAGCGGAATTAATGGCGGGATGTCAGATTCGGTCGGTTTATGCGGGTATTGCGGGCAGTCATATCAGAAGCCTTAATTCTCACGGCATCGTAGCCATAAAGGATAAGGAAGTAACCCAGTACGATATCGACAGGGTGATAGATTCCGCCCGTGCTGTGGCAATTCCTGCGGATCAGAAGATTTTACATATTCTGCCGCAGGAGTTTGTGATCGATCTCCAGGAAGGCATCAAGGAGCCAATCGGGATGTCGGGCATTCGCTTGGAGGCCAAGGTTCATATGGTCACCGGCAGTGTCAGTGCTTCGCAAAATATCGTCAAATGCATTCGGCGTTGCGGCCTGGAAGTTGATGATATTGTGCTGGAGCAATTGGCATCCTGCAATTCCGTACTCACGGATGATGAAAAAGAATTGGGCGTTTGCCTGATTGATATTGGCGGCGGAACTACGGATATTGCGATTTTTGTAGATGGCGCCATAAAACACACCGCAGTGATCCCCATCGCCGGTGATCAGGTGACCAATGATATTGCTGTCGCCTTGCGTACGCCGACCCTCAATGCCGAGGATATTAAACGAAAATATGCCTGTGCTTTAACGCAGTTGGCAAATGTGGATGAAGTTATTGAAGTGCCTAGCATCGGAGATAGAGCGCCTCGCAAGATTTCAACGCAAAACCTGGCCGAGATTATTGAGCCTCGGTATGAAGAATTAATGCTGTTGGTTCAGTCGGAACTAAGACGGAGCGGCTATGAGGAATTAATTGCCGCCGGGGTAGTGTTAACGGGGGGTAGTTCAAAGGTTAGAGGATTGATCGATTTGGCGGAAGAAATTTTCCATATGCCGGTGCGTATGGGCGGGCCGCAAAATGTGACAGGATTGACCGAGGTGGTAAAAAACCCGATTCACTCTACAGGGGTCGGGTTATTAATGTATGGGAAAGAACATCAAGGTGTTGGTCGGAGCATTGATTCTGACGGCCCCAGCGTGTTCTCAAGAATGAAGAACTGGTTTCAGGGTAATTTTTAATAGATTTGTAACTAATTAAGGGCAACGGCAATGGCTATGAAATATGAATTAATGGATATGAGCAATGAACATGCTGTCATCAAAGTGATTGGTGTCGGCGGCGGTGGTGGCAATGCGGTCAGCCACATGGTGGGAAGTCTTGTGGAGGGGGTTGAGTTTATCTGTGCAAACACCGATGCGCAGGCATTAAGAAAACTAAATATTGATACGATTATTCAGTTAGGCGTCGAATTAACCAAGGGTTTGGGTGCAGGCACCAACCCTGAAGTTGGCAGAATGGCCGCGGACGAAAACAAAGAGCGTATCAGGGAAGTTTTAGAGGGGGCCGATATGGTGTTCCTGACCGCAGGTATGGGCGGCGGCACGGGCACCGGCGCGATTCCCGTTATAGCCGAAATTGCCAGAGGCATGGGTATTTTGACGGTTGCCGTGGTGACCAAGCCGTTTGCGTTCGAAGGCAAAAAGAAGCTGGCAACTGCGGAGCAAGGTATAGCGGAGCTTGAAAAGTTCGTTGACTCCTTAATCACCATTCCAAATCAAAAATTATTGCCGGTGCTGGGTAGCGACGTGTCTTTGGTCAATGCCTTTAAAGCGGCTAACGATGTGTTGTTGGATGCTGTTCAGGGGATTACCGAGCTTATCGTCCATCCCGGCATGATTAACGTCGACTTTGCCGATGTCAGAACGGTCATGTCCGGCATGGGCGCTGCAATTATGGGTACAGGCTCGGCAAAAGGAGAATACCGGGCTCGCGAAGCGGCTGAGAAAGCCATTGCCTGCCCATTGCTGGAAGATATTAATTTGCAAGGCGCGCGCGGTATTTTGGTTAACATTTCTGCCGCCGATATGGGCATTGCCGAGTTCGATGAAGTGGGTAATATCGTCCATGAGTTCGCTTCGGAAGATGCTGTTATAAAAATCGGTATGTCCATCAATCCCGAGTTAGGCGATGAGATCAAAGTGACTGTTGTCGCCACAGGAATGGGATTACCGTCGCGCGTGGTTAAAATTGCGCCAAAATCAACCGCTGGATACATTAATCAAAATGCGGCAGGGGAAACAAGCTATGAAGGCTTGGATAAGCCTACGGTTATGCGCCAAGCCAAAACCGAAGGCAGAGAAACCCGTTTTGGCGCTCAACCTAAAAAAGACATGGATCTAGATTATCTGGACATTCCGGCCTTTTTAAGACGTCAAGCCGACTAGTGAGAGCACGTAACATACAATCAGTCTCCATTTTGGAGGCTGGTTGTGGTAATATTTGCGATTTTTGCCCTCCTTATTTGGCGTTATTGATTTTATGATTAAACAGCGAACTTTAAAAAACACAATCAGGGCAACAGGTGTAGGACTGCACACAGGCGATAAAGTCTATTTAACTTTGCGCCCGGCTGAAGCAAATACCGGGATCAGATTTCGCAGAGTCGATCTGGAAACTCCGGTGACCATTGAGGCAAAACCGGAAAATGTTGGCGAAACCATACTTTCGACAACCCTGGTTGCGGGTGATGTGAAAATATCAACCATAGAACATTTGCTTTCGGCTTTTGCCGGCTTAGGTATAGACAATGCCATTATCGATGTCAGTGCCGCGGAAGTTCCGATTATGGATGGCAGTGCCGGGCCTTTTGTATTTTTGCTCCAGTCTGCTGGGGTTGAAGAGCAGGATAGTCCGAAGCAATATATCCGTATAAAACGCAGCATAAGAGTTGAAGACGGCGATAAATGGGCTTCTTTTGAGCCATTTAAAGGATTCAAGGTTACTTTTACGATTGATTTTGAGCACCCGGCTTTTGAAGACCATGTGAAAACCGCGACCATGGATTTTTCATCGACAACGTTTGTCAAGGAAGTCAGTCGGGCCAGAACTTTCGGCTTCATGAAAGATATTGAAATGCTGCGCCAAAATAACCTGGCTTTAGGTGGAAGCCTTGATAATGCTATCGTGGTTGATGATGATAAAGTTATCAATGAAGACGGGCTGCGTTATGCCGATGAATTCGTTAAGCATAAGATTCTTGATGCCATCGGTGATTTATATCTGTTAGGGCATAGCTTGATTGGCGAATTTACCGGTTATAAATCGGGTCATGGCTTAAACAACAGATTGCTTCGCGCTTTATTGAACGATAAGGATGCGTGGGAAATGGTTACTTTTGACGATGAAGAAAATGCCCCGATTTCTTTTATGCGTTCTGCCGAAGCACCGAGGTCTGCCGCATAAAACTACTGCGAGCGCCAAGCTCCGGATTGATTTATCTGTCCGGGGCTTGATGCTTCGACAGCTTTTCCAGCGTTGCACTTAGCCTCAGCAGCGCTGCTTTCAATTGCTCATCCGAAACAGTGAGACTGTGATTATGGATGAACGCTATTTTTTCCGGCGAAGGAATATTTGCTTTTTTGCCGGGAGGCATCGTTTGCAACGCTTCATCTCCCGACTTCCGCCTACGCTCTGTAGGTGACGCCTCTGTCCTAACTTTAATCTGCATAATCGAGACCGACTCTCTGGTTACCGGAGCGATAGCTGTGAGAATCGCGCGATTATAAAAGCGCAGTTGCGATGCCCATGCGGCCGTATCGGTATAAATCAGCAGTTTCTTGCCATTAACAACGCAATGCAGGGCGTGTTCGGCTATGGCTATTGGCAACACTTCATGGATACGCTGCAAAACTTGTTTTTGCTGCGCAATCTGGCTGCAATAGTAAGCGATAGTGCCGTTTGGAAATGACAATGCAGCTTTAAAAGAGGTTAATTTTTTTGTCATGAGTCTTTGTCTGGCAATTAGCGGCGGAAAGTCTTTTTAGCAAGAGGTTGGTTTATTTAAAATAGTGGGATATAGTTAGGCGCTGTAGGGAATCGGCAGCTCTAAAACATGCTCTTCCTGCTCCTGCTCAGACCCCTTATCTACGCATGTAGGTAATGAAATTCGCTAGCATCATCATATCCACAATCATCCAAAGATAAAGCTGGGGAGATAAAGTGAGACAAATTATTCAGGGTATTGCAGAAAGCAGCCACTATCGGGCAACGCATCTGTTGCAGATCCTAAGGCAGATCCAGTTCCGTTATCATTATATACCGCAGGCAGCGATAGAACAGTTGTCGGACCTGCTAAACATTCCCCGGACGCAAATCGTCAGCGTCGTTGAATTCTACAGTTTTTTTCATCTGACACCCAGAGGGCAATATGAGCTCTTGATCAGCGATTCAATAACCGATCACATGCTGGGCAAGAAAGAATTGATCGGTTACCTGGCAAAGAAACTGGATGTGGCTATTGGCGAGGTCAGGAAAGACGGCGTGGTCAGCCTGGATAACACATCATGTACCGGTATGTGCGATCAGGGTCCGGCCGGCTTGGTTAACGGCTATGCATTGACCCGGTTGGACCATGCCGGGATCGATAAAATCGCAGAGCTGGTTAATCAACAAAAGCCGCTGAACGAATGGCCGGCCGAGCTGTTTCAAGTCGATGACAATATTTACAAATCCGGTTTATTGCTGAATCAACAAATTGAGCAAGGCGCGGCACTCAGATCGGCCTTTAAACGAGGCGTCAATGAAACACTGACGGAAATTGATAAATCAGATTTGCGGGGTCGAGGCGGCGCCGGATTTAAAACTGCGATGAAATGGCGGTTTTGTTCGGAAGAGCGGCAGGCTGAGCGTTATGTCGTTTGCAATGCCGACGAAGGCGAGCCCGGCACGTTTAAGGACAGAGTGCTGTTAAATTCCTATGCCAACCAGGTTTTTGAGGGCATGACGGTATGCGCTGCGATTGTTGGAGCCACGCAAGGTTTTTTGTATTTGCGCGGCGAGTATTTGCATCTTTTAGACAAACTGCAAAGTATTTTGGACCAGCGTCGTCAAAACGGCTTACTGGGCAACAACATTCTCGGTGCCGGGCTGGATTTTGATATTGAAATCCATTTGGGTGCAGGCGCTTATATTTGCGGTGAAGAATCCGCGTTGATCGAATCATTGGAAGGCAAAGCCGGTATTCCGCGCAACCGTCCGCCTTATCCCGTCACCCACGGCTATTTGGGCAAACCGACCGTTGTCAATAATGTCGAAACGTTCCTGGCTGCGGCCGGCATTGCGGCCAATGGCGGCGACTGGTTTGCAAGTATCGGCACCGCAAAATCAAAAGGTACAAAAATACTCAGCATCAGCGGCGATTGCGCGTATCCCGGTATCTACGAATATCCTTTCGGAGTAACAGTACAAACCATTCTTAACGATTGCGGCGCCGACGATGTCTTGGGCGTGCAGGTCGGCGGCCCGTCCGGAACCTTTATTTCCAACCAGGAGTTTGACCGCAAGCTGGCTTTTGAAGATTTGGCCACCGGCGGATCGTTCATTATCTTTAACTCCAGCCGCAATATTCTCGACGCGGTTCATAACTTCACCCATTTTTTTGCCCACGAGAGCTGCGGATTTTGTACGCCATGCCGGGTCGGCACCTCGTTATTGAAAAAACAGGTCGATAAGATTGTCGAAGGCCATGGCGCGGCGGGCGATATTGTTGCGCTTGAAGAGTTGTGTCAGCTGGTTAAAAACTATAGCCATTGCGGGCTTGGGCAAACCGCTGCTAACCCGATATTGACAACATTGGAGCGCTATGTCGATTTGTATGAAAAGCAATTAAAAGACATCAGTTTTGAGCCGGGGTTTGATTTGGATGGTTCACTGGAAACAGCACGGCGCATGGCTAACCGGGACGATGTCGGGGCGCACTTGGCCCAGACGGCCGCAACCGGTTCCATACCGACCGCGACTTTTCCACCCTCTCTGGCAGGCGGAGAATGAACATGAGTAAAACGATTACCCTTGATGGAAAAGTTATCCCTTTCGAAGACGGCCAAACCATTATGGATGCAGCAATGGCCGCCGGCATCTATATTCCGCACTTATGCCATCAGCCGGAATTTACCCCACACGGCAGTTGCAAGCTGTGTACGGTCAAAGTCAACGGACGCAACTGTTCTGCCTGTACCTTTCCGGCAATGGAGGGACAGGATGTGCTGAGTGAAACCAAAGAGTTGATCAATGACCGGAGAAGAATCACCCAGATGCTGTTCGTCGAAGGCAATCATTTGTGCCCAGGCTGCGAAAAAACCGGCAACTGCCAATTGCAGGCTGTCGGTTATCATTTGAATATGCTCGACAACCACTTTCCGCTGTTTTACCCGGGCCGGGAAGTGGATGCCTCTCATCCTGATGTGATGATTGACCGGAACCGCTGCATTCTTTGTACATTGTGCGTTCGCGCCAGTCAGGAAAAAGACGGTAAAAATGTGTTTGGCGTCAGTGGGCGAGGTATCGGCAAGCATTTAATCGTTAATGCTGAAAGCGGGTTGTTAAAGGATACTAATCTGGAAGCGACGGATCGGGCAGTGCACATTTGTCCTACCGGTGCGCTGTTAATTAAACGTACCGGCTATCGGGTGCCTATCGGTCAGCGTGTTTACGATCATAAAGAAATCGATCAAGTCAGTCTGGAAACGGAAACGGAGACTCTTAAACATGGCGGATAAAATTAAAGTAGCAACAGTATCACTGGCAGGCTGCTTCGGTTGTCACATGTCGTTTTTAGATATAGACGAGCGGCTGCTGCAATTGGTTGAAGTCGTTGAGTTCGACCGCTCGCCGCTTACCGACATAGAACACTGCACTAACTGCGACATAGGCCTGATTGAAGGCGGCGTATGCAATTCCGAAAACGTGCACGTATTGCGGGAGTTTCGTAATAACTGCAAAGTCCTGGTTGCGGTCGGCGCCTGCGCAATTAATGGCGGACTGCCTGCCTTGCGCAACCATATCCCGGTTGAGGAATGTCTGAATGAGTCGTATATAGACGGCATTGGCGTGGAAAATCCAAAAATTCCCAATGACATAGAATTGCCGTTGCTATTGGATAAGGTGCATCCGATTCATGAAGTCGTCAAAATAGATTATTTTTTGCCCGGCTGCCCGCCGTCGGCGGATGTGTTCTGGAAGTTCCTGACCGATGTGATTGAAGGGCGTGATCCTTCGTTGCCTAATGAGTTGGTTCATTACGATTAAGTTCCGTAGTTTCGTAGGTCGGATTGCGTTAGCGCAATCCGACAAACCCCTATCGATAAAATGCCGGGTTGTTAGCCCGGCCTGCAAATACGAGAAGAATCATGTACGAACATTTAGAAACAGCTGAAAACCGGGGCAATTTAAGACGCGTTGCCGTTGACCCGGTGTCACGCGTCGAAGGGCACGGCAAAGTCACTTTATTACTGGATGCGGATAATAAAGTCCAGCAAGCCAGATTACATATCGTTGAGTTCCGCGGCTTTGAGCGGTTCATTCAAGGAAGGCCGTATTGGGAGTTGCCGGTTTTGGTGCAGCGTTTGTGCGGTATCTGCCCGGTCAGTCATCATTTAGCCGCCGCCAAAGCCATAGACCAACTGGTCGGTATCGATCCTGAAAACTTGCCCGTCTCAGCGGACAAATTAAGACGCCTGTTGCATTTTGGGCAAGTGCTGCAATCTCACGCCCTGCATTTCTTTCATCTATCCAGCCCGGATTTATTGTTCGGTTTTGAAAGCGACATCAGCAAGCGTTCGATTGTTGCGGTATTGAGCGAATATCCCGAAATCGGCGTACAGGGCGTAAAACTGCGCAAATACGGACAGGAAGTCATCCGCATGGTGTCGGGCAAACGTATTCACGGCACCGGCGCGATTGCCGGGGGCATGAATAAATCGCTGACTAAAGCCGAACGCGACTACCTGCTCGAAGACATCGACCAGATGGTAACCTGGGCGGAAGGCTCGGTAGCATTGATAAAAAAAGTGCATTGCTCCAACCTGCCTTATTACGATGAGTTTGCCACGATACGTACCAACTACATGGGACTGACCAAACCGGACGGTGCGCTGGAGCTTTATCATGGCGGCATCCGCGCCAAGAATGCGAATGGCGAAACCATTATCGATCACATCGATTATTGCAAATATAACGATTATATTCATGAAGAAGTCCGCTCATGGACGTATATGAAATTCCCTTACCTGCTGTCGCTGGGGCAAGAACAAGGCTGGTATCGGGTCGGGCCGTTGGCGCGGGTCAATAACTGCGACTATATCGACACGCCGCTGGCGGAAGCCTCTCGCGTCGAGTTTAAGGCGCACAGCGGCGAAGCCATGGTGCATAGCACGCTGGCGTTTCACTGGGCGCGCCTGATTGAAGTCTTGCATTGCGCGGAAAGCATTAAGCAGTTGCTGCATGACCCGGACATCATGGGCCACGATCTGGTGGCGCAAGGCGAAAAACGCTATGAAGGCATAGGCGTGATCGAAGCGCCGCGCGGCACTTTGTTCCATCACTATCAGGTCGATGAAAACGACATCGTCACCAAAGCCAATTTAATCGTATCGACGACCAGCAACAATATGGCGATGAACGAATCGGTACGGCAAGTGGCGGCGGAATATTTGTCCGGCCGGGAACTGACCGAGCCCTTGTTAAACAATCTTGAAGTGGCGATACGCGCTTATGATCCTTGTTTGTCCTGCGCCACCCATGCAGTCGGCAAAATGCCGCTGCAACTTGAGTTGGTTGATGCCGAAGGCAAACTGATCGACAAGTTGGTCAAACACAGTGACGGTCAAATTGAGCGGGAAAATGCCTAAACCGGTTTTACTGTTCGGCTACGGCAATCTTAGTCGCGGCGACGATGCGTTAGGCCCGATGCTGCTGGAATACGTTGAAAGCCATGGCGGCTTGGATGCGATTGAAATATTGTCTGACTTCCAACTGCAAATCGAACATGCGCTGGACCTGGAAAACAGGCGTTTGGTATTGTTTGTTGATGCATCCGTCGCCTGCGCTAATGCGTTCGATTTTACGATGCTGGAGCCTATCCGGGATAAAAGCTACACGACCCATGCAATGAGCCCAGCGGCAGTTTTAGACGTGTATCAATCGGTCAAAAAGCAAACGCCGCCGCCGTGTTTTTTGCTGAGTATTAAAGCCGAAAAATTCGAATTGGGCGATGGCTTAAGCGCCAACGCCGAAACGAATTTAACTAAAGCATGCTCTTTTGCAGAGAGCTTATTAAGCAATCCCGATCTTGATTTTTGGTTAGGGCAAGCAAAGTTGCATGGCAATAACCATTGATTTAAGCCGTATCACCACGAAGACACGAAGACACGAAGAACACGAAGGAAAGCCAAGGTAAAGACTCCGTGTTCTCGGCAACTGCTCCTGCGTTGCCTACAGGGATGTAGGTACTCAGCGTGAGCAGGAGCGGAAGCTGCGCCTCGGCAATTGCTCCTGCATTGCTCTACCTCCTGCATCCTTGCAGTCGTAAAGCACCTACTGTTGGCGCTCTACCCCCTGCATAACCCACAGGGATGTGGGGAATGCAGAGAAATGACTGGATCATTTCCTGTCCATGCAGTGGTTCGTGCTTTCGTGGTGAATAAAAATACTTACACTATTACAGGTCACCATTTATGTGCGGAATATGCGGTTGCAGCCAGCCAGGTAAAGTTAACAAACTCCGGCCTTTAAACGGACAGGTTCATCAGCATGACCATGATCACGGTCATCACCATCACGACGCAGAGCGCTTGGTTAAAGTCGAGCAGGACTTGCTCAGTAAAAATAATGCTTATGCGGAGCAAAATCGGACGTATTTTCGGCAGCATCATATTTTTACGTTGAATCTGGTTTCCAGTCCCGGTGCCGGTAAAACCACGCTGCTGGTAGAAACCATTAAGGCCTTGAAAGACCGCTTTCCAATTGCAGTCATCGAAGGCGACCAGCAAACCGAGCATGATGCGGACCGGATCCGGGCCACCGGTGTGCCCGCGTTACAAATCAACACCGGCAGGGCTTGTCATCTCGACGCGCACGGCATCGGTCATGCGATTATGGAACTGGGCATAAAAGCCAACAGCCTGCTGGCGATTGAAAATGTCGGGAATCTGGTCTGCCCGTCGTCGTTCGATTTGGGCGAGGCGCATAAAGTCGTCGTGTTGTCAGTCACCGAAGGCGACGATAAACCGCTCAAATATCCGGATATGTTTCATGCTGCGGATTTAATGATCATCAATAAAACCGACTTGCTGCCTTATGTCGATTTTGATGTGGAACGCTGTATTAATTATGCCCGGCAAGTCAATCCCGGCATCCAAATCATCCAGCTGTCATCCACTAAAGGCGATAATTTTTCAGCCTGGACCGACTGGCTTGAAGAGCATGTTAAGCAGGAACATCAAGGGTAGCTTTATGGTCTGGCTAGGGAGATGGCCGCTTCAGAAGTTTCAGTAAGTGGGGTTGAGTTTTAAGGGTGCTAAAAAATATTGCTTAAGCAGCACTATCTTGCGTGTTATCACTTTTACTCTCCAGCAAAGAGCTTTTTCGTCATCAGCGATTCAAACCGTTTCTTGGCATTGTCCACTCTGAGCGGTTCAAACCGTTTCCCGACATTGGCGACTCCAAGCTGTTGGTAAATTCTTCCTGTCTAGCTTGCCGTTCACGATGCCTGTTAACATTAAGTTGCTTTAGCCTCCGCTCTTCGCGCTCCTGCTGTTGTTGCAGGTAACTTCTGGTCTCTTCTTGTTGCTGTAGTTGCTGTTGTAGCATTTGCTGTTGATGGCGGCTGCGCATTTCCAGCATTTGCTGGTTCATGTATATAAGGTCAGCCATAATTGCTGGAGAGACCGACAAAAGCAATGCTGTAAGTAAATATTTCATGTTCTTAGTCCTGTCTTAAAATAGTTGAGCTTATTACTAAAACGACTAACTTACAAAACCTCCCGCTTAACGATACCCAGCTCTCAATTTACCGGTTATTTTCTCTCCTTGAGCAAATCCCGGATTTCGGTTAACAGCAGTTCTTCTCTGGAAGGCTCCGGAATGACTGCGGGTGCCGCAACTTCTTTTCTCTTAAGCTTATTGATGAACTTTATGGCCATAAAAATAGCAAAGGCAATAATCGTAAAATCAACCAGGGTTTGAATAAAATTGCCGTAATTAAGCGTTACGGCAGGCGTATTGCCGGCGGTTTCTTTCAGGGTAAGAGCCAGCTTGGTAAAGTCTACTCCGCCGACTAATACGCCAATCGGCGGCATGAATATATCGGCAACAAGCGATGAAATCACTTTGCCGAAAGCGGCGCCTATAATGATGCCCACAGCCATATCAATGGCATTGCCCTTGATAGCGAATTCTTTAAACTCTTTTAACATGCCCATAATCGGTATCCTTTATTTTTGTTGTGTTTTCAAGGCAGATATCTTACTTGCCTTCTTGGGACGAGCGGTGGGATAGTTCCGTGTTGCTTGGCTTTGAAACTTATGGTTTCGGTATTCGCTTTCCGGACATATCTATTTCCTATGTTCTTGTCTATGTTGCATCTTTTGTTGGCCATGTTGCTTCATTTGAGCATGGTACGTTTTCATCAGTTCCAATTGCTTGTTCTTTAATTCTTCTTTTTTGGCGGGATCTTTTTCCGACAAGATCTGATTGGAGAGGTCATGCATCGTCAACATGTGCTCCTGCATGGCACGCATGTGTTCGCTTTTTTGTTCTTCAGTCTGGCAGCACTCCATGCCTGAGCCTTGATGAGTGCCCATTTCTTTTAGTGGGTCGGCGGATTTTTTCGGTTCTTCGGCAGTACTCGTCATGCTCATGGGTAATAACAGTAATAGAACGGCAGTTGATTTATAGAAGTGTTTCATCGTGATTGCCTTTGGGAGTGAGTTAAATGGAAGCCAAGTATATATGATCAGAGCTCTGCTGAAGTAAAGGATAGCTTTTGCCGAACGAATAAACAGCACAGGTCATTTTATATTTATTTGATTATACTTCAATAAGTTAAAACACCTAGGTGAGTCGTTTTAACGGACCCATATTGCGAGTAAGGCTACCCTTTCCGCAGGAAAGGGCACCAGATTAAGTTACTGCCGATGCATCAAACTGAAAAAGATTGGGATGTTATTGCGCTCAAGTCGTGTCGCATTCTAAAGCTGGATGCAATGTTATCAGTGCGCTTGTGATAATCCGGCAGGTTGCTGATGCTATTTCGTCTTGTATTTGGACTGGGTTGCCAGCCCCTAAACAGATCGTTAGTTCTTGGCAATTGACCGGGATAAATGACGATTTTAAGCATTTTTCGCTATTGAAAGAATTTGTCCTGTACCTCTTGTTTGTTATCTTGACGATATAGGGATTAGCCTACCACACTATCCATCGCGTTATGCGCTAACGAATTTTTCGCCAGTCTTGTCAACAGGCTTTGTTTGAAGTCATCCGCCGGAACTGGTCGGCCGAATAAATAGCCCTGGAATTTTGGACATCCGTAACTTGTCAGAAGCTCGCGCTGCGCCTCTGTTTCCACCCCTTCGGCAATGACGTTAATGCCAAGATTTTTTCCCAGCGCCAGAATGGTTCGGATAATAGCGGAGTCATGGGTGTTAAAGGCCATGTTTTTGACGAAGGATTGATCTATTTTCAGCTGCTCCAGAGGCAGTTTTTGCAGGTAAGACAGCGAGGAATAACCGGTGCCGAAATCATCCATTGAAAAAGTGATTCCCAAACCCCTGATAGCATGCATTTTAGCAATAGTGTCTTCCACGTTATCCAGGACCACTGACTCAGTAATTTCCAATTTGAGCAAAGCGGGGTTGGCGCCGGTTTCCGCTAACATGGAACATACCTGCTCAACAAAGTCAGGCTGACTAAGCTGCCTGCTGCTGATATTCACCGCCAGTTTCAACTCGCGAGTTTCTGGATATTTTGCCCAGTCAACCAGCGTTTTACAGCCTTGCTGCAATATCCAATGACCAATGGGCAGAATCAGGCCGGTTTCTTCGGCGAGTGGAATAAATTCGGCTGGAGAAAGCATGCCGCGCTCGGACTGAACCCACCGAATCAGTGCCTCCGCACCTACCGGTTGTCCTAATTCATCTACCTGTACCTGATAATGTAAACTTAATTCGTTGCGATCCAGCGCATTGCGCAAGTCGGTTTCCAAAGAGGCCCGTAAATTCAGGGCTTGCTGCATTTCAGGAACAAAAACCCGTATCGCATTTCGACCGGCTTGTTTGGCCTGGTACATGGCGACATCGGCGCGTTTAAGCAGCTCTTCGCTGCTGGTTTCGTGACCCAGGAACAGCACGAAACCAATGCTGCCCGTGGAATAATGTTTGACATAAGGTTGCAGTGTATTGTCGGAATTGCTGTTCAACAGGTAGAATTTAGCCAGATTGCTGCGAATTTTTTCCGCAACTGCGAAAGCTTGGCCGGTCGCCTCAGTTTCCTGTTCATCGAGAAACTCCAGCATGACCACAAACTCATCGCCGCCCAGCCTGGCTACGGTATCAACGTCCCGCACACAGCTTTGCAAGCGTCGTCCCACTTCAATCAGCAATTGATCGCCCCGATCATGACCCAAGGTATCATTAAGCGTTTTAAAATTGTCGAGATCGAGGAACATTAACGCGCCGTAAGTCTTGTTGCGGTGGCTGAAGTTAAGCGCCAGGTTGAGGCGGTCAAAGAGCAAAGTGCGGTTGGGGAGCGTGGTCAAGGGGTCGTAATAAGCTAGATTCTTAATGCGCTCTTCATCAGCCTTGCGCTGGCTAATGTCGGTGAAAGTACCGACATAGTTGGTAATTGCGCCTTCATGATTGGTAATAGCCGTTATACACAGCCAGTCAGGACAGATAACGCCGTTTTTTCTTTTATTCCAGATTTCGCCCTGCCAGTATTTATCCCGGATAATGCTTTTCCGCATAGCGGCATAAAACTTACTGCTTTGTTGATCGGATTTAAGTATGTCGGCGGGTTTCCCGATGATTTCCTCGGCACTGTAACCGGTTAGTTTGATAAACGACTTGTTGACGCGCAGGATATTATTATCGGCATCAGTGACAATGATGCCTTCCTGAGACTCAAACGCCGCCGCAGCAATACGCAGTTCATGCTCGGCCTTCAGCCGCAATTTTTCGCGGTCGAAGTTATCCAGCGCATAGGAAATATCGTCCGTCAGTCCGCGCATCAGATCAATCACGTCGGGAGTAAAGTAATCCTGTTCGGACGAATAAACCGATATAGCGCCGATGCAGTGACCGCCGCGCATCAGCGGGAAAGCCGCCGACGCATGAATGTTTTCCGCAGCGGCGACAGGTTGCCAGGGCAGCGTACTGGGTTCATTAAGAAAGTTATTAAGGATTTTCGGCACGCCTTCCCGAATTGCCGTGCCCGTCGGCCCGCGACCCTCCGGCAAGGCTGCATCGGTCGAGATTCTGGTATTGCCGAGCAGTGGGGAGTCGGGATGACTGGCCGCCACTGTAGACACCCAATTATCCGATTCAGCCATGCCTACCCAGACCAGTTTAAAGGAAACATGATTGGCGATGATTCGGCATACCTCATTCAGTAACTTAACCTCGTCCGACTCGCGCACAATGATATCGGCGCTTTGGGTCCAGGCTGCGTATAAGTGATTGATGCGTTCTCGCTGCTGCTCGGAACTGGACAGAGCGTTCAGCATTTGATTAAAACCGTGCGCCAGTACGCCAACCTCATCCTTGCCCGAGATGTGGGCCCGAACGTTAAGGCTGCCTTTCTCGACCTCGGCGGCTATGCGCATCAGGTGATGCAATCTTCTGGTAAGTCTTCGCGCCAGGAGTATAGCCGCACTCACTACGGCAAGCGCCGCAAACATAATAAAATTGGCGCCGGTAATTACAACGGAGCGGAGATTGGCGTTGACTCCGTTCATGGACATTTCCACCCGCGCCCATCCGACATGGCGCTGCCCGGCCATGACGGGGGCGGCAACGTCAATTTGCTGAGTATTGGATAGCAGCACTTGAGTTGCCGGCGCAGAGCTTAGCAGTTTTTGGCTTTGCGCGTCGGTAACGAATAGCCCGGCTTCCCCAGGTTGGGTGGAGCTCAGCACTTCGCCGCGCAATGATAAAATATAGGCCCGTTCGAGATCGGGCAAGCCAACAAAGCCCTGTAATACTTCCTTTAATCCGGCAATATCGTTGGCTAATACCCATGATGTGCTGCTGCTAGCTAGCGACGTGCTCAGCGATTTACTTTGCTGCATGGCGGCGCTATAAAGAAAGTCACGTTGACGATCGAATAACAGGCTTCCAAGCCCTATCATCATGATGAGCGCGACACTGCCGAATGACCATGCCAATTGCTGACGGATGGAGCCGTTAAAAAAAGCCCGTTGCCTTTTTGGGTTTCGATTACTATCCATTGCCATTCTGTCCATTTATTTCAAGTTCAGTCTAAAGGCCGCACTGTTTTGATGAAAGTCGTGATAAAGGTCTTTACCGGTTTATAACTATCATCGTTAGCCGGATCAAAACGGCTGACAGGGATGCGGGCCAACATTTCCCGGCCTTGTTCATGCTGGTCAAGATTAAACAACAATGCGGCAAACTTATTCGTAATCTCCGCCGGCACGTTCTTGCGCATTACCCAACCGTTGTTTTGCAGCGGCTCGGTTTGCCATTTAACTTCGAGTTGGGCTGCTAACTGGGGATTTTCCTTGCTGAATGTTTTCCATGGCACCGGCCAGGTTGCTCCGGCCGCGACATGGCCGCGCAGCACATTGATAATAGAGGATTCCTGTGAACCGACATAGCGGTTTTCGATGTCATGATTAACATCAATGCCGTGGGTATGCAGGTAGTATTGGGGCATCATGGTCGCAGCCAGCGCAGTTGCCGCAGGATAGGATACGGCTTTGCCCTTGAGGTCGGCGACCGTATTAATGCCGCTGTCGCGACGCACTAGAATGATGCCGCGAAAGTCATCGTCATCGGACATCTTGCCGAACACGCGATAGCCGTGCTTAAGCGAGACGACGGTTTGATAGGGATTGGGCATTGCAAAATCAAAGTGCCCACTGTAGAGCTTCCGGTCAAATTCTTCATAATTACGCGATGCTTCTAAAATAAAGTCCGCTTCGGGTATGTTGCTGTTAAGAAAATCGACGATGGGGCCGTAAATCTCAAACAGTCGTTTGGGGTTGTGCAAGGGGTGGATGCCGATTGTGTATTTGGGGACTTTGGATTTGCTTTGCGCATTGAAGCTGGGTTCGTAAATGTCATCGGAGTTTTTATTCAGGCTTGCAAGCCATGGTAAATCCAACAAGAAGTCCCACCATTTCATGGGGGCAGTTTCTTGGTGTTCGTAACTCTCTTTCGATGCTTGGGCAGTTTGGGCTTTGCTGGTTACAGATTCCAAAAAGGGAAGTGCATCGGCAGAAGCAGTGATGTTAAAAAGCAACAGCAGCGTTATCAAGCTATATCGGCGTAAAATTTCAATCATTATCTAAGGTTGAAGCTCTGCGGTAACGGTAATTGAGCAACGCTACATTAATACGTCTAAGACACGTATTATTGCGTAGGTGAGGCGAACGAGATAATACTAATAATAGATAAGTTTTGGAATTTTTTTGAAAGCTTTTGCGAGGTGGGTGCAACTTTACTATGGCAACTAGTCAAATCCTGTTTGTCATAAAAAGGTAATATGTCTTTGCTAAGATAGCTTGTTTATTCTTTATTCCAATTTAATTATGCCTAATTTAAATATTCTCGTTGTTGAAGATGAAGATGCTATCAGAGAGATGTTGATGATGGTACTTGAGCAGGCCAACTTTAGCTCGATTGCGGCTGCGGATGCGGAAGAGGCGCAAAAAGCCCTGGATGAGGCATTGCCGGACTTGATCCTGCTGGACTGGATGTTGCCGGGCGTCAGTGGCGTCGAATGGGCCAGACGCTTAAAGAAAGATCCCATGTATCGTGAACTGCCCATTATTTTACTGACGGCGCGGGGCGAGGAAGAGGATAAGGTTAGAGGCCTGGAGATCGGCGCCGACGATTATATGACCAAACCTTTTTCACCGAAGGAGCTGGTGGCGCGTATCCGTGCAGTTTTGCGCAGAAGCGGAAAAATACACGATCTGGCGCAAATCACCTTGGGCGATCTGGTGCTGGATACCGAACAGCACCGGCTCAGCATCGGCGATAAACAGCTGGAAGTGAGCCCGACCGAATTCCGTTTAATGCAGTTTTTTATGACCCATCCCGATAAAGTATTCAATCGCACCCAATTACTGGATCAGGTCTGGGGGCGTAGTGTCTACATCGAAGAGCGCACCGTTGACGTGCATATCCGAAGATTACGGAAAATTCTGGGTGAGCATGGCCGTGAGGATTTGGTTCAAACCGTGCGCGGTTTCGGTTACCGCTTTTCCGTAACAGATCCGTCGACTGCGCCCCTATCGTCGTAACCGCTATGGGGGTTTGGCAAAGAGAACTCATTATCGGCTTGCTGCTGTTGGTGGCTGTATCGATCATAGGCGGCATGACCGGGCTTTTTATGCCTTTGATGCTGTTGCTGACGTTGGGCATGTTAATGCGTCAATTGTTCCAGATTAACCGCTTTGAAAAATGGATACGAACCGGGGGCAGGGCCAAATATCCCAAGACCAGCGGCATTTGGGAAGAAATTTATTACCATGTCTACCGCATTAAAAAGAATGAAAAAAAACGCAAAAAGAAACTGGGCAAAATGGTTGATCAGTTTCGCCAATCCACCGAAGCGTTACCGGATGCTGCCGTCGTTTTGGGCGCCAACGACGAGATTGAGTGGGCGAATAAGGCGGCCAGAGAAGTGTTCGGCTTACAGCAATCCGATAAAGGCCAACGTATTCCCAACCTTATCCGATTCCCAGAATTTATACGCTACCTTAAATCCGGAAATTATAACGAACCCGTCATATTGCCTTCCCCGATAAACCATCGCATCACGCTGGCTGTGCGAATTATCACATACGGCGCAGGCTTGCGCCTGTTACTGGCCCAAGACGTTACCGAATTGAAAAAAATGGAACGGATGCGCAAGGACTTTGTCGCGAACGTGTCGCATGAGCTCAGAACGCCTTTGACCGTATTAAAAGGTTATCTTGAAACCTTGCAAGATATGGATGACGGCGAATCCCCGTTATTAACCACCTCGTTTCAGCAAATGCAGGGGCAGACTGAGCGGATGCAGCATCTGGTTGATGACTTGCTGTTGCTGACACGCCTGGAAACCGGGCAGAAGAAAACCGAGTGCGTTAATGTCCCTGCGTTATTAATACAAATTTGCAAGGAAGCCGAGGCTTTGCATGGCGGCGATTCCGCCCGGATCGAATTGACCCTGGGTACAGATGCGCATATTGTCGGCGAGGAGCAGGAATTGCGCAGCGCCTTCACCAATCTGCTGGGCAACGCGCTTAAATATTCACCGGAAGATTCCGTGGTCAAAGTGCATTGGCGCCGATCCCATGAAGATATAGTGCTGGATGTTGAAGATCAGGGCGAGGGGATTGCGGCGGCCGATATTCCCCGGGTTACCGAACGGTTTTACCGGTCCGAAGTCAAGCGCAACAAAAAAGTGGGCGGCACCGGCCTGGGCTTGGCTATCGTCAAGCACGTGTTGATGCGGCACGATGCCAAATTGAATATAGCCAGCCAATTGAACAAAGGTAGTTGTTTTAGCTGCCATTTTCCGGGTAAACGGGGTTGTAATTAAACTCCGGTCCCGGAGTGGACCTAGGAGTCCGGGCAATCGTCTTTAATAGCTATGGGCTTGCTTTCATTCAATCTGGTATAGCATTTTATTATTTGCCTCGACTCAACCTCTGCTTGAAAACAATCAGACTATCCCCCATGTTAGCAGTAACTTAAAAACTCTTAGATGAGGCAAATATTATGCGTATGGACAAATTAACCAGCATGTTTCAATCGGCATTGGCTGATGCGCAAAGCATGGCTTTGGGCAAAGACCATCAATTCATTGAGCCGGCTCATGTGCTGTTGGCGTTGTTGGATCAACAGGGTGGCAGTATCAGGCCGTTGCTGGCTCAGATGGGTATCAACACGCAGCTGCTGCGCACCGAACTGGTTAGGGAACTGGATCGCTTGGCAACAGTTAGCGGCTCCGGCGGCGACGTGCAGATTTCCAATGAATTATCGCGCTTGCTGAACTTGACCGACAAACTGGCGCAAAAGCGCAATGATAAGTTCATTTCCAGCGAGCTGTTCATCTTGGCGGCTTTTGATGAAAAAGGGGGGCTTCAGGACCTGCTTAGAAAAGCCGGGGTCAGCAAACAGGCGGTCGAAAGAGCCATCGACGCGATGCGCGGCGGCCAGCCGGTCGACGATCCCAATGCCGAAGAGCAACGACAGGCCTTGAAAAAATACACCATCAACCTGACCGAGCGCGCCGAACAAGGCAAGCTGGACCCGGTGATCGGACGGGACGACGAGATACGCCGGACCATCCAGGTGTTGCAGCGTCGCACCAAGAACAACCCTGTGCTGATCGGCGAGCCGGGCGTGGGCAAGACCGCGATTGTCGAAGGTCTGGCGCAGCGCATCGTCAACGGCGAAGTGCCGGAAGGCATCAAGGGCAAGCAGGTGTTGGCGCTGGATATGGCGGCGCTGATTGCCGGGGCCAAGTTTCGCGGCGAATTCGAGGAGCGTTTAAAAGCAGTGTTAAACGATCTCGCCAAGCAGGAAGGGCAGGTGATCTTGTTTATCGATGAGCTGCACACCATGGTCGGCGCGGGTAAGGCGGAAGGCGCAATGGATGCGGGCAACATGCTGAAACCGGCGCTGGCGCGCGGCGAATTGCATTGCGTCGGTGCTACAACACTGGACGAATACCGCAAATATGTCGAAAAAGATGCAGCCTTGGAACGCCGTTTTCAAAAGGTGCTGGTTGACGAGCCGTCCGTAGAAGATACGGTGGCGATTCTGCGCGGCCTGAAGGAAAAATACGAGGTGCATCACGGCGTCGATATTACCGACCCGGCCATTGTCGCGGCGGCGAATCTGTCGTACCGCTATATTTCCGATCGTCAGTTGCCGGATAAGGCCATCGACCTAATCGACGAAGCGGCCAGTCGCATCCGCATGGAAATCGATTCCAAGCCGGAGGAAATGGACAAGCTGTATCGGCGCTTGATCCAGTTAAAAATCGAGCAGGTCGCGCTGAAAAAAGAATCCGATCCGGCATCGAAAAAACGTTTGGAAATTCTGGAAGAGGAAATCGCCGATCTGGAAAAAGAATATTCTGACCTTGAAGAAATCTGGAAAGCCGAAAAAGCCTCGTTGCAGGGTTCGGCATCGATCAAGGAAAAGCTGGAGCAGGCCAGAACCGAACTGGAAGCGGCCAGCCGCGCCGGTGATCTGGCGAAAATGTCCGAGCTGCAATACGGCATTATTCCGGCGCTAGAAAAACAGCTGCATGCGGACGTACCGACAGAAGAGCACAAGATGACCTTGTTGCGCAACAAAGTCACCGAAGAGGAAATCGCCGAGGTGGTGTCGAAATGGACCGGCATCCCGGTATCGAAAATGATGGAAGGCGAGCGCGACAAACTGTTACGCATGGAAGAGCAACTCAGCAAGCGGGTGGTCGGGCAGGAAGAAGCGTTAAAAGCGGTCAGCAATGCAATCCGCCGTTCAAGGGCCGGATTATCCGACCCCAATCGTCCGAACGGTTCATTCCTGTTCTTGGGGCCGACCGGCGTCGGCAAAACCGAGCTGTGCAAGGCATTGGCCGAGTTCATGTTCGATACGCCGGACGCGATGGTGCGCATCGACATGTCCGAATTTATGGAAAAGCATTCGGTGGCGCGGCTGATCGGTGCGCCTCCGGGTTATGTCGGTTATGAAGAGGGTGGTTACCTGACCGAACTGGTCCGGCGCAAACCGTATTCGGTTATCCTGATGGACGAAATCGAAAAAGCCCATCCCGACGTGTTCAACATCCTGTTGCAGGTGCTGGACGATGGCCGCCTGACCGACGGGCAGGGCCGGACCGTCGATTTCAGGAACACCATCGTCGTGATGACCTCCAATCTGGGCTCTGACATTATCCAATCGTTATCGGGCGAAGCACACTATTCGGAGATGAAAGCAGCGGTCATGGAAATTGTCAGCACCAAGTTCCGTCCCGAATTCATCAACCGGATCGACGAAGCGGTGGTGTTCCATTCCTTGGGTCGCGGACAGATTAGGGCTATTTCCAAAATTCAAATCGACTACTTGCGTAGACGGTTGCAGGATCGCGAAATCGGCTTTGAAATTTCGGAAGCAGCGCTGGATTTATTAGGCGAAGCGGGATTCGATCCGGTCTACGGCGCAAGGCCGATGAAACGCGCTATCCAACAGCAGCTTGAAAATCCGCTGGCTCAGAAGATATTGGCAGGTGATTTTGTCGCCGGGGATACCATCAAAGTCGATGTTGAGCATGAGACGTTGGTATTTTCAAAAGGTTAAGTTGGAGCAAAAAACATGTAGATGTAGGATGGGTAGAGCATAGCGAAACCCATCAAACACAATTGAAAAACAACAATGACCGATTACCGCCGCTACCGTCTCAATGGCGGAACTTATTTCTTCACGGTTAACCTGGCAGACCGTAACCGAGCCTTGCTGACAGAACGCATAGACACTTTGCGAGAGTCTTTTCGGGTTGTCAAAGAGGCTCATCCCTTCGAAATCGACGCCATCGTTATTATGCCCGAGCATCTCCACACAATATGGACGTTGCCGGACGGCGATGATGATTTCAGCCAGCGTTGGCGACAAATAAAATCGGCTTTTTCCCGAGAAATAACAAAGGAAGAGCGGATTTCAAAAAGTCGTCTTCGCAAACAGGAGCGCGGAATATGGCAACGGCGGTTTTGGGAGCATGCAATCCGGGATGAGGAGGATTTTAGCCGGCATGCAGATTACATTCACTTCAATCCCGTGAAACACGGTTATGTACAGAAAGTATCCGATTGGCCGCATTCATCTTTTCATCGGTATGTTCGCTTGGGCATTTTGCCGGAGGATTGGGCGGGGATTGATGATGAGTTTGGAGTTGATCTGGAATAGGTGTTCTTTTAAGGAATGATGGGTTTCGCTACCGCTCTACCCATCCTACGCGCTTGGAGGCATAAACCAGCGGCGTAATATGTGTAACATTCTCCATACGGCGCAACAATACGCTATTGCACCTTACAAATAATCAGCCTTGCAGCGTTTACAATAGTCATAACTTGAATAAACGTCTTATGGATTCGAGTGCTAAGCCGACAATGATGGTCAATTGCAAGTCACGCCAGATCCACCATATTATCAAATCAACTGCTGCATTTAATATTAAGGCTGTAGTTTGATATACGCGACGAAATGCAATAATGTGGCAAAGTTTATGTTTAACAAAGCGAAATTTGAATCCAGAGAGCTCCAAAGTTCCTGTCTTTTCGTTCATGTGTGGTTTTTGCTCCGAGTCGTCTTGCTCTAAGAGCTTATACTGCTCGAAGAATTTGTAGTAGAGCAAATCAACAAGTTGGTTATGACAAAAATTTGAAAAAATTCCACTTGGAATGTGCAGGCTTAATGAGAGCGGTTCTCCGAATTTTCGGTTTGGATCATCTATTCCACTGTTCCCTGATGTTATTATCAAGTTTTCAAGCAGCTCCTCACCAAATAAAATTTCTAGGATGCAAAACCAAAACCATCTAGGAAGAGGAACTGTGTTCTTTACTTCCTTATTGCGACGAAATACAACACCCCAGTTCTGTGTTTTTATAATGGCTTGTTTATCTATTATGCTTTTATATTCGGGCATGAGTTTTAATTTCAAAGTTTGATAAGGTGCAATACGTTGCGCTATTAAGTACTACAGCCTTTTTTATTCTTTTAGCGGTGGATGAATCTCGCACAAATGATCCCAAAAGCCGCAAAATATGTGGCTACCACCTTGAGGAAATGCACGGAAATAGGCGCACTCGATGATCTCGCGCCGAAATGGCGCGAGCTGCGGCGGCATGCTGCGTTGCAGCTCAAAGATTGGCAGTCCTGCCTCATGATTAAAATAGGAATTAAAATTGCACTTTTTGAATTCCTGAATGAACTTCTCAACCCATTGTTCACGGAGAGTTATACCGAAATTCATTCGCTTGGTGCGAGAAGAGTATGTTGCGACAATAAGAGAAACAATAGGGATAATGAGTGAAATAAATGCTTGTGTAATTTGAGACATAATTCCTCTAAATATAAATAAAAGTTAGGCAAATAAAGCCTGTTAGGCTGGGCGGCATCTTCGCCACCCAGCATTAATCTAAGGCCTTAGTTTCTCTTGTCCGCCGGGATTTGGCACTGAGTAGATGTCAAGCCTGCTCCAGCGCAAACCAGAAAATTGGACGCAATGCTTTTTTCTGCGTGAATTCTGCAAAATGGTGAGCCGTTGTGATCGCAATATGCCACTGACACGGCTGCAACGCCCGCTCCTGGCATTGCGTTAATTTCATGGCTCTGAATAAAGGGCCGTTGGTAAAAATTGTAGTGTTTGCAACTCATATAAATTCCTTAAAAAGGGTGAGAATAGTTCAAATCCCATGAAGATTTAAAATACTATATCACAATAATGATTATTTCGCTAACACTCTCAATAGATATAGTCAATAAATTATTTTTTATTTTTTATTTTTTTTTGCAAAAAGTTATTAACTTATTGTAAATAAAAATATTTGTTGTTTTTACTTAATAGGGCTGGCTAGTTAATAGGCGCATTAATTGCCGATATTTGTGTGTATTTGAGTGCGGTAGGATGGGTAGAGGCATAGCCGAAACCCATCGCCGATGTGATGGGTTAAACCAACATCAACTCCTGCAACACCTTAATCTCATCCCTGATCTTCGCCGCCTGCTCAAATTCAAGATTTTTTGCATGCTTGTACATGGCTTCTTCCAGTTGCTTCAGCTTTTTGCTCGCCTGCTTGGGTGTCATGGCCGCTTTATAGTCGGCCGGGAATTCAGCTACCTTGTCCAGCAGTTTATTGGCGCTGGTCATGCCCGCACCGGGAATCGATACTTGCATAATATCGGTGACCGACTTAAAAATGGTCTTCGGCTCGATATGATGCTCGATATTGAATTTGTGCTGTTTCTCGCGGCGGCGCTCGGTTTCATCGATCGCCTGCTGCATCGATTTGGTGATTTTATCGCCGTACAAGATCGCCTTGCCGTTGGCGTTTCTCGCCGCCCGGCCGATGGTCTGCACCAGCGACACGACCGAACGCAGGAAGCCTTCCTTGTCGGCATCCAGTATCGCAACCAATGACACTTCCGGTATATCCAGCCCTTCGCGCAACAGGTTGATGCCGACCAGCACATCGAACTGACCCAGCCGCAAATCGCGGATGATCTCGACCCGTTCCACGGTATCGATGTCGGAATGCAGGTAACGCACCCGCACCCCGTGTTCCATCAAATACTCGGTCAAGTCTTCCGACATTCGTTTGGTCAGCGTGGTCACCAATACGCGCTCTTTTATCGCAACACGCTTGTTGATTTCCGACAGCAAATCATCGACCTGGGTGGTTGCCGGGCGCACTTCCACGACCGGATCGAGCAAGCCGGTAGGCCTGACCACCTGCTCGGCAAACACGCCGGAATGCTCCCGCTCGTAGGGTCCCGGCGTTGCCGATACGTAAATCCGTTGCGGCGCTCTGGCCTCAAATTCATCAAACATCAGCGGGCGGTTGTCCAGCGCGGACGGCAACCGGAAGCCGTATTCGACCAGCGTTTCCTTGCGCGACCGATCGCCCTTGTACATGGCGCCGATCTGCGGTACGGCGACGTGGCTTTCATCGATAATGACCAGCGCATTGTCGCGCAAGTAATCGAACATGGTTGGCGGCGATTCGCCCGCGCTTCTTCCGGACAAGTGGCGGGAATAGTTTTCGATGCCGGAGCAATAACCGATCTCCAGAATCATCTCAATATCGAACATCGTCCGCTGTTCCAAGCGTTGCGCTTCGACCAGTTTGTCCTGCGAACGCAACTGCTCAAGGCGTTCCTTGAGTTCTATCTTGATCTTTTCAACCGCTTCCAATAATTGCTCTCGCGGCGTGACATAATGACTTTTTGGATAAATCGTAAAGCGCGCCAGCCGCCGTGTGATTTCGCCGGTCAGCGGATCGAATAACGACAAGCGCTCCACCTCGTCGTCGAACAGCTCTACCCGTAATGCCTCGCTGTCCGATTCGGCCGGGAACACGTCGATGACTTCACCGCGCACCCGGTAGGTCGCACGGCGCAGGTCGATGTCGTTGCGGGTGTATTGCATTTCCGCCAGCCGCCGCAGGATGTCGCGCTGGTTAATCATGTCGCCCTTGACCAGATGCAACACCATTTGGAAGTACGATTCCGGCTCGCCCAAGCCGTAAATGGCCGAAACCGTGGCGACGACGATGGTATCCTCCCGTTCGATCAGCGCTTTGGTCGCCGACAAGCGCATCTGCTCGATATGCTCGTTGATCGCCGCATCCTTGTCGATGAAAGTATCCGATGCCGGGACATAGGCTTCCGGCTGGTAATAGTCGTAATACGAGACAAAATACTCGACGCTGTTTTCGGGGAAGAATTCTTTCATCTCGCCGTATAACTGCGCGGCCAGAGTTTTATTGGGCGCCATGATCATGGCCGGGCGCTGTACCTCATTGATCACATTGGCGATCGTAAAGGTTTTGCCGGAACCGGTCACACCCAGCAAAGTCTGATGTACTTCGCCATCGCTCAAGCCCTCGACCAGCGCTTTTATCGCGGTTGGCTGGTCACCGGCAGGCTGAAACCGGCTGTGGATTTTAAACTTCTTTTTCACTTGGATTTCTCAATGAACATAACTACCTTAATTGTTCCCATGCCGGAGCGGGGCGTGAAACCGAGGTAATTCGCAAAAAAATGGTAAAAAAACTTAAAAGATTATCACCACGAAGACACGAAGAAATAAAACTTCGTGTCTTCGTGGTGAATAAAAAACTTTTAACGCCGGATTGTTAGTAAGCCATTATACATAGGGTATAATCCGCTTCACCTTTGACATTGATTTTACACGGGGAAACATGAGCATCAAACTTTCTAACAGAGTCCAGGCAGTTAAACCATCACCTACTTTGGCGATTACCGCCAGAGCGGCGCAAATGCGTGCTGCGGGCAAAGATATTATCGGCCTTGGCGCCGGTGAGCCGGATTTTGACACCCCGGACCATATCAAGGCTGCAGCAGTTAAGGCTATTGATAGTGGATTCACTAAATACACCGCAGTTGACGGCATAGCCAGCCTGAAAAAAGCCATTATCGCGAAGTACAAGAACGATAACGGTCTTGATTACCAAGCCAACCAGATCCTGGTTTCCTGCGGCGGCAAGCAAAGTTCATACAATCTGGCTCAGGCTCTGCTTAACGCCGGTGATGAAGTCATTATTCCCGCGCCGTTCTGGGTTTCGTATCCCGATATGGTGCTATTGGCCGATGGCGTGCCGGTTATTATCGAAACCACCCAGGCGCAGCATTTTAAAATAACGCCTGAACAGTTGCGCGCTGCCATTACCGATAAGACGCGGTTAATCTTCATCAACAGCCCGTCCAACCCGTCCGGCGTTGCGTACAGCCTGGAAGAGCTGAAAGCGCTGGGCGACGTGCTTAAGGATTTCCCCAACATCATCATCGCAACCGACGATATGTACGAGCATATCCTTTGGAAGAAGGGCACGTTTGTTAACATTTTAAACGCGCATCCCGAATTGTATGACCGCACCGTGGTCATGAACGGTGTATCCAAAGCCTATTCGATGACCGGCTGGCGTATCGGCTATGCCGCAGGCCCTGCGGATTTGATCGAAGCGATGACCACAATCCAGTCACAAAGCACCTCCAACCCGACCTCGATTTCACAACATGCCGCCGAAGCCGCGTTAACCGGCGATCAAAGCTTTATTGACGATATGTGCGTTGAATTTAAAAAGCGTCACGATTATGTCGTTAGCGAACTGAACAGCATCGACGGCGTTGACTGCCTTGAAACCGACGGCACGTTTTACGTGTTTCCTAACGTCGAAAAGCTGATTGCCAGACTGGATAACATCGATGACGACCTGGGCTTTTCCGAGTATTTGATCGAAAAAGCCGGCGTTGCGTTAGTGCCGGGTTCCGCATTCGGCACGCCGGGACATATCCGGATTTCGATAGCCACTAGCATGGCGAATCTGCAAAAAGCGATGGAACGGATTAAGAAGGCGATTTAAGTTTTTGGGTAGGATGGGTAGAGGCGTTAGCCGAAACTCATCCTAATCAATCGTCAATGCGATGAGTTTCATACCTCAGTCCAGCCATCGTGCTTTAGGTGATTGGCGATTTACTAACGCGAAACCGCCTTGCGCACTTCAAACATTATAGCGAAACGCTAAGAATGCCTCTGTTCCATTACACTGACGCACAAGCTGTTTACTCGATATTACTCAATAGGAAACTATGGGTAACGGACCTACGGTTTCTTAACGACTCTCAAGAGTTACATGAAGGAATAACTTGGGTATCCAAAGCATTGGTGCGTCCAATAACTGGACTATTCATACGCGATAAGTACAAAGACAAAGCCATCGAATATTTGAGAGATGCTTTTTCTGACACAGTTAGTTACGGCATAGATGAAGAGCCTATTTTTGTTTTTTCATTTGGTTGCGTGGAAAATCTTTTAAGTCAGTGGCGAGCCTATGGTAATTACGCTATAGAATTTGATGAAAAACTTTTACTGGAATGCGTACCTGCCTTAAGACCGTGCATCTACGATCAAAAGAATAAAGATTCCAGAGCCCAAAATGCAGTAACAAAGTCCCTAATGGATATTTCCCAGGACATGGAGAACAATGATGGATGCATTGGTATCAAAAGCATAGATTCACTTTCTGAGCTAATTGAATTGGCGGCGACCTTCAAGAATGAAGGATTTTCAGAGGAGCAAGAGGTTCGGATAGTTACCCAAGCGAACGAATCCGACAAATCCATACAGTATAGGCCAAATGGCAATAGACTAATTCCCTATTTGGAAGTGGATATCTCATTGGACTGCATCAAATCTATCCACGTTGGCCCAATGAGCGAGCAAGACTTAGCGTATATATCAATGGATGCATTCGTTCGAAAAGTGGAAAGGGATTGGCAAATAGCCTCTGCCAATATTGAATATGAACTCAGTGTCAAGAAGTCATCAATTCCATACCGAGCAAAGTGATAGCTCGATAGGATGGGCTGAGGCACGAAGCCCATCAATTGCGAACGATGGGTGCTCGTCCGGGTATAATCAACATGCCAAACTCAGCCATTTGTCCTTTGCAATGCTTTGTTAGCTGCCAATGCTTCAAGGCGTTCGGCCAACCATATTTTTATGATGGACTGCCGGGTTACGCCCACTCTGCTTGCCTCTTTATCTAACGACTCAATCATCCAGGCAGGAAAATCAACATTCACCCGTTTTTGGTCTTGCATGCTCCTCCTGGCTTTAGATAAGTCCAAGACATTTTGAATGTCACCGCCCTCATCGAAATTCTTGTCAAATTCACTAGCTTTCATATAAGGCTACCTCTTCTTTTCGCGATCTGCGAACAGATATAATTCTAATGCACGTTCCTCGGTATGTGATTACGCCGGACCAATGCTTTCCTGCGATGACGCCAATAATTAAAAAACGGGGCTCATCTTCTGTTTTTACTGGAATTTCAAGCAGGTCTGGATCATCCCAAAGCTTTTGCGCATCCACAAAGTCTACGCCATGCTTTTCGAGATTTGTTCGACTCTTGTTTTCATCAAATTCAAACTCAATCATGGTGTAAAAAATATACCAAAATTAATCAGGTGGCAAGCATTAGATAGTGGCCTCAACAAAGCCAAGTAAGCGGTTATGAACCCTCTCAACTCCCCGTTTTTCCATAGAAAGCCACGGTTCCGCAGGTGCCGGCGGCGCGCCTTTGGCAATAACTCGATAGAAATCTTATCCGGCGAATGGTTGATGACATGACCGAAGTTGCACCCGCGCTGATAACCCTCGGTGGAGTCCGTCAGGGTAAAATTAAGCAACTCCAGCAAGGCTGGTTAATCTTCCAATTCATGACCGCAATGCTTGCAATAATCGGCATCAAAGTCATGCCCTGTCCGGCCGCAACCGGGGCAGGCGTCATTCCTGACTTTTTCCTTCGAGTGCGTCCTGATCAACTCGGCGCTATAGATGCCGGTAGGTACGGCGATAATGCCATAGCCCATGATCATGATCGTCGAAGCGAGCAGTTGACCCAGCGGGGTTTGCGGGGAGATATCGCCATAGCCGACCGTTGTCAGCGTCACAATGGCCCAGTAGACTGACCTTGGGATGCTGGTAAAACCGGCTTCCCGGCTTTCGACGACATACACCAGTGAGCCGAACACAACCACCAGCATGAGTACAGCATAAAGAAACACCATGATTTTACGCAGGCTTTTGTTCAATGCCATCATCATGATCTCAGCTTCGTCCATGTAGGCCGACAGTTTGAGAATACGAAAAACCCGCAGCAGCCGCAATATGCGTATCGCGAGCATGGGCTGCGCTCCGGGAAACAGCAGAATCAGGTAGCTGGGTAGTACTGACACCAAATCGACCAGGCCAAAGAAGCTCTTGAAATACTGCCAGGGCCTTCGAACGCTGATCAAGCGTAGCCCGTACTCCAGCGTGAACAGCAACGTAAAAAACCATTCAATAATATTTAAGGCTTGTGCATGACGGGTTTGGAACGCTTCCACGCTCTCAAGCATGATTACTATCACGCTGAGCACGATGCTGATGCTTAAAACGACGTCGAACGCATTGCCCATAGGCGTCTCGGAGCCGAAAACCACGGTATTGAGCGATTCCCGCCACGGCGCTAGCGTTTCGCCGTCATTATAAGAATGGTATTTCGTTCTTGGAGTTTTTCGTGTACGCATGACTTTAGATTTGCCCGTATCTGCAACAATCGGCCGTATGAGCATGGATCATGCCGGTCGTTTGCAGACCGGATGATTCATTGCGAGACACGAAGAACATAATATTTTCACCTTGGCCTTGTGCTCTTCGTGATGATTTTTAGGAACAGGACTTCTGCGCATGCTATCAAGCCTACCAAGTTCCGGTATTTTCCATGGCAAGCCATTTCTCCGAAGGCATCAACGGCGCATCTTTTTGCAACAGCTCGATAGAAATCTGATCCGGTGAGCGGATAAACGCCATATGTCCGTCCCGCGGCGGGCGGTTGATAACCACGCCGGCATCCATGAGTTCCTGGCAGGTTTCGTAAATATTATCGACTTCAAAAGCCAGATGGCCGAAATTGCGTCCGCCGTCATAATCCTCGGTATCCCAGTTATAAGTCAGCTCCAGCAACGGTGCGTGCATTTTTTCAGCCTGATAGGTATCCTCCGGCGCATGCAGATAAACCAGCGTATAACGTCCTTCCTCACTGTCCATCCTGTGGTGTTCGATCAGGCCCAGTTTGTTGCAATAAAAATCGAGTGATTCATCCAGGTTTTGAACCCGAACCATGGCATGTAAATAACGCATAGTGTTTCTCCTTATGAATACTTGGTTTTAATTTCGGCATGTCGATAACAATTGATGGTGTGATCATTGACCATGCCGGTCGCCTGCATATAAGCATAACAAATGGTGCTGCCGACAAACTTGAAGCCGCGCTTTTTAAGATCCTTGCTCATCAACTCGGAGATGGGCGTGGAAGCCGGGATTTCGGCGGCGTTTTTCCAAGCGTTGTGCTGCGGTTTGTTGCCGACAAATTGCCAGATATAGCTGTCAAAACTGCCAAAGTCCTGTTGAACCTTCAAAAAGGCCTGGGCATTGATGACCGCCGCATTAACCTTCAGTTTGTTTCTTACTATATCCGGATTAAGCAGCAATGAACTGATTTTTTCAGCATCGTAACCTGCAATCCTTTCAGCATCAAAATTATCGAAGGCTAAACGGTAACCCGCGCGTTTGTTTAAAATAGTTGACCAGCTTAAACCGGCCTGTGCGCCTTCAAGGATAAGAAACTCAAACAGCAGCCGGTCATCATGCACCGGCACGCCCCATTCAAGATCGTGATATTGCTGTTCGGACGGGCTGGAAAGCGCCCATATGCATTTTTTCATTGGTGTTTCCCGGTAGTATAAGGCTATCGATTGCGCTGGTTATTAAAGTTGGTCATAGAAAAAATGCAAGCGGTGTTTGCCAGTAAACAATGCATTGTTTTACTCGCAGGCGAAGCCTGCACTCCATTCACAAGTTGATGCGCGGCAGTTGACAATCCCGACCTCAAACCGCATCATCAATCCAGTTTATTTACCGGCCATTTTATCCCATGAGTAATGACAACCTGCAAATCCGTCGCATCGCTATCGATACCTATCATGAGAACGTCGCTTACCTGCATCGGGAATGCGGCATTTACCGGGCCGAGGGTTTCCAGGCACTGTCTAAGATTCTGGTCAGCGCCAACGGTTCCAAAGTGCTTGCGGTTCTTAACGTGGTCGATGACTCGTCCATCGTTCTGCCGGGAGAACTGGGATTATCCGAGCAGGCGTTCCAGCAACTGAATGCCGACGAAGGCAGCCTGGTTACGGTCAATCACGCGGAACATCCAAAGTCCATGGACGCGGTGCGCCGCAAAATCAACGGTGAGCGTCTCAGCCAGGACGACTTTAACAGCATAACCAAGGATATCGCCGAAGCCCGCTATTCGAAAATGGAAATGGCGGCATTCCTGGTTGCAACCGGGCAAAACAATCTCGATCGGGATGAGCTGTTTTTTCTTACCCGCGCCATGTTGCAGTCCGGCGACAAGATGAATTGGCATGAATCGCTGGTCGCCGACAAGCACTGCATCGGCGGCATTCCCGGCAACCGCACCTCGATGCTGGTCGTGCCTATTGTTGCCGCGCACGGCATGCTGATACCCAAAACCTCCAGCCGCGCTATAACCTCCCCGGCCGGTACGGCCGATACCATGGAGGTGCTGGCCGAGGTTAATCTGGCGCCGGACCAGCTTCATGATATCGTGCGCCAGGAACGCGGCTGTCTGGCCTGGGGCGGCACGGCCAGGCTCGCGCCGGTCGATGACATGCTGATCTCCGTTGAACGTCCGCTGGGTATCGACTCGCAGGGGCAAATGGTGGCGTCGATCCTGTCCAAAAAACTGGCCGCCGGTTCCACGCATTTGTTGATCGACATTCCGGTCGGCCCCACGGCTAAAGTGCGGCACATGAACCAGGCGCTGGCCTTGCGCAAACTGTTTGAATTTGTCGGCGACCGGCTGAACATTCATCTGGAAGTGATGATAACCGACGGCCGCCAGCCGATAGGGCGTGGCATAGGTCCGATATTGGAAGCCCGGGACGTTATGCAGGTGCTGCATAACGAGCCTGATGCGCCGTTCGATCTACGCCAAAAATCCTTGCAGCTGGCCGGCAGGATTATTGAGTTCGATCCCGACGTGCGCGGCGGCCAAGGTTACGCGATTGCCCGCGATATTCTTGAATCGGGCCGGGCCGGCGCCAAAATGAATGCATTGATTCGGGCGCAGGGCGCAAAAATAATCGACCTGCATCCGGGCAGTCTTTGTCATGAGGTTGTTGCCGATAGCACCGGAATAGTCACCAGCATCGATAACTTTCAAATGGCAAAAATAGCCGGGCTGGCCGGCGCGCCGAAGATAAAAAAAGCGGGCGTCGATTTATTGAAGAAACTGGGCAGTCCGGTAGAAAAAGGCGAAATCTTATACCGGATCTATGCCGAATATCAGACCGATTTTAAATTTGCCAAGGAGATGGCCGCCCAAAACAGCGGTTACACGATAGGCAGCGAAGAGCAAATTATCAAATCGTTAATTGCCTTTTAATACGGAACAATTCCAGCCATGATGATACTTGCTTTTCCCGATTACTTAAGCCAGGCGCAGCGTCTGGCGGCCCGGCTTGACGTACCGCTGGCGGAGATTGTGCTGCATCATTTTCCTGACAGTGAAAGCCTGGTTCGCCTGCCGCCGTCATTGCCGGAACACGTTATTGTCTGCCGCAGCCTTAACCAGCCCAACGACAAATTGATCGAGCTGATGCTGTGCGCGGTCACGGCGCGGGAATTGGGCGCCAAGCGCCTGACCCTGGTCGCGCCTTATTTAAGCTATATGCGTCAGGATATAGCCAACCAGCCCGGCGAGGCAGTCAGTCAGCGTATTGTCGGCAAGCTGCTTGCGGACCTGTTTGACGATGTACTCACCGTAGACCCGCATTTGCACCGCATTTCGTCGTTAACCCAGGCAATTCCGATAAAAAACGCGATCAGCCTGACCGCCGCCAATGAAATCGGGATTTTTTTAAAGCAACAGTTCAAGAGCGCGATACTGTTGGGGCCGGACAGCGAATCAAAACAGTGGGTGTCCGCTATCGCCGAAAACATCGGTTTTGATTACGCCATTGCCCAAAAAAAACGGCTGGGCGATAGGCAGGTCGAAATGATCTTGCAGGATTGCGATTACCGAAACAGACCGGTGATTATTATCGACGACGTGGCCAGTACCGGCAGGACAATTGCCAAGGCAGCAGGACTGCTGCAAGCCGCAGGCAACGATGATATTTATGCGGTCATTACCCATGCCCTGTTTTGCGGCGATGCTTATGAGCATATCCTTAAAGCAGGCGTCAAAAACATCTGGAGTACCGACAGCATCGATCATCCCAGCGCCTGCATTAAACTCGATGCTTTGCTGGCGGATGCGATTAAGGCCATTGCCCGATAAAGCGTTGACAGACCCCGGGCCAGTTAATAGACTGAGATTTGCTTATAGCAATGATGCAAGTTGGCCGGCCATTGCTCACCACGATTTAATAACTTTAAAGGAACTTATTATGCATATTAAAAACTGGCTGATTGCCGCCTTATTTCTCGTATCGCCCGCGCTCTATGCGCACACCGGCGGTCATATCGGTCACAGTTTGTTCAGCGGTATGCTGCATCCTTTAACCGGAATCGACCATTTGTTGGTATTGCTGGCGGTCGGCCTGGTTGCGGCAAAGCAGGGCGGCAAAGCGTTGTTTATGTTCCCCGCTATTTTTTTTGGCTTGATGGCTGCTGGTGCGTTGCTTAGCGCTGTAGCCGTGCAAATCCCGTTTGTTGAATTCTTTATCGCCTTATCGCTGCTTGCGTTTGGCTTGCTGGTCATCGCTAACGATGGGCTTCGTGCCTCAGCCCATCCTATAATGCTCTTTCTGGGCGTATCGTTTTTCGCCGTATTTCATGGTTATGCGCATGCCGCGGAAATTCCGGCCGATTCCAACGCCATCTGGTATTTCTCATCGTTAATGCTGGTGAGCCTGGTCATTTGTCTGGGCGGTTGCATCATCGGACTGAAAACCGGCAAGCGCATGAACTATCTGTTCTCATTGATATGCTTAAGCAGCGGCTTGTATTATTTAACTGCCGGTTAGCGGGTTATCAACAAATAGCGCTTCGTTAACTAAAGGACTTCTTTAAAATAGCCGATTCGGCAACGGCTATTTTCCAAATACAGTCGAAAAATTAATTCCGCATAAAACCGGGGCCGCTACGCCCCGCCATTTCCCAGGCAGGAAAAACCCCATTGCATAACACCCATCAAGCAGTTGTGCCGCCAAGAATCGATTATATTGACGCTTGGCGGTTTTTGGCCGTTCTCATGGTCATTCAGTCGCATGTTTTTGTTTACAGCGGCTTAAAGATAAGTTTCCTAGCTCCTTATTTTGATCAACTGGACCGGCTCGGCGAGTTGGGGGTTTTGGTCTTTTTTGTGATCAGCGGGTTTGTGATTTGCTCCGGTCTGGTTGCAGAAAAAAGCCGCGCGGGCACGGTTTGTCTATCCGCATTTTATGTGCGCCGGTTTTACCGGATTATTCCGCCGCTTTGGCTGTATCTGTCCTGTCTATTGATACTCGGGACGGCGGGCATCATTGAAACTTCGCCGCAACAAGCGCTTACCTCGGCCTCGTTCTTATGTAATATGCCGTTTCCCGACGGCTGCTCCTGGTTCGCAGGGCATACCTGGACGCTGGCTTATGAGGAGCAGTTCTACCTGCTATTTCCGCTGTTGATCCTGTTCGTACCGCTGATTAATAACAGTTTGCGCTTTGGCATTGCAATAGGCATTCTGGCGATGGGTTCGGTGTTATTGAACAGGACAGGCCATCTGTTTATGGGCGAATATCTCATGTATTTTATTTTTCTGCTTAGCGGCTGCTGTTCCGCGCTGTTGCCTAAAAATATCATCAGCCGTATTTGCCAAATGCACGCTGCCGTCTGGTTAAGCGTTATTGCTTTGCTGCTGGTTTGTGTCGGCTATCTGCCGGATGAAATCGAAAAACAGGTTAAGACGCTCTTTTACCCGCCGCTGATTCTACTGATGGTGCTGGGCACGCCCGTACAGACTAAAGCAATTGCCCTGGTTTTTAAGAACAGGCTACTCTGTTACTTAGGAAGAATATCCTACACGGTCTATTTGTGGCAGGAGTTAGTGACAGGAAATTATGTCGGCGGTTTAACCTTCGTTTACATCGCTGCTGTTTTTGTATCTGCGATGCTTTCGTATCGGTATATTGAATTGCCGTTGCAAAGAAAGGCGACTTTGATATCCGACGGCTTAAAAGCAGCCGCTGCTGAGGCATTGTTAAGCGAGTATAAACAAGACCGGCCATATTAACCCTCGCCCGGAAGGTCGAGGGTTCTTAGCGTTAACTAATCCGTTTGCGCCGCAAAACTATGCACCCATGCCAGGGCATCGTCGTTCCAGGTCATTCCGGCATGCATCTTTAAAATGATATCCCGGTACATTTCAAGGCTGGGATAGCCTTCCGCCTGGGCATCGGCATCGGTCATGTCGCCTAAGCGCTGACGTTTTAAATCGGTAACAACAAAAGTCATTCCGTCCAGGTCGAAAGTTTCGCCGGGCCAGCCATAGACGCCATCACGACGTTGTTGCGTTTTTGTTCCGGCTCTTGCCGCTTCTACCAATTTTGCGTGAGTAACCAAGCGATCTATCGAACAGGTTTTCTCGGGATAAGCTTCCATTGTTGATCCTAATTTGAATAAAAAATTCTATTGTACACCAAGCACTATTGTCTCGTAGCGACTGTCAGCCGCCATTTTGGGCGTCAGTTAAACTAATTTTGATGTCGGCCGATAACCGGAGGCAAGCAAAACTTTTCTTCGGGGCAAAACTAATGATCATAAAAAGTTCCAGCATACAACTAAACAGCCGGCATCAGTTCTTAAAGAGCTCTCAGGAGTCGGAATCGTTACGGTTCTGGAAAACCCAGGACCAGCCGGGGCCGGCTAGAAACGAGCGGCCGGCAGATTCGCTTAGCCTTAGCGGCCCGGCGCAAGCGCTCAAAGCCGAGAAACAAGCATTGGATACTGATAAACCGCTTGATGACAACGACGGCATTAAACTGCTTATTGTCAGGCAGATGGTTAAGGCGATAACCGGCCAGGATTTTAAACTGTTTTCTCCCGCTGAATTGAGCGGCGACGCTGAAAATACGGCTATTGAAATCACCGCAACCCCGCCGCCTGCCAAGCAGCCGCCCTCTGCGGGCTTCGGGCTTGTTTACGAGCATCATGCCGTGTATCAGGAGTCGGAAAACACTAGCTTTTCCGCTATCGGCTCCATCCGGACACAAGACGGGCAAAGCATCGATTTTTCAGTCAAGTTGAATATGAGCCGAGAATTCCGTCTGGAGACCAACCTTGCCATCACTGCCGGGGATCCTGAAAAGAAAGTCGATCCGCTGGTGATTAATTTTGGCGGCAATGCGGCGGAACTGTCACAAACGCGCTTTGAGTTCGACATTGACGCCAATGGTACCGCTGAACAAATCGCCAATTTAAAACCGGGCAGCGGCTTTCTGGCATTGGATAAAAACCAGGACGACATTATCAATGATGGCGCTGAATTGTTCGGCCCGAATTCCGGCAACGGGTTTTCAGAGTTGGCCCAGTATGACAGCGATAACAACGGCTTCATTGACGAAGCCGATCCAATTTATGACAGCTTAAGAATCTGGCAGCGGTTCGAAGACGGCAGCCAGCAGCTTATTGCCTTAGGCGATAAAAACATAGGCGCTATTTATCTGGGTCATGCTACTACGCCTTTCCAGTTGCGCAACACCGAGAACCAGTCGCTGGGAGAGGTTACCGATACCGGTATTTATTTAACGGAAGACGGCAAAACCGGCACCATTCAGCAGGTTAACTTTAGCGTATAAATAAGGAAAAGGGATTAAATTGCAGATATAGGTATTCGTACGGATAAACTCAGTTTATATGCTTTGTTAATCTATACTCCGACAAGAAAGGCTGGATGCCGAGTTTGTCGTATTATCTCTCTTACAAAGACCATCCGGGGTCTGCCCCCTTTCTCTCTGGGGTGGTCTTTTTTTTGAGAGGCACAGCAATTCCCCCATCATTCCTGAAAAATCCTTAACGACCTGATTCTGTTGATAGCAGCAGCCAGCTCATATTTGCGAGGCATGGAAAGAGTGCCCGGATAATCAGGTTGCAAGCAGTCTAATCCATGCTTATTTATTTTATTTTCCAGCCAGTTTATCCAGAAACGGATGGTCTCGGGTCTATCGCCCGACTGCTTTAATTGTGTCCGTAGCGCCAGCAGGCAATAGCCGATAGCTAGCACCTGTGGCGCTTCTGCAATTTGCGCGACCGCCTCCAGATTAATCAAATCCATGCCGTATTCAAGCTGCCTTGGCGCGTTACGCAAATCCTTGATGCGCTTGGGAAGCGTCTTGTTCAAGCGCTGGTTGACATAGGCCGGATCGAAATTATCGGTTGCCAGGCGGCGCGATATAGCAAAGTCGTGAATCGGTATATTCTCTGCCGCTATCGGACCAAGCCTGTCACGCACCTTGGCGGTAATATCCTCGCAGCGGTAATTGTCCATCAGCAGGCAGGTATCGGCTTTCTGCAAGAAATAACCCAGGCCGCTGACCACGAATATCATCGACACATGATGTTTTTCCCATAGCGACCGCACTGTCGAATAAAGCGGCTTGATCGGTTCCTGTGCGCCATCCAGGATTTTTTTGATCAGCTCATCGCGTACCAGGAAATTGGTTGCGCAGGTGTCTTCATCAAACAGCAGCAGGCGGCTGCCGCTTTCAATGGCTTCGACAATATTAGCTGCTTGCGACGTGCTGCCGCTGGCATTGTCGGACGAAAAACAAGCGGTTTTGAGGCCGTTCGGCAGATCGCCGATAAAAGGGCTGATGTCGACATTCCGAATGTTGCGGCCTTCTTCGGCTCGGATAAAAAAAGCATCTTCCCTGGTTACTACATATTCCCGTCCGTCTCCGGGAATATGCGCATAAACCCCGGTTAAAATCGCCTGCATTAACGTCGACTTGCCGTGATAGCCGCCGCCGGTAATGCAGGTGATGCCTTCCTTGATGCCCATGCCGATTATGTCGCGGCCATCCGCTAAGGGAATCTTGATTTGTAACGATGCGGGGGATTGAAAGGTTTTAACAGACTCGTCCATTGCAGGTCGGTCATCGACGCCGCTTTGCCGCGGCAACTTTACGCCATTGGCGATAAAGGCAATCAGGTCATGCTGCCGTATAAACTGAAGGATTTCAGCGCGTGTTTTTTGCACATTTACAAACTGCTGGAGCAGAGTTCTGGTTTTCTCTTCGTAGTGTTGATAAAAAAATGTAGCGTCAACAATTGCCGTCAGTTCTTGGCTGAACATGATCCACGCCTGCTCGGCGTCAAAAACGCCGCCGCCTTGCCTTTTGGCGGGCAGACTGGTGATAAAGCGCAAATAAACGGCCTCGTCGCCGAACAAAACACTATCCCTGATCAGCATCTTTTGGCTCAAGGCAATGGTGCTAAAAGAACCGCTGCCGTCCTTGCCGCGATTTTGCTGCGCAAACTTGTTAATGCCGTGACGAAAACGCCGGATCAAAAAATCGGCCACCGCGAGTTTACACCCCATAGTCTTGAAAAACTCTTCGGGGATTTTGCTGTCCTGCAACGCTAGTTTTATCGATGCAATGGAAGCAGGGTTGGCGCCGGGGCTACCCTGCATTTTGATAAAGCTGAGTTCAAATCGGGGGAAACGATAAGAACCGCGCAGTTTTTGGATGTTGTGGAAAGGCTGGCCGTCGATAGAAGCTAGCAAGTCATGTAATTGTTGCACATTCCCTCCTGCTTTTTAGTTCAAAAACCGGGCAAGTCAGCTTCCTTTAACAGGGTTGCCATGATAATCCGTTTCAGCAACCAGCTTCATTTTCACTGGATGATCATCGATGCCCAAAGTCTTAAAAGCGGCCTTTATGCCCATCGCTTTTACGGCATCGACAGAACCGAACTTGAAACCAAACAACCTGTTTTTCTTGCCTTCGGGAAAACTGTGCATTATTTGAGCAATGCGATCATCAATCAGCGCCCTTGCTTTGTTCAGCTCTATAGCCACTTCCGGTTTCAAGCCGGGGGACAGTTGCTTTTCCGGTAGTTGCACGGCTGCCACCTTCAACTCCGGTTGCAGCCGCTTGCGCATATCCGCCAATTTTTTACTTTGCCCATGAGCCACCAGCAGGTTACGCTCAGTGACACTCACCTTTTGCCGGTCTGCGGGCATGTCGGATATTTTTTTCATCAACTAGAACGGGATGTCATCATCATACGGCGCATCAAAGTTGTCGTGGCTCGGCGCTTGTTGGCCGGATGGCTGCGAAGATGGGTAGCTTTGTTGCGGCTGGCTTGACTCGTTTCTTTTGCCGACCAAATCGATAATATTGGCATTAAGTTCCAGGCTGGTTTTGGTCGAGCCGTCTTGCGCGCGATACTCGCTTTGGCTCAGTTCGCCAGAGACAAATACCTGCTGGCCTTTTTTCAGGTAGTTTTGCAGCTGTCCTTCTGCACGTTTGCCCCATACCGCACATCTGATCCACAGCGTTTGCTGCTTGTCGCCGAAGCCAATATTGTTGGCGACGGTAACGTTCAATACCGCCTGGCCTGACGGTAAATACCTGACTTCCGCATCACGGCCAACAGTGCCGGTAAAACTAAATACGTTGCTCATAATTTTCTCATTGATAGTTAAATTAATAATACGGCTATTATCGGCTGGTTCGACCAAAAATGAAAATGCAAAACCTCAGACCGGTTTTGATTAATGCCCGATAAAGTCCGGTTGCTTAACCGAATCACTAGAATGGCGCACTTTGTTAATGTCAGTGTTTTGGGACGAGTGACTAGTAGTCAGTCATATTGAAGTGAAGCGATAATTTATGATATGACTATAAGCTTTGGCGCAACGAGGTATAGTGTCATGCCCGCCATCCGCTATAAAGTCAATTTGACCGACGAAGAAAAACGTCAGTTGGAAACCTTCATTCATCAAGGTCAAAGCGCCGCTCGTAGTCAAACGCGAGCTCGCATTCTGTTAAAAGCCGCGTCCGGCCTTCAGGATAAGGACATCATCCAGGCGCTGGACGTCTCAGCGTCTATGGTGGCAAAAACCCGTCAACGCTGCGTGGAAGAAGGTCCTGAAGCGGCACTCAAAGAACGTCCTCGTCCGGGTCAAGCGCCCACGTTAACGGACAAACAAGCCGCCCATCTGATTGCCATCGCCTGTAGCGATGCCCCGGAAGGACACGACCACTGGACCTTGCGATTGTTGGCCGACCAAGTGGTGGTGGTGGACTATGCCGCTTCGTGCAGCTATGAATTAATCCGCCGGCTTTTACCCACAGGGCACAAGTAAAAAACACTTTAAAACCCTGGCAGAAGCAGGAGTGGTGCATTCCGGACGTCAGCGCGGAGTTCGTGGCGGCCATGGAAGACGTCCTGGACCCGTATGAAGCGCCCTACGATTCGGCACGTCCGGTGGTGTGCTTCGATGAAAGCCCTAAGCAACTGATTGTCGAAGTGCGGCAACCGATACCGGTTGAACCGGGCGCACCGGCCCGCTATGATACGGGCTACGAACGCAAAGGCGTGTGCGATTTGATGATGATCTGCGAGCCCAAACAGGGATTTCGTCACGTGGACGTCACCGACCGGCGCACCAAAATCGACTTCGCCCACAGCATGAAACACATGGCCGAACGCTATCCTGAAACCGCCTTGATCCGGGGGTGCTGGACAACCTCAATACCCATAAAGTGGCGTCCTTGGTTGAGGCATTTCCCGCCGAGCAAGCGCGAACTTTGGCACGCAAGCTGGAGTTCCACTACACGCCCAAGCACGGCAGCTGGTTGAACATCGCCGAAATCGAATTGGCTGTCTTGTCGAACAGCTGTTTATCGCAGCGGATACCGGACAAAGCGCGTCTACGCCGTGAAGTTGAAGCTAATGTCCGCGAGCGTAATGTGAAGGCTACCCCCGTCAATTGGCGCTTTACCACCCAAGAGGCACGACGGAAGCTGGCTCGGCTTTATCCTTGTACTTCATCATGACTGACTACTAGCTGCTTAATTTTGAATGCACGCGCTTGCCATTATAAAAATCCAAATAATTAACAATATTCAGCTTTGCCGCCTCTTTAGTTCTGAATTTCTCGTAATTAAGTTGTTCGTGTTTTAAAGCTTAGAAAATGTCGGCGAGCTTCCCAGCAGTTGCTTTTACGGCTCATGCTGTCTGTAAACTGTATTGACTCAGCAAATTCCGATAATCCTGGCTGGCCATATTGGCTGCCGCTAAGTAATCGCCATCTGCAAGGCGGAGCATACCAACTCGGCCAGCTTATTCGGCGACATCGCCCAACCCACAATCTCGCGTGAAAACAAATCCAATGCCACGGCCAGATACAACCAGCTGTTACGGACGCGGATGTAGGTGATGTCCGCCACCCAGGCCTAATTGATTGCGGACTGTTCAAACTGGCGATTCAACACATTGTCGAGCACCGGCAGGTCGTGTCGGCTGTCGGTGGTATGGACAAACTTGCGCCGCCACACGGGTTTAAGCTGATGGGTGCGCATGAGGCTTCGTACGTGATAACGGCCGATGCGGACGCCTTGATGATTGAGCACATCGCGCAGCCCCCGACTGCCATAGCTGCGCCCCGAAGCTTCGAACGCACCGCGGCAGATGGACTGTCGTTGCGCAGACGGCCTGAGGGCTTTGTCGAGCCGCATGATTAGTGATCTCTAGCCCCTGGCAGCTCTGTTGAACAGGAATAGCCTTCTGTTGCAACTGTTGAACCAGCCGATAGTTCATTTTAGTTACCGGGCAAAGAAGGCTGAAGCCTTTTTTAAGATATCGTTATCCTGCCGGAGTTGGCGAACTTCAGCTTCCAGCTGGCGGATACGCCATTGATCGGCAGTCAGCAGCGCCGATTCCCCTACCTCCAGTCAGTTCATTGTCGGCCTGCTTTAACCAGCGACACACTGCGGTTTCACCCAGATTCATATTCGGCAAATCTGGCTGATACTCAGGTCTTGATCTTTAATTATTTGCAGCACTTGCAACTTGAAGTTGGCATCAAACGTTCGACATTTCTGATTCATCGGTGGATTACCCTTGCTTTGGTTGAGTTATTTTGTCAACCTATCGAGCTGTCAGTTCTTATTAGAGCACGGCAAAGAACAATCTATTTATTTAAGGTAAGCTGAATTTACAATACGAATTTATGGGAGTGTATTGAGTTATGCCAAATTAAGCGTTTTAGAGGCTGATGTTTATTGTAAAAATAATATCTGCTAATATCGGATTAGATATAATTTTGTTGCCGGTTAACTCAAGACGTAGGGCGTTATGTTTCGTAGAACCACCTCAATGCGAAATCTAACTAAACAATAAGTGAGGTGAATTTTGGGAATATACTATGAATAATCTTACAGCACTTTCAATAAGTATCGCCGGTTTAGCTGGTCTCGCAACGTTCTTGGCCGTAGGACCTCTTAGTGGCATTTTTTTTATATGGGCGGCAACTATTGCTTGGGCAGCTTTCTTTTTTCTGGGCGCCACTCAAGAAGCATTAAAAAACACTATCGTGTGCGGAATTTTCGGCGTATTTATGGCTTGGTTGGCAGCTATTCAAATTACTAATATTCCGTCTACAGCCGTTCTTGGCTTCCCGTTCTGGGCTGCTATCACTGTAACTTTCTCCGTTGTTGTTATGTGTCTTGCAGCGAACATTCCGGCTCTAGCAACTATACCTGCAAGCGTATTGGGTTATTCTTCTACATTTGCTTACTTGTTGCAAACTCCCGGAAAATTGACTAAAGACATTCTGCTGAGCGTTTCTTTGGATAACCCTTTAGTTGTAATATCCGTCTCTATTATAGTTGGTACATACTTTGGTCTGTGGTCAGGACAGTTGAGCGCAAAATTAACCAAATAGTTTAACGTCCGGCTTAAGTTTAAGCCGGACGGCAATATTATGATTTACTCATCGTCTCATTGTTGTATTAACGCTGATTCATATAGCATGATGCGGCTATTTCCTAATAGGATAAGCGTTTAGACCCACAATTAAGAGCTCAGGATTGATCGTAAAATACTCAAGTATGGCCTCGAAAGGCGGTATGCGTCCAAGAGCAGGCAATTTGAGGCTGAAGTTAAGTTTAGGATATACACATATAAATGCGCCTCTACGCCGTCATGCGGTTTCCGTCCGCTTGCTGTTGTGCAATTTTACACAGACATGGCGCGTAGATCGATCAATGGCGACAAAGAGGTACCCTTTTGTCCTTGCCCAAGTTGATTGAGACGGTGTTCAATGTGCAGGTAGCCAGGACATAGGCCTTTAAACGCCCCGGTATTTCCATTTGTGGATTGTTTTGGGATTTGATGTGTGGCTTTGTTGGCTATCTCTCTGAGGCTCGCCTTCAGACGCCTGTATTTTTGCTTTGGTAGCGTGCGTGGTCGTGGCTGTTCCGTGCAATACTTGTCGCCTCGCTTTTCTTCTTTAAGCTGGTAATAAAACCTACCGTTAATGAGGGATAAAACATTTACCTAAGCTCGGTTAATCGCTGCTTAATATAGTGGGTAATGGATTCTTTCAGAGTGTTTTTGCTTAGCGCCTGTTGATAGGCCTCGGTGGCAAGTTTTGTATTACCGATTTTTTCTTGCGATAAGGCTAGACCCAGCCAGTTTTCGGCTTTTTCCGGATTGACGGTTACCAGCCGTTGATAAACTTTAGCCGCACTAGCAAAAGATTGCAGCTGTTGGTAAGTTGCTGCCAATAACGACAGATAAGTTCCGTTAGAGCTATTTATTAAATCAATGCGCTGTAGTGTTTTAAGCGCATCGTTAGGGTTTTTCTGTTGCAGATATAGCTGGGCACGGGTGTTGATAAATTGTAGGTTGTCAGGAAATAAAGCGAGGCCTTGATCCAGCAGTTCGGCAGTCCTGCTAACTTGTCCTTGATCGTGCAGCTTTTTAGCCAACAACAGCCGAGCCTTGAGATGCCTCGGATCAAGCTTAAGGGCTTGTTCAAGTTTATAGGCTGCCGAATAATCTTCGGAGTTACTTTCTGTCTGGCGATAGAGCGCATCTGCTTGTTGTTGAGCCGTTATTGATTTGACTAAGGCCGGTTTAGATGCGGTAGGCATTTTCTTGGCAGGTGGCTCAGAGACAATTTCAGAAGGGGGGGGGACAGCAGGAACTGTTGTTTGGGCCGGTTGAACTGGGGGGGCGGGTTGAATTATGGGTGCTGTCTGAACTGCCGGTGCGGGTTGGGCAGCTGAGACCGGATGAGTTGTTGTGTTTTCGGATGGCTTAGGTTCGATGTTGGGCGAAGGGTTAGTAACGGCATTTGGCGCAACCAATACCTTTTCATAAGCTACAGCAGGAATCGGATCTTCTTTGATATTGTCGGCAACAATTACTGGAGAAGTTTTAGCTGGCGTTTTGCTGTATTGATAAGCCGAATAGACACCGCCTGTCACAGTAACAGTTAATAAGCTCCAGAGCAGGAGGGGTGTTTTCGAAGGCAAAGGTTGAGTTGCCTGTATATTAAGTTGCAGAGTGGGTGGCGTATTATTGGATGTTTTACGACTTTCCAAGTCGCGCAGCATCTGGTTAATCAGGCTCATAACTTGGCTGCCATAAATGCCGAGAAGTAGCCGATAATCGCGAGTAACAGCAGCACTAAATAGCGCTTACGAAAGCCAAACAGCTTGAAATTGGTATTAGCGTCTTCGGTATCCAGAGCGGCTAGATAAACTTGTTTAGCGCTTATTGACGAATGGCCTTTGCCGTAAGCTGACAGCATCGCTTTATTGGCTAAGATATTAACCAGTCTGGGTATGCCTCGGCTGTAATAGTGCATAGTGCGGATAGCCAGCCCGGAAAAAATACTTAGATTGCCCATGCCGGCAATACGTAACCGGTGTTTAACGTAATCAGCAACATTTTTTGGCGTGAGCGGTTTAAGCGCATAACTAAAGGTGATGCGCTGTCTGAGCTGCCGGATGGCCTTGTTATGCAACTGTTCGTCAAGTTCGGGCTGTCCGAATAGCACAATTTGCAGCAGCTTTTGCTTTTCAGTTTCCAGATTGGTGACCAGCCGCAATGCCTCTAATGTTTCGATCGACATGGACTGCGCTTCATCAATGATCAGTACCGGTTTTTTCCCGGCAACAGCGCAATTGATCAGAGCGTCATTAATTAACTTCATTAACCCGTTTTGCCCGATGTGGCGGGAATATTCAACACCCATTTCATCGGCAATTGCCATGAGCAAGCCCACCGGCGGCAAACGTGGGTTGGGGATGTACGAGGTTTCAAAAGGTTCGGGTAATTCATTAAGCAATTTTCGACAGAGCATGGTCTTGCCGGTGCCGACATCGCCGGTAATTTTGATGAACCCTTCGCCGTTATGTAAAGCAATCAGCAACACATTGAGCGCTTCTAAATGGGAGGGTAGCTCACAAAAAAACTGTGTGTCAGGCGTTAAACCAAATGGCTGACTATTGAGGCCAAAGTGTGTTCTATACATAAATAACTTTAAACTGTTTTATAAAAATATTGCCGCTATTGTAGTCGGGTTATCTTGCGTCCGATCTGGTGCCCTTACACAATGTTGGATATTGCATGTTTAAGGGAGCCAGCTGTAGCTGCTTTGGCCGGTGCAGGAGCAATATCCATATTCTATACAACTTATTTCCAGCGCGGCTGCGAGTCAAGCCTTTCAAAACGTTGTTTGCTGGAATTTATATCCTTTTGCCAATCTGCGTCACTGCCGATAAAAGAGGCTTTGAGCAATATGATCAGTTCCGATTTTTGGGTTGAGCCGGTGTTAACTCTAAACAGGTTGCCGATATAAGGTATCGCGGCTAACCCCGTGACGCCTTGTTTCTGCTCATCATCATTCTCCTGCATCAAGCCACCCAGCACAATAACCTGGCCGTTTTTAGCCTTGACGATGCTGTCTGACTCTCTGACTGTGGTCAGAGCCATCGGTAATGGACCTATGGAATTGCCAAAGGTTTTGGTTACTTCGGTAACTTGGGTAATGGACGGGTGGATATGCAGGGTGATGTCTTCGTTGTCATCGATTTGCGGTGTAACGTCCAGCGCTATGCCGGAAAAGAAAACATCCAGCTTGGGGTAAGGTGTGGTAATAATGTTGGCAGTGCCGCCGGTGGGAACGTTGCTGGACTGAATGTCATAAGCGAAATATTCATCCTGACCCACTTTAATGATGGCTGTTTGATTATTTAAAGTCGAAATTCTCGGGCTGGATAGCACATTGGTTTTTCCCTGAGTACTCATCAATTCGACAAAAGCACGAAAATCACCTGCACTGCCGCCTAAGGTAAAAATAGACGCAAACATAGTAGGATCCATAACGCCGCCTACGGCCGTGAGCAGTTTAGCCTTGTCGATGCCTTCCCTGACGATACTTTCCCAGTTAACGCCGTCTTGGTGGCTATCATCCAGAGTCACTTCCAGTATTTTAGCTTCAAGAGTGACTTGACGGCTGATTTGAGTTTGAGTGGTAGACAGAAAATTTTCAATCTCCCTCAATTGCATGGGTTTCGCTCGGACAATCACGATGCCCGATTGTTGGTTAATATCGACGGTTGCCTGTGGATCGACGGCAAGAATATGAGTAAGGGAATCTTTCATTTCCTGCCAGAAATCAGTATTCGTAACGGTGCGTACGGAGCTGCTGGATGAGTTGGAGGTTTGCGTACTCCCGTAGCCCTGCGGACTGGCTCCCATGGGATTGCCGCCTTGATTGGTATTGCCTTGCTGATTGTAGCTGCCCTGTTGATTGTTGTATCCCTGTGAATTGCTTTGACCGGACTGTTTTCCGGACGACACGGAGGTATTTGAATTGCCTATCCGTAGCAAATCCAGCCGGTCTATTTTAAAGGTTTTTGTTTGTAATGTAGCCGGGTAGATGATGTAACCCATATCGTTTTTTTTGTAATCATAGCCATAGACTTTTTGTACGGCATCAAGGACTTGTGCAATGGTTACATTCTTTAGCTCCAACGAAATGGTACCGGTTACTTCAGGGTGTACCAGCATGTTTTCATCGGTGTCTACAACCAACCCCATAAAGAACTCACGCGCATCCACTTCATTAACCGAAATGTTGAGGCGTGTTTGCTGTGTTGTAGCTTGTGAAGTGGCTAAGGTTTGATTGAAATCAGGAACCAGGGCATCGATAATGACTGATGGTGCTTGGGCATTGCTACGGGCTTTTGGCGTAGTATCGGAAAATACACTGGAAACATTGGATGACTTGGTTGATTGAAGCGAGCTGCAAGATACCAGTAGTAATATCAATGCCACGGCAATGGCTGGATGAGCGTTATTCATTTTAGTGTGTACTTGGTATTTGTTGTTTTGTAGGGACGTTGCACCAGTTGCAAGGTCTTGAGTTCGCCATTTTGGGTGATGGTGACCGAGTTTTTGCGAATGCTGATGATTTTAATCGTGCGTGAGCGCGCAGGTGCCGTTTCGGCATGATGAACAGTATTCGGCGATTGCCGGGTACCGGCTTCTGCCGTTACAGTGCTTTGTCCCGGAAACTGTGGAGCAAGCACATTTTCTTGCAAAGACGTTATGCTTTCTTGCATTGGGCTCGTTGTTGCCTGTGCTGCGGCATCAAGTGATCCGGTGTTTTTATCCTCAGTCGTCGCGGGATGTGCCGGCGCAGGTTTTAAATCCGGAGTTTGTCTTATGACTATGGTTTGGCCTTGTTTGGCAGAGATACCATTAATGGTAGCGCGTCTTGAATGTGATGATATCCAGATAGCCGACAGAACCAGTGGACTATCGCTGACGGCATCATCGACCGTTGTTGACGGGAGCGGGTAGGCCGGTTGAGTCGGGTCACGGAATTCTGCATTACATGGCATGGAGGCAAGCCCTGCGAGCAATATCAATATCCTAAACGCCAAGCCAGTTCTCCTTGAAGCTAAGCGTATACGCTTTAATTGTAGTTTCAGCTGTCGGATACTCTTTAACCTGGTAGTCGATGCTTTCCCAGATAAGATGCCAGGGCAGCGATTCCAATGCTTTTAAGTAATTGAGTGTTTCCAGGTAACTGCCGGAAAAAGTAATTACCAACCCGTGTTTGTATATCGGGTTTTGTTGCGGCTGTTTCGATTCAAGCAATGTGGTTACCGGCAGTGTATCCAATTTTATCAGGGTTAACTGGTTGTTCTGATTGAGTATATCGCTTAATGCAATAGCCATTAAATGTGGCGGAACAAAATTTTTGTCGTTCTGCATCCTAATATCTTGCAAGCGGTTGTATTCGGTTTTTAGCTTGGCAAGTTGGTTCCGGTTATTGAGGTTCGGGTCTAAATAGGTGCTGTTTTCAAGCTTGATCAATGTGAGTTGTTGATCGGTTATCTGTTGTTTGACGCTAATCAGTTCCTGCTGAAGCGCCAGCTGTTCTGTTCGGACCGGTTGATACAAGAAGTTATCCCAGGCAACCCATAAGACAGTCAGCACCGCACCCGCCACGATAATTTTTTCCCGTTTACTCAGGGCTTCGAATTTTGCTTGAAGATTATTGAGCATGGTCTTTTTTATCCGGAGCATCCAGTGTTGTGCTGAGTTTAAAATCCATTTGGTTCGGTATTTCTTCTGACTGCTGCATCACCAGTTTTGCGAAGGAGTATCCGTTGAAGGCAGATTCTTTTTGCAGTTGTTGGAGAAAATAAGGGATTTTCTGCGGTTTAAATGTGCTGCCCTCAATGTTGATAATCTGCTGTTGCCCGTCAAAATACAAGGCGCGCAACCAGACATCAGGAATCGACTGGTTGGACAGTGCCTGAAAATAGCTTGAAAAGCCGGGTGAGCGGTCTTTACTTTTGTCTGATAGCAGTTGCATGGCTTGTGTTAACTCGTCCACCATGCTTTGCCACTGCGCGACTTCTGCGGCGAGTTGTGCGTCTATGTCCTGCTTGGGGACTTTCGACGAGATAAGATTCACCTGAGCTTGTCCTGCTTGCAAATTCTGGCGAAGCTGTTGTATTTGAGTTTCGGTGTTTTTTAAACTCCATATTAAGTATCCGCTGAATCCGACACATAGCAAAACGATAGCTGTAAAGCCGATCCAGTATGGGTTAGTGCCCGATCTATGGCGTCCTTGATTAAGAATGTCCTGATATAAATTGACTTGCTGTATCATGCCGCTTCTATTGCATAGCGCAATGTTGCGCCGATTGCCGGCGCACAAAGCAATTGAGTCGGTGCATCCACTAAAATGTCGCAATCAACAATAGTCGAGAGATCTATCATCCGCGCTGCAATGCCAAGATTGCTGCTCAGGCTATCAAGCAGGTTATGGGTGTTTTCCGCCAAGGGGATGACGGCTAAAGCTGAAATAGGAGAAATTCCGTAATAACTTTCTACATAATCCAGCGAACGTTGTATCTCAAGGGCCAAACTGCTATGAGCATTTGCGGCCGGGCTTTCGCTGGAGAACGGATATTCTAATTCCAGTTTGCTATAACCTATCTCAAATTTACGGGATACGTAAATGCTCCCTGCTTTTTGTATCAATAAGGTGCCGGAATGTTCCAGCAGGTACAAAAGGGCAATGCCGCGCTCATTTTCAGGTAATTGCGCCGCAAGATTACGCAAAGTAGTTTCCTGGATATCAATTACTTTAAGCTGTAGCCCGGCCTTGGTGCATCTTTCGACTTGTTCGGTAATGATATCAATGGGGCCGGCTATGACTTCCAGCATTTTACTGCTGTTTGCGCGAACGGGCATAGGCGTTTGGTAATAATCGATGACGGCCTTGTCAACGGGAAAATCAATGAGTTCGTTAATTTTCCAGCGTATAGCTTCAATCATTTCATTTTCAGCGACTAGGGGAGTCTCCACGTTGATACGTCGGTAGCAATCGCTGGTCAGTACCAGATGGCAGTCATACGCGGCAAGATTATGCTGGGCGGCAAGTTCTTTCAATCTGTCTTGTTGATGCGTCAATTTTCCCGCATCAATGTATTCGCAATGTATTAGAGTTAATTTATTGTTTTCGGTGAACTTCGATATGGCAACGGCGATGCCGTTCTGCAAAAAGCTGACGCCGACAATACCTTTGCAAATGTTTTTTTTGCTAAAGAACTTTTTTAACAGTTGCACGATAGGTTAACCCGAACCGACTTTATGTAAAAAACCGCTACAAATGTCACAGTTTACATAAAATTGACTGGGAATTCTTGTTTTTAAGTTGTAGGAGTTTTCAGGCTGCTATTAAAAAGTAAGAAATTACCCATCCTCACACAAAGACAGCACTATTTCCTGGGCTGATTGCTGATTTATTTTAAAGCCGCGCATTTCCAAAATGCCTTTGGTGTTGAGTGAAATGATCAGGTAAAGCGCGTCGGGGTAGGATGCCAGGTTTAAATCGGTGACTGAGGGTATGGCCGGTGAGGTCGGGTGAGAATGATAAATCGCAAATAGTTCTTCTCCCTGAGCGCGCATTTTTGTCATCGCTGAAATTTGCTGGCTGGGATCAAGCTGGAATCGCTGCTGTGGCTGTTCGGCCGTATTTTTAATGGGATAGCAACTGCTCGGCTGGCCGTTTTTACTGCCGATAAGTCCGCATACTTCAAGATCCGGCGAAATTTGCGCAAGATGTAGCAGTTGATTGGTTATTTTGCGGGGAATCTGGATGTGTTCTTGAGTCATAATATTAGTAGGTCTCAGGATGACGGGGTTATCTGGAACGGATTGAAGGGTATCAGGCATGATAACCCGGCATTAATTCCATTGCCCATAAGTTACCCGGGGCTGCCCCGATAAGTCTGCATAGGTTTGCACTTTATCATAATGCAAATTCTTAAACAGGGCTTGGACTTGTTGCTGTTGGTTGTAGCCGTGCTCAATCAACAAGTGCCCACAAGGCTCCAGATAGTTGCGTGCCGCGTCGGCGATGGTTTTAATGTCCCGAAGTCCTTGATCTTCGGCGCACAAGGCGGTTTGCGGCTCAAACCGGACATCGCCTTGCTGTAGATGTCCGTCATCTTCCGCAATATAAGGCGGGTTGCTGATAATCAGGTTGAATTTTGTATCAGGAATATCAGTAAACCAGTCACTGTGGTAAAGCCGGATGTTGCTGATATGGTGCTTGTCGGCATTGAGTTGGGCGATACGCAGCGCGGCCAAGCTAAAATCGGTGGCACTGATTTGGGCATGCGGACGCTCAGCGGCCAGTGTGATGGCAATAATGCCCGAACCTGTGCCTAGGTCGATGATCTTGGTGGGTTCATTGGCCGGTATCAGATTCAAACTGAGTTCAATGAGCAGCTCGGTGTCGGGTCTTGGAATCAAAACGTCAGGAGTAACCTGAAAATCTCTCGACCAGAATTCCCGGTTGCCGGTGATATAAGCGATTGGCATGCCTTTGTGGCGTTGTTCAAGCAACGCCTTAAAAGCGGCTAGATGCTCAGGCTGTAATTGCTGGTCCGGCCAAGCGCGAAGATATGAGCGTTGTTTATTAAGCACTAGACACAGTAAAACTTCTGCATCCAGCACAGCTGAATCGGAGACTGCTGCCAGTGCGGCTGCGGCCTCTGCCAGCACGGATTTTATAAGGCACATTTTGACTTAATCTTCACCCAGCTGAGTGAGCAGTTCGGCTTGATGCTCGCTGATCAGCGGCTGAAGGACCTGCTCCAGACCGCCTTGCATGATGTCGTCCAGCTTATACAACGTCAGGTTGATGCGATGATCGGTTAAGCGTCCTTGCGGATAATTGTAAGTGCGGATACGTTCCGAACGGTCGCCGCTGCCGACTTGCAGTTTACGGGTGGCCGATTGTTCCGCGTGATGTTTTTCCTGTTCGGCGGATAACAGGCGCGATGCCAATAAGGACATGGCTCGGGCACGGTTTTTATGTTGCGAGCGCTCGTCCTGGCACTCGACGACAACGCCGGTTGGGATGTGGGTAATGCGTATCGCCGATTCCGTTTTGTTGATGTGCTGGCCGCCCGCTCCTGATGAGCGGAAGGTGTCGACTTTAAGATCGGCAGGATTAATATCAATGGCGTCGACTTCTTCGACTTCCGGCATGATCGCAACGGTGCAGGCCGAGGTGTGGATACGGCCTTGTGATTCGGTCTCGGGAACGCGTTGCACTCGATGTGCGCCGGATTCGAATTTTAACTGCGAATAAACATCCTTGCCGGCAACCCGCAGTATGACTTCCTTATAACCACCGTGATCGCCATGGCTTTCGCTGATAAGCTCTGTTTGCCAGCCTTTGCGCTCCGCATACCGTTGATACATGCGGGCCAGGTCGCCGGAAAAAATGGCGGCTTCATCGCCGCCTGTTCCGGCGCGTATCTCTATAAAAATATTGCGATTATCGTTGGGATCTTTGGGCAGTAACAATACTTGTAGTTCATGCTCGATCGCGTCCAACTGGTCTTGCGCATCGCTGGCTTCCTCCTTGGCCAATTCCCTTAGCTCGGGGTCGCTGTCATTGGCCATTTCTTTGGCCGATGCCAGGCTCTCCAAAGTTTGCTGATAGCGTTTGTAACAGTCAACCAGCGGATTGATCTGGGCGTATTCCTGGCTCAGGGAACGGAATTTGTTCTGGTTGCCTTGTACTTCGGGTTCCGAAAGCAAGGCGGCAATTTCATCATAGCGTTCGCACAGGTTTTCGAGTTTATGTTGGATGGATGGTTTCATTGAGATTTGGATAATTTAAAAATTTCGCGAGCGGCGGCAATCAAATCGTGGCGCTCGTTTTCGGCTGCCGCTCTGATTTGGGTGCTTGGCGTATGGATGAGTTTGTTGGTCAGGCTGTGAGCCAATCGGTTAAGGACTTGCTCTGCGGGGACGCCGCTTTTTAACAAGCCTATTGCTTTTTGCAAAGCTTCGTCACGGGATTGCTCGGCTTGCTGGCGATAATCCTGAATAGTTGATTGAGCGCCTTGGGCGCGCAGCCAAGCCAGGAAATGGTCAACTTGAGTGTCGATTATTTCTTCGGCCTGTTCTGCCGCAAGGCGGCGGGAATTCATGTTTTGATCTATGGTGTTCTGCAAGTCGTCAATAGTATAAAGATAGACATCTCTAAGCTGTTCGACTTCCGCCTCGATATCTCGCGGGACGGCAAGATCCACCATGAACATCGGTTTATGTTTGCGTTTTTTTAAGGCGCTTTCAACTCGGCCTTTGCCGAGTATCGGCAATTGACTGGCAGTTGACGAGATAACGATATCGGCTTCGGCCAGATGCGCGGGTAACTCCGACAAGGCGATCGCGTAGCCGTTAAATTGCGCGGCCAATGCGTGGGCTTTGTCGTAGGTGCGATTGGCGATAATAATGCGGCCAATGCCTTGTTGCGATAAATGTCGGGCGGCCAACTCTATGGTTTCACCTGCGCCTATTAACAGGGCGGTCTGTTCGCTGAGTTTGTCAAAGATTTGCTGTGCCAGTTGAACGGCGGCAAAGGCAACCGACACCGGACTGGAGCCGATGGCTGTGTCAGTGCGCACTTTTTTGGCGGCGGTAAAAGTGTACTGAAAAAGTCTGCCCAAGCGTTTGCCTAGCGTTCCTGCTTCATAGGCGGCCTGATAAGCGGTTTTCATCTGCCCCAGAATTTGCGGTTCTCCCAGAATCATGGAGTCCAGGCCGCAAGCCACTCGAAACATATGGCGAATGAGATCGCTATCGGTATGGCAGTATAGATAGGGCGTAAAATCGGCAGCACTGATTTGTTTGCTCTGGGCAACCCAGTCGATCAGGATCTGTTTATTCGCTGTGGTTGATGTGCAGTAAAATTCAGTGCGGTTACAGGTCGACAGTATGGCCGCTTCATTGATTCCTTTGATGCGCCACAGTTCCTTCAACGAGGATTCCAGAATATCGGCAGGGAATGACAGGCGCTCGCGTATCGAGACTGGCGCGGTATTGTAATTAATCCCAACTGCAAGAAGTGTCATGTGCTTAGGTTCATGGTAAAGGGTTCAAGGTTCAATGTGTAAGTCGGTTTTTTAAAATGCGAACCTTTTACCTTGAGCCTTAAGGTCTGTATTATGTCAGTTTATTCTAAGAAATATAATGGCATTATCCAAATGGAATAAATCAGCTATCCGACTCGGCTGATTTTTCTGATAATCTATAGCGAAAATACTTGTAGACAATAAATAGGACGATTGTGTGTTAATTTTTAGATTGTTTCCAGTGCTGATCCTTGTTTTTCTTAATGGCTGCGCCAGCTCGCCTGAAAAACCGAGCGCGCAAGAAGAAGTGCTTGAGCCCGTCAAGATAGCCGAACCCAAGAAAGAAACACGGCAAAGCGAAATCAAAACAGCAATAGATCCGGATGTGATGTATATGTTAATGGCGGCAGAGCTTGCGGGGCAAAGAGGTCAATATGCCGTTGCACTGGAGGGCTACATGGAAGCTGCCAAGCGTGTTAATGACCCAAGATTTGCAGAAAGGGCGGCAAAAATTGCCATGTATATGAGAGATAGCAATAAAACAGAGGAGGCTGTCTCTTTATGGTTAAAACAAGACCCTAAAAATCCTACGGCAAGAAAAATTGCTGCATTATCAGCATTGAGGGCTAACGATAAGCAGGCTTCTGTTGATCATTTAAGTACACTATTGAAGACAGACCCTGCTGGGTTTGAGAAGACCGCGCTTGAATTGGCGAGTGTGCTGCAAAGAGATGACAAGTCTGGTTTTTTTTATGAAGCACTGGAAGCTGTAGGCGAGAAGAATCCTAACCAGGCTGTGGTGTATTTTGTGCAGTCGTTATTAGCCATGGAAATGAAAAATAATGTGCTGGCTGAAAAGAAAGTGCAGCAGGCTTTGAATATTCAGCCTGATTGGGATAAAGCCTTAATATTTCAGGCTCAGATAGCAGTATTTTCAGGGGATTTAAATAAGGCAAAAACCTTGCTGAGAAATGCATCTTTTAAATATCCCGAAAATGACAAGTTTAAAAAACTACTGGCGCAAGTATTGATAAAGACAGCGGAATATGAGGCTGCGGCAGATGTTTACCAAAGCATTGTTATAGCCAATCCGAAAGATACTGAGAGTCAGATTGCGTTGGCTTTAGTGTATTTGCAGTTGAATAATGATGAGAAATCTGAAGATATCTTTAAACAGTTGCTTGATCAGCCTGAATGGCAAAACCAGGCCAATTTTTATTTGGGAAAAATAGAAGAAAAACGTGGGCATACGGAAAAGGCGTTGGCATGGTTTGACAAAGTGACTGAGGGGCAGTTGGTTTTTGAATCAAAGTTGTCGGCAGTTTCATTGCTGGTAAGAGACAAAAAATTTGATGAAGCTGGCACGCGGTTGGACTTATTGGCAGGTCAGTTTCCAAAACAAAAGCTGCGTATTACTTTGATGCAGGCTGGGTTGTACGGCCAGCAGGGACAGTATGAAAAAGCGTTTAAGTTGTTGACTGATACGTTGGCTGTTCATCCGGATCAAAGAGATTTGTTATATACGCGTGCGTTGATGGCGGAACGGATTAACAGGTTGGATGTGCTGGAAGCTGACCTGAAAAAAATATTAGTCCAAAACCCCAGTGACGCTGAGGCCTTAAATGCATTGGGTTATAGCTTGCTGGCTAACGCCAGTCGATATGCCGAGGCAGAAAAATACCTACAGCAGGCGCTCAAATTACAACCGAATGAGGCTGTAATTATGGATAGCTTTGGATGGTTGCAGTTTAAACTGGGCAGGCGTGAACAAGCCTTGGATTATCTTGAGCGAGCCTATGCGAAGCAACAGGAAAGTGAAATAGCGGCTCATCTTGTCGAAGTGTTGTGGGCCTTGGGTAGAAAAGAGGAGGCTAAAAAAATATTTGATAAGGCTATTAAAAAGGCCCCAGATGATGAATATTTATTGGATTTCCAAAAGAGACTATTGAGCGGCGAAGAATAGCGTGTTGCATTTTAAAATAGGGTTGTTGGTCGGGTTGTGTTTGATTCTTCTGTTGCCAGCTTGTTCGGTTGTACCTGTTGAGCCAAGTGCTCCTGGTTCTCAGTATTCAAGGGTTGCGAGGCAATATCTTTATGATTTGGAGCGTTGGTCGTTTGAAGGTCGGTTGGCATTAACGGGGCAAAATGATTCCTGGACCGCTAATATAAGCTGGGAGCACAGTCCTGAAGGGGAGAATATAAAATTATCCGGGCCCATGGGCCAAGGGACGGTTATTATTCTGTTAAAAGGAAATGTCGTTACCATTGACCGAGGCGGGGATGATGTGCAGTCATCAGCGCAACCGGAAGAGTTTATTAATCAACAATTGGGCATGTTTGTTCCGGTGCGGTCATTGCGGTATTGGGTAGTGGGTCTGCCTGAGCCGTCGGGTTCGTATAAAGATACTGATAGCGGCTTTAATCAGTCGGGGTGGCTGAGTGAATACAAGCAAATGCAACCCGTCGAAAACGGTACTATGCCGCTCAAAATGATGGTTATGAATAAGCAGGTCAAATTAAAGTTAATCATCGATCACTGGGTTATAAATGATACAAAAACAAATTAATCGGTCCGCATGGGCGGAAGAATGGCCGGCGCCGGCAAAATTGAACTTAATGTTACGGATAACCGGACAAAGAAGCGATGGTTATCATTTACTGCAGACAGTATTTCAATTTATAGAATTATGTGACTGGATAACATTTCATCCTGTAGATGGCGGGCGGGTAAGTTTGTTAAATCTCATTCCCGGCGTTCCTGAAGCGGATGATTTGACGGTTAGGGCTGCAAGGCTGCTAAAGGCAGAAACGGGCTGTGAGCAAGGGGTTTGTATCGAGGTCAAAAAGAATCTGCCTATGGGTGGAGGTTTGGGTGGCGGCAGTTCTGATGCGGCAACAACGCTGGTTGTGCTGAATGCATTGTGGGGACTGCAATTATCAATGGAAAAATTAATGGAATTGGGTCTGACCTTAGGCGCCGATGTGCCTGTGTTTGTATATGGCTATTCGGCATGGGCAGAAGGCGTTGGAGAAAAACTTGAAAGAATAGATATCCCCGAGCAGTGGTTTGTGGTGATAAAGCCAGACTGTCATGTAGATACAAAAGAAATATTTTTATCTAAAAATTTGACACGGGATAGTAAATCGATCAGAATAGCCGACTTTATAGCGGGCCAACACCAAAACGATTGTCTTGGGGTGGTTCGTGAGCGTTACCAGTCTGTAAAGGATGCTTTGGTTGATCTGTCTGAGTTTTCAGAGGCAAGGTTAACCGGGACAGGGGCTTGTGTATTTGCACAGTTCGATTCAGAAAAAGCTGCGTCCAGTGCGTACCAGTCACTTCAAAAGAAATGGCAGGCGTACCTGGTAAAAGGTGTAAATGAGTCGCCTTTGTTTTCAAAGCTTAAAAATGGTAACTATATATCTTGATTATTGGGCCGTCGCCAAGCGGTAAGGCACGGGGTTTTGATCTCCGCATACCAAGGTTCGAATCCTTGCGGCCCAGCCATTTATTTACCTCCGCTAAGTTAAATTCTATTGGGAGTGCTTGATGAGTGACACCTCGGTGATGGTGTTTTCTGGAAATGCTAACTTAGCTTTGTCAGAGGGTATAGTAAAGAAACTCAATATGCGCCTCGGAATGGCGACCGTCGGCAGATTCAGTGATGGGGAAATCGCTGTAGAAATTGAAGAAAATGTTCGTGGTAAGGACGTTTTTGTTATTCAGCCGACTTGTTCTCCAACAAATGAAAATTTAATGGAATTGTTGGTGATGATAGACGCTCTTCATCGGGCTTCGGCGTCACGAATAACTGCGGTTATGCCATATTATGGGTATGCGAGGCAGGACAGAAGGTCGCGGTCAGCTCGGGTGCCAATTAGTGCAAAATTAGTTGCAAAAATGATTGAGCAGGCGGGTGCTGATCGGGTTTTGACGGTTGATTTGCATGCGGATCAAATTCAGGGTTTTTTTGACATACCTGTGGACAATGTTTACTCGTCGCCTATTCTTCTTGGGGATGTGTGGCGACAAAAATATAAAGACTTGATTGTCGTTTCGCCGGATGTTGGTGGTGTCGTTAGGGCTAGGGCGCTTGCAAAGCGTTTGGATGATGCTGACCTCGCGATTATCGATAAGCGCAGACCCAAGGCTAATGTTGCAGAGATTATGCATATTATTGGGGATGTTGATGGGCGCAGTTGCGTATTGATTGATGACTTGGTTGATACGGCAGGTACATTGTGCCATGCTGCTGAAGCGCTGAAAAAACATGGTGCGATTAAGGTGGTTGCGTACTGTACTCATGCGGTGCTGTCGGGTTCCGCTTTAAGAAATATAAATAACTCAGAGCTGGATGAATTGGTTGTGACTGATACCATTCCATTGAGTCGAGAGGGTGCTGAATCGGGCAGAATAAGACAGTTAAGCGTCGCAGAGATGTTGGCTGAAACTATAAGGCGTATAGCTGCCGGCGAGTCGGTAAGTTCGCTCTATGTGGATTAGCGGTCGTAGATTGTAAAATTTAATTTGTTGTGCTTAGTGGCACGGGGTTGAGAGGAAAATGTCTAACGTATTTGAGTTTGTTGCCGAAAGTCGTGGGCAATCAGGTAAAAGCGCGGCCAAAAGAGCGCGTCGCACAGGTAATGTGCCGGCGGTAATATACGGCGGGCATAGTGAGCCTCAAATGCTTATGCTGAATCACAATGAAGTAATTAAGCACCTTGCGCATGAGGCGGTTTATTCGCATGTATTAGATATTAATGTGGATGGCAAGACAGAAAAAGCTGTTCTGAAAGGTGTTCAGCGTCATCCTGCAAAATTTCAAGTCTTGCATATGGATTTTCTTAGAGTAACTATGTCGGAAGCGTTGAAAGTGCATGTGCCGTTGCATTTTACTAATGAGCAAACATCTGTTGGTGGAAAAAAGGGCGGTATTGTAGCTCATGCCATGATTGATGTTGAGGTTTCTTGTTTGCCGACTGCTTTGCCTGATTATATTGAAGTGGATCTGGTTGGTTTGGATATTGGTGAATCAGTTCATCTTTCTGATATTGTTTTGCCAGCGGGTGTTGAAATCGTAGCTTTGGCTCAGGGTCCTGAGCATGATCATCCTGTTGCATCAATGATGGCTTCAAAGGCGAGTAAAGATGAAGTTGCTTAATGCTCTATAAGAAATCATATGATTAAGCTTATAGTTGGTCTGGGTAATCCAGGTCGGCAGTACGAAAAAACCCGGCACAATGCCGGGTTTTTGTTTTTAGATAGATTGGTATCGGATTCAAATGGTGTCTGGGTTAGCGAATCTCGATTTGACGGGCAGTTAGCGGAGATAGGGGGTGCGGGTAATAAGGTTTTGCTATTGAAGCCGGGCACGTTCATGAATCGAAGTGGTCAGGCTGTAGGTAAGGTTGCCAGATACTATAAATTAACGCCGGATGAGGTTCTTGTTGTTCATGATGAGCTTGATTTTGAGCCTGGTGTAGTAAGGCTAAAAAAGGATGGTGGTCATGCGGGGCATAATGGTTTGCGTGATATTATTGCTCATCTGGGGGCAAAAAATTTCTATCGCTTAAGAATAGGGATTGGCCGGCCTTTGGTAGGAAAGGTTGTTGCGGATTTTGTGTTGTCCAGTCCTTCCAAGAGTGATTGGGAATTGATGTTGTCAGCTTTTGATTTTGCTGCGAGCTGTATTGAGCAGATAGTAACGGGCGATATAGTAGTGGTGATGAATAAAATGAATTCTAGGTAAATGATTCGTTGACATCATGAGTTTAATGATAGATAATAACTGGGTTTTCCGATAACGGAGGGGTTCCCGAGCGGCCAAAGGGATCAGACTGTAAATCTGCCGGCTCTGCCTTCGGAGGTTCGAATCCTCCCCCCTCCACCATCAATTAAAAAATATCCGCGGGTGTAGTTCAATGGTAGAACTCCAGCCTTCCAAGCTGATCACGTGGGTTCGATTCCCATCACCCGCTCCATATTCAAAAAAATATTAAGCTCATATAGCTCAGTAGGTAGAGCACTTCCTTGGTAAGGAAGAGGTCACCGGTTCAAATCCGGTTATGAGCTCCATGTGTTGTGTTGATTATTAGAGGTGTATTTCAAATGGCCAAAGAAAAATTTTCACGTAGCAAGCCCCACGTAAACGTCGGCACAATCGGTCACGTCGATCATGGTAAAACTACTTTAACTGCTGCATTAACCAAAGTAATGGCTGAGCTCCAAGGTGGAGAAGTTAAAGCCTTTGATCAGATTGACAATGCGCCAGAAGAGCGCGCACGTGGCATCACCATTTCAACCTCACACGTCGAATACGAATCAGCCACGCGCCATTATGCGCACGTTGACTGCCCAGGCCATGCTGACTATGTAAAGAACATGATTACCGGTGCGGCGCAAATGGACGGCGCTATTTTGGTCTGTTCGGCCGCTGACGGCCCGATGCCGCAAACCCGGGAGCACATCCTGCTGTCAAGACAGGTGGGCGTGCCTTATATTGTGGTCTTCCTGAATAAAGCGGACATGGTTGATGATGCAGAGCTGATCGAATTGGTCGAAATGGAAATTCGCGAGCTGCTGGATACGTATGATTTTCCAGGCGATGACACGCCTATCGTTATTGGTTCAGCCTTGAAGGCGTTGGAAGGCGATACCAGTGACATCGGAGTGCCTGCTGTAGTTAAGCTGGTGGACGCGTTAGATAGCTATATCCCGCTGCCGGAAAGAGCCGTGGATGGTGCGTTCCTGATGCCGATTGAAGACGTCTTCTCGATTTCAGGTCGTGGTACCGTTGTTACCGGGCGTATCGAGCGCGGCGTTATCAAGGTTGGGCAGGAAATTGAAATCGTCGGTATTCGTCCAACGACCACAACGACCTGTACCGGCGTTGAAATGTTTCGCAAGCTGCTTGATCAAGGTCAGGCGGGCGATAATGTCGGCATTCTGCTGAGAGGCACAAAGAGAGATGATGTTGAGCGTGGGCAGGTATTGGCGCACAAAGGCACCATTAAGCCGCACTCATACTTCAATTCGGAAATTTATATCTTATCTAAAGATGAGGGGGGTCGTCATACCCCATTCTTTAACGGCTATCGTCCACAGTTCTATTTCAGAACGACTGACGTGACAGGGGCTGTTGAATTGCCGGAGGGCGTTGAAATGGTTATGCCTGGCGATAACATTTCGGTAAAAGTAAAGCTGATTTCACCGATCGCCATGGAAGAAGGGTTACGTTTTGCAATCCGTGAGGGTGGTCGTACAGTAGGTGCGGGCGTTGTTGCATCAATACTTGAATAATAATATTATTTAGTATAATATTACAGTTTATGTAAGGCTTGTCTGAATAGGTCAGTAGTTCAATTGGTAGAATAGCGGTCTCCAAAACCGCGGGTTGGGGGTTCGAGACCCTCCTGGCCTGCCATTCAGATTAAAGCATATCAAATTATTTTCATAGTAAATAACATATGAATACTCAGGTAGAAGCATCGGCATCGGTTTTTGATGTTGTTAAGCAAGTAATTTCCGTTGTCATTGTGGTTGCCGGTGTGGCTGCATTCTATTATTTCTCAGAAGTTCCGCTTTTATACCGAGTTATTGGCTTGATTGTTGTGGCACTGATTGTAGTAGGTACTATGCTCACTACAGGAGTGGGGCGGAATGTTTGGGGGTTCGTTTTAGAGTCCAAGCAGGAAGTCAGGAAAGTTGTTTGGCCAACTCGGGAAGAGACTTTTCGTACCACATTGCTGGTATTTGGAATGGTTTTTCTTGTTGGCCTGATTCTGTGGTTGCTGGATATGTTTCTATTTTGGGGTGTGCGTTTTTTGACTGGTCAAGGAGGGTAAGCTAATGGCACTACGTTGGTATGTTGTGCACGCCTATTCAAATTTTGAAAATAAAGTTAAGCAAGCTCTAGAGGAAAGAATTAAAAGGGAAGGCTTGGAGCAGTATTTCGGCAAGATTCTAGTGCCTACCGAAGAAGTTGTAGAAATGCGTATGGGGCAGCAAAGAAAAAGCGAAAGAAAGTTTTTTCCTGGGTATGTCCTTGTGCAAATGGATTTAACTGATGAAACATGGCATTTGGTAAAGGATGTGCCAAGAGTGTTAGGTTTTATAGGGGGAACTTCAGATCGTCCTGCGCCAATATCTGAAAAAGAAGCTATGGCTATTCTCAATAGAGTTGAGGATGGGGTGAACAAGCCGCGGCCTAAAACAATGTTTGAAGCTGGCGAGGTAATTAGAGTTATTGATGGGCCATTTAAAGATTTTAATGGGGTCGTTGAGGAAGTTAATTACGAAAAAAGTAAAATAAAAATATCAGTGCTCATTTTTGGCCGGTCAACATCTGTCGAGCTTGGTTTTGGGCAAGTAGAAAAAAGCTAATTGTATTTGAAGCTTTAGTATTTTCGAAATCACTGTCTGAATAAGGCAGTGATTTTTTGTGTCTAGGGGAGCTGAAAAGCGTTTGTACCCATATTTGGAGTAAAAAATGGCAAAAAAAATAACCGCGTATATTAAATTGCAGGTTAAAGCAGGCGAAGCAAATCCAAGTCCACCAGTAGGTCCAGCATTGGGTCAGCGTGGTGTTAATATCATGGAGTTTTGTAAGGCTTTTAATGCTAAAACTCAGGATACAGAAAAAGGTCTGCCTTTGCCAGTGGTTATCACTGTTTACAGTGATCGTAGTTTTACGTTTATTACAAAAACCCCGCCAGCTTCCATTCTTTTGAAGAAAGCAACAGGCATTAAAAGCGGAAGCAGTAATCCTAATACCAAGAAAGTAGGTACGGTAACTCGTGCCCAACTGGAAGAAATTGCTAAAACAAAAATGGAAGATTTGAATGCGGCAAATCTGGAAGCAGCAGTAAAAACGATTGCGGGCAGTGCTTACAGCATGGGTCTGAATGTGGAGGGATTATAATGGCTAAGTTGTCAAAAAAAGCAAAAATTATCAAAGGGAAAGTTGATAAAACTAAACAATATTCAATCATTGAAGCGGTTCAGTTGTTGAAGGAGTTAGGAACTGCTAAGTTTAATGAAGCCATTGACGTTAGCGTTAATTTAGGCGTGGACCCTCGCAAGTCTGATCAAAATGTACGTGGCGCAACAGTTTTACCAAATGGTACGGGCAAAACAGTAAGAGTTGCAGTTTTTACGCAGGGTCCTAACGCTGACGCGGCAAGAGAGGCAGGAGCTGATATAGTAGGTATGGATGACCTAGGCGAGTTGGTAAAAAAAGGTGAAATGGACTTTGACGTGGTTATCGCCTCTCCAGATGCCATGAGAGTGGTTGGTCAGTTGGGGCAAATTTTGGGACCTAGAGGCTTAATGCCTAATCCTAAGGTAGGAACTGTGACCGCTGATGTTGCTACTGCGGTAAAAAATGCTAAATCAGGGCAAGTGCGTTATAGGACTGATAAGTCTGGAATTATTCACTGTACACTTGGTAAGGTTACATTTGATGAGGCCGCTATTCAAGGTAACTTGGAAGCATTGCTTACAGATTTAAGAAGGTTGAAGCCGACAGCAGCTAAAGGTATTTACATAAAGAAGATAACCTTGTCTTCGACTATGGGACCTGGTTTATGGTTGGATCAAAGCAGTATTTCAATTTAACGTTGTAAAAGACTTTGGGTTGCCGACCTGTTCGGTAACCGTCAAAGACCGCAGGTGTTGCAAAACTTAATATTTCCTGCGTAGACGGAAGCTGGAACCTAAAAAACTGGGGAAAGGGACCGTAAGGGGCATTCAAACGAATGCTTTTTATTAATTCTGGGGATAAATTCCGGAGGTAATCTGTGGCACTAAATTTAGATAGCAAAAAAGCTGTCGTAGAAGAGGTCGCTGTATTCGCCGCTAAAGCTCATTCTGCTATTGCAGCGGAATATCGTGGATTGACAGTTACGGAATTGACCGAACTGCGTAAAACGGCAAGAGAAACAGGTGTATATTTGCGTGTGGTTAAAAATACACTGGCAAAACGGGCTGTGGCTGGTACTGAGTTTGAATGTATGCAAAGTGGGCTGATAGGGCCGCTTTTGATAGCATTCTCTATGGAAGATCCAGGTTCTGCGGCGCGCTTGATCAGCAATTTTGCCAAGACCAACGATAAGTTGATCACCAAGATAGTTGCTATTGGCGGACAAGCTTTTGGTGCTTCCGAGCTGCCTCGATTAGCTAGCCTGCCAACTCGCGATCAAGGTATTGCTATGTTGATGTCTGTAATGAAGGCGCCAACAGCGAAATTGGTACGTACTTTGGCTGCTCTCAAAGACCAAAAAGAAGCAGCATAGAAAGAAGCACCATAGTTAGCGGGCGTTGCAGAACAACATTTCTACAACCACAACCAGTTTAAAACTTATTATTTTAGAGGAATATACAATGGCAATTTCGCAAGAAGATATCTTGGAAGCGGTCTCAAACATGAGCGTTATGGAGATCGTTGACTTGATCTCAGCGATGGAAGAAAAATTTGGTGTATCAGCAGCCGTCGCTGTAGCGGCAGCACCAGTGGCAGCAGCTGCGGCAGCTGAAGAGCAAACTGAATTTGATGTTGTTTTGACATCTTTCGGAGAGAACAAAGTTGCGGTTATTAAAGCCGTACGCGGTATCACCGGCTTAGGTTTGAAAGAAGCAAAAGATGCTGTTGAAGGCGTTCCAACTGTGTTAAAAGAAGGTGCTTCCAAAGCCGAAGCAGAAGAAGCACAAAAGCAGCTTGTCGAAGCAGGCGCTACTGTCGAAATCAAATAAATTTTGACTCAATTGCAAGGGCGTTTGAATAAACGCCTCTGCCAAGTATGGCTGGTGGCAATCTTGTCACCGGCCTTTTACTGTTTGCAATAATCGCACGGTAGAAAATTATCTATGACGAAAAGGTTTGGAAGCGATATGTCCTACTCTTTTACAGAAAAAAAGCGTATACGAAATAACTTTGGGAAAGGTACTGAGGTGCTTGATGTTCCCTATCTTCTGGCAACGCAAATAAATTCATATGCGGGCTTTTTACAATCAGGTGTTACGGCTGAAAGACGTGAAGACACAGGGTTGCATGCTGCATTCTCAAGTGTTTTTCCAATTGAAAGCCACTCTGGGTATGCAGTGCTGGAGTATGTGAAATATAGATTGGGTGAGCCTGTTTTTGATGTAAGAGAGTGTCAACAAAGAGGCGCTACCTATGCTGCACCCTTAAGAGTGCTGGTTCGGTTGGTTATCTACGACAAGGAAGCTTCTGCAAATGCAAAAGTAGTTAAGGATATCCGTGAACAGGAAGTCTACATGGGTGAATTACCTTTGATGACTGACAACGGAACATTTGTAATTAACGGAACAGAGCGTGTAATTGTCTCTCAGTTGCATCGTTCGCCTGGCGTATTCTTCGACCATGACAAAGGCAAAACGCATTCGTCAGGAAAACTGTTATTTAATGCTCGGGTTATCCCTTACCGAGGTTCATGGTTAGATTTTGAATTTGACCATAAAGATTGTGTTTTTGTACGGATTGATAGACGTAGAAAAATACCGGCAACTATTTTGCTCAGGGGATTAGGATACGATAACGAAGAAATGATCAAGATTTTCTTCGAAATGAACAAATTTACCATCGATGCCAACAAATGCATTTTTCATATCGTTCCGGAGCGTATGCGCGGAGAAATTGCAGCTTTTGATATTAAGAGCAAAAAAGGCGAAGTATTGGTTGAAGAAGGCCGTCGGATTACGGCTAAGCATATCCGTGAAATGATTAAATCCGGGCTAAATGAAGTAGAAGTGCCTAAGGAATACTTGTTAGGTAAAATCTTAGGTCACAATCTGATTGACCAATCTACAGGCGAGCTTGTCGCTAATGTAAACGACGAAATTACTCCTGCAATAGTCGATCGATGCGTTGAAAGTGGCGTTACCGAGCTAAATACTTTGTTCGTCAATGACCTGGATAAAGGTCCGTACATTTCTAATGCAATGAGACTGGATACCACCACTAATAGTCTTGAAGCATTGGTTGAAATATACCGTATGATGCGCCCAGGTGAGCCGCCAACAAAAGAGTCGGCAGAAAACTTGTTTCAGAATCTGTTTTTTACCGATGAACGCTACGACTTGTCTACAGTCGGACGGATGAAATTTAACCGTCGTTTGGGACGTCAAGAAACAACCGGTCCAGGCACTTTAACAAAAGACGACATCATTGATGTACTTAAAGAATTAATAGACATTCGTAATGGCAACGGCAATGTTGACGATATTGATCACTTAGGCAACAGACGTGTTCGTTCTGTTGGGGAAATGATCGAGAATCAATTTCGTGTAGGCTTGGTTCGCGTTGAAAGGGCGGTTAAAGAACGCTTAACATTGGCAGATTCTGAAGGTTTGATGCCGCAAGAAATCATCAATGCGAAGCCTGTTTCCGCTGCGGTAAAAGAGTTTTTTGGTTCCAGTCAGTTGTCACAGTTCATGGATCAAAATAATCCATTATCTCAAGTGACACACAAGCGTCGTGTTTCTGCATTAGGGCCTGGTGGTTTGGCAAGAGAACGTGCAGGATTTGAAGTTCGTGACGTACACGCAACTCATTATGGTCGCGTATGTCCAATTGAAACGCCTGAAGGACCGAACATTGGTCTGATAAATTCATTATCAGTCTATGCGCGTACTAATAATTATGGCTTTCTTGAAACTCCTTATAGAAAAGTAGTTGATGGCAAAGTAACCGACCATGTCGATTATTTGTCAGCTATCGAAGAAGGCGAGTTTGTCATTGCGCAGGCCAGTGTGGCAGTGGATGCGAACGGAAAACTGGTTGAGGGTCTGGTTTCATGCCGTCATAAAGACGAGTTTACATTGGCAATGTCCGACACCGTGCAATACATGGACGTGTCGTCAAAACAGATTGTATCGGTAGCGGCTTCCATTATTCCGTTCCTTGAGCATGATGATGCTAACCGTGCATTGATGGGTTCAAACATGCAACGCCAAGCCGTTCCTACGCTAAGAGCTGAAAAGCCGTTAGTGGGTACAGGCATGGAAAGAACAGTTGCAAAAGACTCTGGTGTGACTGTGGTTGCTGCGCGTGGCGGCAAGATTGAAGCGGTTGACGCCGCCAGAATCGTAGTTCGCGTAAACGATACAGAGACTGAAACAGGTACTCCAGGTGTTGATATTTACAACCTGATTAAATATACCCGGTCGAATCAGAATACTTGTATCAACCAAAAGCCATTAGTAAAGCCGGGCGACATTGTCCAAGCCGGTGACATTATGGCGGATGGACCTTCTACGGATATGGGCGAGTTAGCTTTAGGGCAAAATATGCTGGTTGCATTTATGCCATGGAATGGATACAACTTCGAAGATTCGATTCTAGTTTCAGAGCGCGTCGTCAAGGAAGACCGTTTCACTACGATCCATATCGAAGAGAAAACTTGTGTAGCTCGTGATACCAAGCATAGTCCGGAAGAGATTACCGCTGATATTCCTAACGTCAGTGAAGAAGCGTTGTCGAAACTTGATGAATCTGGAATTGTTTACGTTGGCGCGGAAGTTAAAGGCGGTGACATTTTGGTGGGTAAGGTAACACCAAAAGGTGAAACCCAGTTAACTCCAGAAGAAAAGTTATTGCGAGCGATTTTTGGTGAGAAAGCGGCCGACGTTAAAGATACATCATTACGTGTGCCTGGAAGTATTGAAGGTACGGTTATTGATGTTCAAGTATTTACCCGTGATGGTGTAAAGAAAGATAAACGGGCGTTGGATATTGAGCAGGAAGAAATTAAACGCTATAGAAAAGACCTTGATGATCAGCTAAAAATTCTTGAAGAAGATATTTTTGCTCGTGTTGCTAAACTGTTGATTGGAAAAGTTGCCCAATCAGGTCCTGGTCAGTTAAAAGCAGGAGCAGAAGTAACTCAAGCTTACCTTGATGGCTTGAAGCATTCAGAGTGGCTGAAAATCCGTATGAAGGATGAAGATATCAATCTTCAACTGGAAACCGTCGTTGCTCAGGTAGAACAGCAAAGAAAAGACTTTGATGAAAAATTCGAAGTCAAGCGCAAAAAAATCACCATGGGTGATGATTTGGCGCCAGGTGTTCTGAAAATGGTTAAGGTTTATCTGGCGGTTAAAAGACGTATTCAACCTGGTGATAAAATGGCCGGTCGACATGGAAATAAAGGTGTTATTTCTATGATCAGGCCGATTGAAGATATGCCATATACCGCTGATGGTAATCCGGTTGATATTGTCTTAAATCCATTAGGCGTACCCTCGCGAATGAACGTTGGACAGGTGCTGGAGACGCACTTGGGATGGGCCGCAAAAGGTTTAGGTATCAATATAGGCAAAATGCTTGAAGCTAAATATGACGCTGAGAAAGCTAAAGTAACTGCCATCAGGGAATATCTGGACAAGATATATAATAGTAGTGGCCGCAAAGAAGATTTAGCTTCATTTTCCGATCAAGAAATCTTGGAGATGGCAGAAAATCTTGTTAGCGGCGTACCTATGGCAACTCCTGTATTTGACGGTGCCAGCGAAGAAGAAATTCGCACTATGTTGAAGTTGGCTGATTTGCCCGAACATGGTCAAGTAACGCTCTTTGATGGCTTGACAGGTGAACCGTTTGAGCGCGAAGTTACCGTAGGTTATATGTATATGCTGAAGTTGAACCATTTGGTTGATGACAAGATGCATGCACGTTCAACAGGGCCTTACAGTCTTGTTACACAGCAGCCATTAGGTGGTAAAGCGCAATTCGGTGGGCAGCGTTTTGGGGAAATGGAGGTCTGGGCGCTCGAAGCTTATGGTGCTGCTTATACCTTGCAGGAAATGTTAACAGTTAAATCTGATGACGTGAATGGCAGAACGCGCATGTATAAAAACATTGTCGACGGTGAGCATAAAATGGAAGCCGGTATGCCGGAATCATTTAATGTTTTAATTAAAGAAATCCGCTCACTGGCTGTCAATATTGAATTGCAGCGGGATTAGGTGTGTAGATCGGGTTAGGGTAATCTGGCCCGATAAACCAATGCCGTACCCGTTGGGTTACAAAGCAAAAGACGCGCCTAACCCAAACTACAGCCTGTTCTGGTATACTCCAGAAAGCATTTAAAGAGGACAAGCTCTTGAAAGATTTAATGAATTTCTTAAAACGTCAGGGTCGTGCCGATGATTTTGACGGAATCAGCATTGGTTTGGCATCGCCCGATATGATTCGTTCCTGGTCATATGGTGAAGTGAAAAAGCCGGAAACGATTAATTATCGAACTTTTAAACCTGAGCGCGATGGATTGTTTTGCGCCAAAATTTTTGGCCCGGTCAGTGATTATGAGTGCCTTTGTGGTAAATATAAAAGACTGAAGCATCGCGGTGTTATTTGTGAAAAATGTGGCGTTGAAGTTACATTATCCAAAGTCCGTCGTGAAAGAATGGGTCACATTGATTTAGCCAGTCCTGTTGCGCATATTTGGTTTTTAAAGTCACTGCCGTCTCGAATTGCGTTATTGTTGGACATGACGCTGCGCGAAATTGAACGCGTGTTATATTTTGAATCGTTCGTCGTTTTAGATCCGGGCATGACGCCTTTAGATAAAGGTCAATTGCTTACCGATGACGATTATCTGGATGCAGTTGAATTGCATGGGGATGATTTTGTTGCCAAGATGGGCGCAGAAGCAATCTATGATTTGCTTAAATCTATTGACTTAAAAGAGCAGGTTGAAATTCTTCGCGAAGAAATAAACTCGACCAATTCGGAAACAAAGATCAAGAAGTACTCAAAACGCCTGAAAGTAATGGATGCGTTATTGAGTTCAAATAATCGTCCGGAATGGATGATTTTGAAAGTACTGCCAGTATTGCCACCTGAATTGCGTCCACTTGTGCCTCTGGATGGTGGTCGGTTTGCAACTTCTGATTTAAATGATCTTTATCGTCGCGTTATCAACAGAAACAACCGTCTGAATAGGTTGCTGGACTTAAATGCGCCGGACATCATTGTTCGTAACGAAAAGCGCATGTTGCAGGAATCTGTTGATGCGTTGTTGGATAATGGACGCCGTGGCCGTGCGATTACCGGAACTAATAGAAGACCGCTTAAATCATTGGCCGACATGATCAAAGGCAAGCAAGGGCGTTTTAGACAAAACCTCTTGGGCAAGCGCGTTGACTATTCAGGTCGTTCAGTAATTGTTGTGGGGCCTACATTAAGATTACATCAATGCGGGCTCCCTAAAAAAATGGCGTTAGAGTTATTCAAGCCGTTTATATTTAGCAAATTACAATTCCGCGGCCTTGCCACAACCATTAAAGCTGCGAAAAAAATGGTTGAAAGGGAAGGAGCTGAAGTCTGGGATATTCTTGAAGAAGTTATCCGTGAACATCCGATTTTGTTAAACCGCGCACCAACATTGCATAGACTTGGGATTCAAGCATTTGAACCCACCTTAATTGAAGGTAAAGCGATCCAGTTGCATCCTTTGGTATGTAGCGCATTTAATGCCGACTTTGACGGCGATCAGATGGCCGTGCATATTCCACTGTCTATTGAAGCGCAGCTGGAAGCTAGAACATTAATGATGGCGACAAATAACATCTTGTCTCCAGCAAATGGTGAGCCTGTTATTAACCCGTCACAAGACGTGGTATTGGGGCTCTATTATATAAGTCGTGAAAAAATTAATGCAAAAGGCGATGGTAGTATTTTTGTCAGTGTCGGAGAAGTCCACAAGGCGTTGTTAGAGAAAGCTGTCGAATTGCAATCCAAAATACAGTTGCGTATCACTGAAAAAGTGAGAAATGAAAACGGCGAGACTGAAGATAAGACTCATCGCGTAGAAACTACCGTTGGCCGTGCGCTAATTTGGGAAGTGGTTCCAGACCGCATGCCGTTCGAGTTGGTCAACTGCGATATGACTAAGAAGAACATATCGCGTTTAATCAATTACAGTTATCGCTATTTGGGTAATAAAGACACTGTAATACTCGCCGATCAGTTGATGTATTTAGGTTTTAGATACGCGACAATCTCAGGTGTTTCGTTTGGTATTGAAGATATGGTAATTCCGGCTAAAAAAGTCGACATTATCAAGGCTTCTGATGCTGAAGTTAACGAAATTCAAAGTCAATATGCTTCGGGTTTAGTGACTGATGGTGAGCGATATAACAAGGTTGTGGATATCTGGTCTCATGCCAATGATCAAATAGCTAAAGTCATGATGGATGGACTTGGTGAAGAGTCGGTCGTTAATGCAGAAGGTAAGACGGTAAAACAAAAATCGTTCAACTCTATTTTTATGATGGCTGAATCAGGAGCGCGGGGTTCTGCTGCTCAGATTCGTCAGTTAGCTGGTATGCGTGGTTTGATGGCTAAGCCTGATGGGTCCATTATTGAGACGCCTATCACCGCTAATTTTAGAGAAGGCTTAGACGTATTACAGTACTTTATTTCTACACATGGTGCTCGTAAAGGTCTGGCAGATACTGCATTGAAAACTGCGAACTCTGGGTACTTGACACGTAGATTGGTCGATGTTGCTCAGGACTTAGTGATTAATGGCGATGACTGTGGCACATCTAATGGTTTGATCATGACCCCGATTATTGAAGGTGGTGATGTTGTCGAGCCTTTATCCGAGCGTGTATTAGGTCGTGTTGCCGTCAATGACATCATGGATCCGTCCGGAGAAAGTATAGTTGCGCCAAAAGGCACGTTATTGGATGAGCACTGGGTTTCTGTGCTTGAAGCACATAGCATTGATCAAGTTATGGTTCGTTCAATCATTACTTGTGAAAACAGGCATGGTGTTTGTGCGGCTTGTTATGGGCGTGACTTGGGTCGTGGCCATCTAGTTAATATTGGCGAGGCGGTAGGGGTTATTGCGGCACAGTCAATCGGTGAGCCAGGTACGCAGTTGACTATGCGGACCTTCCACATTGGTGGTGCGGCTTCTAGGTCGGCTGCTATCAGTAATGTTCAGGTTAAATCTGCGGGTACCGTACGCCTTAATAATCTGAAATCAGTAGTTAACCGTGAAGGTAATCTGGTCGCAGTTTCAAGATCAGGTGAAGTTGGCGTGGTTGATGATTATGGTCGGGAAAAAGAACGCTATAAAATCCCATATGGAGCAGTGCTTTCTGTGCAAGAAGGCTCTCGGATTAATGCTGGCGATATCATTGTAGGCTGGGATCCGCATACACATCCTGTTATCACAGAGGTTGATGGTGTGGTCGAGCTAATCGATTTTGTCGACGGCGTAACTGTACAAAAGCAGTCCGATGAGGTTACTGGTTTGAGTTCATTGGTTGTCACGGATCCAAAACAGCGTGGAAGTGCAGGTAAAGAATTGCGGCCAATGGTTAGGCTTTTTGATAGTCAAGGAAATGCAATTTATTTGCCGGGGACTGAGATACCTGCGCAATATTTCTTGCCTGCTGGGGCGATTGCCGGGATCAAGGACGGTGAAGAAGTTAAAGTTGGTGACGTTTTAGCAAGGATTCCCCAGGAGTCGAGTAAAACAAGAGACATTACTGGTGGTTTGCCGCGAGTTGCGGATTTGTTTGAAGCGAGAAAAACGAAAGATCCTGCAATCCTTGCAGAAACGAGTGGTACCATCTCGTTTGGTAAAGAAACAAAAGGCAAGCAGCGGGTCATAATTACCGATTCTGCCGGTGAGCAAATTGAGACACTGATACCCAAATGGAGGCATATTACTGTTTTTGAAGGTGAGTATGTAGAAAAGGGTGAAACGATAGCTGAAGGTGAGTTAACTCCGCACGATATTCTCAGATTAAGAGGTATAGAAGAGTTAGCAAACTACTTGGTTAAGGAAATTCAGGATGTGTATCGTCTGCAAGGCGTAAAAATTAATGATAAGCACATTGAAGCCATCATTCGTCAAATGCTCAGAAAAGTTGAGATTACTGCGTCTGGCGATACAAGTTTCTTGAAAGGAGACCAGGTTGAGCGTGCCGCATTAAGAGAAGAAAATGACAAGGTCGAGGCTGAAGGTAAAATACCGGCGAGCTACAATTCTGTGCTGCTTGGGATTACTAAGGCATCGTTAGCGACAGAGTCGTTCATTTCAGCAGCGTCATTCCAGGAAACAACTCGAGTACTAACTGATGCAGCAGTTCGCGGATTAAGTGACAGTTTGCAAGGATTAAAAGAGAACGTCATCGTTGGACGATTAATCCCGGCAGGAACGGGGTTAGCATATCATGAAGGCAGAAAGAACAGATTTGCTCAACATGAGGTAGTGGAAAGTGAAGCGCCTCTGGCTGTAGATGCTGGAGATGTGGAAGAGGCCCTTAAGCAGGCTTTGAATATTTAGAGATTCATTATAATTCATTTCTAAATATGGGCTTGACCTAAGGAGTATTAGCAAGTAAGATACTCTGCTCAAATGAGCTAACGTGCTTAGGTCGGGTTGAATCGCGGTTAACCGTTGACGTTTAATATGTGCGGCGGTTAGCTTGTTATCTGACAGTTTAATTGTATATCGGAGTAAACAAAGTTATGGCCACGATCAACCAATTGGTTCGTAAGCCTCGTGCTAAAAAAATAGAAAAAAGCAATGTTCCTGCGTTAGAAGCTTGTCCGCAACGCAGAGGTGTGTGTACTCGCGTTTATACGACAACGCCTAAAAAGCCAAATTCTGCGCTTCGTAAAGTGGCGAGGGTAAGATTGACTAATGGGGCTGAGGTTAGTAGCTACATTGGTGGTGAGGGACATAATCTTCAGGAGCATTCCGTGGTTCTGATTAGGGGCGGTCGTGTTAAGGATTTGCCTGGTGTTAGATATCATGTTGTTCGTGGTAGCTTAGATGCTTCGGGTGTGACTAACAGAAAGTGTGGTCGCTCTAAATATGGAACAAAACGGCCTAAAGGCTAATCGTTGGTTTGGTGAAATAAATGTCTAGAAGAAGAGTCGCTACAAAAAGAGAAATCATTCCAGATCCAAGATTTGGCAGCGTAATGCTGACCAAGTTTATGAATATGATTATGGAAAGTGGCAAAAAATCTATCGCGGAAGGGATTGTCTATGGTGCTTTGGATGTAATCGAGAGCAAAGGGCATGGCGAGCCTCTTGAGGTGCTGTCTAAAGCTTTAGAAAATGTTCAGCCTAGGGTTGAGGTTAAATCTCGCCGTGTTGGTGGTGCGACATATCAGGTTCCTGTTGAAGTGCGACCTTCAAGGCGTATGGCATTGGCGATGCGCTGGTTGATTGATGCGTCACGTAAAAGAAATGAAAGAAATATGCCTTCGAAGTTGGCCGGCGAGTTGCTGGATGCTTTTGAGAACAGAGGTTCTGCTGCTAAGAAGCGTGAAGATACTCATAGAATGGCAGAGGCAAATAAAGCCTTCTCTCACTATCGCTGGTAATTAGCGAATTAAGTTGAAGACTGTATAGTTGTGGCGCGTAAAACTCCAATAGGGTTTTATCGAAATATCGGTATTATGGCTCACATTGACGCGGGTAAGACCACGACAACGGAGCGTATTCTCTATTATACAGGTGTGTCTCACAAAATCGGTGAGGTGCATGATGGCGCCGCAACAATGGATTGGATGGAGCAGGAACAGGAGCGGGGGATTACGATTACCTCGGCTGCGACGACCTGCTTTTGGGCAGGAATGGAAAGCCAATATCCATTACATCGTATTAATATAATAGACACGCCGGGTCATGTTGACTTTACAATAGAGGTTGAGCGCTCGTTGCGAGTTCTGGATGGGGCTTGTGCGGTATTTTGTGCTGTTGGTGGTGTTGAGCCGCAATCTGAAACGGTTTGGCGTCAGGCGGACAAATATAATGTGCCGCGGCTAGCTTTTGTGAATAAAATGGATCGCTCTGGTGCCAATTTTTTGCGTGTAATTGAGCAAATTAAGTCGCGATTGGGCGGTAATGCGGTTCCAATGCAATTGCCGATTGGTGCTGAAGATGATTTTGAAGGTGTGGTTGATCTTATTAAAATGAAAGCCATATATTGGGATGAAGCCAATATGGGCATGACTTTTAAGGAGGGTGAGATCCCAACTGATATGTTAGAGATCTGCAGGGAGTGGAGGGAGCATATAGTTGAGGCTGCTGCGGAAGCAAGTGAAGATTTATTGGAGAAATACCTCGAAGAAGGGTATTTATCAAACGAAGAGATTAAATACGGCATTCGCGTTCGGACATTGGCAAATCAAATCGTGCCGGCATTTTGTGGGTCTGCCTTTAAGAACAAGGGCGTTCAGGCAATGCTGGATGCGGTCATTGAATATATGCCTGCTCCAACAGATGTTGAGGCTATAAAAGGGCACCTTGAAGGTGATGTGACTGAGGCTGTTCGTCCTGCTAATGATGAGGCGCCTTTTGCGGCGCTAGCATTTAAAATAGCTGCGGATCCTTTTGTGGGGGCTTTGACATTTTTCAGGGTTTATTCCGGGGTTCTGAATTCTGGGGATAGTGTTTATAACTCGGTAAAGAACAAAAAAGAGCGTATTGGTCGTATTGTGCAAATGCATGCCAATAGTCGCGAAGAAGTAAAAGAAGTATGCGCTGGAGATATAGCTGCCGCAATTGGACTTAAGGATGTAACTACAGGTGATACGCTTTGTGATCTTAAGGAAATTATAGTGCTTGAGCGCATGGATTTCCCTGATCCGGTTATTTCGGTTGCAGTTGAACCAAGAACCAAAGCGGATCAGGAAAAGATGGGCTTGGCTCTAAGCAAGTTAGCTCAGGAAGATCCATCCTTCAGGGTTCATACAGATGAGGAATCTGGACAAATTATTATCTCGGGGATGGGTGAATTACACCTAGAGATTATTGTCGATCGAATGAAGAGAGAGTTCAATGTTGAGGCAAATGTTGGGGCTCCGCAGGTTGCATACAGGGAAACAATTCGAAAGACAGTAGAGCAAGAGGGTAAATTTATAAGGCAGTCCGGTGGGCGAGGACAATACGGCCACGTCTGGTTACGTATTGAGCCACAAGAAATCGGTATTGGTTATGAGTTTGTTAATGAGATTGTTGGTGGGGTTGTGCCAAAAGAATTCATACCTGCTGTAGATAAAGGTATCCAAGAGCAGATGAAGAGTGGTATCCTAGCTGGCTATCCAGTATTGGATGTAAAAGTCTCCTTATTTGACGGCTCCTATCACGATGTGGATTCGAATGAAATAGCCTTCAAAATTGCTGGTTCCATGTGTTTCAGGGAAGGTGCAAGGAATGCAAATCCTGTGCTACTTGAGCCGATAATGAAAGTTGAAATTGCTACGCCTGAAGAGTATTTGGGTGATGTGGTGGGTGATATCAATAGACGGCGTGGGATAATTCAAGGGATGGAAGATACTCCATCAGGTAAAACACTGAGCTGCGAAGTGCCCTTGGCGGAAATGTTTGGTTATGCAACTGACTTGCGTTCGGCAACCCAGGGGCGAGCTACATACAGTATGCAGTTTGAAAAATATAATGAAGCACCTGCGCATATTGCGGAAGCGATTATTAAAAAATCTTCATAAAATTGAATATAATTAAAGGTATTAACTCATGGCCAAAGAAAAATTTTCACGTAGCAAGCCCCACGTAAACGTCGGCACAATCGGTCACGTCGATCATGGTAAAACTACTTTAACTGCTGCATTAACCAAA
>Ga0208631_100043_pt1 | contig 94630 bp, 88 predicted proteins | sample LakWasMet38_LOW7_2_FD_183878 | JGI IMG/M metagenome (GOLD analysis project Ga0208631, IMG submission 183878) | Freshwater sediment methanotrophic microbial communities from Lake Washington under simulated oxygen tension - Sediment Metagenome... | ecosystem: Environmental > Aquatic > Freshwater >... | reverse complement strand
CCAGCAACACATCGATTAGCGGTGTGCGATCTTCGTTGTTGATTTTAGGTAATTGTGGCTTGAGTGAATCCATGCGGCCATTTTAACCTGATTTTTAAGGTATTGCCTGCGACTAATGAGAAGTTACCGCGCACTGGCGGCCAGTGCTTGTTGCAGCCGGTCCAACAGCAGTCTCCGGTTCGGCAATGCGGTCAATGGATCATAGTAGGCCAGTTGTTTGATTACCTCCTCCGAGGCCTTGCGTGTAGATATGTCGGTATGTAATCCGACATAGTGGGTGACGGTTCCATCGCTGTCCTTCACTGCCGTGATGGTCACCCATTTGGGATAGATGTCGCCGCTTTTGCGCCGATCCCAAATTTCACCCTGCCAGGATCCGGTGCGATTAATGCACTCCCACATTTCAGCGTAAAAGGTTTCGCTGTGGCGTCCCGATTTGAACATGTGGGGCATCTGACCGACGAGTTCTTCGGCGCTGTAGCCGGTAATGTCAGTAAAGGCCCGGTTGACCCGCAACATCACCTTATCGGCATTGGTGATCATGATGCCTTCCTGGGCCTCAAAGGCGACGGCGGCGATGCGTAATTCTTCCTCGGCACGCTTGCTTTCGCTGATGTCGGTGAGGGTGATGCGCAGCACGAGAGTTTGATCGTCGGTCATTACCGGCAGGCAGTCCAGCCGGGCATGGAAGTAGCTATCGTCGCGTTTCAGCATCAGCTCGAAGTTTTTCTGCTCTCCTTCGTGCTCCAGTATGTTTTTGAGTAGAAGATGCCAGCGGTCGCTGTCTTTGGGGGCGACCAAGCCGGCGAAATGGCGGTTCATCAGGTTGCTACGTTCCACTCCGAGCAGCGCGGCTGCGGTAAGGTTGATTTCGATAATCTTGCCTTCGGGCGTGAGGGTAAGGTAGCCGACCGGAGCGAATTCATAAAGATTGAGGTAACGGTTATGCGAGGCCTCCAACGCTGCACGGGCGTGCTGTAGTTCCTCGTTTTGCATCTCCAGTTCGATCTGGTGTACCCGTAGTTCGTGGAGTAGTTTTTCCACGGAATGAGGCGATGATTCCGTCGGGGTGCGGGTGCGTCGATCCATGACCCCGCTACGCGGTTTGAGTTGTCGATCCAGTTTGGTTGGTTTGCTGTTCATGTAAACTCCATACTGTTATTTAAGGTGGCTTTGGCATCGCCACTGTCATTAAGTTTACATTGAACATTCAACCATAACTATTTTTGGCTTAACTTAATGGCAGCCGTAGGGCAGGCCTCGCGTACCTTTTTTTTGGCTATGCCTTGTCGGTGACATTATCCATCGCCAGCAGGATCAATTGCGGTTCTCCGGTGTGGCCGATGATGCTGCGGGCGTTGAGCAGCATCATACGGTGACCGATGGCGGGAAAATCATGCTCCACCCTATAGCCTTCAAAAGCCTGGTTGCGTGGCAGGACGGTTTCCAGTAAATCGCGTAAGGAGGGGATATTCCATTGACCATCCCCCAAGTCGTAAATCGTGCGGCCCACCGTCTCTTCCGGAGTCACTTGAAAGCTTTGGTAAAACGAACGGCTGGCGGTAACGACCTTCAAAGTATCAGTGAGTACAAGTAGCGGTTCGCGCACCGTATTGACGATGCTTTCGGCCAATAGTCTCGCTTCTTGCATCGCTATAGCGCGGGTGCGTTCGGTAATGTTGGTGAAAGTCAGCACCACGCCGTCTATCATGTTTTCCAGTGTCCGGTAGGGTTGGATGCGAGCCAGATACCAGTTGCCATTCAAGGTTTTTACTTCGCGTTCGATGGGCACCAGGTTATCGAGAACGGCATGGGCGGCGTCCAGCAGGTCGTCTTCGCCTTCCAGTTCAGGTTTGATGTTGCTCAGTGTGCGGCCCACATCCGAGGCAACCAGTCGATAAATTTGTGCTGCATCGCGCGTAAAACGACGGATGATCAGGCTTTGATCGAGGAATATGGTGCCGATATGGATGTTGTCGAGCAGATTCTTTATGTCGTTTTGCATGTCGGCCAGTTGGACAATTTTGGCCTGTAGTTCGGAGTTTAGGGTGACCAACTCTTCATTGATGGATTGCAATTCCTCTTTGGAGGTTTCCAGCTCTTCGTTGGTGGATTGCAGTTCCTCATTGGTGGATTGCATCTCTTCGTTGGTGCATTTAAGCTCCTCGTTGGATGCAAATTGTTCCTCAATGGTGGCCTGGAGGTTTTCTTTGGTGTAGGCCAGCTCGCGTTCCAGTTCCTCAATATGGTGCAGTTCATTCGGCTTGGAGGTGCCCTTGGTGCGCGCCGGTTTGTCCGGTGTCGGCTGGGCTATATCTTGAAAACTGACCAGCAGCAGGTTTTGTCGGTCATTCGGATTCGACAAGGGACGTACGCAAAGATGCACAGGGTGAAAGTCGCCGTTGGTCTTGACCGACAGTTCCCTGTCCAGAGTCGGTGTGCCTTGGTTTGCGGCCGAAATGGCTGAGCGCAGTTCCAGTTGCAGGCCTTCCCGCGCCATGTCGATCATGTTGAGGGTGGCATGGCCGGGCGCAGGGCGCAGGTATTTGCCGGTCTCGCCGTAGACGTAGAGGATATTGCCTTTGAGATCCGTCATCACCGAGGTGGGGGCGTAGAATTGAAGCAGCATACGCCGTGTCAGTTCGGCCAGGTTATTCTCCCTGGCGGATTTCATGATGTCCTCCGGCGTTTTGTGAGCCGGTTCTGTGGTCCAGTTCAAGTTGCTGGTCAAAATGGCGCGGGTTGAGGCGGCGGAGGGAGTGGCGCGGTAGAACTTCCATTTACGATTGAGTGGCGTAAACAGCTCGGTATGGTTGCCGATACCTTCCGACGGCGACAGAAACAGCACTCCGCCCGGCTTGAGTGCGTAATGAAAGGCGGGGATGAGACGGTTTTGCAGTTCCGGTTCCAGATAAATCATCAGATTGCGGCAACTGAGCAGATCGAGCTTGGTAAAAGGCGGATCTTTGACGACGTTCTGAACGGCGAATACCACCATCTCACGAATTTCCTTTTTCACCCGATAGCCGCCATCTTCCTTGATGAAGAAACGGCGTAACCGCTCAGGCGTGACATCCAGAGCGATGTTGAGGGGATAGAGACCGGCACGGGCGATGGTAATGGTGTCGTCGGCAAGGTCGGTGCTGTAAATTTGCGATTTAAACTCATACTGGTTTTTATCCATGAGTTCACGCAACACGATGGCAATGGAATAGGCCTCCTCACCTGTGGCGCAACCTGTCACCCAGACGCGGAAAACGTAGTCTTCCGGTTTGTCCGCCAGCACTGCGGGCAGGATATCCTGCTTCAGCGCAACGAAAGCTTCCGGGTCGCGAAAGAAACTGGTGACATTGATCAGCAGTTCTTTGAACAGCGACGCTATCTCGGCCGGATGTTCCTTGAGATAACGGGCATAGGTTTCTGTGTCCTCAATGCCGTTCTGCGACATGCGTCGCTGAATGCGGCGGGTGATGGTGCTTTTCTTATAGAGTGAGAAATCGTGGCCGATGCTGGTGCGTAACTGCATCAGGATGTGATTGATGCCGCTTAATGCAGTCGGGGGGGAGGGTAGGGGCTGGAGAGCCAGGGCGAGTATGCCGGATAGCAGTACTTCCGGCATTTTCTCCGCAGGTAAAATATGGGTGACATAGCCAGCCTGAATGGCGCTGACCGGCATGCCGTCGAATTTGGCGGTAGTCGGTTCCTGTGCCAGTGTGACGCCGCCGGCGCCGAGGATGGCGCGTAATCCCAAAGTACCGTCGGTGCCGGTGCCGGACAGAATAATGCCGATGGATTTTTCGGCCTGATCTTCAGCCAGGGAGCGCAGGAACGCGTCAATGGGCATGCGCTGGCCGTGTGGCACTGCCGGTATGCTGAGTTGCAAGGCGCCGTGGAAAATGGTCATGTCGCGGTTGGGGGGGATTACGTAGACGCGGTTAGGCATAACGTGCATTTGATCTTGCGCCTCCGCCACCGGCATGGACGTGGTGCGTTGCAGGATTTCGGTGAGGATGCTGGCATGGCTGGGATCGAGATGCGAGACCAGTACGAAGGCCATGCCGCTATCAGGGGGGATATGGCGAAAGAATTGCTCGAAGGCCTCCAAGCCCCCGGCGGAAGCGCCTAAGCCGACAATCGGAAAGCCGCCGTTTTGTCGAGACTGGTTTCCCGCGGGAGTCGATGGGGTTGGTGGGGTTTTATTTTGGGTCATTGCGGGATGCTCTGTTCGCGCGGCGTTGCGGCGGATAGGTGAATTATCTGAATTTAATAGTGTTTTATCGGAGTAAAGTCAATGCATTTTCCCGCGATGCATTCAACTATGCGTTAGTCGCGTCTATTTTTGGAGTGAATGCCAAAATACTGATTATTCGGTTTCACCGTGAGCAGGCATTAAAAGAATCAGTCAATTGATAGCCTGTTATTACAGTCATCTTTATTAATGGCCGACCCCGGTTTGCGGAACCTGGGGATGGCTGGACAAGTGGAAGTGACCGGAATCTGCGTTTTTGCAGTTGTTAAAAGGCTCTCGGTAAGCCTTGTCGCTGTTGAGAATGCCTCGCTTTTGTGGTTTAATGCCAGCGTTTTACGTCTTAATGCGCCTCTTGTTTTATTTGTACTTGAAATAAAAGGATGGTTTCGCCGCAACTTGATTGGAGAGCAGGCTATTAACTATGCAATTTATTATTAAAAAAGGTTTGGATCTACCGATTACCGGAGAGCCCGAACAAGTTATTGAGGATGGCAATAAGGTTAAATCCGTTGCTGTTCTGGGAATGGATTATGTAGGCATGAAGCCTACCATGATGGTCAGTGAAGGTGATACGGTCAAGTTGGGCCAAATTCTCTTTACTGACAAGAAAAATCCTGGTGTCAATTTTACCTCACCTGGCGCGGGTGTGGTTCAATCTATTAATCGTGGCGCGAAGCGGGTGTTGCAGTCTGTTGTGATCGAACTGAAAGGAACGGCGCAGGAGTCATTTGCAAAATACAAAGCTTCCGAATTAAACGATTTGTCGGCCGAACAGGTTAAAGAAAATCTGTTGGCGTCCGGCTTGTGGGCGACGCTACGCACACGTCCTTACGGCAAAATTCCTGCTGTCGACAGCAAACCCCGTTCTATTTTTGTGACTGCAATCGACACCAGCCCGTTAGCGGCAAATCCTGCGGTTATCATTAAAGAGCGTGGCGACGATTTTGCAAACGGTTTGGCGGTTATTGCCAAACTGACGGAAGGCAAAACTTACGTTTGTAAGGCGACCGGTGCTGATGTTGCAACCGGCAATGCGCCTGTAACTGTCGCCGAGTTTTCCGGCCCTCATCCTGCGGGACTGCCAAGCACCCATATTCATTTGATTGATCCGGTCAGCATCGATAAATTCGTCTGGCATTTGGATTATCAAGCGGTAATGGCCATCGGTGCGTTATTTACCACCGGTAAAATCAATGTCGAACGCGTTGTTTCGTTGGCGGGACCTACCGTTAAAAAACCAAGATTGATTCGTACCCGCGTCGGCGCCAACACCGATGATCTGGTTGTCGGTCAATTGGAAGAAGTCGAAAACCGGGTGATTTCAGGTTCCGTGTTGTACGGACATCTTGCGGCAGATTGGGCAGCCTTTTTGGGCTGTTACAGCAATCAAGTTTCAGTATTGCAAGAGGGTCGCGCGCGCGAGTTATTCGGATGGATTGTTCCGGGTAAAGACAAATATTCAGCACTCAATGTTTATACCTCAAGCGTTGATCGTAAGCTGAATCGCAAGTTCCCATTAACAACCGATAAAAACGGCAGCAACCGGGCGATTGTTCCGGTCGGCGTTTATGAAGCCGTGATGCCGCTGGATATTTTGCCTACACCGCTGCTAAAAGCGTTGGTGGTCGGCGATTCGGATCAGGCCCAATTATTAGGCTGTTTGGAACTTGATGAGGAAGATGTGTCCTTATTTACGTTTGTGGATCCCGGTAAACATGACTTCGGTCCTGTTCTGAGAGCGAATTTAACTAAAATTGAGAAGGAAGGATAATGTCGCCTAGAGATATTTTAGATAGCGTAGAACCGCACTTTACCAAAGGTGGGCGGTTCGAAAAGTATTACGGTCTCTATGAGATGGTGGATACTTTCATCTATACACCGGCTGATGTAACACGCGGCACCACGCATGTTCGTGATGGTAACGACCTGAAACGAACCATGACTTTTGTGGTCATTGCTACATTTTTTTGCATCTTGATGGCTCTGTATAACACCGGTTATCAAGCCAATTTAGCCATGCAAGCGATGGGTCTGGAGCAAGCTCAGGATTGGCGTCGCATTCCGATGATGATCTTCGGCTACAGTACGATGAACCCGTTTTCCAATATGGTTCACGGCGCGTTGTACTTTCTGCCTATTTATATCGTTACGCTGGCTGTCGGCGGCGTGTGGGAAGTGTTGTTCGCAACGGTTCGCGGTCATGAAGTGAATGAAGGCTTTTTGGTGTCGTCAATGTTGTACACATTGATTATGCCGCCCGATATGCCTTTGTGGCAGGTGGCTCTGGGTATTTCTTTCGGTATCGTTATCGGCAAGGAAGTATTCGGCGGTACCGGTAAAAACTTCCTGAATCCTGCGTTGACCGGGCGGGCGTTTTTATATTTCGCTTACCCTGCGTCTATTTCAGGCGATTCCGTCTGGGTTGCGGTTGACGGCTATACGGCGGCTACGCCTTTAGGTTTGGCGGCCAATGGCGGTCTTGAAGCGATTTATTCGGCCAATTACAGTTGGATGCAAACCTTCTTTGGTTTTGAGCCGGGCTGTCTTGGCGAAACGTCAACGCTGGCCATTTTAATTGGCGCGGCCTTCCTGTTGTATACCAAAGTGGCATCATACCGCATCATGGGCGGCGTATTTGCAGGCATGGTAGTGACCTCGTTGATATTCAACATCATAGGCAGCGACACCAACCACATGTTTGCGATGCCTTGGTACTGGCATTTGACGCTGGGTGGATTTGCTTTCGGCATGGTTTATATGGCGACCGATCCGGTGAGCGCGGCAATGACCAATACCGGCCGTTGGGTGTTCGGGGCTTTAGTCGGAGGTATGACGGTATTAATCAGGGTTGTTAATCCGGCATTCCCGGAAGGTATTATGCTGGCAATTCTATTTTCCAACATGTTCGCGCCTACGATTGATTATTTTGTCATTCAGGCCAATATCAGAAGAAGGATGAAACGTCATGCTTAAATGCGAACAGTTTAATAAAATTTGTGAAGCATTGGATAAATGCGAGCATTACCAAAAATTCAAAGTCTACAAAGATAAAGTTCTTGCCTTGGGCAATGATAGTTTGGAAAAGACTATCGCTATTGCGGTTGCACTTTGTTTGGTTTGTGCGGTTCTGGTTTCATTTTCTGCGGTCGCCTTAAAGTCTCTTCAAGTCCACAACAAAGAACTGGACATGAAAAAGAACATTCTTGATGTGGCGGGTTTGCTTCAGGAAGGCAGCGATATTGATTCGGCGTTTGCAGAAAAAATTGAAGCTAAAATCGTCAATCTGGAAACAGGCGACTATGTCGAGGATATGAATGCCGCTGAATACGATCAACGTAAAGCGGCAAAAGATCCCGCTTTAAGTGTCGCTATTCCGAAGGATAAAGATATTGCTCACATCAGGGTAAAGGCTAAATTCGCTAAAGTCTTTTTGGTCAAAGAGTCCGGTGCGATCAAGTCGATTATTCTGCCGGTAAACGGTTATGGATTATGGTCTACGTTATATGGCTTTTTGTCATTAGACGCTGACGGGCAGACCGTACAAAGTATCAATTTTTACGATCAGCAGGAAACGCCTGGACTGGGCGGCGAAGTCGTCAATCCCAAATGGCGCGAGCTATGGAAAGGCAAAAAAGTCTATGCGGAAAGCGATCAGCCTTCGGCAGAAAAAGGCCTGATCGAGAGCGCTGAAATGGGTGAGCCTGCATTGAGCCTGATTAAAGGTGTGGTTGATAACACCAAGCCGGGTTCTCAATATCAGGTCGATGGTCTGGCGGGCGCGTCATTAACCAGTACCGGTGTAACTAACCTGGTCAGATACTGGATGAGCAATGAAGGTTTTGCCCCGTATTTAGCTAAAGTAAGAACGGTTAAAGGAGTTAAATCATGAGTGCAGTGTTATTAAATGATGAAACAAAAAAGGTACTAATTACTCCATTAGTCAATGATAATCCCATTACTTTGCAGGTTTTGGGTATTTGTTCGGCCTTGGCGGTTACCTCCCAAATGTCGACATCGTTGATTATGGCGTTGGCGTTGACTTTGGTGACGGCGTTTTCCAGTGCGGCAATCAGTGCGATCAGAAACCATATTCCAAGCAGTATCCGGATTATTGTGCAAATGACCATTATTGCATCATTAGTTATCGTGGTTGATCAGTTATTAAAAGCCTTTGCTTATGATGTCAGTAAGCAATTGTCGGTATTCGTGGGGCTGATTATTACCAACTGTATCGTTATGGGGCGTGCTGAAGGTTATGCGATGAAAAATCCGCCTTTGGAAAGTTTCATGGACGGTATCGGTAATGGTTTGGGCTATAGCTTGATACTGATTATCGTGGCATTTTTTAGAGAGACTTTGGGTTCCGGTAAATTATTGGGCATCGAAGTCTTCAAGCTAACCAAGGATGGCGGCTGGTATGATCCTAATGGCTTGATGTTACTGCCACCCAGTGCCTTCTTTATTATCGGATTGATTATCTGGTCTGTCCGTCAATGGAAGCCGGAGCAAGCTGAAAAGGTGGAATTCAAGATTATGTCGATTTCTCATGGTGAAGGAGGGCATCACTAATGGAAGCTTATATTAGTTTATTTGTTAAGGCTGTCTTTATTGAAAACCTCGCACTGTCCTTCTTTTTGGGGATGTGTACCTTTATTGCGGTTTCCAAGAAAATCTCTACAGCGATGGGTTTGGGCGTTGCGGTCATGGTGGTGCAAGCTATCACTGTACCGGCCAATAATATTGTTTATCATGCGTTATTAAAGGAAGACGCTTTATCCTGGATGGGGATAACGGGCGTTGATTTAAGCTTTTTGGCGTTATTAAGCTGTATCGGTATGATTGCAGCTTTGGTACAAATTCTTGAAATGATTTTGGATAAATTCTTTCCTGCGTTGTATCACGCTTTAGGCGTATTTCTTCCTTTAATCACCGTAAACTGTGCGATTCTCGGTGGCAGTTTGTTTATGATTGAGCGAGACTATAATTTCGGCGAAAGCGTCACTTACGGTGTGGGCAGTGGTCTGGGTTGGGCTCTGGCTATAACCGTTATGGCGGGCGTACGCGAAAAGCTTAAATACAGTGATATTCCCGCCGGTTTGCAAGGTCTGGGTATTACTTTTATTACTGCGGGTCTGATGTCGCTTGGCTTCATGGCTTTCTCTGGAATCCAACTTTAAGAAGGTAGCGTAATGCTGGAAATTCTATTAGGGATTATTATTTTCACGGCTTTTGTGATTGCACTGGTATTCGTTATTATCGGCGCTAAAAGCAAACTGGTCGCTGAAGGGGATGTAGAAATTCTCATCAATAATGAAAAGAAAATTCATGTGCCGGTAGGTTCAAAATTATTAACCGCTTTGGCTGATAACGGTTTGTTTGTTTCATCAGCTTGTGGTGGTGGCGGTACTTGCGGACAATGCAAGGTAAAAGTACATTCAGGTGGTGGAGAAATTTTACCTACTGAATTAAGCCATATCAGTAAACGGGAAGCCGCTCACGGCGAGCGTCTTTCTTGCCAGGTATCCATTAAACATGACATGAACATTGAAGTCGAAGACGACGTGTTTGGTGTTAAAAAATGGGAATGTACGGTTAAATCAAACCATAATGTTGCCACTTTCATTAAGGAGCTGGTGCTGGAGTTACCGGCAGGCGAGGAAATTAATTATCGGGCGGGTGGATACATTCAGATTGAATGTCCTTCATATGTTGCCAAATACAGTGATTTCAATATCGAAGAAAGATTCCGCGACGATTGGGATAAGTTCAATTTATGGCGTTATGTCTCTGACGTAAAAGAGCCTGCGTTGCGCGCTTATTCGATGGCAAGCTATCCTGAAGAAAAAGAAATCATGCTGAACGTTCGTATCGCGACACCGCCTCCCGGTGCGCCCGATAGCGTACCGCCCGGCATCATGTCTTCGTATATCTTTAACTTGAAGCCCGGCGATAAATGTATTATTTCTGGACCTTATGGCGAGTTCTACGCTAAAGAGACTAATGCGGAAATGGTCTTTGTCGGCGGTGGTGCAGGTATGGCGCCGATGCGTTCGCATATCTTTGATCAATTACGCAGGCTGCAATCCAAGCGTAAAATGACTTTCTGGTATGGCGCACGTAGCAAACGCGAAATGTTCTATGTAGAAGATTTCGATATGCTGGCCAAGGAAAACGATAATTTTGAATGGCATGTTGCGCTGTCCGATCCGTTACCGGAAGATAACTGGACAGGCTATACCGGCTTTATTCATAATGTTCTTTTTGAGGAATACCTTAAGAACCATCCGGCTCCGGAAGATTGCGAGTTTTACATGTGCGGACCGCCGATGATGAACTCAGCGGTGATCAAGATGCTGTTGGATAATGGCGTAGAACCGGAAAATATCTTGCTGGATGATTTTGGCGGATAATAATCGTAGCTTGGGTCGCCTAAAGCTAGTCTTTAGGTAACCCAATATTTATGGCTTCGATTGTTGGGTTGCGCTAAAGGCTCGGCAATAGCTCCTGCATTGCTCTACCTTCTGCATCCATGCAGTCGTAACCCAACCTACACGAGGAGTGCGGCTAGTCCCACTCCTCGTTTTTTATTATGGGCCTTTACAAACTTTACGAGGTGATACCATGACTTACTTTTTAGTGACTTTTGTTTTTATGGCTTTTGTTATTGCCATTATGGCGATAGGTGTTATTTTTGGCAGGCGCGCCATCAAAGGATCGTGTGGCGGCGCTGCGAACAACGCGGATTGTGTTTGCGTGGAAAAATGTGATAAAAGAAAGAAAATGGAAGCCGAAGCTCATTTGAATCAAGGATAGTAGATTAACTTTAATGTACTTAACATTGATGGCTTCGATCATTGGGTGACGCTAAAAGTTAATCGATTTATAACTTTTTACAATATAAACAACAATCAGGAGTTCATCATGTTGGCGAAAATTACTGTTGCAGATTATATGTCGAAAAGATTGGTTACGCTTGCCAAGGATACCGATGTGATTGATGCCGTAAAGAAATTGCTGGATCATAAAATAACCAGTGCCCCGGTTGTTGATCAAATAGGTCGATTGCTGGGTATGTTTTCTGAAAAGGATGTTATGAATATTGTTTTGGAAGCCGCCTATAACCAAAGTATGGGTGGAAAAGTTGGCGATTATATGACTAAAGAAACCATTAGCGTGGATGCCGAATCCAGTATTGTAGATTTGGCGGAGAAGTTCCAGCAAACTTCAGTCAGAAGTTTTCCGGTTTTTCTGGATAATGATTTGGTTGGAATTGTTAGTCGCACGGATGTCTTAAGGGCTCTGGCTTCAATTCATTAAGGTTTCTTTGTGTGCCGAACCCATTGTCGTAGCGACTCTTGCGGCATTTTCAGTAGCTATGGTCGTCAAAAATAATGAGTGGAACACAAACCTTTTATTGGCATGATTACGAAACATTCGGTACGGATCCTCAAAGAGATAAGCCCGTTCAATTTGCCGGGATTCGTACTGATTTTGATTTTAATGTCGTAGACGATCCTTTGGTTGTTTACTGCAAGCCGGGGGCAGACTGTCTTCCTCATCCCGAAGCCTGCTTAATTACCGGGATCACGCCACAGTTTGCCGAACAAAAAGGTGTTTGCGAAGCCGAGTTTATTCGTTTGATTCATGAGCAATTAGCTCAGCCCAATACCTGCACCCTCGGCTATAACAGTCTTCGTTTTGATGATGAGGTCACCCGTAATTGCCTTTACCGTAATTTTTACGATCCTTACGCAAGGGAATGGCAAAACGGCAATTCCCGTTGGGATTTGATCGACGTAGTCAGGGCGGCCAGGGCCTTGCGTCCTGAAGGCATTGCTTGGCCCGTCAATGAGGAAGGCGGTCCCAGTTTCAGGCTGGATCAGCTCACGCGTGTCAATAACATAGCCCATGAAGCGGCGCATGATGCGCTTTCGGATGTCTATGCTACCTTGGCAATCACCAAGCTGGTCAAACAGGCTCAGCCCAAGCTTTATCAGTTTCTATTGCGGCACCGGGTTAAGGGTGAAGCGCTTAATTTGCTTCAGTTAGGCGGCTTTAAGCCCGTGGTTCATGTTTCAGGTAAATATCCCGCTGTTAAAAATTGCTTAGCCGTCGTGCTGCCGATTTGCAAGCATCCGACCAATACCAACGGCATAATTGTCTACGATCTATCCGTTGATCCTGAACCGATGCTTGGCCTGGCAGTGGAAGAAATTCAGCAAAGAATCTTTACGGCAACTGCGGACTTGCCGGAAGGTGTGGCAAGAATCCCGTTAAAAACCGTACATATTAATAAATGTCCTGTTTTAGCGCCCGTGTCAGTTATCAGGCCGGAAGATGCGCAACGGCTGGAAATCGACCTGGCGCTATGTCATGCCAATATCGACAAGATTAAAGCCGCCGTCGGCTTGTCTGAAAAGTTGGCAGCGGTTTTTAGCGGTCAAACTTATGTTGTACAGGACTCTGATCCTGATCTGGAAATATACAGCGGCGGTTTTTTTTCTGAAAACGATAAAAAGCAAATGCTCAAAATCAGGTCGATGCAGCCCGAACAATTAACAAAGTCTGTATTTAAATTTACTGATAGCCGATTGTCGGAAATGTTGTTTAGATACCGCGCCAGAAATTATCCTGAAACGCTGAATACTGATGAGCTGCGAAGGTGGAATGAGTTTTGTGTTAACCGGTTAACAGGTCGCCAGGCGGGTGGCGGCATTGTGCTCAATGATTATTTCAGTCGATTGGCAGAGCTGAGTCGCGACGAAAATAAAAATACGAAAATTATTGATGCCTTGGAGGTTTATGCGCTTGATAAAATGCAGTGCTTGGGACTCAATAAGTCAGTTATTCAGACTAAAGATATAAATAGGTTGCTAAATGCTGAAAATGCCCTATAATACACAAATCAATCGCGGGGTGGAGCAGCTTGGTAGCTCGTCGGGCTCATAACCCGAAGGTCGTAGGTTCAAATCCTGCCCCCGCTACCATATAAAACTGCATGGATGCAGGAGTTGGAGCGCCGCAGGGAGCGGTAGCCGAGAACCCCATTTTGGGGTTTTTTGTTTTCTGGGCTTTGGTGATTTGGAAGCTCATAGTTGATTGTTAATGGAAGAGCCTTGGGCTCTTTTTTTTTGTGCGAAAGTAAGTGAGGAAAAGATGAAACAGGCTCCTGAGCACTTGGTTAATCTAATTGAGCCAATTGTTGAAGGTTTAGGTTATGAATGCGTAGGCATTGAATATAATCCTCATCCTAAACATGGTCTGTTAAGAATCTATATTGATAGTGATAATGGCATTTTGGTTGAAGACTGCACTAAAGTCAGTCATCAAATCAGTGGCGTTATGGATGTAGAAGATCCCATATTAGGCAACTATCATTTGGAGATTTCTTCGCCGGGCGAAGACAGGCCTTTTTTTAAAGTGAGCCAGTTCGAACGGTATATTGGCAGTACGGTGTTGGTTCATTTATTTAAAGCCATAGATGGCCGTAGAAAAATTACAGGCCTGATTGAAAAAGTTGAAGACGATATTATTACGCTAAAGGATGGCGAACAGGTTTTTGAGGTTCCATTTATCGCGATGAGCAAAGCGCGTTTGGTTCCTGAGTATTTAATTGAAAAAGGGGGGCGCAGTGGCAAATAAAGAAATTTTGTTGGTGGTGGATGTTTTTTCTAATGAAAAAGATATTGAAAAAGAGATTGTTTTCCAGGCCATAGAATCAGCATTAGAAGCGGCTACAATCAAGCGTCACGCGAATCAAATCAAAGCCCGCGTCAGCATTAACAGAAAAACCGGCGACTATGTTACTTATAGAGTTTGGGAAGTGGTTGATGCCAATAGTCAAATTGACGGCGATGTGGAATTTCCGGAAACGCAAGTGCTGCTGGAAGTTGCAAGGTTTGATAATCCGGATGTCCAGATCGGTGATTTGGTGGAAGAGGAAATTGAATCTGTCGATTTCGGCCGTATCGCTGCGCAGACTGCCAAGCAGGTTATTATTCATAAAGTCAGGGAAGCTGAGCGCAAGAAAATTGTTGACGCCTATCAGAGTCGTGTGGGCGAGCTGATTACCGGTATCGTAAAGCGCATTGAAAAGGGCAGTGTTTACCTGGACTTGGGTGGGCATGTCGAAGCTTATATCGCCAAAGAAGACATGATTCCCCGTGAAGCTATTCGCATTGGCGATAGAATCAGGGGTTATTTGAAGGATGTACGTTCAGAGCCGCGCGGTCCTCAATTGTTTGTCAGTCGAACCGCACCGGAATTGTTGATTGCATTGTTTCGTCTTGAGGTGCCTGAAGTGGGCGAAGGCTTGATCGAAGTGATGGGGGCGGCGCGTGATCCCGGTTCCAGAGCCAAGATTGCCGTCAAGGGCAATGATCCCAGATTGGACCCGGTCGGCGCTTGCGTTGGCATGAGAGGATCAAGAGTGCAGTCGGTTTCAAATGAACTGGCTGGAGAGCGCGTTGATATTATCCTTTGGAATCCAAGTGATGCCCAGTTCGTGATTAATGCGATGTCACCGGCTGAAATCCAGTCCATCGTTGTCGATGAAGACAAACACAGTATGGATTTGGCGGTAAGTTCGGACAATTTGTCCCAGGCTATAGGCCGTGGCGGACAAAATGTACGTCTTGCAACGCAATTAACGGGTTGGGAGTTGAATGTTATCGATGCTTCCAAAGCCGAACAAAACAGTGAAGCCGAGGCTGACAAGATAAAACAAATGTTTATCGATCAACTGGATATCGATGAAGACATCGCCTTGATTCTGGTTGAAGAGGGCTTTAATACGGTTGAAGAAATCGCCTATGTTCCGGTCAGTGAAATGCTGGAAATTGAAGGCTTTGATGAAGAGCTGGTTAATGCACTTAGAAGCCGTGCTAAAGACGCCTTGCTGATCAGCGCTATTGCCGCTGAAGAAAAAATAGAAACGGCCGAACCAGCACAAGATTTGCTGGAAATGGAAGGCATGGACAGGGATTTGGCTTATGATATGGCAAGCCAAGGCATTATTACGATGGATGATTTGGCAGAACAATCGGTAGACGATTTGTTGAATTTTCCGGGAATAAACGAAGATCGGGCGGCAAAATTGATTATGAAGGCGCGTGAGCCTTGGTTTGCTGAGGAACAGGCGAGTAGGTAAGGGGTATGAAATGAGTAATAAAACGGTACGGCAATTAGCAGAGGTGGTAAAAATTCCTCTGGAACGATTATTAGAGCAGTTGAAAGAAGCAGGCTTGTCTGCGAGTGCCCCTGATGATGTTATTAATGAAGACGAAAAAATGCAGCTGCTTGCGCATTTGCGCAAACGCCATGGCAAGGATGAAGGCGCGGTCGAAGGTTCACTGAAACGGGTGACTTTAAAGCGCAGAACTGTGAGCGAGCTTAAGCAGGCAAGCGTACCAGGCAGTACTACCAAAACCATCAGCGTTGAAGTTCGCAAACAGAAAACCTATATAAAACGCAGTGAAGTAGCGGATTCTGACGAACAAAAAAATTCGGAGTTGGCCAAGCATGCTCTCGAAGAGCAGATTGCAAAGCAAGCCGAAAATCTTCCTCCCGTTGAAGAACCGGTAAAAGCAAAAGAAGTCGTTTTGGAGCAAAAGGCAGAAGAAGTTGTAATTGAACCGGAAGTTAAGGCTGCCGTCGAACCCGTTGCGGCTGAAGTGGCTATCGTGCCTGAAGTGCCATCTTCGGCAGTCGAAGAAGAGGCTAAAGTCGTGCCGGTTTCGGAAGAAAATAAAATTGACCATGAACAGTCGGTTAAAGCCAAAGAAGCGACAGAAGCCAGAAAAAAACAGCAGGAAAAAGATCTTCGACTGGAAGAGTCCATCAAAAGAAATGCTGACAAAGTAAGGCAGCAAGCATCGGCCAAACAAGAAATTTTGCATAGAAAAAAACAGGAAGAAGGATCGCGTGCCGGAGCGGGCGGTAGAGATACCAAAAAAACCAAGAAAAAAGGCAAGAAGACTGAGCGCGTCAGTGTAAAGGCTGAAGGCAAACATCAATTTGAAATGCCGGTTGAACCTATCGTAAAAGAGGTCACCATACCGGAAATGATTATTGTGTCCGATCTTGCGCAAAAGATGAGCGTTAAGGCTGCCATGGTGATCAAGCATCTGATGAAGCTCGGCATTATGGCGACTATTAATCAAAGCATAGATCAGGAAACAGCGGCAATTTTGGTTGAAGAAATGGGTCACAAAGCGATTATGCAGAGTGATGACGATCTTGAGCAGGAAATGCTGGCTGAGGCGCAAGAAGAAGATAATCGTGTCGAATTGCCGCGAGCGCCGATTGTTACCATCATGGGGCACGTCGATCACGGTAAAACCTCGTTGCTGGATTACATTCGTAAAACCCGTGTTGCAGCCGGTGAAGCGGGCGGTATTACCCAGCATATCGGTGCCTATCAGGTAAAAACCGATCACGGGTCGGTAACCTTTTTAGATACACCGGGTCACGCGGCGTTTACCGCCATGCGTGCCAGAGGCGCGGACGTTACCGACGTGGTAATTGTCGTTGTTGCGGCGGATGACGGCGTTATGCCGCAAACCCGGGAAGCGGTTGAGCATGCCCGAGCGGCCAATGTGCCGATTATTGTGGCGATGAATAAGATTGACAAGCCCGACGCCAATCCCGACAAAGTGATGCAAGAGTTGTCTACCATCAACGTGCTTGCGGAAGAGTGGGGCGGCGATGTGCAGTTCCTCAAGATCTCTGCAAAAACCGGTGAAGGTATTGATGAATTAATCGAAGCGTTGATTGTTCAAACTGAAATTCTTGAATTGAAAGCCCCTGTTGAAGGCGCTGCATCAGGTATTGTTATTGAGTCAAGACTCGATAAAGGTCGTGGTGTTGTGGCAACGGTACTGATTCAAAAAGGTACTCTGGAAAGTGGTCAAATGGTGTTGTGCGGCCATGAATATGGTCGTGTTCGAGCCATGTTTAACGAAAACGGTGTAGCCATCAAAGAAGCCGGGCCTTGTGCGCCGGTTGAGATTCTAGGGCTTTCGGGCACACCGAATGCCGGTGATGAATTTCTGGTAGTACAAAACGAACGTATTGCCAAAGATTTGGCCAAGCATCGTGAAGACCGCAAGAAACTGTCCCGACATGCCGTGCAACAAGCCTCCAAGCTGGACGAAGTATTCTCCAGAATGACGACCGGTGAAATCGCCTGCGTCAACCTGGTGCTTAAAACCGATGTTCAGGGCAGTCTGGAAGCATTGCGCAGCTCCTTGATCGGGCTGTCGAACGACGAAGTCGAAGTTAAAGTCGTTTTCGGCGGCGTCGGCGGCATTAATGAAGGCGATGCGAATTTGGCATTGGCTTCCGGTGCGATTCTGATGGGCTTTAATGTCCGAGCTGACGCAGCTGCGCGAAGACTGATTGAAGAAAAGGGCATCGACCTGCATTACTACAGCATCATTTATGAAGCGATTGATGAGGTTAAAAAAGCCATCAGCGGCATGCTGGCACCGGAAATCAGAGAACAGATTGTCGGTCTGGCCGAAGTGCGCGATGTGTTTAAATCGCCAAAGTTCGGTGCAGTTGCCGGTTGTATGGTCATTGACGGCTTTGTGAAGAGAAACCTGCCTATTCGAGTTCTGCGTAATAACGTGGTGATTTATGAAGGACAGTTGGAATCTTTGCGTCGCTTCAAAGACGATGCGGCCGAGGTCAAGATGGGCATGGAATGCGGTATCGGCGTGAAAAATTACAACGATGTACAGCCCGGCGATCAGATCGAAGTGTTTGAACGCATAGAAGTTAAACGGGAACTATAAACCTTATGGCAAGAGAATTCGGTCGTAATGCCCGCGTTTCATCGCAGATGCAAAAAGAGCTTTCTTTGGTTTTGCAGCGTGATATTGATGACTCCAGGCTGGGATTTATTACTATCAATGAAGTTGTAGTCACTAAAGACCTCGCCGTTGCAAAAGTGTACGTCACGGTATTGAATGTTGATGAGCAAGGCAAAAAAGCCAATGTTAAGTTGCTTAACGAAATGTCGCCTGTTATTCGACATCAATTAGCCAAAAGGATGCGTTTGCGGCACATCTCGGATTTGCGTTTTTATTACGATGACTCGTTTGATACCGGCATGCGGGTATCGGAACTGTTGAGTGGTTTGGATAAGCGCGACGAAGGTTAGTTCAGATGAGTAAACGCAAGTCCGGGTGCAATATTCACGGCATATTGCTGTTAGATAAGCGCCTGGGCGTTTCTTCAAACAAAGCCTTGCAGGAAGTCAGGCGCTTGTTTAACGCCAATAAAGCGGGGCACACCGGCAGTCTTGATCCGCTGGCTACCGGTTTGTTGCCGCTTTGTTTTGGTGAAGCGACCAAAGTGTCGGCGTTGATGCTCGATGACAATAAACGTTATCAAGTTGTTATTCAACTCGGAGTCATGACCGATACCGGCGATCGGGAAGGTGCGGTTATAGAGACCAAGCCGGTGCCGGAGCTATCCATTGACGACATACACGCCTGTCTGGAAAAATTTACCGGCGAAATCGATCAAGTTCCCCCCATGTATTCGGCTTTAAAGCATAACGGTAAAAAGCTGTATGAATTGGCGCGGGAAGGCAAAACGGTTGAGCGTAAAGCCAGGCGTATCACCCTATTTGAATTGAAGTTGCTGACCGATTCCCAAGCTCTGGCTGAGCAACCGGATCAGTTGACGCTGGACGTGTTTTGTTCAAAAGGCACTTATATCCGCTCGCTGGCGGAAGACATCGGGCACACTTTGGGCTGCGGCGGAACGGTAAAGGAATTACGCCGGTTGGAAGCGGGTCAATTCAACATTGAAAACGCCAGAACCATCGAGCAATTAACGGAAATGGATCAGCAAAGCTTGCTTCAATGCCTGATTAATGTCGATAAGCCCCTGGAAGCTCTGCCCGCTGTGCAGTTGTCGGACGAACAGACAATTTGCATAAAGTACGGCCAGTCGCTCGATTTTTTGCCCTTCGACCCGCTCAGTGCGAACGGAGCGAGCGCAAGCCCGGAAAGGAGACAAGGCACGGTACGCATGTACAATGATGCGGTCTTTTTGGGCTTGGGAGAAATGCTAATGGATGGTAAACTAGCGCCTAAGAAGTTGTTTAATATGAGCAACGAATCAGTTTCGGCAACTGCTCCATGCGTTGCTCTACCTCCTGCGTCCATGCAGTCGTGAGCTAGATGCTCAAACTGAAAGAATACACCTGTTTCTACACCCTATCGTGGAAACAGTGTACTTAAGGGGTCGCCATGTCGGCGGCTTTATTTTTAATTTTTAATCTAAATAGGGATTACAAATGCCATTTACAGCAGAACAAAAAAAAGCGGTCGTTGAGGCCTATCGTCAATCAGAAACCGACACAGGTTCGCCTGAAGTACAAGTCGCTTTATTGACAGCGCATATCACGCATTTAACACCGCACTTTGCAGAACATAAAAAAGACAACCATTCGCGTCGTGGATTGTTGCGCATGGTTAACCAGCGTCGTAAGTTGCTGGATTATCTGAAAAACAAAGACGTAAACCGTTACCGCACTTTGATTGAACGTCTCGGATTACGTAAGTAATAGAACAAAGAAACGGCACAACCCTTTTGTGCCGTTTCTGTTTTAACATTTCATGGATTGAACCAATTTTTAAACAACCTCTACACAAAGGAACCTTATAGTGAATCCTATCAGGAAAGAATTTCAGTACGGCGATCGACTCGTTAAATTAGAAACTGGTGAAATAGCACGTCAAGCAGACGGCGCTGTCATGATCGATGTAGATGGTACGACACTGTTGGTCACCGTCGTCGGTAAAAAACAGGCAAGCGGCGGCGACTTTTTTCCGTTGACTGTGAACTATCAAGAAAAAGCCTACGCAGCCGGTAAAATACCAGGCGGCTTTTTTAAGAGAGAAGGTCGTCCCAGTGAAAAAGAGACTTTAACGTCTCGTCTGATTGACCGTCCTATTCGTCCTCTTTTCCCTGAGGGCTATACCAACGAAGTTCAGATCATTGCAACAGTCGTATCGCTCAATCCTGAAGTTGATCCCGAAATTCCTGCTTTACTGGGTGCCTCTGCTGCCTTGGCAGTTTCAGGTTTACCTTTTAACGGCCCGGTAGGCGCTGCTACTGTTGGATATAAAGACGGCGAATATATATTAAATCCTACTCCTGCTGCATTAAAGGAATCACAGCTGGAATTGGTGGTTGCCGGAACGGCACATGCCGTATTAATGGTTGAGTCTGAAGCTGACAACCTGTCGGAAGAAGTGATGTTGGGCGCAGTGTTATTCGGTCACCAGCAAATGCAGGTTGCCATTAACGCCATTAACGAATTTGCAGCCGCTGCCGGTGCAGGCGTTGTTGAGTGGGTAGCCCCCGAAGTTAATGCCGAACTTAAAAAACTGGTCACTGCGGAAGTTGAAGCAGGCATTAAAGCCGCTTATCAAGTCGCGGAAAAACTGGTTAGACAAGAACAACTGAAAGAAATTAGAAATGCCGTGGTTGAAAAACTGGTGGCAAATGGCGAGTATGCAGAAAGCGACATACGCGGCATTATCGAACATCTGGAATACAGTATCGTTCGTAACGCTATCCTTAACGAAGGCAAGCGTATTGACGGACGCGCATTAGACAAAATCAGACCGATTACTGTCAGAACCGGCGTATTACCTAGAACTCACGGGTCAGCATTATTTACCCGCGGTGAAACTCAGGCCTTGGTTGTTGCAACACTGGGAACACAACGCGATGCGCAAATCATCGACGCATTGGCCGGTGAGTATAAAGAGCCGTTCATGCTGCATTACAACTTCCCTCCGTACAGCGTTGGCGAAACCGGTTTTGTCGGTTCACCAAAACGTCGTGAGATCGGTCATGGCCGTTTGGCGAAACGTGGCGTTGCCGCCGTGTTGCCTAACATGGAAGAGTTCCCGTACACCATTCGCGTGGTCTCGGAAGTAACAGAATCCAACGGATCAAGCTCCATGGCTTCAGTCTGCGGAAGCAGCTTGGCGTTAATGGATGCCGGTGTGCCTATTAAATCACCGGTTGCCGGTATCGCGATGGGCCTGATTAAAGAAGGCGACAGCTTTGCCGTATTGTCAGACATCATGGGTGATGAAGATCATCTGGGCGATATGGACTTTAAAGTTGCCGGTTCAGTGGACGGTATTACCGCGCTGCAAATGGACATCAAAATTGATGGCATTACCGCAGAAATCATGAAGTCGGCTCTGGATCAAGCAAAGCACGGTCGTTTGCATATCCTGGGCGAAATGAATAAAGCGTTGTCCACCACCCGTGAAGAAATGTCCGACTTCGCACCGCGTATCATCACCTTTAAAATCGATCCTAGCAAAATTCGCGAAGTTATCGGTAAAGGCGGCGCAACCATCCGCAGCATTACCGAGCAAACCGGCGCCAGCGTTGATTTGACCGATGACGGTGTTGTTAAAGTGGCATCAGTTGATAAAGCGGCCGGTGAAGAAGCGCGTCGTATGATCGAGGAAATTACCGCAGAAGTTGAAGTCGGTAAAGTTTACGAAGGCAAAGTAGTCAGATTAATGGACTTCGGTGCATTTGTTACGATACTTCCCGGTAAAGACGGCTTGGTTCATATCTCGCAAATTTCAGATGAACGCGTTGATAAAGTCAGCGACAGATTGAATGAAGGCGATGTGGTCAAAGTCAAAGTACTTGAAATAGACCGTCAAGGCCGAGTCAGATTGAGCATGAAAGATGTCGAAGTAGAATAACCCGTGTTTGTTTGCCGCTCTTGACATAAGGGCGGCTTAAGGGTGTTAAAAAAGGGGTTGTGATTCGTCACAATCCCTTTTTTCGTTTAGCCATGTAGTCGTCGTAGCCCGGTATTTGCCGCTTCGAGGCAGTAAATAATGCCAGTCAATCCACAAATAACCAACCGTAAATAAAAATGATCAGCGACAGTCAAAAAATACAAATAGCTAAAAATTTCGCGAAGCTGCACCAAACGCCATTCGCTGCATGGACGCCTGATAAGGAATATCCGTCAGAAGATGATCGTTATTTGGCGGTTTATGGCAATCTTATTATGGGCGTTTACGGTGATTGTTATGGGATTAACGCCGAGTATGATGAAGATGATAATTTAATACAGGAAGCTACCGAATTTGAAGTTGAGGTTGAAGGATTTGAATCGAAAGCGGGGAAGCCTGAAGTATTCTTTTTTGAAATAACCAGTGAGTCGACAGGGATAGGTAAACTCATTGAAGATCATGGCAGGCATGGTGATTGGTAGGGTGGATTCACAATGTGCTCTAAACGAGTCGCGACAGCAACCCACTAATCATTGCGCAACATTAAAAATAATCGCACAAAAAATGCTTGGAAAATCTGAGCGGAAGAAAATTTAAGGTGCTTTGTTTACGGGGCGGATTGTCAGCTCGAAGCCGCTTTGCAGCGTTTACGGTGACAAACGATGTTATATTTGAAAAGCGGCTTTCGACCCATTGCGGTCTATCGCTCCATCTGATTCAATGGCAGCAATTTGATCATTACCGGCCATCATTACTTATCACCGATGATTATACGGAAAAGAAAATCATATGCTGATCAAGAAATTATCGTGTAGAAGAGTATTTTCTGGTAGATATATGGTTAACTATCAAATTCCGTTATGTTTCTGAGAGATTATTCTTCTGCTATAGAGGAATATATTTCTATTTTTAGGTTAGCGTTAAGATGAATAATAATATTTCTGTAAGATCATTAATGGTAGATAAAGGCTCAGGTAAACTGATTAAGGCAATCGATGAGAGGAGCTTGAGTGATTTTTTACCTCTTCTGACAAAAGAAGACCCTGAAAAATCTAAAGTGGTTCTTTTCGATTTTGCACTGGTAGTTCAATACTTTCATAATGAATTAGATAGCAAGCTCGCTCAGAGAGAGCATAAAGAGCTGTTTGTAAAAAGGGCTACAGTTTTTAATACATGGATGAGATTAAAGTCAGTAACTAATGAGATGCTTTTATGTAACTCTGTTTCACAAGTAATGCGAGACTCAGAAGAAGTATTAAACTGGATTCACACAAGGCTTCCGGCTCTGGAAAGAGATTACAATCAAGCAGATAAAAACAATAATCAGGGATCTTTCAGAAATGAAAAAAAAGAAGCCTTGCTTAAATTATCTGATGAAATAGAAGCATTCATTGAGGTTTTGCTTTGTAGTATTCATTCAACGGCAAAGGTGGACATCAAATCATTTCAGTCTGACTCCGTAATTACAGGGCATTGTGAATCAATTAGAAATTTAATTTTGAGGGCGTTAGCCAGCGAAGTAGGATACTGGAACGGTAACTTTAATTCACAAAGTTTGATTTATCATTGCTGCATGGAAAATCTGGATATTAATGCTGAGGCACTATTATCTCTGCTTAACTCAGATATTACCGTAGAAAAAATAAAAGCTGACGTTTGGAGTTCTGGTGTAATTAAAGATAACTCTGATGGGTACAAAAACACAAGGGAATTTAGCGTTAGTTGGCCGAGCGCAGATAATAATGAAATTGAAAGGGTTAAGATACTATCTCAGTTATTAGAAAAGATTAATTCACTGATTTCCATAATTGAGAAGCTGAAGACAGGCAATGTTTATTTCGAGAATGACCATCAAAAACAAGAGGAGTTTGATAGAGATATTAACAAACTTCTTCCAAGTCGATGAAATATAAAAATCGCGTCAAGTACGACGCTCGTACCTCACGCGTCTTACCTGGGCGTTAAGCGACCGCTTTTGGATTTACTGCCGCTATACGCTCAAATCTTTGAAGGTCGCAAAATGGCCGACTCCCGTCATTACCAGTTGCACGTGTAATCCAGCATATATCGGTATAAACTATTCTGATGTAACAAAAAAGTAAGCGTCAGTCGCTACCAGGTAGATTTTCCCGGAGCGTTCTGTTTAATCGTATCAATCCATTCTGGCGTCAAGGGTAGTAATTCATCAATACGTCGATTAGGCCAAGTAGGCAGTTTTTCGAGCGTATCCCTTAACCAATCGGCTGGATTAATGCCATTGAGCTTAGCCGTGCCCAGCAAGGTCTGTATAGCAGCCGCCCGTTTACCGGCACGCTCGGAACCGGCGAATAACCAGTTCTTTTTTCCAAGAGCAATGGGCCGAATACAGTTTTCCACCGGATTATTATCGATGGGTAAATGCCCGGTTTCAGCATAGCGGATGATGGCAGGCCAGCGCTTTAGGGTATAGTCCATAGCCTTGGCAGACGCGCTGCCGTTGGCAATGCCGACACGGGTTTTGATTAGCCAGCCATGGAAGGCTTGAAGCTGTGGCAGAGTTTTTTCTGCGCGAAGCTGTTGACGCGCGTCGATGCTCAATGCCTGGCTTTCTGCTTCGATGGCATAGAGCGTCGCAATGCGTTGCAATGCTTCTAGCGCCATTGGGCTTTGATTAGCCTGATGCAGGTTGAAGAACTTACGCCGCGCATGCGCGAGACAAGCCAGCTCGATACAGCCTTGCCGATTGCCGGCGTTTGTGAACAACGCTTTGTAGCCGACATAATCGTCCACGAGCAGATGGCCGCTCCAGTTTCCCAGAAATTGGCGGGCATGCTCACCGCTTCGTCCCTGTTGGTAGTCGAAGACGATGAGTCGCGGCTGATCTTCTTGAAGATCATTACTGCGGTAGGCCCACAAATAGGCTTTGCGGGTTTTGCCCTTGCCAGGGTCAAGCTGCGCCACCGGCGTTTCATCGGCATGCAAGGTATTACCTTGCAGCAGATGCCAAACCAGGCGATCCACCAGTGGTTGTAACGCCACGCCCACTCGCCCCACCCATTCGGCTAAGGTTGAGCGAGACAGGGTAACATTATCGCGGGCGGCGATCTGCTCCAGGCGATAGAGCGGCAGATGATCCTGGTATTTGCTGATGATCACCCAGGTCAGCAAACCCACGGCGGCCATGCCGCCATCAATCACAGCAGGTGGAATCGGTGCGGCGGTGATGGTTTCGCAGTTTTTGCAGGCATATTGCGGGCGAATGTGACGATGGACAGTAAACTTAGCCGGTTCGACATCCAATTGTTCGGTGACGTCTTCGCCGATTTTGACCAAGTCTTGGCCGCATTTCCCACAAGCGCATGACTCGGGTTCATGATGGTGTTCGATGCGCGGCAAATGCGTCGGCAAGGGTTGTCGACCTGCGCGTGGGCGTTTAGGTTTAACAACCGTCTCGCCGGGTTCATTGTCTTTGAGCTGTTCAAGTTCCGCTTCAATCGCGGAAACATCCGTATTCCAGGTTTCTTCAAACACATCGCGTTGTAAAGGTGATAGCGTTTCACTTTTCACGCCAAAGCGTATACGCCGGTAATAGGCCACTTCATGCGTCAAAGCTTCAATTTTGAAGTCTTTGGCTTTGATGATGGCGTCCTTGGATTGCAATAGAGCGGCGTCGCGTTCTGCTTGATCAAGGAGCGATTGAATCAAGGCCGCCACTTGAGATTTAGCGGTCGGATCAAGGTCTAAATGATCAAGCTCAGCGAGTAATTTCATGGGCGATATTATACCGCAAACTTATCCATAACGCCTTATTTTTGTTGAGCTTATCTCTTATTTCTGCTCTGTTTTTTAGATGAAAAAATCACTCTCTTTAGACCTGCCAATGTGCTTGGGGCAGCGCCGATAAACGCTGCCAATCCACACCGGTTACCAGCCAATCCCATTGCGCCTGACTGATAGCAAAACCGGCGTCCAGCACCTTGGGCCAAACAAAACCACCTTGATGTAACCGGCGCTGACACAACCAAACGCCATTGCCATCCCACACTAACAGCCGCAAGCGATTGCCCGCCCGATTGCGAAACACGAACGCCGAACCTGCGCACGGTGATTCACCAAGCACTTGTTGGACAATAGACGATAATCCATCAATACCGCGTCTCATATCAACGGGGGCAACAACTAACCAAATCTGAGAGGGGCTGGCAATTAATCCAGGCATCGCAGCAGTTCCGCCAGCCAGGGGGCAGAAGTCGATGTGGGCATATCGACTTGATGGCCCTTGGCATGTTTCAAGACGATACTCCCTGTCATTGATGCTTGTAACTGAACGGGAATCAACGCCGGCAGCGTGCCTTTTTGCTCTTTTCGATAATCACTTAATCGGGCTCCAAAGGTATTGTCATTTAAACCCTGCTGCAGACAATACTCAGATTGTTTTAGACCACTATGCTGCCAGGCTTCAATATGATTTATCCACTTGATCGTTAGCGCCATTTCTTATCCTCGTCAAAAAGCATAAGGATGTTCGATTTGGATATTTCAATCTAGATGGTCGGGTTGGACGAATACACAAAAAATCCATGGAGTGTAAAAATGAAAGCGTCAAAGTTAATCCTAATCGCTACAATGCTGATGCCAATTTCAGCTAACGCTGGTTTCAATGCTTTTATAAATGGCCAGAAGCTTCACGACAAGTCAACCGCCTATAAAAGCGGTGATATAGACAATGCGGAGCTCTATGATGCCGGGGCTTATGTTTATTATGTGATGGGTGTTGTTGACGCAACTATTGGGTCGGGTTTATTTTGTCCACAAAATATCACTTCAGATCAAGCTGCAAATGTTGTGTCTAAATACCTGAATGAGCATCCAGAATTATGGAGTTCAAGTGCCGATTCACTTGTTAAAGCTGCACTCATGAAAGAATGGCCTTGCCCGAAGTAATCGTAGAGGTAAAAAAGACAAGATTGACGTGAGCACTTAGCTCATCACTCATCATATTTAACCACAGATGCGCGTTAAACATTCCCGATTAACGCGCATTTACGACCTATAAGCTAATGGCTGTGAACTTTATGCGGATTACCGGACTTACCTTTTTTGCCCTGAATAGGCGCTAATATCTCCACCAGTTCCATCATGCCGTTGTCCTCGTGGCTGACATTATGGCAATGCTCTACCAGAGAACCGGTGTAGTCCAAGGGTTGTTGCACAAACTGCACTACTTCGCCGTAATTTCCTGACGGATTGGTTCCTGTCAGTCCGCCGGGGAATGAACAACCGCCATTTTTTTCGGCGACGCCGGCACAATTTACCAGCAGGGTATCGCGCCAGACCGGGAACGGATAATCCAACTGGCCTCGCGATACCAATTGAAACGAGTTGATGTGAATATGGAACATGTGGGTATCGGCGGCGCTTTGTACGGCCCACTTGTCCACTTGATTCAAGACGAGGTCGCGCTGGCTTCGGAGAGGATTGAATACCCTGCCGTTGACCACTGAAGCGCCGCCGTCTTTGTTCGCATAAGTGTTGGTGGTAAAGCCGTATACCAGACCTTGAGTCGGTAACTGCGGACTTTGTTCGACGGTGATGGTCTTCGGGGCATTCAGCTTGTTAAGCTCCGCCTGAGTGGGAATTGCCGTGTTATAGGCTATATCGCTCGCGGAATCGGTTACCGATACGGTAAGAATCGGTGTTGCATTGGCGTATGCCGACGCTTGGCATAATTGCCCGATTGGAAGGCCTGTGCCTGCAACGGCGGAGTCGTACAAACCATAAGTACCGGCTTTGGAGGGCGCCTGGACCATCATGTCCAACCGCTGTCCTGCGGCGAGAAACAGCAATTCGTTGTTCAGTACATCATCGCCATTAATGGGGGTAGTCGCGGGCGTGAGGCCCATGATGACCGGCAAGTCGGTGGTGCTTGCGGTAGGGCGTTGCAAAGGTACGCCATCGGTTGCCAGTACATAGGAAGTCGGGGAGGGTGCGGTTGTACCGTTCAGGGGCAGCAAACACATGGGCACTACATTGCCGATAGTGCCGTTGATGACCCGCCAAAGCTGAGCCTCATTGGTTCGCATGGATATGGAAGGCTGGAATTGCCCGTTGACCGATATGGCGTTGTTGGTGACTTTGGGAGTAGGCAAACTCGGGCCGCCGAAAGCGCAACCTGTATTGTTGAAATAAACGCTCAGGCAGGTGATTTGATAGGGATCGGTGGAATCGCCTTTGTGGTCTCCATTGTATTGGACTTCCTGAAGCATCAAGATTTGCTCTTGAGCTTTCTGTACCGCCGGTAAACTTTCCAATCCGTGTTTAGGATCTTCGATGATCAACGCCCCGGCAAAGCCGTCGGCTAAATGCATGGATACCGCGCCATGCTTGTGGGCGTGGTACCAATAAGTACCGGATGGGTGATTGGAAGGAATGTTATATGAATAGCGGTACTGGCCGGTGACGCAATTTGCCTGGCCGCTTTCATTACCGCAATCCTGAAGGACATAGTCCGGGGTGCCTTGCGGGTAAATGCTGAGCAATACATTGTCGCTCGGACTGTTGGGGGATACATGCAAACCGTGGGTGTGCAGGTTGATCACATCGAAGCCGTGCGGGTTGGTCATGCTATGGCTGCCATCGCCCTCCGATTCGCTGTAACTGAGGCTGTTTATCAATTTAGCGTCGAATTTGTCGCCGGGGCGGATGCGCAACGTGGGGCCAACCAGTAATCCGTTGGCTTGAGACGCTTTGGGTTGGCTGCCGGTCAGTTTAATGCCTCGTGCGGTTACTACCGGGTTGCTTTTGGTTGAGTCATTCGGTGTCGGCGAGGGGCCGGACAGGGTATAGGCCTCGGATTTAACTTCCAGCTCAACCTTCAATGATTTCGTTTTCTGGTCGGAGCTAACCGACTGCGGCAACTGTAATGGGGCTGCATCGGCTAAAACAGCGGCCGGTGCGGCCATTGCCCCCATAATCGCCAAGCTCGCCAGTTTTCCCGGAAGCAAATTTCTTGTTGTTTTCTTTGGCATTCTTCTCTCCTCAAAGTTGTTTTGCAATTGAGCCAGCCACTCATTATTTAGGTTGTTATAGCTGGATGGCGCATCAGTCAAGGCTCCTAATAGAGCATAACCAACGGCGGAGGTAAGTTAGCATACTTGATTAGAAATCCCAAGCGCATGAAATTGCTGCTATTCTGATGTTAGGCATTGTTCGTACAGATAAGCGGGTAGTGGCTAGGGCTTGACTTGCGCACCATGGTTTTTAAGGCGCACACGGCACGTCCTACGGCGGATATACCTATGCGGGAACAAGATATTTTCGGACAATGATTTGGGGTAATCTGTGGTCTAGCTTTTAGTCGCTAGAAAGCGAGCGGTATTATTACCGCGGAGTTTTGCTTTACGAATAAAGCGCTTCCACCACCAATGTTAAATCAATCGATTCTAAGGTAACGCTTTGTTTTTCAGAGAAACTTTCGCGCTGCCAAGCGGTTCGTCGGCGGTAGACTTCCAGGTAAGGCGAGTCTTGAGAGAGCAGAACGTACTCTTGTAGACATTCAATCGTTTGATAAGCCATGAGCTTTTCGGTGCGGTCGGTACGCTGAGTTGAATCAGACAGCACTTCCACAATCAAGCAAGGATGCTCGTTGTAATAACGGTCCGCTTCTTCCTCGCAGGCGACTTGCACATCCGGGTAGTAAAAACGCACGTCGTCGCCGCGTTTGATTTTTACTTTCATGTCCGATTGATACGGCTCGCAACGGGTGCCACGCAAATGCAGATCAAGGCAAGTCATAAGGCGGCGTACCACGCGATTATGATTACGACTAGCCCCGGTCATTGCGTAAACCAGCCCATTAACATACTCATGCCGAGTCTCGGTATTGTTATCGTTTTCCATCAACAGATAAGCTTCGGGCGTGAGTATGGCGTCGGGTAGAGCAAATGCCGGGTTAGTCATATTAACTCCTCAATCGGGACGATAATTTAACGTAGCATCATTGACGGCAACTACGGCGCGTAGTGCGTTTCAATATAGCGTTGCACGATTTCCTGAAACTCTTCGGCGATTCTGTCGCCTTTCAGCGTAACCGTTTTTTCGCCGTCTTCATAAACCGGCGCTACGGGAGTTTCGCCGGTGCCGGGCAGGCTGATGCCGATATTGGCGCTTTTGCTTTCGCCCGGCCCGTTGACCACGCAACCCATAACCGCGACTTCCATGGTTTCAACACCCGGATATTGGGTGCGCCAGACCGGCATTTGATCGCGCAGATAGCTTTGGATGTCCATCGCCAGTTTCTGGAAATAATCGCTGGTGGTGCGACCACAACCGGGGCAGGAGATAACCATCGGGGTGAATGAACGAAAGCCCATGGTTTGCAGGATTTCCTGGCCGACAATCACTTCCTGGGTTCTTGATGCGCCGGGTTCCGGCGTCAGGGAAATGCGAATGGTGTCGCCGATGCCTTGTTGCATCAATACCGATAACGCGGCGGCTGAAGAGACGATGCCTTTGGAACCCATGCCCGCTTCGGTAAGCCCCAGATGCAGCGCGTAATCGCAACGGCTGGAAAGGTCTTGATAGATGTTGATCAGTTCCTGCACATTGCTGATCTTGCAGGACAGGATGATTTTGTCTTTGCCTAGCCCAAGTTCCTCGGCTTTGGCTGCGCTTTCAAGTGCAGATAAGACTATCGCTTTGCGGGTGACGGCGGCCAGAGGCTCGGGTGTTTTCAGGCTTCTGTTTTCATCCAGCAAGCGGGTCAATACCGCAGGATCCAAGCTGCCGCCGTTGACGCCGATGCGTACCGGTTTGTCGTACTGGCAGGCAAATTCGATCATTTGCTGAAATTGCGGATCACGGCTTTTACCGCGGCCAACGTTGCCCGGATTAATGCGATATTTATCCAAAGCCTGAGCGCAGTCCGGGTACTTTTCCAGCAGTTTGTGACCGTTAAAATGGAAGTCGCCGACGATGGGAGTCGAGTTGCCTTTTTTATCCAACTGGTTGCGGATTTCTGAAACGGCTGCCGCGGCTTCCTCGGAATTGACCGTGATGCGGACCAGTTCGGAACCGGCAGCGGCCAATTCGATGATCTGGTTAACGGTCGCAGTAATGTTGGCAGTATCGGTATTCGTCATCGACTGAACAACGATTGGAGCGCCGCCGCCGACTTTAACGTCGCCGACTAAAACTTGATGGGTGATTTTTCTAAGGCTAATAGACATATACAAAATCTTTTGGAAAAGGTTACAGTTATCTGGAAGAATGTTGTTAAATTATACGCCGATACAAGCCATTAAGTAGAGTTTAGTGTGAGGATAAATTATTTTTCCGATGTGCATTTGGAGTTCGGATTGCTGGAAGCGCCGGATAATGACGCCGACATTATTGTCGCAGCGGGCGATATAGGTATCGGTATGCAAGGCCTGGACTGGCTTAAGGCGTTGAATAAACCGGTTGTTTATGTTGCCGGCAATCACGAATTTTATACGCATGAATATCACCAAACGTTGCAGTCGATCCGTAAGCAATGTGCCGGCAGCAATGTGCATTTTCTTGAGAACGACTGTTTTATATTTGAGGATGTGCGTTTTTTAGGCTGTACGCTTTGGGCAGATCTGTTTGTCGAAGGTGACAAAAAAGCAGAAGCTTTAGGTAAGACGTTAAATGATTTCAGGCGAATTCAATTTGCCGAAAAGCCTTTTGATGCGGTGCAGTTTAGCCGCTTACATCAAAGTTCAAAGACGTGGTTGCAACAAGAATTAGCCCGGTCGTTTTCAGGGAAAACTGTTGTGATAACTCATCATGCGCCTTCCTTGTGGAGTTGGAATGATTCGGCTCATGCGCTGAAGAAACTGGCTTATTGTAATGATATGAAACCCTTGTTGCATGAATACGAGATTGCGGCCTGGTTCCACGGCCATGTACACAGTCAGATGGATTATCGTATAGCGGGCGCCAGAATATTGTGTAACCCCAGAGGTTATGCCGGTGCAAAAATCGTCCCCCGATTTGACCCGGACAGGCTGGTGGAGATTTAGGCGGCGAGACAAATGGAACACGGATGCCGCGACTGGAGTGCAGGCTTCGCCTGCGAGCAAGCAAAGCTTGCACTCCTATTGCAATACCTAACGTTATGAAGAAAGCCACAGTTTATCCGTACTTATCAGTCGAATCCGTGTCAGCTGTGAACTATTTTTCTAACGGCTGAGTAGTTTTCGAAAATCATTAAAAGCCGATTAAAATGAACAGGCTTTTTTATCTATATCTACACCTTTTACAAATCCCTCCATGACAAAAATCAATATCCAACAAATGATGGCCGAAAGCGGCGTGGCATTCGGCACCAGCGGTGCGCGCGGACTGGTTAGCCAAATGACTGATCAGGTCTGCACCGCTTATACGCTGGCGTTTCTGCACGGTCTCGGCCTTGCGAAACCGGGGCAAAAAATCGCCTTGGGCATGGACTTGCGGCCATCCAGCCCGGCCATCGTCCGCGCTTGTGCGGCCGGTATCCGCCAGGCCGGTTGCGAGGTCGATTTCTGCGGGATGTTGCCCACCCCGGCGCTGGCTTTGTATGCCCTGGCGCAAGGCATTCCGGCAATCATGGTTACCGGTAGTCACATTCCGTTCGATCGCAACGGCATCAAGTTTTATCGGGCCGAAGGCGAGATCAGCAAAGCCGACGAAGCGGCCATTACCCAAGCCGAAGTCGAGTTGCAAACGATTACCGGCGATGCGCTATTGCCGACCGTCAACCCAGCCGCCTTGCAGCAGTACCGGCAGCGCTACACCAGCCTGTTTGCGGCCGATTTGCTGGCCGGCTGGCGGGTCGGGATTTATGAGCATTCCAGCGCGGCGCGCGATTGCCTGCGTGATGTGCTGAGCGCTCTGGGCGCGGATGTGGTTGGATTGGGGCGCACGGATACCTTTGTGCCTCTCGATACCGAAGCGGTCAGCGAAGAAGACCGCCGACGAGGACTGGCCTGGGCGGCGGAGCACCATCTGGATGCCATTATCTCCACCGACGGCGACGGCGATCGGCCGCTGATCGCCGATGAGACCGGCAACTGGCTGCGCGGCGACATCGTCGGCTTGTTGTGTGCGCGCTTTCTGGATGCCGACACGGTGGTCACGCCGGTGAGCTGCAATACTGCAATCGAAGCATCAGGACTGTTTCGGCAGGTGATCCGCACTCGCATCGGTTCGCCGTACGTGATTGCCGGTATGGAACAGATGCTCGCTGCCGGTAGTTCCAGCGTGGTCGGTTTTGAAGCCAACGGCGGCTTTTTGGTGGGCAATGATTTGACGGTTGGCGGACAACCCCTGACCGCGCTGCCGACCCGCGACGCCGTATTGCCCGCCTTGGCTGTGCTGGCGATGGCTCGGCAACAGGGCGGCAAAGTATCGGCCCTGCTCGCCGGTTTGCCGCAACGGTATACCGCCAGCGACCGTTTGCAGGATTTTCCGGTTGCCAATAGCCGGGCATTGCTGGACAGCTTGCAAAGCGATGACGCGGCCTATCAAAGCTTGTGGGGTAATGAGCTGGGCACGGTTGCCCGGCGGGATTTGACCGACGGCCTGCGCTTGACTTTCGACAACGGCGAGATCGTACATCTGCGTCCGTCCGGTAACGCGCCGGAATTGCGCTGCTATGCGGAAGCCGACAACATGGAACGGGCGCAGGCGCTGGTTACATTGAGTCTGCAACGCATTGCCGAAGCATATTGATGGCGAACTATATGAATATCCGTATAACCGCATCGCTGCTTGTCGCCATCATGGCATTATCAAGGAGTGCCGTTGCAACCCCGGCTTTCCTGCCGGAAGATCCCCAACGGCCTGTCGACAAGATTGGTCATGACCTCAACATCAGGCCGGAACAGTTCACCGCCTGTTTTAGGAAGGTTTCTCCTGCCCCGCAGGAAACGCGCCCCACGGCGGAGCGTGTCCATTCCAACAAGGCGGTCCTGCTAAGCTGTTTGCAGAAGGCGAACGCCAATATCACCAATGACAGGCTCGACGAAGTGATGGATCGACACCGCCCAGGCGGGCGCGAAGCGCAATTACCGACGAACGAATAGGTCAGGTACTGCTCTGTTGGAAGAGCGCTTCAGCGCGCCTGCTGATTTCCTCCGGCGCAATATCTTCCTTATGGGTAGCAAGAAACCAAATATGCCCGAAAGGATCTTGCAGCGTACCGGTGCGATCGCCGTAAAACTGGTCGAATACTGGCTTGACTGCCTTTGCCCCCGCGCTAACGGCCTGAGCAAATTGAGCGTCTACATCTTTCACATAGACATGCAGGGCGACCGACGAGCCGCCCAGCGACTGGGGAGTGCGAAACGCACCTTGCTCACAGGGATCGGCTAACATGACCGAGGAATCGCCGATTTTAATTTCGGCATGTCCAATCTGACCGTTTGGGTGCGATAAACGGAATATTTCCGTTGCGCCAAACGCCCGCTTGTAAAATTCAATGGCTTCGGATGCCCCCTTAATCATCAGGTACGGCGTTATAGAGTGGTAGCCATCCGGAATCGGTTTTACTGTCATGAGTTTCTCCTTAATAAAAAATGTTTAAAGTAGAAAGGGTAGGCGTTGCGCAGCCTTATCGCACAGCGGCCGTGTTGATTGTAATGATAGGGAATTGCCGGACTTACCTCTCAGCGATAGCCTTTAGATTGACAAGACCTTCCTCAAAATCTTTGCCGACCATGCTGTCCCGGTTGCAAAAAATTCCCATGATCTTCCCAATATAGGGATCGGTGCCGTGCATGTCCCAGATGACATTAGTCTCGTCGCCGTTGGCTTCCAAAGTGAACTCTACGATATTGTGGCCTTCGAAGGGTTTGGTTAAATCCAGTTGGATAGCGATCCTGGACGGTGGCGACGACTCGACGATCTCCATGCGACCGATACCGGCTTTACTGTTGTTGCTTTCCCACTCATACACGGCGCCTTTGCCGCGGGACGTACCGCTGAGGTTTCGCTTCATCGCAGGGTCCATTTTTTCGTAGGGCGACCAAGCATCCCAATTGTGGAAATCGTTGATTAGCGAAAAGATCCTGTCGGGCGGCGCTTTGATGTTCGCGGCGCGCCAGACACGGAATAGATCAGGCTTGGTCGCGGCATAGATGAGCAGCGCGGCGAACAGAACGACGACTATGATAACGATTGCCTCGGTCATTTGTTACTCCGGTACGGTGTTGGCATCAAAACATGGCGGCTAGGCGATAAGGCTAAGGTTCGAGACTGAATACGGCTTTAGACGTTTCCGGGTCGAAGGGAACCGAGCAATGTTCATGCACGATCTGCCATCTGCCCTGATGCCGATGGTAACCGGCAGTGCTCCGTACCCAGGTCTGCATTGCCGGATGATCTGCTTCCATACCGGTAAAGCGCCAAAGCCAGTGGGCGAGCGCCAGGTCGCCGCTCACGAAAATACCCAGGTCTCGCATCTCTGTCCCGAAGGCGTTTGGAAAGCAGGGCAGACAGGCCTCCCAAACGCGGCGGAGCTGATGGGGATTTTTGATTTGGAACGGCGGTTTCACGTCGAAGATGATGGCCTCATTTGCGTAGTGGCTCATGATACGATCCGTATCTTTTGCGCAGATGGCGCTCATCTGGTCGCTGATGAGCTGTCTAATCTGGGTTTTGTCGTGCGTTTTGGCGGTTTGGGTGGTCATCGGCATCTCTTATGATTTAGTTGTTAATCCGCGATTGTTTGTTAGCCTTGATTTATTGCGCCGGGTTCCATGAAGATGAGTTCCCAAATGTGGCCATCCAAATCCTGAAATCCATGACCATACATAAAACCGTGGTCTTGCGGTTCGTTATAGGTTGTTCCACCGGCGGCGACCGCCTTGCTGACCATTTCATCGACTTTTTCCCTGCTTTCGGACGTTAAGCACACCAGCACTTCTGTGTATTTCGCGGCATCGCAAATTTGTTTTGGGGTAAAAGTCTTGAACTTGGCCTCGGTCAACAGCATGACGAAAATGTCTTCGGCCACAATCATGCAAGTGGCGGTTTCGTCGGTAAATTGGGGATTAAAGGTGAAACCGAGCTGCGTAAAGAATGCCACAGACTCATTGAGATTTTTTACCGGTAGGTTTACGAAAATCTTAGTAGCCATGTTTTCTCTTTTTGAACGTAGATTGCACGATGAGGCATCGGCAACACAGCGCTAAGGTACGCCATAACCGGCGCGACGATAGCAGTGCTCCGTCAGGCTCAGCCTTTAGCTGCATAACTGGTCATGAGGCTCTGGTAGATCGGGGTATGGTCGCAAAGGAGCTTGCCAAAACCTTGGATGTCGTTGCGCCAATCGCGGTGCAGCTCGGAACCCACGGCGAACCAATTTAGCAGTTGCACCCCTGCGGTCGCCATCCGAAGCCATGCCGCCTCACGGCTGGCCTGATCGAATGTGCCGGAGGCATCGGTGACGACGAAAACCTCGTAGCCTGCCTCCAATGCGGAGAGCGCCGGGAACGTTACGCAGACTTCGGTCACGATGCCGGCGATGATCAGCTGTTTGCGGCCGGTGTCCTTCACGGCCTTGACGAAGTCCTCGTTGTCCCAGGCGTTGATTTGGCCGGGGCGGGCGATGAACGGGGCGTTGGGAAACATTTCTTTCAGCTCGGGCATGATGGGGCCGTTCGGCCCCGTCTCGAAACTGGTGGTGAGGATAGTCGGCAGATTGAAGAACTTTGCCATATCGGCCAAGGCCATAATGCTGTTTTTGAATTCGCTGGGCGAATAGTCCTGTACCAATGCAGTCAGGCCGGATTGGTGATCCACGAAGAGAACCGCCGCGTCTTCCTTGGAAATGCGCTGGTACTTGTATGTGTTGTTCATGATGTCACCTCATATGCAGAACTTTGCCTTGTTGTATTTCCTCATTATGCGTTTCAATTTTCCGCGCTGCCAATGAACCGATAGATCACCGCGCCAATTACCGCACCAATGATCGGCGCCAGCCAAAATAACCAGAGCTGTGCAAGAGCCCAGTCACCAACGAAAACGGCGACACCTGTACTGCGGGCAGGATTTACTGAGGTATTGGTTACGGGAATGCTGATCAGGTGAATCAGGGTAAGACAAAGACCGATAGCGATAGGTGCCATTCCCTGCGGCGCGCGTTTATCGGTCGCACCGAGAATGACGAGCAAAAACATCATGGTCATAACAACTTCAGAGACCAGAGCCGCAAGCAAGGAATAACCTCCCGGCGAATGGGCTTCATAGCCATTGGAAGCGAAGCCCGCTGAGACATCGAAGCCCGCCTTGCCGCTGGCGATAACATAAAGAACGCCTCCCGCAACAATAGCGCCCAATACTTGAGCGGCGATATAAGGCAGCAATTGATTTGCCGGGAAACGGCCGCCGGCCCATAGTCCTACAGAAACTGCCGGATTGAGATGGCAACCGGAAATATGCCCGATTGCGTAAGCCATGGTGAGTACGGTTAAACCAAAAGCTAACGAAACCCCGAGCAAGCCAATGCCGACATCAGGAAACGCCGCTGCCAATACAGCACTGCCACACCCGCCAAGAACCAGCCAAAATGTTCCCAAAAATTCTGCAAGATATATTTTCATAAGTTATCTTCCTTTACTCTTTTGGCAATGATGCTTAACAAGTGATTATTTACCTGCACGACTTTTTATCAAAATATCAATATTTAAGCTGAACGCACAATTCGTATAAACACCTATGCGCGCTAACATACATCAGCAGTGGCCGGGTATGCCAAGGCCTGTTTAATCGGGGATTTACACGGTATCGAGACTCGGTCGATTGTTCGACCGGTAAGCGGATATTTTGTTAAGCGAGCTTGTTCATTTCATTATGCAGCCATCGTTCCAGGACTTTGAGCACATAAGCTTCTTCATCCGGAGTAAGGGCGCGGCCCTTCGGTATTCTGTGCCATTTTTCCAGACAGCCGCGGCAGCAACAGGCCGTTGCATGTTGCGCTACAAAAACCGGGTGGCCTCTAAAAGGGGTTTGTTTGCCGTCATTTTTAAGCTCCGCCGGTGCCAGACGCTTTGCGATAAAGTCTCCGGCATGAACGATAACCGTTGGCAGTCCTTTAGCATGCAAATAGACAAGGTCTTTGCCTTGGAGGTGAAACTTGCTGCGGAAAGTTGACCTTGCGAGTGCCTCAAAAAGTACGTCTAAATCTCTCATCAGGGTGTTTTATAAATTTTGGCTTTATGGCCGGGGCTGTTTCATTATGGACGGATGTTTTATGATGAATCAAGTTTGAATCCTGAATGAGTGTATCGGCGATTATATGAATACCCACGAACAAAGGCATCGCGGTATGCATCTGAATGACCAAGCGTTATTCAGCGGCGAACCATTGCTTCGTTTGCGTGATGCGGTTTATGAGTTTTGCTGGTTGCTTAATCGCGGTTATGCGCGGCATTCGGTTATGCAGCTGGTAGGCGACCACCATCAGCTTGTAAAACGTCAACGTCTGGCGATTTCCAGGGCAGCCTGCTCGAATATCAGCCGGGAGTTAAGAAAGACAACGTGCCTCCAAATTGAGCAAATCAAAGACCGGCAATTGGTTATTGACGGGTTTAACCTGATTATTTCTGTCGAAACGGCTATGGCGGGAGGATTATTGCTACGTTGCTGCGATGGCTGTATACGGGATATTGCCGGCATTCACGGGACTTACCGGCTGGTACATGAAACCCGGCAGGCGGTTGAACTCATTGGTAATGTGCTGCAAGCCTTTTCCCCTGCAAGCGTGTTGTGGTTGTTTGACAAACCCGTTTCCAACAGCGGACGGCTTGCCGAGATGGTGCGGGATATTGCCACGGTCCATCACTGGAACTGGCAGGCGGAGCTAATTGACAACCCGGATCAGGTCATTCGGAATAGCGGTAAAGTCGCCATCACCTCCGATTCGGCGATATTGGACGGCGGAGTGCAGTGGGTAAATCTGGGGGCTTATCTGACAACAAACCATTTCCATGAATCCTGGTTGATTGATTTTTCAGATGTTTTGAATGAGCCTGAATAAAATCTGCTACTTAAGCCGCGCGCAGAAAATAAGCAGTGGGCAGGCATTAATGATTTTCGGAGTGCAGGCTTCGCCTGCAATGCCTTCGGTCAAAAGAATTAGGCTTATGCTGACAGGTTGACTTTCGTTCCAAGATGGTCTTTGTTGCCGTTTTGGGTGTCTTGATTTTTCTGCAATAATTCGACCTGTGCCTGCGCGGCCATTGCCGTTGCCCCTGCCGCCGCTTGCATATCCGGGCCGGAGGGTTCGGCCGGAGCCAGGGCGGCTCTTCTGATCGTGTCGGCTTTTCGTAGTGTTGCGGCCGGGTCGCCGGGAACCGGAGAGGTGTCTATGTTGACCTCGCCGCCAATTGCGTACTGAATCCCGTCGGGGCCTTGCTGATAACTAAAACTGGCGCCGCCTGTAGCAATGCCTCCAGCCGCAGCCAGATGCGCGGCCTCATGCGCTTTAACTTCGGCGTCTCTTTGTTTAAGTTCGCTGACGACTTTCAGGTCAGACTCAGAAAGTTCCCCGGTTTTTTTATCGCCTGTTGATGCGGAAGCATCGGTTTTTAATGCGGGATCTTGTTGAACGTCTTGGTCAGGATTGGTTGTAGGTAAGGCGGCCGATTGCCGCTGGGAATAACCGGTTTGCCAGACAGCGGGGCTATTGTTGGATACGGAAGAAATCATGATGCACCTTTACATCAGATGAACAATTTCAAGTCTAATAAACAATCGATTAATAGTCTATGGATAAAGTTAATAGCTGATGTTGTGCATTGTTCGCGAAAACCGCAAAAAATGTGGTAGTGAGTAGGGTGTGCCGTGCTCGCCTTATAAACCAAGGCGCGCACGGCACGCCCTACGACGGATATTTCAGCCAATCTTTCTGGACAGTGATAAGGGAAATCAAATCCGTGCGATCTGTGGTCTATCTTTTTCGAGGCTGTACTGTAACGGACAGTGCGTAACATCCGTTAATAACAGATAAATTAACGTATAATAGGCTTATTTTATCCGGCTGTATTTGATGTCCACCCCCGATCTTATCAAGCAACTCACCCATCAGTTAGCGCATTGTCTTAATCAGGACAGGCATGTATTGAAGCGGCAGTTAGACCGCTGCCGCAGCAAAAATTCAGTAGAAGAATTAAACGCGTTGGCGAGCCGTATTGAACGATCGGTCGTCGCCAGAAATAAACGCCTCGCCAGTATTCCAGTGCTGACATTCCCCGATTTGCCGGTCACCGGTAAAAAAGACGATATCGCCAAACTGATACAGGGAAATCAGGTGGTGATCGTTTGCGGCGAAACTGGTTCCGGTAAAACCACGCAGTTGCCGAAGATTTGCCTGTCGATAGGCCGAGGCGTAGCGGGATTTATCGGCCACACCCAACCCCGGCGAATTGCCGCGCGCACCGTCGCCGACCGTATCGCCGAAGAGCTCGGCGAACCGATGGGTAAGTCGGTCGGCTACAAAATCCGCTTTAACGACAAAACTCACTCCGAATCGTTGGTTAAGTTGATGACCGACGGTATTTTGCTGGCCGAGTCGCAAAACGATCCTTACCTGAATCAATACGACACCATCATTATCGATGAAGCGCACGAGCGCAGTTTGAACATCGATTTCCTGATCGGTTACATGAAATGGCTGTTACCAAAACGCCCTGATCTAAAGTTGATCATCACCTCGGCCACCATCGATACGCAACGCTTTTCCACGCATTTTAACAACGCGCCGATTATCGAGGTTTCAGGGCGGACTTACCCTGTCGAAATGCGTTACCGGCCCATTGAGCAACGAGAAGATGAGGATGACCAATCCGCCGGGAGCGGATTGGCACGCAACGCGCCCGAAGGGGCAAGGGCAGGGACAGCCCTTGATGAGACCACCGACGATTTGCAAAACGCGATACTCGATGCGGTTGACGAGTTGTACCGGGACTTGCGCGGCGACATCCTGATTTTTCTGAGCGGTGAGCGGGAAATCAGGGAAACCGCCGATTCGCTGAAAAAGCATCACCCGACCCAATATGAAATCCTGCCGCTGTATTCGAAACTCAGCGTCAGCGAGCAGGAGCGGGTGTTCAAACCCAAGGGCGGCAAGCAGCGCATCGTGCTGGCGACCAACGTTGCGGAAACCTCGTTGACGGTGCCGGGCATCCGCTGCGTGATCGACACCGGCCACGCGCGTATCAGCCGCTACAGCCATCGCAGTAAAATCCAGCGCTTGCCGATTGAACGCATCTCGCAATCTTCCGCCAACCAAAGGGCAGGGCGTTGCGGTCGTGTTGCCGAAGGTATCTGTATCCGGTTGTATTCGCACGACGATTACTTAGCCAGGCCGGAGTTCACCGAGCCGGAAATCATGCGCACCAATTTGTCTGCGGTTATTTTGCAGATGATCTCGTTGAATCTTGGCGACATTGAAGACTTCCCGTTTATTGAGCCGCCCGAAGACAAAATGATCCGGGACGGCAAAACCGTGCTGCATGAAGTCAACGCGCTGGATAAATCCGGCAAGCTGACCGAAGTGGGCAAACAGTTGGCCAAATTCCCGACCGATCCCAAGCTTGCCAGAATGCTGATCGCCGCCGCGCATGAACATTGCCTGACCGAAGTCGCGATTATCGTTTCCGCGTTAAGCGTGCAAGATCCGAGGGAAAAGCCCGCCGATAAAATGCAGCAGGCCGACGCGAAACACGCGGCGTTCCGTCATCCCGAATCCGATTTTTTAACCATCTTAAATATCTGGAATACTTACGAGGACAAGAAAAAACACCTGTCCAACAGCAAGCTGCGCAAATACTGCACCGACAATTTCCTGTCTTATATGCGGATGCGCGAGTGGTTCGACATCCACGCGCAAATCATGCAGGTGGTTAAGGGCGACTTGAAAATGCACCCGAACACCGATGATCCGGGTTATGAAAAAATCCATCGCGCGCTGTTGCCGGGCTTGCTCTCCAATATAGGCTTTCGCCATGAGCAATACGAATATCTGGGCGCGCGCGGCCTGAAGTTCTTCATCTTTCCCGGTTCCGGCCTGCATAAGCTCAAGCCCAAGTGGATCATGGCTGCGGAACAGGTCGAAACCAGCAAGGTTTATGCGCGCAATGTCGCCCGGATCGAACCGGAATGGATAGAGCAATGCGCCGAGCATTTGGTCAAGCTCAATTATTACGACCCGCATTGGGAAAAGAAAGGCGCGCGTTGCATGGTGTCTTCGCGCACCTTGTTGTACGGCCTGACGCTGCAAGCCGGGCGCAAGATTCCCTATGATCACGTCGATGCCAAAGCCGCCAGGGAGATTTTTATCCGCTCGGCGCTGGTCGATTATGACTACCACAGCAATGCGCCGTTTTATGTCGCCAACCAGAAACTGCTCGAAGAAGTGGGCATGATCCAGCATAAAGGCCGCCGGGTCGATCTGGTTGAAGACGAGCAGTGGCTGTATGAATTTTACGATAGCAAGTTGCCGCCCGAGGTTGTCAGCGGCGTTACGCTGGATACTTGGCGTAAAACAGCGGAACGCGCCAATCCGAAAATCCTGTTTTTAACCAAAGAGGATTTAACGCGGGAGCAGGAGCAAGACTATGTCAACGAATGGGATTTCCCGGACAGCAAGAAGATCGGCAACCTGACCATCCCGCTGCAATACCGGTTCGAGCCGGGGCATGATGAAGACGGGGTCACTGCGATCATCCCGGTCCATCAGTTAAACCAAGTCTCGCAAACGGCTTTCGACTGGCTGGTGCCGGGGCTGCTGGAAGAGAAATGCATCGCGCTGATTAAAGCCCTGCCCAAAAACATCAGGAAACACTTTGTGCCGGTGCCTGAAACCGTCAAACAGTGTCTTGAAATCGAACCGGATTTTAAAGGCTCGTTGCAGGAATGGCTGGGCAATCGCTTAAGAAAACTGACCGGCGAGGCGATTCCGTTAAATGCCTGGAATACCGAGACTTTGACCGATCATTTGAGGATGAATTTCAGGGTTGTAGACGACCAAGGCCAGCTGCTCGATTATGGCCGCGACCTGAAAAAATTGCAGCTCAAGCACACCGCCAAAGCCGGCGACAGCTTCGACCAGATTGCCGCCGACGAACTGAACTATACCGGCTGCATCGGCTGGGCCTTCGACGACCTGCCGGAGACTTACCAGTTTATCCAGAAAGGCCAAGCCTTTGTCGGATACCCCGCGATCATCGACGAAGGCGATGCGGTCGGCGTGCGCATTTTCGATACCGAGCAAAAAGCCGCCTTACAGCATCAGGCCGGACTAATGCGCCTGTTCCAATTGCAACTGCGCAAGGAATGCACTTATGTGAGCAAAAACATGCCGAAGTCGGCGGCGGCAGAACTGACCTACAACCGCTTGCCGAAGCATCCGCTGATCGGTAATGACGCGAACGTATCGTATAAAGACGACCTGCTTTATTTAGTTTTGTACGGAGTATTCATTGAAGGCCGAACTATTCGCACTCAGCAGGCTTTTGAACAAACCTTGCAACAAAATAAAGCCGGGCTGATCAGCGCCGCCAATGAAGCCGGGAAAATCGCGCTGGAAATCATGGAGCTGTACGGCGCTATCAAAACGCAACTGAACCGCCTGAATGCGAATGATCCGCTGGCTAAAGACATTAACGAACAGCTGGACTTGATGATTTATGCCGGATTCATCCGCAACACGCCTTACCAGCAGCTCAAAGCCATCCCGCGCTATTTGAAGGCCGTGCAATACCGGCTGGATAAGCGGGATAACACTCTGCAAAAAGTCCAGGAAGCCAGCCGTTATGCGACGCGCTATTGGAAGGACGTGGAGAAGAAAACCAAGAAAGACAAGGTTATCCCGGAACAAGACCCGTTCCGCTGGATGCTTGAGGAATTCAGGGTTTCGCTGTTCGCCCAGCAGCTTAAAACGGCTTATCCGGTTTCTGAAAAGCGGATGGATAAGGCTTGGGATGAGAGGGGGTGAGAGTCCTGTAGGATACGGCTACAGGACTGGGTGAACAGTTACAGTTAATTGATGACTTTGTTAATTAACATCGCTGAGAGATCGTGTCTGCAATCTACACTTTTACTTATTAAATTTGACACCTCTGCTTGAGGTACACCTTGATAAGTAATGTTCTGATGATTACCTGTTCCCTCAGCGCCGAGGTTAGGCAGATATTTAAAGAATCTATTTAATTTTATTAATCCTACTGCTATTGTTCCTGACACCTCTGAATTTGTTGATTCTCCTTTATCTTCAGCGCTCTTACAGACTTTTTGGACAAAAGCCTCTATTTCATTTAGTGCAATTGATTTATTTTCTTTCGGTACGCTGGGTTTTTTCAGTGCTTTGGGTTTCTCTTGCGGAGATGAGTTGGTTCTTTCTCTTGGCGTCGAATTATTTAATGTGCCGTTTTGATCGCCAGTGTTTATATTTACAGTTCCGCCGCCGGTAACTGTAATTCCAGATATTCCGCCAGATTTACTAGAATTATCAGCTACTATCTCTGGTTTTTCACAATCGCCAGGTACAAATGTAAAGCTCAGTGGCGCGATCGCACTGTAAGGCGGTTGTACAAATTCTTCCTTGGAAATTTCACAATTTTCCGGCTGTGCGACAATGGTATGGCCTTGATTGTTGAGCATAACCATTAATCTTTTGCCAACGCCAAGTTCTTTATCATCAATAAAAAAATGGGTGCGCTCCATATTTGAACGGAGTTGATAGGCTTGTGTTGCGTCTTCAGAAGCCTTTGGATATGCTTGGTAATCATTCGATTCGTTGCTTTGCGCTACTTGTGAGCCGACAGACATAGTGAGAAACGTCAACAATAAAATTTGGTTACTACGGAAATTGCGATGTGCTGTTTTGTAAGGTAATTTGTATTTTTTATTATGTTTATACACAAAATGATCCGTTAGTAAATTAATGAGGGCGACGATTACGAACAGTAGCTTTATGTTGAGAAGTTATGATTTTTTTTGTAGCAACAAATTTTATTTCCTTGCATTCCCCAATTAAAAAAGTAAAGCGTAATGGTGCGTGATGATCATAAGGCGGACGGATATTTTCTTCCTTACTTATACAATTATCCGGTTTGGCTACCACAGTATGCTCTTGATTGTTGATTTTGACTTTTAATTCCCTGGCAATTCCCATTTCCATACTGTCAATAAAAAAATGAGTGCGTTCCCAATTAGATTTAAGTACGTACACAATATTCGCATCATCCGAGGCTTTCTTATAAGAGTCTTCTGGATTTGGTGCAGGTGTTGGATCGTTTTTCTTTGCTTCAGCTAAAGTATCAAAAGCATCAGACGTATTGTTTTTTTGTTCTTCGAAAATTTCCTTTGGTCCTTTCTCTACATGTTTCCCACCAGAAGTAGTGGTTACTGAACACGAACATAGCGTGATGCAAATCAAAGCTAGATATTTTATTTTCATTTTGCGTCTCTTTAAATGGATCTCAGTATAGTTTTATTATTAGATACTATTACTGAATCAGTGGTTGTTCCGCCTTTCTCTCTACAGAAAGACGGAGTAATTGGTCTATTATCCTGTTATTGCAAGACCTATTATTTTATAGAATGCTTGAAAGAACGGTACTTTACTTGATTGAGGGTATTCTCTAATTCCTGTTCACCGATTTCCATTTTTGCTGCTGTGCCTTCAACCACCATCTCTGTTTTATAGATAAGCGGAGGGAATATGGTGATTTTAGTATCGAGAATATAGTTAAGCATTAAATCCGCCCCCGGCTTTTGCGCAATCGCCTCATTTACTAAATTAAGAGCATCATCACCTTCTACCGGGGAAGCAAAAAAGCTCCATCGGGATAAAGTTGATTTAACTTGGCCTAAGGGTGTGACGTTGCTGTTCGGAAAAGAAAAATGGGTTTCGCTATTAAAACCACCCGATTTAATACTACAACCGGTAATAATACAAAGAGAAAAAAGAGTAACAATAAATTTAGTTAGTTTCATGGTGGCTATCCTGTTTATTTAAGTTTTTGCTTATCAATTGACATAGAAGCCGCTGTGCCATGTACTGTATAATCAAGAATATAAATATACAGGAATGTTGTTGCTTTTGTTTCAGCGATATAGTTAATCAATATATCTGCCCCGGATTTTGTTTTTAAGGCATCTTCTATAGCTTGTCTTTCCATTTCACCATTTGCGCCTCTCATTGGAGGAATAAAGCTAATTTGGCGATCTGCTTTGCCGACTACTTCACCGAGCGGTTTAATATTGCTATTTGGATAGTCGTAGTGAGATTTTGGATGCAGGTCATAACTTACCGTTGTACAGGCAGACAGCAATATACTTGCCATGCCAATAAGGTACATTTTCATTTTTTATATCCTCTTTATTTGTTTTTTGTATAAATCCATGAGAGCGTTCCAGCGACTCGACTCATATCTGACACGCAGGTGCAGGCCTTTGTTTTATGCTGGTGCGGAATTATTGTGGAATAAAAAGTTATTGATGTATGTAAGTCAAAGATTAGTCTTTTGTAAGGAAATATCTTATGTGCGGTAAAATATTTCAATATATTGATTTTTATAGGTATTTAAATGTCGCTTAAAGTGTCAATAATTATATGAAATTAATATATTTCAATTTTTATCATATACGGCTAAGCCAAGTACCGGGTTACGCTACGCTAACTCGACCCCCAAGCGGGACGGGGTTGTTTGCAACCCCGTCCCTAACGTTTCTGCAATGTCTGAGCTATGCGACTACATTTATTGTCGCCTTACGTTTCGAACGGCAACATGCCCCGTCCGTCCGTCCGTACGCTTGGTTCCCAAGCTCCAGCTTCCCGTACTGAATTCCCACGCGGAGCGCTCATCGTTATACACAAGTGTCTACGGAACACCGTCATTCTGGCAGGGATGACGGACCCGTTAGAGCGCGTGGCGAATCCAGTCACAGGGATGTGAAAGATCGCAGACATCCCGAGAGCAATATGCGTGGCTCGAAGATTACCGTCCATGGCGCTAGATACCTGCATCCCTGCCGGTAGACGAGTCTTGGGCTGAGTTGTGTATAACGATGAGCGCGGAGCGTGGGAACGATGAGTCTAAGTTTCGGAAAGTTATTACCGACCATACCCTAAGCGCGCTTATCACTTATAATCAGGCGGAACTTGAATATTTTCCCTAAATTCGAAACCTTGTGAAAAGTACGTAGGAGCAAACGCACCATGACTGTCGAACTCTTGATTAACTTTGCGGTACAGTTTCTTGGAACTGGCGCTGCATTCTTTCTCGCCTATCGATCCTTCCAAAAACGCCGGATTCAGTTAGGCGCTGAACCGACGCTCCCCCAATACTTTAGCCGCAGAAGCGCCTACTGGATAGGGATCGCATCGTACTGCTTGCTTATGGCCGCACTTTATTGGCTGCTGACCTGGCAGTGGCTGCCCTTGGAACCGCTGGTGACGCTCATTGTGGAGAACCTCCGTTCAGGGGAATGGGTGAATCTTCTGAATGGCTTGGACGGAAACACGATCATCCCTTTGATTGGCGTCGGGTTGTTTCTATTTTTTATCGCCTGGGAAAGCAGGTTTAATCCCTTTCTTATATTGAGGGACAGCATCCATGACGCTTTCGCAATTCCGACCAAGGCGGTAGAAGTTTATAACGCTCTCATTACATCGAGATTGTCGGCGGTCGACGATACATTAAAAGCCCAAATCGCCAATCGCCTGCTGGTGTCGAGCATCGATCCCGGCGATTTCGAAAAATCCAGCGCCACAGTCGAGTATAAATGGGCTCATAATTGCCTTCTTTTCGACCAGATACACGACTACGCCAACCAATCGTCTTTTCGTCGGTTGTTCAACGAACCGTCTCTGAAATGGGGGGAAATCTGCATCTCCTACAATGCGATGTCGGAAAAAGTGGCCGTCTGGAAGGAAGCGGAACCGCACTATACCAAGACGGTCAAATTGCTAAAGGAACTGGACCACCTGACCGGTTTACTCTGTCGTTTACTTGCCTCGCTGGTCGTGTTCGGGAGCGCAAGCGAGAATGAGATATGGGCAACCGTGAAGCAGCTCGGCGGCAACGTCCACGAGGCCCGCCTCAAACACACCTATAAATATATCCTGCTATTCACGGCTGCCACCGCCATTGGGATCATGTTGGGCCGGGAGATTTCGGTCTCGTTACACAATGCTTTCCTGTTTCCCGATCAACCGCTGGCGCACTTTGATTACACGACGCTCCGCTGGGTCGCCTATGCCATCCTGATCTATGTCCTTCCGATAGCGCTGGTCTTTGTTTCCCGGACGCTCGCCTTCAGGCACCAACGGGAGCAATCCGATCGATACTACGGCTTCTATATGGCGATGATGATAATGGGGTTCATTGTCAGCACCTCCGCATCAGCGCTTATACTTGAGTTAACTTACTACAAAGATCACTTCAGGTTTCTGGAAAGCTTCATAGAACATATGCGCTGGGGCATTCTGCCGGCGCTGATGTGCGGTTTTGTCGCTTACCGAATGGACACGCCGGTCAGCGAATCGGAAGCGCTAGGTAAACTCATTATGGCCGCTGTGTTGCGTTTTATTGGCTGGGGATTGGTCGCCGTCATTATCATGCTTTATGCGACCGGCGACATGACCATCCAGGAGGCGAATCTGCGTTTCACCCTTGTCGGTACGGCTTTCTTTGTGGTCGGCCTGTTGGGAGCGTCTGCCAGTTTTAAAACGGCGAGGCTGGAGGATTAGCTATTCCATCCCGTGTAATTAAATTCGGAAAATAAATTCGCCGGTAGGCCCGTAGGATAATGGTATGGACTCCCATTTGAAAGCCATGTAGCCATGTAGGTCGGGTTAGGTGCTAGCCGTAACCCGACACATTCGCGCAAAATGTCGGGTTACGCTACGCTAACCCGACCTACGGGCCTACAAAATACAACCATTTTTGGCTTTCGATTGCGGCGACCTGACGCTGGAATTAAACCACTCTGTGCGGCTGCGTCCGGAAAAGTGTTGATACATCAGTTGAATGATAAGAGCCGGATGAAGCGGAGCGTATCACGTCCGGTTCTGTGTGAGCCTCAAGGGGCGGTTCCTTGTGCCATTCGATTTTTATTTCTGCCACAAACAGACAACCCGTTTGTTTTTCCCTGTTCCTTAGGTTCGGATATGCAACATCCTGAAATCCACTGTATTAAGCTCGCGTTAAGTTATCGAGATGCAAAATATATTTGAATAGCTCAGATTAAACATAGAGTTATTTGATATGTGAAACTTTTATAGTCATCATCTTGAGTAAGGAAAAATAATATGAAAAGAGTAATAAAGTTATCAATGATTGTTCTGGCTTTTAGCCTGGTTACGGCTTGCGCAACTAATTCAGATGTTGAAGATTTACAGTCGCAAGTTAATGGCTTGGATGGTTCTGTTAAGCAAGCATCGGCCGATGCTGCCAGTGCGCAAACTACAGCTGCTGATGCGGCTGCAAAGGCGGGAGCCGCAGAAACTGCAGCTAACCGGGCCGCTCAATTATCTCAAGATGCCAATAACAAATTGGATAGAAAATTCAAAAGATCAATGAGGAAATAAAGCATTGTTTCTTTAAACGCTATAAGGCGGATCGTTTGTAGTGTGGATTCGCCATTAGCAAGCCACCGCAACTGCGATCCGCTGCCATCGGCATTATGTGCTGATTGGCGGTTTGCTACAGGGCTACTCTGATTTAAGCGACTTATATAGCTCCAGCGTCTTATTCAACTCGTCCGTAGCACCTTTTATATCAAACTGGTTTGCTTTGATTTGCGCCTGAATGATGCTCGCGTTGGCCTTTTTGACGATGTCCGTATTTCCCGTTACTTTCTCGGAGGCCGCACGCGCCGCTTTTAAATGCTCGCTGGGCGGCATGAAATCGCGATGGCTGATTTCGACTATGGCTTTTTCGATATGCATGATGGTTTCGTTTGGGCTGTTAACGGAACTTTTGTCGGCTCCTTCCGCATAGGCGATAACGCAGGTTGAGCCTAAAGAGAAAGCCAGTAATAAACTTAGCGCTGTGTTTTTGGTAATATTCATAAAAAATAGCCTTTGTTGTGGTTAGTGGGTAATGTTGGTGAAAGATGATTGAATATCAATATCTTTCTATCTACATGATAATGGGGTGGTAATTAATGAGCTCAGTTTAAAATGTATGCAATTTTTAGTTAGACTATCAGGTCGTAAACTAAGCACACAATACGTATAAACACTTGGTATGCACCAATCCTGCGCATGAAAACGTTCATACCTTGCACCTGTGTATTGTCTCGGTCTCACGCGCCGCGCTCAGCGTTATTCTGGCAGGAGGCTGGAATCGAGGCACTTGAATGTGAAAATTCGGCAACCCCGATGCTTTTTTGCTTTTTTACGAATATCCCGCTATTTTTTATCGACTCGCTATTCCTGAATCAAGATTATGAAACGAATTTTATCCATGCTCATTGTTTACCTCGGCCTTGCTCATTATCCGGTAGCGGCCGATATTGGCGCGCCGCCGAATATAAGGGCTGCTGAGCTTGAACGCCAAATTCATCAACAGATAAACCGGGTGCGACAAAATCACGGATTATCCCAATTGGATAGGGATGAGTTACTTGCCGCCATCGCCCGCAAGCATAGCAGCGACATGGCGAGCTTTCATTTTTTTAACCACACGAATTTGCAAGGGGAAGGTCCCGTCGAGCGAGCTAAAAATCTGGGATGGAACAAGAAAAAGCAACACGATTCTAATACCTGGATAATCGGTCCGGGTGAAAATATCTTTATGAATAATCTTTACGACAAAGTCGTTACGATTAAAGAAAACGGTGTCGCGGTAAAAAAAGAATACGTCTGGAAAACGCAGCAAGAAATTGCGCAATCGACCGTGCAGGGGTGGATGGACAGCCCGCCGCATCGAAAAAATATCCTGTCTCCGAACTACGACCAACAAGGCATTGGGGTGGCTATTTCGGGACACGAAATTTACGTTACGGAGGATATGTTTTAACTTTATCGCTGGGCGCTTTAATCCGGCAAGGTGTAATCCGTAACGCTGTAAGGGGATTCGCCGCAACTGCGACCGGCTGTCACCGGGGGCTAGCGCTAACTGCCCTACAGATCTAAGAGGAATATACGACGAATTAGATTTTTATATGATAATTGATGTTGTATATAGCACGTTACCCTTCATCTTCCCGTCTCGCGAGGTTTGCATGTCAGAAAAATCGAAGCCAATCGCCGTTACCGCAGCCGAGGTGCCGGTACGCATTAAGCCATCCGTCTATCCTGAGCCTTTCGCATCGCGCATGGCGGGCAGGGACAAGCACCCCCTTGGCGATCTCTTTGGCCTCACAAACTTTGGCGTAAACCTAACCCGTCTGGCACCTAATGCAGTTTCGGCTCTTCGTCATGCTCACACCAAACAAGACGAGTTTGTCTATATCCTCCAAGGTCGGCCAACACTACACACCGACGAAGGCCGAACCCAGCTTTCTCCTGGAATGTGCGCAGGTTTCAAGGCGGACACAGGTAATGGACACCGCCTGGTCAATGAAACCACAGAGGAAGTTGTGTACCTCGAAGTCGGCGACAGAACACCGGGAGACGAAGGAAGCTATCCCGATGACGACCTCAAAGCCTCGCTCGTTGAGGGGAAGTGGAAGTTCGTCCACAGAGATGGCACGCCGTATGTGTGAGGTAGGCGCTAAACATCAAATGAAGGCTTGCGGCGCCGGGAAGCGGGTCGACTGCATGGACAGATATTTGCTCCTCGGCAATTGCTCCTGCATTGCTCTACTACAGGTCATCCATGGCCTTATGCAATATCTGCATTCACCACATCCCTGTGGATTATGCAGGAGGTAGAGCACCAACAGTAGGCGCTTTTAGGCGACGCAGGAGCAGTTGCCGAATCCGGTGCCATGGATGGCGAGCTTAAATACGCCCATGTAATCCGGTCGAGATTCTGGCGGTGGTTCATGAACGGCGGGATTTTGCACCGGAGGATTTGTCGTGAGCTCTACATGACTGACAGTTATGAATTGTGACGAAGGGATAATCCCTCGTCACCTTAAATTCGCTAAGACTACTTTTTAACAAAGTAATAATAGCCGCCGAATTTTCCTTTTAGGGTCATGCTCTTGTCGTCTTTTTCAACTAAAGAAAATACGTCAAACCTGTTGCTGCCCACCAGCGCGACTTTTAATTTACCGTCTTCTATTTCGTAATTTACCGGCGGTTGATCATAGAATTTGCCTTCGCGCGGAATATGCAAGATCGTTACTTTGCCGTCTTTAAATATCCAGGTGTCTTCCCTCAGGACGGCGTCTTTATCGGTTAAAGAGTTTTTGGTGGATTGCAGCTTCCAGGTGCCCTCTACTTCTTCTTTGGATTGCAGGGTAATATCGGCATAAACAGCGCTGGTAAATACGGATAAAATCAATAATATTGCTGCTAGATTTATTTTTTTCATGTTCACTTTCCTATTTTAATTTAAGTAATCCTGGAAAATCGGTTGGTGTTGTACGAGTATCTATAGGATAGGAAGTTCAACTTTTTCGATCAATAAGCGCGATTACCTATATCAGGTGAATCCGCTATTGAGTTGAATGCCTTACATTGCCAAAGCTCCAAGTATTTTTTAATGCCAAATGATTTTTGAGGATAGGGGCCGGCTCGCGCGCTGTGAGGAACTAAAGCTTTTATATCGCGTATCAGAACTTGAAGGCGATCCAATCACTTCTGGGACGCGCCAAACGTGAAAGCGCTGTTCGATACTTCTGTATCGCAGTCAAGTATGCGCCGGAAATGGCTGAACCTACAGCGGTTTGTTATGTAGTGCTGGAAAAGGTTGTTTTTAATAGTCGTTATTCAGGCAGTCCGTACCGGTATGGAGCTGATTTACTCATCACGTTATTCAATAATCGGGACCCGATCCAGTGCCTTGACAATAAACCACCACTGAAAACCTATCCCCAAAAGCACGGCGATATGCAAAATCTCATGAGGGCCGATTATGCCGGGAAATATTGTCAATCTTTGGTGGTATTCAATAATTGCCCCTACCGTATAGAAAATGCCGCCAAGCACCAGCGGCCGGATAAAAGCAAAGCCATATCTTCGCCAAAGATGAAACCCCATTAACAGTCCCATCCAGCCAAGACCCAAAAAGAAAGACAAACCTAACCACTCCGGTATTGATGTAAAAAAAATTGTTTTTACGATAAGACCGCTGATGGTCAGAACCCAAACGATAGCGAGAAATCCCCACCTTAAAAATCCGGTAAAAAGAATACAGTGTATGGGCGTAAATGTGCCTGCGATGACTAGAAAAATGGCCGCATGGTCGAGTCGTTGAAAAACCGTATGCGGTGCTCCGGTTGTCGTCAACAGATGATAAACACCACTGACCAGCAATAAAAAAATACAGGAACCGGAAAATACAGCCAGTGAGATGAGGCGAATGCTCGACCCTTTTCCCCTTCGAATCATGGGGATGGCCTGATAAGTAAAAAATATTGCGCCTAAAAGGTGAGTTATTGAACTCAAAGGGTGAGCAAAACCAAGTAAGGGATAAATAGCTGACATAGTAAAAAAATACCTCCAACCTTATCTTGTAGCATTCATAAAATAACTGATGTTACGCACGGCTGGTATTTCTCCCGTTTGCCGCGCCGAGCACCGGAGCTTTTATCGAGAACAGCCCGTTAGGGGCGCGGCAAGGATGCCGCGCGTCAGCAGAGGGGCAGGAGCCCCTTCTGCTGACCCTCGATAAAAGCGAGGAGCGCAGGAAGTAAGCGGCAACCGGGTCGCCTTTTCTTTGGTTACTTTCTTTTGGCGAAGCAAAAGAAAGTAACTCGCCTTCGGGTGCGACAACCCGATTCAATCAAGTGTCGCGCTAGCGACTCCTTAATATTAAAGCGGTCGAAATTCGAATAACTGCGTAACATCAGTAAAATAATATTCTCAAATAGGATGATTTTGCAAAACCATGAATTACCAGGCGCATTTAGGTCAATCAACAGCTCGAGAGAGTTTGGCTATTGCCTGAAATCAGCCAGTTTTGCCAATAAACAGCCTAAATCTTTTTCGGTATGCTCGGCCGATACCTGTAACCTGATTTCCTGTTCGCCTTGAGGGACAACCGGGTAATTCAGGCCGGTAACCAGGATATTATTCGCCAGTAAATGTGCGACCAACGCGGTTGTTTTTTCGGTATTCCTGATCAGGATGGGGACGATAGGATGTTCTCCCGGCAAGGTTTCAAAGCCCAGATCTTCAAGTCCCGATCTAAGACGTAGGCTAAATACCCGCAATTTATCCAGCAAGCGTAAGCCATCATTACTGGACACGACGTCTAAAGCAGCGCCGGCCGCAGCCGCCTCAGCAGGCGTAATCGGATTGGAATAAATATAAAACGGCGAGGTTTCCCGTAAATAAGCGATCACTGTCGAGCTGGAAACGACATAGCCGCCATTTACGCCAAAGGCTTTACCGAGCGTAGCAATTAAAATATCCGCTTTGCCCTGGGTATATTCTTCGGTGCCGCGGCCGGTCTGCCCAAAGGCGCCAACGCCGTGAGAATCATCGACAATGCTAATAATCCCTTGTTCATAGGCATCTTCATGCCGTTTACAGCAGGCGTTTATTTTGCCGAGATGGGCGTAATCGCCGCGCATACTGAAAATCCCGTCAGTAACCAGACAAACGCGTTTGACCCGGCCTTTGTAGGCGTCAAGAATTTTGTCCAGGGCATCAATGTCGGCATGAGCATAAATTTCTTTGCTTGCGGGATTAGATAAGCGGATCGCATTGATAATGCAGTTATGATTCAGCGCATCGCTGACGACTAAAGTGTCGGCGGAAATAAACTGGGGCAAGACGCCCGTCATCGTCGTATAAGCGGAACTGAACAGCATTGCCGATTCGCGCCCATGAAATTCCGCCAGCTTTTGTTCCAGTTCAATATGCGGCCGGTAAGTGCCGCTGATAAAACGAACCGCTCCGGGGCCGGTGCCGAATTTTTCAGCGGCTGCGGCTTCCGCTTTGATAACCAGCGGATGCATCGCCAGTCCGAGATAGGAATTGGAATTCATGCGCAAGAAAGCCCTGTCCCCGTATCCTTCAAGAAAATATCGGGGGCCGAAACCATCGGCGGCGGCTTTCATGCCGGTAACGACTTTTTCATTACTCTTGCAGAGACCCTGTTGCTGTAATTCGGCTAATTTATCGGTTAACAGCGGTTCCAGTTTTTTCAGTGACATAAACACCTCCGGTTATTAGTTGAGCGCAATTTTTTCCAGCATGTCCTTGACCATTGCCTGTAAATCGAATTGAGCCCGCCAACCCCATTCGGCTTTGGCGGCGCTGTCGTTCATGTGTCTGGGCCAGGAATCGGCAATCGCCTGTCGTAATGGATCGACGCTGTAAGCGATGGTGAATTCAGGCATGTGTTTTTGTATTTCCGCCGCTAACTGCTGCGGGGTAAAACTCATGGCCGTCACATTAAACGCGTTTCTGTGCTTTAGCTGCGTACTGTCCGCGGTCATCAAGGTAATAGCGGCATCAATAGCGTCAGGCATATACATCATATCCAGTTGCGTATCGGCCCGAAGGAAACACTCATAATGTTGCGATTTAATCGCCGCATAAAAAATATCGACCGCATAATCGGTCGTGCCTCCGCCCGGCTTGGTTTTGCTGGAAATTAGCCCCGGATACCTTAAACCGCGGGCATCGACGCCAAAGTGACGATGATAATAATCGCACAGCAGCTCACCTGAAACTTTGGTAATGCCGTATAGGGTCGTCGGTCGTTGGATGGTATCCTGCGGCGTATCCATAGGCGGGGTTTCTGTGCCGAAGGCGGCTATGGAACTGGGGAAGAACAGCGCACAGTGGTGCATTCTGGAAATCTCCAGTACATTGATTAGACCGTTCATATTGATGTCCCAGGCCTGCTGCGGCTTTTGTTCCGCAACAGCGGAAAGCAATGCGGCGAGATGGAAGATCGTATCAATGTTATTGGATTCTACGACTTGATTGAGTATCGACATATCGCGCACATCCAGACAGTAAAACGGTCCCGGTTCGTTCAAGGCCGGTTTTTTATCGGTGGCCAACACATTTTCGGCGCCGTATCGATTGCGCAAGGTTATCGTTAACTCCGAGCCGAGTTGCCCGGTTGCACCCGTTACCAGTATCTTTTTCATCTGTACCTTTGCTGTTTTACTAAGGGTGGATTGCTAAACCGGGTCTACTTGCGTTAGCTCTCATCTTTATACGCAAGTATACAAATAACTCGTCATAGCCGCCGGGAAGCGGGTATCCAGTGCCATGGATAGTGAGTTGCGTACGTCCTCGCTTCGCGCTCTAACGGCCCCGGCACAAATCTGTCTGGAACAGATTTGCATTAACCCGAAGGGCGTCAGGCAGGATAGCCTGAGGTGAATCCCTGCCGGAATGACGGTGTCTCTCAGGCACTTATTGACCAAGGTGTACAGTTGTTTGGATTGGCAGCCATGCAGACTGCGATAAATTGCTCGCTTAACATTTTATTCAATTAAGCCAAGGCCTAAACTTACGTCTTACAATGCCTGTCTTAATGACAACGCTAATCAACGCAAAACCTTTCGAACGGGGAAGCATAGCCGGTTCGGCTCTAAGTGTTTGTGTAGCAGCTTAAACCGCTTATCCGGTTGCTGTAAAGCGGGTAGATAAAGTTCGAGTGAAAGAGGGGCGATACAACGTACCCTATCCTATAGGGCTAAAAAAAGGGAGCCTAATAGACGATTAAGCTCCCCCTTACCGAGTTTGAAGGTAAGTAAGAGCGCATGTCGATATGCTATCAACGCGCCGGAAAAATGATAATGCGACATATTGTCACATATAATTGGTATGGTTTTTTTAGCACCGTAGGTCGGGTTAGGCGCCAGCCGTAACCCGACACATTCGCGCAAAATGTCGGGTTACGCTATCGCTAACCCGACCTACTTGCTACTTGCTTAATTAATAAGTAAGTGCGCATATTGATATGCTGCCAACACCAAGGCAAAATAATTTGGTAGGGTTATGTTTTAACCGATTGAATGACATGGATGAACGCGGGCAACGTGTCAATCATGAAAAAGTGAATAATTCGTTTAAGGAACTATGATGGCTGAGCAAGCAAACTATATTCGTTGGTTTAATGAATTAACGATCGACGATGTGTCTCTGGTAGGCGGCAAGAATGCCTCATTAGGCGAAATGTATCGGGAATTAACGCCGCAAGGCATCCAAATCCCTAACGGTTTTGCGGTGACCGCCGAAGCTTACCGCTATGTATTGGATCAAACACATAGCTGGGAGGCGCTGCATCAGGCTTTGGATGACTTGAACCCGGACGATGTCGCCGATCTTGCCAAACGTGCGCGCAAAGCCAGGGAAATAATCTACGCTGCGCCTTTCCCCAAAGACCTTGAGCGGCAAATTATCGAGGCGTTCAATCAGTTGAAACAACAGTATGGCGACGACTTAAGCGTTGCGGTGCGCAGTTCCGCCACCGCCGAAGACTTGCCGACCGCCAGTTTTGCCGGACAACAGGATACTTACCTGAATATACGCGGCGACCAAGCCTTGCTGGACTCCTGCAAACGCTGTTTTGCCAGCCTGTTCACCGACCGCGCGATACATTACCGCGTCGATCAGGGCTTCGACCATTTCAAGCTGGCCTTATCGATAGGCATCATGAAAATGGTGCGCTCGGACCTGGATGCCAGCGGCGTGATGTTTTCGCTGGATACCGAATCGGGATTCAGGGATGTGGTGTTTATTACCGGCGCGTACGGGCTGGGCGAAAACGTCGTGCAAGGCGCGGTAGACCCCGACGAATTTTACGTACACAAGCCCACTTTTGAGCAGGGCCATCGGGCGGTGTTAAGGCGCACCCTGGGCGCGAAGAAAATAAAAATGGTCTACAGCGAAGGACGCACCCGCGAACCTACCCACAACATTGTGACCTCTGAAGAAGAACGTAACCGCTTTTGCATTAACGATGCGGATGCGCTGACCCTAGCCGACTACGCCATTAAAATAGAGAAACATTACAGTGCAAAAGCGGGCCAGGCCAAACCGATGGATATTGAATGGGCGAAAGACGGTCTTGACGGTACGCTGTATATCGTCCAGGCGCGTCCGGAAACGGTGGTTTCCCAATTGCGCGGCATGGTTTTGGAGCAATACAGCCTTAAAAGTAAAGCCGAACCGATAGTCACCGGGCATGCGGTGGGCAGCAAGATTGCCACCGGCAATGCGCGGATTATCGATAACGTCGAACAGCTCAACAGCTTTAAACCCGGCGATGTGCTGGTGGCCGATATGACGACGCCGGATTGGGAACCGGTGATGAAAATGGCATCGGCGATAGTCACTAACCGTGGCGGGCGCACTTGTCACGCGGCGATCATCTCGCGCGAACTGGGCGTTCCGGCCGTCGTCGGTTGCGACAATGCCACGACCATGATTAAACATAATAGCCCGGTCACCGTATCGTGCGCCGAGGGCGATGTCGGAAAAGTCTATTCCGGACTGCTCGACTTCGCTATTAACAGCACCGATTTGTCGGGCCTGCAACGTCCGAAAACCAAGATCATGCTCAATATCGGCAATCCCGAACTGGCCTTTAAAACCAGCTTCCTGCCCAATGACGGCGTGGGGCTGGCGCGGATGGAATTTATCATTACCGAATACATCAAGGCGCATCCAATGGCGTTGATACACCCGGAGAAAGTGCAAGATGCCGGTGAACGGGAACAGCTGAGCCGGTTAACACGCAATTATGCGAGCGCCGAAGATTACTTTATCCAAAAACTATCGGAAGGCGTGGGCACCATTGCCGCCGCGTTTTATCCCAAGCCTGTCGTCGTGCGGATGTCGGATTTTAAAACCAACGAATACGCCACCTTGCTCGGCGGCAGCTGGTTTGAGTTCGATGAAGCCAACCCGATGATCGGTTTTCGCGGCGCGTCGCGATATATCCATCCCGCTTACGCCGAAGGTTTTGCGCTGGAATGCAGGGCGATGAAACGGGTGCGCGACGAGATGGGCTTGTCCAATGTCATCTTGATGATCCCGTTTTGCCGCCGCGTAGAGGAAGCCCGGCGCGTACTCGACTACATGGCGCAACTGGGCTTGAAGCGCGGCGAGCAGGGACTGGAAATTTACGTGATGTGCGAGATTCCCAATAACGTTATTCAAATCGACGCTTTTTCCGAATATTTCGACGGCTTTTCTATCGGCTCCAATGACCTGACCCAGCTTACCCTGGGCGTGGATCGCGACTCCGCGATCCTCGCCGAGGATTTTGATGAGCGCGATCCCGGCGTTAAGGAAATGATTCGCCTTGCTGTTGACGGCGCGCGGCGGAACGGCAGACATTGCGGCCTTTGCGGCCAAGCGCCGTCGGATTATCCCGAAATGGCGGAATTCCTGGTGGAAATCGGCATCGATTCAATGAGTTTGAATCCCGATACCGTGTTGCAGACTACGCAGCGGGTGTTGGAAACCGAACGGCGTTTGGGCAGATAAGCGGCAAAATGCCCTGTAAAGTTATAAAAATGTCCAGAATAGCCGTACCCCCGCAACAAAGGACATCTGCCGTAGGGTGTGCCGCGCGCGCCTTGGAAGCTAAGGCGCACGCGGCACGCCCTACGTATACTGAAAGACGCTTGTCCTTGTAATAAAGTCCCTGTCGAAACGTTCCGGTTTTTGTATGTTGGGCTAGAATAAATAATATAGAGTTTTTGGTTTTATAGCAGGAGAGGAAAAAAATGAAGATGAAAAATTATCGCCTGTTTATAGTGAGTTTTGTGGCGGCTTCATTTATTTTGCTAACGGGGTTTGAAAAGCCCGGCGTTAATAATGCTCTTCCTTCAGCAAATGAAGTAAAAAAAGTGCAGTCCAAGAGCAAGGAAAGCCTCGTTAAGCCAAAACAGAAAAAAACAAAAAATAAGCAGGAAGCGGTTTCAGTGCTGCGCGCCAAAAACAGTGCGGTTGAAGAGGCTGAATTTCAAAAGCCGCTGGATCTTTCTATGCCATTTAAGGATTCTGAAAATGCCTGGCTGACGATTGAACAAAACAAGGCCGTTCAGGGAGAATCATTAAATATATTTGCTTCGGAAAAGAACAAAAGGCCGCGGCCTTTATATTTGGATAGTCAGGTGTTGATGTCGCAAGAACCGGAAGTGGATAAGCGAAAATCGTTAGATGGCGCGGGGATCGTCATCAACCTGAAACGATAAGCAGGCGGAATCGATGAGGGGTTATTGCTTGTCGGCGGCAACATTGGGCAGCATGACAATCCGGTTCCTGCCTTCTTCTTTTGCTTGATACATGGCTTGATCGGCGGCTTCGATCATGTCGGTGTAATGGGTATAGTCGGCGCTATACATGGACACCCCGATGCTGACTGTCAGTAGATGACCGTGAAACCGTTGGTTCATCAGCTTGCCGCGACGCTCAATTTCCGATCTGATGCGCTCGGCGTAACCGTAGGCGCCTTTTGCATCAGTATTTCTAAGGACAAATAAAAACTCCTCTCCGCCGTAGCGGCCGATGAAGTCTCCGGGCCGGGTCAAGCTGCGCAAAATATCGGCAACAATCTTTAAGGCATCGTCTCCGGCCTGATGCCCGCAGGTGTCGTTAAACAGTTTGAACTTGTCTATATCGACAAAGCCAATCGCGATATTGGCCAGTTTGGATTCATCCCCTTGAAAAATCTCAGTCAGGAAACTGGTGAGCATTCGCTTGTTGAAAAGCTGCGTCAAGTGGTCGATCTGCGCGTGTTTTTTCTGCTGGTCGTATTGTTTGGCATTAAACATGGCGATCCCCAACTCGTAGGCAATGGGCATGATTTCCGGCAGTAATGGTTCGCGCATCGGTTTTTTCGACTGTGAATTATCGGCATAAAGTACGCCGCTCAGACGATTGTGATGCAATACCGGCACAGCGATAAACTCGCTGGTATTTAAGCGTTGAAGTATTGGGTTGTCGCGCTCTATGGCGGTATTAACGATGACGGCTTTCTTCTCGCGCAGACAGGTTAATAGCAAGCCGGAAATGCCGCTCATGTCGATCTCGAAGGGTTGCAGCGCTGTGGGTAATATTGATGTCGGCCACCAGTATGACGCGATCAGGCAGCGGCGCTTGGGATCGATGGTGAACATGATGCTGCGGTCGAAACAAAATTCGTCCTGTATCGCCTCCAGGGTCCGGGGTATAAAGTCGTCAGGGTTAAGGCTGTGATGGGGCGCGGTTAAGCAGGATGACGGTTTTCTGCCGGACATATCGACCGCTGAAAAAGGTTTATCCTCGCTTATCTGGCTTAGGTTAATGGTCGCTTTAACCAACGTGGCCCGTAACGTGGTTAAACCGGGCAGCTGGATGTCATAGAATTCCCGAGTGATTTTCATGTCCTGATCCACCTGTTGCAGTAGGGTTTCAAGATCCAGTTGGTCAATATTAATCGTTTCGAGTACGGCGCTTTGCAATTTCGAGTGGCTATCGTGGGTAGCCGAGCCAATGCCCTGTATCCAGGCAATGTAGTTTGCGAAGGAAACGATGGCAATTTCCGTTTTATATTTAGCGTACGAAGATGTCTCCGTCGGCTGGTTGTGGTGGAAAGCGACGATTGCCATGATTGATGGCGGTAATTGCCATTCCAGACAAAAAACATGGCCCATCTCGGTATGCGTTATCCCGAAAAAACGACGTTCCTCTTCAATGGTTGAATGCCCGCTTTTACCCATGGAATGAATAAAATCGCTGTAAGTCACACGTCCATAGGTCTCCAAAACTATCTTGCCTATATCGTGTAAAAGCCCTCCGGTATAAACCAGGTCCGGGTCCGGATACTTCAGTGCGACGGCTATTCTCCGGCTTAATGATGCTACATAAAGGCAATGCTGCCAGAAAAACAATAAGTCGAACGCCCGCTTTGAACCTTGTTGAATCAGCTTGTTATAAAGCAGCAGGTTTATCGCAAGCTGGCGTACGGTAGAAAACCCCAGCATGGTCACGGCGCGATTAATGGAGGTGATTTTGTTGGGCAGGGCGTAAGCGGCGGAATTAACCTGTTTCAGGATTTTTGCGGCCAGCACCGGTTCCGTTTCTATGATTAAGGATAAGTGCTCGATCCTGGCGTTATCGTCATTGGTGAGCTTTAAAAGTTTGATGGCGACAGAAGGGACAAGCTGAAGATGTTTGATTTCATCCTTAAGAATGGATCGAGCCGCTTTTTTTATGAGTTCGGTGTTGTCCTTGTCTTCGTCAGTCATGACATCTTCTCCATGGTCTAGGTTTTATTGCTGTACTGTAAACGAAGTCTAATGAATTTTCAGGGGAAATTGTGAGAATTGTCGATCAATATCTTTAAATAAATATTCAGGCATAACATCAAACATCAGTCACGATGACTGCCCGGTACAAAATTTTCTGAATACATAGTGATGGTTTACAATACCGACGAATAAGTTCGCCCCTAGAGCGGGGTTGCAAATAGACAGGATGTAAAATTATCACATGAAAAAATTAAAATGCGCTGTTATCGGTACCGGTTACTTGGGCAAATTTCACGCAGAAAAATATGCGTCTCTGCCTGATTGCGAACTGGTTGCCGTTGTCGATATTAACGAAGCGGCGGCTAAAGAAGTCGCCGAAAAACATGGCGCAACAGCGCTGACGGACTATCAATCCTTGTTAGGTGAAGTTGATGCAGTCAGCATCGTGGTGCCTACGACACTGCATCATAAGGTCTCCAGGGATTTTCTCAATGCCGGCGCGCATGTGCTGGTTGAAAAACCGATTACCGTAACGGTTGCAGAAGCCGATGAATTGATCGCCATTGCCAAGGCAGGAAATTTGATTTTTCAGGTCGGGCATTTGGAACGGTTTAATCCGGCGGTATTGGGACTGGACAAGGAGGAAAAACCGCTGTTCATCGAATCCCACCGCTTGTCCCCGTTTAATCCGCGCGCCAATGATGTCAGCGTGGTGCTGGATTTAATGATCCACGACATCGATATTATTTTAGCCTTGGTGGATTCCGAGGTGGAACGCATCGATGCCAGCGGCACGGCGGTTTTAACGCAAGGCACCGACATTGCCAATGCCCGCTTGCTGTTTAAAAACGGCTGCGTGGCTAATGTGACGGCCAGCCGGATCAGCATGAAGATGGAACGCAAAATGCGCATGTTCAGGCCGTCTTCCTATGTCTCTGTAGATTTCCAGAACCGTATCTTGACCAAACATCGCACCGGCAAAGGAGAAATGTTCCCCGGCATTCCTGAAATAGAAACGGAAGAATCCGTTTTTGAAAGCGGCGATGCCTTGCTGGAAGAAATCAAGCATTTCGTTAACTGCATTCATACCGGGGACAACCCGCTGGTTTCCGGTGAAGCGGGAAAAAGAGCGCTGGAAACTGCGATAGCCATCACCCGGTTATTAGGCGATAAATAACTGGGTTTAATAGTTCCCCACGCTCCGGCGTGGGAATTCAGTTAACAGCCGGACGGGGCATGTTGCCCCGTCCGAAACGTTTTGATCTGGTTTGAATAGCCGTTTGGTTCGGGGCTGGCGAAAACGTTAGGGACGGGGTTGCAAACCCCATCCCGCTTGAGGGCTGGGTGCGACATTGGTTTGTCGGGTTACGCGATAAAGCCGCTAACCCGACCTACGAAACTAAATGATTACAAACATATCAACGAATAAATAATAGGCAACAAAACATGATACCAATGGTAAACCTGAAAGCTCAATACGTTGAAATTAAAGATGAAATTGAGCGCGGTCTGGCTGAAACAATCGAAAATTGTTCGTTTATATTAGGGCCTAATGTTCAGGCTTTTGAAAAAGAAGCGGCCGATTATTTGGGCGTTAAACACGCCATTGCGGTGGCTTCAGGAACCGATGCGCTGCATTTGGCCTTGATCGCCGAAGGCATCGGTGCAGGCGATGAAGTGATTACCACCGCGTTCACCTTTATCGCTACGGCGGAAGCGATCAAATACGTCGGCGCGATTCCCGTTTTCGTCGATATAGATCCCAAGACTTTCAATATCTCGCCGGAAGCCATAGAAAAAGCCATTACGCCTAAAACCAAAGCGGTCATGCCGGTGCATTTGTTCGGTCAACCGGCGGACATGGCGGCCATTAAGCGGCTGTGCGACCGGCATGATCTAAAGCTGATTGAAGATTGCTGCCAGTCGTTCGGCGCGAGCATCGACGGCAAGCAAACCGGCGCTATCGGCCATGCGGCCGGTTTCAGCTTTTTTCCGAGCAAAAACCTGGGTGCGTTTGGCGATGGCGGGCTGGTCGTCACCAACTCCGACGAGACTGCGGCAAAACTGAAAATGTTGCACAATCATGGCTCGGAAGTCCGTTATTACCATGATGTGATCGGCTACAACAGTCGGCTTGATGAAATGCAGGCGGTCATCTTAAGAGCCAAATTAAAACGCATCGATCAATACAATCAAGGCCGCCGTCATGCCGGGCATCTGTATTCGGAGTTGATGGCCGATTTGCCGTTGACCACGCCGTTTGAAGACGGCCTGGGCGAGCACGTTTATCACCAGTACACGGTGTTATGCGACCGTCGCGACGAGGTTATGAAAGCCTTGCAGGATAAACAGATTGGCTGTGCCGTGTACTATCCCGTGCCTTTGCACCGGCAGAATGTGTTTAAAGAGGAATACGCCGGCGTCAGTTTGCCGGTGACCGAATTTGTTGCGGCCAACTGTTTGTCATTGCCGATTTGTCCGTCTCTTGAGGATGACACCATCAGGGAGATAGTGGCGGTTATTCGGGGTGTTTTGACGGCATAACACCGCGAAAAGCATATTACCACGAAGACACGAAGTTTTTTACCTTAGGACTCCATCAATAATAACTTCCGCTTATGGTTCCCACGCTCTGCTTGGTAACCCAGTCAGGGACGCTCCAGCGTCCCGAACCGCAGAGCGGTTCAGGCTGCATTCCCACGCAGAGCGTGGGAACGATGAGTTTATGTTTCGGGAAGTTTTACCGACCATATCCTTAGCTTCTTCTTCGTGATCTTCGTGCCTTCGTGGTGAATTAATCACTATGCTTAAGTTGATACTTTAAACAGCCCATGTCCCAACATAAACCCTTGAAAATCCTATTCAGCGCCGGAGAATCATCCGGCGACCAGCACGCCGCCAATATGTTCCTTGAGCTGAAAAAACAGCATCCGGACATTAAAGGCCTCGGCATGGGCGGCGCAAAAATGGCTCAGGCGGGCATCGATATTCGTTACGATTCGGCCAATATCGCCGTCATCGGCGTGGTTGAAGTCATCAAACATTATGCCGAAATCCGCCGTGCGTTAACACTGATGCAGAAGTTGGTAGCAACCGAGCGCCCCGACTTGCTGGTTTGCGTAGACTACAAGGAATTCAACTTTAAGCTGGCGCGTTACGCCAAACAGCAGGGCATCAAAGTTCTGTTTTACGTTAGTCCTCAAGTTTGGGCATGGCGGCCGGGTCGGGTAAAAGCTTACGGCAAAGTCATCGACATGATGGCGGTGATATTCCCGTTTGAGACCGCTTATTACGATGCCGAAAAAGTGCCGGTACGCTACGTGGGGCATCCTTCGGTAGATAAAGTCCACGCCCAATACAGCAAAGATGAAGATCTAACCCGTTTCGGGCTGGATAAAAAAAAACCGATTGTCGGCTTGTTGCCCGGCAGTCGTGTCAACGAAATCAAACGCATGTTGCCGGTCATGTTGGCCGCCGCCGAAACAGTACAGGCCGGTTTGCCGGAGTGTCAGTTTATTTTGCCGCAAGCCGATTCAATCAGCGATGCATTGCTTGAAAGCTATACCAGCCAGTCGCCGCTTGCCATCACAATAATAAAAAATCAGCCTTATGATGTGATTCAATGCTGTGATGCGGTGATGACGACATCAGGTACTGCAACGTTGGAAATCGCCTTGTTAACCGTACCCATGGTCATCGGCTACAAGCTTTCATCGCTAACCTATTGGCTGGGACGGTGGCTGGTCAATACGCCTTTTATCGGTTTGCCGAATATTGTGTCAGGCAAAAGCATCATCAAAGAGCTGATTCAGCATGATGCGACAGCCGACAACCTGGCGACAGAAGTTATTCGGATTTTGACTGATAAAGCTTACGCCGATGAAATGCGCGAAAATCTGATCCAGGTTAAACAGCAGTTAGGGCAGGGCGGCGGTTCAAGAAACATGGCGCAGCTGGCATTGGAAATGCTGTTAACTCGGCCGGATGGCGGAAGTTAAATACCGGAACGGAAAATTCACCGGCGTTATAAAGAATCAAATGTATAGAACGGCACAAGGGGGCAACTATGGACATTGGAACTGTATTTAAACTGCTGGGCTATATGCTTTGGCCGTTTTTACTGGTGTTTTTATACTATCTGTTTGACAGGAAAGGTTTTAAGAAACAGCTGGAGAAATTTAAACAAGACGGTTTTAAATAAGCGTCTAATCGCATCAGGCGGGTTTGCCGCCTGATGATGCCATTCTTAATATCGCGGCACCGAGCTATCGCAATCGGAAGACCAGGCATCGATCCCGCCCGTTAAATTTGAAACATTCGTAAACCCTGAATGAACAAGGTACATGCAGGCTTGTGAACTACGCACGCCATGATGGCAGATGACTACCATTTCTTGTTGCGGGTCCAGCTCACTTAATCTTTCCGGGATCTGATTAAGCGGAATTAATACACTGTTTTCTATGCGGGCGTATTGAAACTCGTTGGGTTCCCTGACATCCAGCAACAACAGATGCGGTTCGTTTTGAATTCTGGTTTTTAATTCCGTTGCTGATACTTGTTTCATGGACATGGTTAACCTTTGTTAATAAATTTTTCTAAACGTTGCATGGCAATGGCCATTCTATCTATGGATGTCGTATAAGCAAAGCGGATATAGTGATTGGCCTCATTTGTCCCAAAATCCTTTCCCGGTGTTATTGCAACTCCTTCGGCTTCCAACAAATCCAGGGAGAATTGATAGCTGTCATCGGTAAATTTGGAACAGTTGGCATAAATATAGAATGCACCATCCGGTTTGATGGGGATTTCAAAGCCCAGGCGCAACAATGCCTCATAAAGGAAGTCGCGTCTGGCTTCAAATTCGGTACGTCTGCGTTCAAGCTCGACCAGCGTGTCCTCATCAAATGCGGCTAATGCGGCATATTGCGAATGGGTTGCCGTGGCGATAAATATATTCTGCGCCAGCTTTTCGGTGGCATCGACAAATTCCTCAGGTACTATCAACCAGCCGACGCGCCAGCCGGTCATGCCGAAATACTTGGAAAAGCTGTTGATAACAAATACATTATCGCTAAAGGCGAGCGCAGTCGTCGCGTTTTCACCATAAACCAGCCCGTGATAAATCTCATCGGAATAAAAGCAGCCGCCTAACTCATTAACGGTGTGAATGGCTTGTTTTAATTGATCCGAGGCGATGACCGTGCCGGTAGGATTTGACGGCGATGCAATCAACGCGCCTTTAGTGGCTTTAGTCCAATGCTGTTTAATGCGCGCGGCGGTCAGCTGATAGCGACTTGTGGCATCGACTGGAACGGTTCTGGCTTTACCGTCAAACAACTTAACAAAGTTGCTGTTACAGGGATAACAGGGGTCCGCCATCAGCAGTTCTTCCGCTGGATTGAGGCTGGCCCCAAGAGCTAATAAAAATGCCCCAGAGGCTCCAGGCGTTACAAAAATACGTTTTTTGTCCACCGTCACCGAATAACGCGTTTGATAAAACTCAGCTATTTTTTCGCGCAGCTCCGGCAATCCCGCTGCCGGGGTATATTTCACTTCGCCGGTTTTAAGTTGTCTAATGCCCGCTTCAATAATGGTCTGCGGCGTAGCAAAATCAGGTTCGCCGATTTCCATGTGAATGACATCCTTGCCCTGCGCCTCCAATTGTTTTGCGCGGCGCAGTAGCTCCATCACATAAAAGGGTGAAATTCCCTGGGTCCGCTTTGCCAGTCGTACGCTCATAATATCGACACTAATCACAAAAGCGGTAGATCATACCAATAAACCTTGCTATCCGGTTGCTATTCTGCTAAAAATGCGCGGTTTTATTTAATCTTGTCTTAGGAGTTAATGGATGACCGATAGTTCTAAAACTGGCGCATCACCTTTCAGTTTTAAGCCTTATCAAGAAAAAGAAGGCGAAGAATACATGAATGCCGATCAATTGGAGCATTTTGAGACTATTCTTAAAAACTGGAAAGGCGAATTAATGCACGAAGTAGATCGCACTGTGCATCACATGCAGGATGACGCATCTAATTTTCCTGATCCTAATGACCGAGCGTCTCAGGAGTCAGAATTCAGTCTGGAATTAAGAACGCGTGATCGTGAACGACGGCTGATCAAGAAAATTGATGAATCCCTTAAAGAAATTGAATCAGGGGATTATGGTTTTTGTGAGTCTTGCGGCATTGAAATAGGCATACGCCGTCTGGAAGCGAGACCCACTGCCAGTCTGTGCATCGACTGCAAAACACTTGATGAAATTCGTGAAAAACAAATGGGTTAATTCTGGATAAACAACCCACCATCGGCCGGTTTGCACCCTCGCCCACCGGCCCTTTACACCTCGGTTCACTCTACACGGCGCTTGCCGGTTTTCTTCAAGCCCGCTCACAACAAGGTCTGTGGCTGCTACGCATTGATGACCTCGACACCCCCAGAAACGTAAAAGGCTCCGCCGATACCCTATTAAAAACTCTGGAGGCTTTTGGCCTGCATTGGGACGGCGAGGTTTATTATCAAAGCCGACATATCGATGTTTATAACGATGTCATCAACGACCTGCAAAAAAACCAACTGATCTATCCCTGCACATGCAGCAGAAAAACACTGACGGCCAGCGATAGAGGGCAATCACAGCCCGATATATACCCCGGCATTTGCCGAGACCGGCAAACCCTTCCTGACGGCCCTCATGCACTGCGCATTAAAACCGATAACCGCATCATTACCTTTCAGGATGAACTACAAGGCCTGATTTCCCATGATCTCGCCACGCAGGACGGCGATTTTATCGTGAAGCGCAAAGACCGGATTATTGCCTATCAATTTGCCGTGGTGATTGATGATGACTTGCAACACGTTAATCATATTGTCCGCGGCTTTGATTTGCTGGATGCAACACCTAAACAGATTTACCTGCAACAGTTGCTGGGTCTTGTTACTCCCCGCTATATGCATGTCCCTGTTATTGTTGACCAGCAAGGTTATAAGCTCAGCAAACAAACGCAGGCCATGGCGGTTGACTTAACGTCGCCTGACCGTGTTATTTTTGAGCTGCTGGTTTTATTAAAGCAAAATCCGCCGGTTGAACTGCAAGAAGCCTCGATAACTGAGTTACTTGGCTGGGCGGTTGAACATTGGAATCCGGTTTTGTTGAAAAATGCGCATGCCGTTAGTTGCGACTATTAGCTGAACAATAGCTACGAAGCTTGAGGACTTTAGGAATTGCAATTAAATAACTGATGTTACGCATTGTCCACGAAAAACACGAAAAACACGAAAGGCACGAAAGGCACGAAAGGCACGAAAGGCACGAAAAAAACATCCGCTGTAGGTTTCTCGCTGACGGCGTCATACCATGCATTCATTCTCACCCTTTTCGACACCGCCCAGAACAGGCCCTCGTCGTTATACACACAGCGTCATTCTGGCAAGGATGCCGGAACTCAGGCGCAGGGAGGAGAGACTCCGTGTTACACAAGTATTTACGGGATGTGTCGCCATTCCGATAGTCCCTGACCTGGCGTTGGGCAAGAAACAGGCCGATAGGCAGACCTTCCAGGTTTTTAAAACCTGGAAGGTCTAACTGGCAACGTTCTGATGTGTTTTAACTATTTTCGTGTTTTTCGTGGACTACGCTTTTTTATTATGAGCATGCGTAACATCAGTTAAATAAGCCGAAAGTGGAAAAAGCCTGCCCGTTTGGCGGCTAGATATTAACCTGACTTAAGCAGAATGAATGCATTACCACCCGATTGCGGCCTTCCTGCTTGGCGCGGTACATGGCTTGATCGGCGGCGGCTACCAGCGAGCTAAACTCCAGTCCGGCATGTATTGAATCGGACACCCCGATGCTGATGGTGCTGCGCAGGACTTCGCCACCGAGTTCCATTATCAGTGCAGCATAGTTTTGACGCAGGCGATCAGCCAATATCCAGGCATCTTTTTCGATGGTGGAGGGCAGTAGAATACAGAATTCTTCACCTCCGTAGCGGGCGAAGTAGTCGTCGCTACGAATGGTTTTTTGCGCCACCGCAGCCAGACGCCTCAATACTTCATCCCCCACCGGATGACCGTAACGGTCATTGATAGACTTGAAATGGTCGACATCGATCATCATGATTGCCAGCGCATCTCCGGTACGGGTACATCGTGCCGACAGGCGGGCAGCCTCCTGTTCCAGGCTACGTCGGTTTAGCGCCCCGGTCAGCGCATCGCTTAATGCCAGTTTTTGAAGATCCGCAGAAAGTCGATAATTCAGCATCAGCACGAACCCGAAGGCCAGGCACATTTGCGCCATGCTGCCAATAAAAAAAGTCGCCGGATTAATGGGGGCTTGCGAATAAAGGCCATAAGTATTGGCCGGAGAAAGAAAAACGATGGCCGCTCTAAGCAGTAACATCATCGCAACTACCGCGAATGATCCACCGGTAAACCAATACGCAGTACGCAACGGTTGTTCTATACGGATGAACAAGGCACGGGCGCAGGCCGCATTACACAAGGCAAACACCAACGAATTGGCGACAACGCGGGAATGAATATCAGGATGGAGGATAACGAACCAGATGCTTTGAATAAACACCAGTCCGGCCAGCAACCACGGAATGTACTTGTTGCAGAGCCCGGTCTTGAAAGCCTGGATGCCGTTGAATTGCAAGCCTATCCCTGTTGCCGCCAAGGTAGCGCCGAGTACCAGAACCCAAGAGCTGCCCGGTAATTCCTGCTGGGGATAGGAAAAACCCAGGCCCAGCCCTATGCATAGACCGCCCAATGCCCAGTGCTGCACGCCGCGGGTGTTACCGGCATGCAATCCCGCCAATGTCAGCAGGCCGGAAAACAGCAAGATCAACGCGGACATCATCACCATCATCGTGCGAGAGTCGAGATTCATTGCGTCATCCGATAGTGGGCGAAAATCTTAAGTTGAATATGCACAATATTCCTAATTACAGCCTGTGTTACAAGGTGTTGCGTATTTCCGGTAAATGTTACCGATTGCTATCGGGCGTGGCGATGCGGTTTAGTATATCCTGCCGGCAGTCGGCTTGTCGTCTATGCGTCGATTTCATTATATAGCAGACGAACCATAATGACAGAGCAGAATACTTACAATATGTCAGGATAAAGCGCATCCCGCACATTGCTGATAATTAAACGGCTATAGCATACAATGTTGATTGAACATCGGGTTGATACATTACTTTTACTTTTTTGAGTCGCGGACATGAATGATTATCTAGGTAATACACCGATACGACAGCTCATTCCCGGCATTCTGCTTGCCTGTCTTTTATTGTTGGGCTTTATGGTGCTGCGCGAGTTTTTGCTCACCCTGGCCTGGGCGCTGATTATCGCCTATGTCGTATGGCCGCCTTACCGTTACTTAAGGCAGCAACTCAAAGGCAATGCCACGCTCAGTGCTGCGGTTATGACGACGATTATTGCGGCAGTGCTCTTCCTGACAGTCTACTGGCTGGTTGCCATGTTGCAAGATGAGTTGAAAACCGCTTATCAAACCCTGGTGAGCGATTTTGGTCAGAATGCTTACCGCCTGCCGGGCTTTATCAGCCGCATTCCCTGGTTGGGCAGCACCGCGCAGGAATGGCTGGAGCGGTTGACCGATGACCGAGCGACGGTGATAGCGCAATTTGCGGCCTGGGCGCAACAGTGGTCGGGCGAATTCGCCAAATTCCTGGGCGGTATCGGCCGTTACATTATGAAGTTGGGCGTTATCCTGGTGACGGTATTTTTTTGTTTCCGCGACGGTGACGAGGCGGTTAGGCAGTTACATCAAGGTCTGGTACGGTTTCTGGGAAAATATCAGGACGTGTACCTGGAAGCCGCCGGACACACGACCCGAGCCGTGGTTTACGGCTTGGTGTTGGCCGCGCTGGGGCAGGGCATGCTGGCCGGATTGGGCTATGCGGTTGCCGGTGTTCAAGCGCCGGTACTGTTGGGTGCGGTGACCGCGCTGTTAGCGCTGGTTCCGATGGGAGCCACACTGGTGTGGATGCCGGTAGGCATCGTGCTGGTGCTGACGGAGCAACCCTGGCAAGGCATAGGGCTGTTGCTCTGGGGTTTTCTGGTGGTGAGTACGGTGGATAATGTGATCAGGCCGTTGGTCATCAGCGGCGCGGGTCGGATACCGTTTCTGGTGGTGTTGTTCGGTGTACTTGGCGGACTCTCGGCTTTTGGCGCTATCGGCCTGTTTTTAGGTCCGGTGATTCTGGCCGTCCTGCTCTCTGTGTGGCAAGCCTGGCTGAAGCTGCAACAGCATGAAGAACAGATACCGGAATCGGCGCCTTCGGCAGACCGAAAACTGCAGGCCGACTGGCACACCCTGTCGATCGAGGAAACGCTTTCGGCGCAGGCTTCGGATTCAGCCACCGGCTTGAGCCAAAAAGCCGCTGAAGATCGGTTGAACCGCTACGGCCCCAACCGACTGATCGAAAAACCGCCGCGTCCCGCCTGGCATTTACTGTTATCCCAGTTTAAAAGCTTTCTTATCCTGGTGCTGCTTGTCGCGGCGGTCATGGCCGCCATTGTCGGCGATTTAACAGACGGCGTAGTGATTCTGGCGGTTGTGAGCATTAACGCGCTGCTGGGATTCTATCAGGAGTTTCAGGCCGAAAAATCGCTGGCGGCGCTTAAGAATATGCTCGCATTGCAGGCCGAGGTGCGCCGTGACGGTCACATCGTTCAACTGCCTGCCGACCAGCTGGTGCCGGGGGACATCGTCATTCTGGAGCCGGGCGACAAGATTCCCGCAGACGGCCGCATTATTTCCTGTCAGACGCTGGAAGTCGACGAGTCCGCGCTGACCGGCGAGTCGGTGCCCGTTGCCAAACAGCATCAGGCATTCGAGTCGGCAACAATGCTGCTCGCCGAGCGTAGCAACATGCTTTACATGAATAATGCCGTCACCCGCGGGCGCGCGGAAATGGTGGTGACCGCGACCGGCATGGATACCGAGATCGGCAAGCTGGCGGGGCTGTTGGCGGAAGCAAAAGATGGGGACACCCCCTTGCAAATACAGCTCGACAGTCTCGGTAAACGTCTGGCCTTGATTGCCGTTGTGATTATCGGGGTATTGTTTGTGACCGCCTTGTACCGCGGAGAGTCGCTGATCCAGACCGCGTTTACCGCGATTGCTTTGGCTGTGGCAGCCATTCCCGAAGGTCTACCCGCCGTAGTCACCGTCACCCTGGCTTTGGGGATGCATCGCATGGCCCGTCAACGCGCCATCGTCAAACGTTTGGCCGCCGTCGAAACCTTGGGTTGCACCACGGTTATCTGCACCGATAAGACCGGCACCTTGACCGTTAACCAGATGACTGCACGGTCGATTTTCTACAAAGGCCGAAGCTATAAGGTCAGCGGTGAGGGTTATGCACTCGCCGGTGAGATTTTGCCTGCTACCGGCGACAGTGCAGTCGATGATTTAGCGGATTTGTTGTTGCCCTTAGCGTTATGCAACAACAGTCATTTTCAGGGCAAGCAGGCGGTCGGCGATCCGATGGAAAGCGCATTATTGGTGCTCGCCGCCAAAGGCGGTGTCGATAAGGAACAGGCTGTATTGCAACTGCCGCGCATCGCCGAAATCCCTTTTGATGCCGAGCATAAATTCATGGCGACCTTCCATCAACAAGGCGATCAGGTCAAAGTGTTTATCAAGGGTGCGCCGGAAGTTCTGCTCAAGTTGTGTCGTTCAGTTATTGATAACAACGGCAACTCGCTACCGGCTCAACAGGACCCACTGCTGGCCCAGAACCAGAGCATGGCGGGCACCGGTCTGCGGGTGTTGGGGATAGCGGTTCGTACGCTGCCCGCAGATGACTATAAAGCGGATAGCGACCTGTTTCAGTATATTCAGGAGCTTACCTTTGTCGCGTTGGTCGGTTTAATGGACCCGCCAAGAGCCGAAGCCCGCGAGGCCATCAAGCTCTGTCAGCAAGCCGGTATCGCGGTCAAGATGATTACCGGCGACCAGAAAGTCACGGCTTTTGCGATTGCCCAGGAACTGGGCTTGTCGGGTGAAGTGATCGAAGGCGAAGAATTGGCAGGACTGGATGATGAGGCCCTGGCCGCGCGTATCAACGCGATCGCCGTGTTTGCCCGCACCGCGCCGGAACAGAAAGTACGGATCATCAACGCCTTGAAAGCCGACGGCCACGTGGTTGCGATGACCGGCGACGGCGTCAACGATGCGCCCGCCTTAAAGAGCGCCGACATAGGCATCGCGATGGGTATCACCGGCACCGATGTCGCCAGGGAAGCGGCATCGATGATATTGACCGATGACAATTTCGCCACTATCGTCAAAGCGGTCAAAGAGGGGCGGGGTATTTACGACAATATGATCAAATTCGTGCGCTTCCAGCTGTCCACCAACATCGGCGCCATCCTGACCGTAGCCGGAGCCCCGCTGCTGGGCATGCCGGTGCCGTTTACCGCGGTGCAATTGCTGTGGATCAACATCATCATGGACGGCCCGCCGGCCATGTCGTTGGGCGTCGATCCCGTCCGCACCGGCAGCATGGACGAAGCGCCGCGAAGCCCCGATGCGCGGATACTGTCGTTACGGCGTTTCGGTAATCTTTTCAGCTATGGCTTGACCATGGCTGTCGGCACCTTGGGGATGCTGTATTACGGCTTGAAAACCGGTGAAAGTCTGCATGCTGCGACTCTGGCGTTTACCACCTTTGTACTGTTCCAGGTGTTCAACGTATTCAATGCCCGAGCGGAAAAAGGCACGACCTTCAACCGGCATTTTTGCGCCAACCGCTGGCTTTGGCTGGCTATTTTCGGGGTAATTCTGCTGCAAATACTGGTCATACACTGGCCGCCCGCGCAGCGGATATTCCATACCACGGCATTGACGCCGACCGATTGGCTGATGGCGGTTGGGGTTGCTGGGTCTGTGCTCGTTATTGAGGAATTGCGTAAACTTCTGTGGCTGCTGTGGGGGCGTACTCAAGCTGGGCGGGGCTTGTGATGATTTCAGTTACATTTGAGCTGTTAAGAGGTTAGGGGGGCGGATTACAATCCCGTCTCGACCCCAGAATGCAGCCAAGGAGCGCTACGTCGCGAATCGCGGTTAATGCATCGAACAGGCCTTGTAAATACAAGGCGTAGCGCGACATTGCCCTTAAGTTAAGGCTTTTAGTGAACGCTAGTTCCCAAGCTCCAGCTTGGGAACTCGGTGTGGGAAGCTCCAGCTTCCCGTCTCGCGAAGTTACGATTGCATGGGCAGATATTTGCTCCTGCAATACCAAGCGGGACGGGGTTTGCAACCCCGTCCCTAACGTTTTACGATGTCTGAACCCCTAATGTTTTTACGATGTCTGAGTTAAATGGCTACACTCAACCCATGTAAAATATTTCGAACGGCGCAGCATACGCCGTCCGGCCTGAGACCTTATGCATGAGTTGCCATTCTGATTCGGAACAGCCATAGCGCAACAGCGGTGATCAATGCTTCAGGTCCTGTTGCAGGGCTTGCTTCAATTCGTCCTTGGCATTTGTGTAAACATCAAACTGTTCGGGTGTCAGCACGCTACGCAAGGTATCATCTTTCTGTTCCAAGATGGCCTTGATGTCACGCATTTTAAAGAAACCGATGCTTGATCCTTTCAACACGGGCTCTATTTTTTCCGCGTATTCCTGATTGATTTCCCGTATCTTGGCAACCTCATCCTGAGATATATTCAGCTTTTTTTGCATGAAGCGTGTTTGTGAGGCCGCTCTTTCTGTCGGCGTGGAGTTGAGCAGATATGCCATATCTTCGGCATTTGCAATGGGAATGCATAGCGAGAAAAATAACGCAATTGTCAGTTTTGATGTGCGCATCGTGGCCCTGAGTAGTCGATGTTTATGGAAAAGTATGAGTGGATCAAATCTGTAATTTGGTATGAATGGCCTGCCATTCCCCCGGTCCCTGTCTGGAATTTTCCAAGCGGGACGGGGTTATCATTCCAAGGCACATTGTACGATAACGATCCTACGACGGATTCATTGTAGGTGGATTCGCCACCAGGCAATCCGCCGCAACGCTTGCACAACTTTATTGGTTGAATTCGAACGCCCCCTGCAAACCATTGGCCTTGGCGTCCCGGTCGGTGAGTGGTGCCAAATCGAAGCGGGTTTCGATCAGTTTTAGAATCGAGGTTGTATCGTAGACCGTGTGGTCAACATAGCCCTTCTTCGCGAACGGCGAAACGATGATGGCTGGAATGCGGGTACCGGGACCCCAGCGATCGATCTTGGGCGGAGCAATGTGATCCCAAAAACCGCCGTATTCGTCGTAAGTGATGATGATAGCGGTGCTGGGCCAAGCCGCGCTGTCGCGGATAGCGTCAACTATTTCTTTAACTTCGCGGTCGGCTTCAAGAACACTGGAGTGGCCGGGATGTTGGTTTTTATTGCCCGTCGGCTTGAAGAACGCTACCTGCGGGAAATTGCCCTTGAGGTCGGCGAACAGCTTGCTCCTATCCTTCAAATGTTCTGCTCGCGCCCGGCTGTCCGGCGCATAATTGGCGTAATATATGAAAGGCTGATGATGGTAATCGAATTTGTCCCCGGTTTTGCGCCCGGCCGCAGCATCGTCCCAGCCTCCGGCATACCACGCCCAGGAAATATTTTTTTCGGACAATCGGTCGCCGATGGTGGTTTGATACTGCACCGGTAGCCGATCCTTTTGATGGGCGGGATCAAAAGGCGGGAAATGTGGCTGGATGGTGTTGACTGCGTAACCGTCTTCGGTGAGGGCAGGATCGCCGGTCGGCTTGCCGGTAGCCGGATCGTTTTTCCATTGATGAAGATTGGCGGGGGCGTCTTTGAATATCGGTGTGCAGGCGCAGATCAGCCATTGATGATTCAGAAACGAACCGCCAAATGCCGCCTGAAAAAAGTTATCGGCCAGTGTGAATTCCTTGGCATAGTTCCACAGCGCCGTACCGGACAGGTCGTAGTGTCCCATCGTCAACCCTCCGGCCGAGGACAGTTGGGCAAACCGATCATTGCGGCCGCCGTCGATCTGCATCTGGTGGATGAAGAATCGGTGAGTAAGATCCGGGTGTTTCTCGTCGGGCTTCGCATAGCGGGCGATATCGAAGGGGCTGTTCGCTAGATCGGTGGGGAAACGCTTGTCGAGGATGACCGGTTTGTGTTTGACGTCCATTACGGTAGGTAATGCTTGATAAGGGCGTCCGGATTCGTCTACCTGGGGCGGCGCATTCTGAGCGTCGGCGAGGCCGTTGGCGCCGGGAAACAAGCCGAACAGACTGTCAAAGCTACGGTTTTCAAGGTAGATGACGATGATGTGCTCGATGCGGTTCAGGCCGACCGGCTCAGTCCTGGCTGTGGCAGGCAGTAATGTGGCCAGCGCCGCCAGGAGGGCCGCGATGTGGTTGATTTTCATGATGGCTTCCCTTTGTTGCTTTGTTATGGTGTAGGCGAATAAATCGAATGATTGGCGAAAATCAAACAGTTTGGCATGATTATAACAATGCTTTATTAATTTAAGTGGAGACGTTGCCATGAACAGAAGAACCTTTCTTAAATCAGCGCTTTCCGGCGGTGCTCTGGTCTTCGCAGGGAGTTACCCGATATTCATAGAGAGAAATATCGTGCAGGTGAATCGGTATAAGGTTCCAATCGATAATCTGCCGCCCTCATTCCACGGGTTTACGCTGGCGCACCTGACGGACATACATTTGGGCTTCCTGGTTTCACCGTCGTTTGTTGAAGAAATAGTCCACCGGACAAATAACATAAACGCGGACGCCATCGTATGTACCGGCGATTATGTGCATGAGCGGAACACACTTGAAGAAATCGACAAAGTATGGCCTATTTTGTCCAAGCTAAGTGCAAGGTACGGCGTCTATTCGGTATTGGGTAATCATGATCATTGGGCCGACACCGATAGGTCTTTGTATTGGCTGGAAAGATCGGGGCAGAACATTCGTCATCAGTGCAAACCTATATACAAGGGGCGAGAAAGAATCCTGATTGGCGGAGCAGGGGATTTTTGGGGCGACAGGCTAAAGATCGATAAAGCTTTTTCCAGCTCGGATCAAGGCGACTGTCGAATACTGTTGTCCCATAATCCTGATTCGGTCGATACGGAGTTTGAAACGCCGTTATCTTTGGTGTTGAGCGGTCATACCCACGGCGGGCAGGTCGTATTGCCTTTCTTGGGCGCGCTCAGGTTACCGGTAGAAAACAAAGCTTATTCCAGCGGCCTTATCGCCACCCCCAGAACCCCGCTTTTTATAAGTCGAGGAATCGGCTGGGCAATTTTGCCGGTGAGGTTCAATTGCTACCCCGAAATCGCAGTGTTGGAACTGGTAAATCCAAAGTTAACGGCTTAACAATGTTCTGTGCTTGATGCCAACGGCGGCAATCGGTAGGCGGTTTGAGGTTAGTCCCCAAATCTTAAACGCACAAAGAAATCTAGCTAAAAACGCCATGTTTTTCGTATCTTTGCGGTTTAGTAATCAATCGGCTGACATTAATTAGGTTACAAAATTGTGAAAACCGGAAAAATTCCACTAGAATTGTCGGTTGGTAAAGACGGGGCATACTAGAAAAAATAAAAAGCCGCGTCTTGATGTGTTATTTATTTCACCCTAACGCGGAGTTTTCCTTTGCAACTTTCAAACGGGTTTTTCATCCAGTTCATTCGGTTAGCGGGGCCTTTTTGGCATTCTGAAAATAAGTCGACTATTCGTAGCCTGACACTGGCTTTATTCATGCTCACCGTGATGCAAATCGGCATTGCCGTGGTTATCACAGTGTGGAGCGCCGATCTTTTCAATGCGCTTGAACAGCGCTCAATGAGCGGATTATTTACGCAGATCGGCCTTATCGTACTGATTTTTGCAGCGAATATAGCGGTTACCACTGCCCATTTTAAAGTTAAGCGACGTTTGCAACTCGACTGGCGAAGCTGGTTAACGCATCACTTAATCAGTAAATGGATGACCGATGGCCGCCATTATCTGGTCACGCACATTCAGGGAACGCATGATAATCCTGATGGACGAATCGCTGAAGATATCCGTATTGCGACTGAAGCGGCTATCGATCTTTGTCATTCCTTAGTCTATTGCTCGTTAGTGTTGATTAGTTTTACCAAAATTCTCTGGACACTCTCCGGCACCGTTACGCTTGATTTGTTGTTTATTGAAATCCCCGTTTACGGGCATTTGGTCTGGCTGGCTATCATCTATGCGGCATGCGCTTCCTCGTTGGGTTGGTGGCTAGGCCGGCCCTATACCATGGCGACTGATGCCAGACAAACCGTGGAAGCCAATTTCAGGTTTGGCCTGGTAACCGCGCGGGAAAACTCCCTGGCGATTGCTTTGGTTCATGGCGAAGGCAATGAACGGCGTCGTTTCATTGGGCTTTTTAAGGATATTGTTCATGCATGGCAACGCCAAACCCTGGCCTGGTCGCATCTATTCATGCTTACGTCCGGCTATTCGGTGTTATCGATGGCATTTCCCATTCTGGTGTCTGCGCCCCGCTATATTCTGGGGAGTATCTCGCTCGGCGCTTTGATGCAATCAGCCCAGGCATTCCAGCAAACGGCTGGAGCGTTGTCCTGGCCGGTCGATAATATGGCTCGCGTCGCAGAGTGGCGGGCTTCTGTTGAACGAGTACTGGGATTGGTTAACGGACTCGACCGGCTAGAGCAGGAAATCGTTCTCCATGATCCGCATCGTATTCACCTGAAAAAAACCGAACAGGATGTTTTGCGTTTTTGCGATCTGTGTATTATCAGGCTCGACGGCGTGGTGTGCGTATCGGCTATCAACGCCGAAATCAGGCCGGGAGAACGCATGCTGATTACCGGTAATGCCTTTACCGGCTCCAAGTTGTTTAAGGCGATAGTCGGTCTTTGGCCGTGGGGAGAAGGGGCTATTGAGTTACCGCGTGACCCGGTGTTTTTTATGCCGCCACGACCTTATTTGCCCACCGGAACTTTACGGGCAGCGATTTGTTATCCGTCAGCCAATATAGAATATACCGAGTCTGCGCTTACGGAAGCGCTTGAGCTGGTAGGGTTGGAAGAATTGCAGGAGCAGCTCGACCACGTCGATAATTGGGCCAGCGCGCTTTCCCGTGAACAACAACAGCGTTTGGGTGTGGTTCGATTGCTGTTGCAGCAACCCAAGTGGATATTGTTGCAAGAGGCGATGGACTCGCTTGATTCCTCCTGCGAAATGAAAATGCTGCGTTTGATAGCCCAAAAACTGCCTGATGCCGCAATACTGACGATTACCAATGAACCGCTGGCCGAGGGATTCCATCAGCAACGGATTATATTGTAACGGCTCTTGTCTTTGAATCACGAAGTCATGTAGGGTGCCCTACATGATTAACTTTACCGCCTATACGCCGACATTTACCCAAATGTCTATCCCCAGCCTACAGCACTTTGGATTAGTTGTTACAAGTCACTCCGACGCTACTAACGCCAGTAAATCGGTGACGCCAACGTCCAAGCCCTGTTGCGACAGCAAGGTGGTTGCTTGGCCTCTGTGGTGAGTCTGGTGGTTAAAAAAGTGCAGCATCAGGCTGGCGAAGTTTTTGATTGCCGGTTCGCCTTTCATGTTGTGGTACGCGAGCTTATGATTCAGGTCGGATGCGTCGAGTTGTTCGCACCAGCTTATGATCGTAGCGCCCACGTTCCGGCGTTCCGCGCTTAACGCGGTAAAGTCATCAGGTAGGGATTGCGGGTTGGGCATTGCTGCGCGAATCCGATCCAGCGCCGGATGTTGCGTGGGATGCTCGGAAAAACGTTGCAGCCAGATAATATCGGCCACCATGATATGGCTCAAGGTACCCTGCAGCGAGCCGAAGAATGCGCCGCGATCCCTGGCAAGCTCGTCGGCAGGCAGTTGGGCTGCGGTGGTGTAGAGTTTGTCGTTCATCCATTGGTTGTAGCGGCTTAATAAGCGCAAGTGTTCAAGCATGGTAAGGTTCCTGTTTTGTGAAGCTGAAGCTTTTTTAGCTTTGAAAGTAGCAACGCGTCCTACGAGGCAATTTTATGGTATCACCAAATTATAAAATCAGAACACTGTCTCGTGATGAAATCAATATTGCCACTGACTGGGCTGCATCCGAGGGGTGGAATCCTGGGCTGTATGATGCCGACTGCTTTTATATGGCAGACCCGGAAGGATTTCTTGTGGGGGAGCTCAATAATGAACCGGTTGCAACTATTTCAGCTGTGAAATACGGTGAGACATTCGGTTTTATCGGGTTTTATATCGTTAAGCCGGATTATCGCGGACAAGGCTACGGGATTCAAATATGGAATGCCGCGCTTGAACGTTTATCAGGACGAAATATTGGGCTTGATGGCGTTGTTGCCCAGCAAAGCAATTATAAAAAATCAGGTTTTGAACTCGCTTACCGGAACATCCGCTATGAAGGGGTGAGCGGCGGCGAACCGGTTAAAAACCCGGAAATTATTAAATTGTCAGAATTGCCTTTTGACGTTGTTGAAGCTTATGATCAGCCATTCTTTCCTGATAACAGAACCCGGTTTCTAAAATCATGGCTCAATCAACCCGAGAGTATGGCTTTGGGTATCATGCAAAAAGGAAAGCTTTCAGGCTATGGCATGGTTCGATCCTGTCGCTCGGGATATAAAATCGGCCCGCTTTTTGCCGATAGCCCGGAGTTAGCACAATCTCTTTTTGTTTCGTTGAAAGCCGGGGTTAAGCCGGGAAAACCAATTTATTTAGATGTCCCTGAAATGAATCAGGATGCAGTCGCCTTAGCTGAAAATCATAAGATGAAACTGGTTTTTGAAACAGCAAGAATGTATACAGGCAGCTTTCCTGATTTGCCGCTCAACAGGCTTTTTGGCGTTACGACCTTTGAACTGGGTTAAGGTATATACCGAGTAGCCCGTATGGAGCTTGCGTAATACGGGATTTCGTGGCTCCGATGTCCTGTATTACGTGACACTTCATACAGGCTACACCAATAGATTTACCAGTATCTGTTCATAAATATCGGACAAAATTTCCAGATCTTCCACGCCGACATGTTCATTGATTTTATGGATGCTTTCATTCAACGGGCCGAGTTCGATAACCTGTGCGCCGGTCGGGGCGATAAAGCGCCCGTCTGAGGTGCCGCCGCCGGTGTCGTCCAGGGTTTCAAAGCCGGTAACGGTTTTGATCGCGGCATGGGCGGCATCGATTAATGCCCCCGGCCCAGTCAGGAACGGGTTGCCGGACAAGCGCCATTCCAGCTCATATTTAAAATCGTATTTGTCCAGTATGACGCGGGTGCGTTGCTTGATGGTTTCCTCATCCAGTTCGGTGCAAAAACGCAGGTTGAACTGTACGTTGACGCTGCCGGGGATGATGTTTTCCGCGCCGGTTCCGGCATTGATATTGGAAACCTGCAAGCTGGTCGGCGGGAAAAAGGCATTGCCGTGATCCCATACTTCTTCGGTCAGGTCTTTTAAGGCCGGAGCAAAGGTGTGTATCGGGTTGTCGGCAAGTTCGGGATAGGCGACGTGGCCTTGTATGCCAGCAATGGTCAGTTTGGCGCATAACGAACCGCGCCGACCGACGCGAATCACGTCGCCGATTTTCTTGTCGCTGGATGGCTCGCCGACCAGACACCAGTCTATTTTTTCGTTGCGCTGCTCCAGGACTTCAACGACTTTAACTACGCCGTTGGTGGCGATGCCTTCTTCGTCGCTGGTCATCATCACCGCGATAGAGCCTTGATGATCCGGGTGCTTGGCAATAAAGCGCTCGACGGCGGTGATAAAACAGGCGATGCCGCCTTTCATATCGGCAGCGCCGCGGCCGTAAAGCTTGCCGTTGCGAATCGTCGGCTCAAAAGGCGGGGAAACCCAGGCTTCCAACGGGCCGGTGGGCACTACGTCGGTGTGGCCGAGGAAGGTCAGCAGTGGTTTGGCTTCGCCGCGTCTAAGCCAGATGTTTTGGGTGTCGTCAAAGTCAAGGCGTTCTTCTTTGAAGCCCAGTTTGGTTAAACGCGCGGCCAGCACATCCTGGCAACCCGCATCTTTTGGGGTTACCGATTCGCGGCTGATCAGGTCTTTAAGAAGTTCCAGTGTGTCGTTCATAATAATTCGGTTTGGTAGTTCTCAGCTTTAAATCCAAGCATTAGTTTATCGCCGGATTCTAAAACCGGGCGTTTAATCAGGGTAGGGGTGGTCAGCATTAGTTGCATGGCCTTTTCCTGGGTCAGGTCGCTTTGCTGCTCGGTGCTGAGTTGCCGCCAGCTGGTGCTGCTGCGGTTAAGCAGTTTGTTCCAGTCCAAATGATCGGCAAAATGTTGTAGCAGCTCGGGGGTTAAGCCGTCGCTTCGAAAATCGTGGAACCGATAGGCAATGCCGTTTTGATCCAGCCAGTTACGTGCTTTTTTGACGGTATCGCAGTTTTTTATACCGTACAACGTGTGAGTTTTTGAATTTTGCAAATTGACAATCTCCGTATGGAAGGCACGCAACGCCTCGCGGATTGATGTTGAAATGGACGGATGTGCAGCAATCCCCAGCTCATCAAGGTTGGAGCCGATAATCGGTAAGGTGATTGAGGCGGCTTCAACGACTTGGGCAGACATGACGGTGAGCGTCTCTTTCAGGGATGCCTGGGCGATAGTGGCTCGCGACGACGCATTAAGTAACGCAACCGGCTTGTTGACAAAAGCCTCGCTACCGACCATCCAGTCAAGGGCATTCTTCATTACTCCCGTTACGCCATGAGCGTATTCCGGGCTGGCGATAATAACGCCGTCGGCTTTAACAAGACGGGCGTGAAAATCGGCAACCGGAGGCAAATCGGTTATTTCAAGATCGGGGTTGAACAGCGGCAGATTGCCCAGTTCGGTAAACAGTTCGACGCGAACATCGGTAGGCGCCAACCCGGCAACCGCTCTTAGCAGTGCAGAGTTCAACGATGCGGCGCGAAGGCTACCGGAAATAGCCAGGATTCTGACAATCGACATCGTTGACTCTATAGTGGTTTTACAGTTGGCTGTTCAGCAATTCGTCAATGCTGGGCAATTGTTTGTCAGATTTGCAGCGGCTTTTATAAAGATCGACGAACTCCATAAAGGCTTGTTCCAGATCGGCCAGAATTTCTTCTTCGTTTTCGCGCTCATCATCGGGAACGTCGGGCGAATCCAGATATTCGTGTTGCAGGGCGACTTCGCTGTTTAAAGCGAGCGTGGCGTAAATGATGGCATTGTTTGATATGTTGTCGCTCATGGTATTGGCCTTGGTTAAGTTGTTGGTGAGTATATGGTAGGGCGCCTTGTAAGCTAGGCGCGCACAGCACGCCCTACGGGTCGGAACAGTATTTATCAGTCCTGTTCTCTAAAACGAATGGTTAAACCTTGTAAAAAGTTTCTTAAAATCTGATCGCCGCATTCCCGGTGATGTTTATGGCCTTTTTGCCTGAAAAAAGAGCTGAGTTCGCCTTTGGACAGTTCAAAATCGGCCAGTTTCAGGGTGCTGAGCATGTCCTCTTCTTTAAATTCCAGGGCGATACGCAGTTTTTTGAGTATGGTGTTATTGGTTAACGGCTCCGGTTTTTTTTCCTGCGTGGGCGGATTTTCCTGTCGGCCTCTTCTATAGATAATCAGCCCGTCTAAAAATTGCCCCAGCAGCTTGTTGTCAAGCGGAACGTAATCGGCTTCATTATCTTTTTTGAGTAGTTTGAGAAGCTCATCCCTGCTGATTTCTACATCGCTTAAGGCAAAGATGTCGATCATGTCAGGGTCTTTAAGCTCTAATGCGTAGCGTACCCGGCGTAAAACGTCGTTGTTAATCATGGTTTCTGTGTGGTGGGGTAGGGGGACTGCGTAGGGTTAGTATTCGTATCTTGAACCGCGGTTTGATTTTTCTCCTGCAAGAAAGCAAGTACATCGTCATTGTTGACTTGATAGTAAATGTCTTCAACAAGAACGGTAACACCTAATGACTCAAAAGTAATCGCATCGCCAAGATAGTAATAAAAGGATTGCCAGTGCTCTTTCTTTTTAAAGACCTCAATTTCCGCAATGGTTTGATCAATTAAAACATACTCTTCCAATGTCGAAATATTTTGGTATTTCAAGCGCTTGGCATTTTTATCAAACTTTCGGGTCGATTTGGATAATATCTCGACGATAATGACCGGAGATTGTTTGTAATAGTCAAAGTCATTATCTTGCTGGCAAACCACCATGACATCGGGATAGAAAAAATCATTAGCCACCTTAACTTTCATGTCTGCTATGAAAGTTCTGCAAGGCGTGCCTTTTAATTGATTCTTCAATTCAGCAAATAGATTGCCTGCCAGCAAATTATGAGTTTCACTCGCCCCAGCCATTGCATAAGCTTCACCGTCAATGAATTCATGCTTAAATTCTGCAACAAGTTCGCCTTGTAGATACTGTTCTTCAGTGATCTTGTTATTTGCGTAGTTTAAGCTCATTGGCTTTCTCCTGTTTTGGCATGGTGCGAGTCAGGTTCCGCTTAATCCCTCAGTAGCTCATTGATACCGGTTTTACTGCGGGTTTTTTCATCAACCTGTTTGATGATAATCGCACAATACAAACTGTACGTGCCGTCCGCCGAAGGCAGGTTGCCCGGAACGACGACTGAACCGGCCGGTACACGGCCATAGCTGACTTCGCCGGTCATACGGTTGAAGATTTTGGTGCTTTGTCCAATGTAAACGCCCATTGAAATGACCGAGCCTTCTTCAACGACAACGCCTTCGACGATTTCGGAGCGTGCGCCGATAAAGCAGTTGTCTTCAATGATGGTGGGACCTGCTTGCAAGGGCTCCAGAACACCGCCGATGCCGACGCCGCCGGAAAGATGCACGTTCTTGCCGATTTGCGCGCAAGAGCCGACGCTGGCCCAGGTGTCAACCATGGTGCCGCTGTCGACATAGCCGCCGATGTTAACGAACGAAGGCATTAACACAGCGCCCGGTGCAATGTAAGCGCCGTGACGGACAATGGCATTAGGTACGACGCGTACGCCGGATTTTGCAAAGTCATCCGGTGAATAAGTGCTGAATTTGGCTTCAACCTTGTCGTAATAACGGCTGTTGCCGCCTTCGATAACGCGGTTCTCGTTGATTCTGAACGACAGCAATACGGCTTTTTTCAGCCACTGGTTAACGACCCATGCACCGCTGGTTTTTTCGGCGACACGGGCTTTACCGCTGTCCAATAAGTTGATCGCGTCTTCGACGGCTGAGCGCACTTCGGCGGAAACGCTGGCAGGTGAGATGTCGGCACGATTTTCAAAGGCGTCGTTAATGATTTGTTCTAGTTGTGACATGGTTTCTTTTATAAAGAGTTAAGGAAATTTTTTATACGCTGCGCGGCTTCTATGCATTCATCCAGGGGCGCAACCAAGGCAATTCTGACGTGGTTAAAGCCGGGATTGATGCCGTCAAACTCACGGGATAAGTAACTGCCGGGCAGCACGGTGATGTTTTGTTGGGCAAATAATTGCTGTGCGAATTCGGTATCTGAAATTCCCCTGCCTTCGGCTTCCCCCTTTGACAAAGGGGGATTGAGGGGGATTTTCAACCAGACATAGAAACTGGCAGGCGGTTTTATGACAGTGCAAACGTCGCCGAGAACATCGATAAATGCCGCGAATTTTTCACGGTACAAGCGACGGTTTTCGACCACGTGCTGCTCATCCTGCCAGGCTTGAATGCTGGCGTGCTGGGTAGGCAAGGGCATCGCGCAGCCGTGATAAGTCCGGTACTGAAAATAGTGTTTCAATATCTCCGCATCGCCTGCGACAAAACCCGAGCGCAAGCCCGGTGCGTTGGAGCGTTTGGATAAACTGTGGAAAATAACGCAGCGTTTGAATGCCGTGTTGCCCATGTTATAGGCCGTTTGCAGCAAGCCCGGCGGCGGGTTGGTTTCGTCGTCATAGATTTCGGTGTAGCACTCGTCGGAGGCGATCACAAAATCGTACTTTTCCGCCAGCTTGAGCAGCTTTTCGTGGCTGGCTTGATCGATCACCGAGCCGGTCGGGTTGCCGGGCGAACAAATGTAGATTAACTGGCAGCGTTGCCATATCTCATCCGGCACCGCATCAAAATCCGGCAAGTAACCGGAGTCTTCCAGCGTGTTCAAATAATACGGTTCGGCTCCTGCCAGCAAGGCCGCGCCTTCATAAATCTGGTAAAACGGGTTCGGCATGATTACGACGGGAGCCGGGCGAGTCGGGTCGACAAGGCACTGGGCGAACGAAAACAACGCTTCGCGCGTGCCGTTGACCGGTAAAACCTGGGTCTCAGCATTAACCGCATCAGCCGGAATCTGAAAGCGTCGGCTGATCCATCCGGCTATTGCCTGCCTGAGTTCGGGTATACCTTTAGTGGTTGGGTAGTTAGCCAAACCATGAAGGTGGGTTAACAGCGCTTCCTGAATTAAATGCGGCGTGGCATGAGTCGGTTCGCCCATAGACAGGGCGATATGCGATTTGTTCGCAGGCGGAACAATGCCTTGTTTAAGTTGCGCCAGTTTCTCGAACGGGTAGGGATGTAGGTGTTTTAAATTAGGGGTCATTGATTAGTTGCAATGCGGTTGTTTACCGGCAGATTGGGCTTGCTGAAATAGTCCCATGGCTTGCGGCATATGCTTTTCCAAGTCCTGAATGCGGGTGGCATGCGAAGGGTGAGTCGACATGAATTCTAAAGGTTGCTGACCTTGCGAGGCCTGCTCCATTTTTTGCCATAAGCCGATGCTTTGTTGTGGATCAAAGCCCGCTTTGGCCATTAAATCCACGCCGATCATATCGGCTTCGCTTTCATGGACGCGGCTGTAAGGCATCAGTATGCCGTATTGCGCGCCCACACCCAGCAGACCGAGCGCTGTTTGGCCTAAAGCGGTTTGCGGTGCGCTGACCGCCTGAATGATGCCCATGCCCGAACTAACCGCCATTTCCTGGGAGGCTCGCTCATTGCTGTGCTTGGCGAGGACGTGGCCGATTTCATGGCCGATGACCGCGGCCAATTGGTCCTGATTGTCGACCAGTGTGATCATGCCGGTATGAACGCCGATTTTATTGCCGGGCAGGGCAAAGGCGTTAGGCGAGGCATCTTCAAAGACCACGACTTCCCAGTTGCCGCCGGTTTGCTGGGTGATTGCCCCGGCAATACAGCTGGCCAGTTGATTGTATTTGCTGTTATTGCTGATAGGTTTTTGTTTTTTCAGGTTATCAAAAGCCTGTAAGCCCATTTGATCGATTTGCGCATCAGGCATGAAAACAAATTGGCTTCTACCTGTAGGGCTGGTGACACAGGCGTTTAATAGGCAGGCAGTTGCCAGAACTGGGAATATTTTTTTGAACATAAAAAATGACCGGTAGTTTCTGATATACCGGCCATTTTAACGTAAGTTTTTATCCGGGGTTTAAAAATGTAACTTCTCGTTAGGAAAAAAGCTTATCACCACGAACGACTACATGGGCAGATATTTTGCTCCATGCAAAATCTGCATTCCCCACATCCCTGTGGGTTATGCAGGAGGTAGGGCAATGCAGGGCAGAAAAATGCTCCTGCATTTTCTGCATTCATTACATCCATGTAACTTAGCAATTGCCGGGACACGAAGACACGAAGAAATAAAACTTCGTGTCTTCGTGGTAAATAATACAGCAAAGATTTATTTCAGAATTTTGGCGAACATCGCATCATAGTCTTCTTTCGATAATACACCGCTGACCCCGGTGCGCTGATGCGCCTTGTCGAAGAAATAGGTTCTGGGCAGCTCGCCATACCACTTGGGGTCGATTTCAAATTGCAGTTTCTGGGTGTTGTCATCGGCATAAGCCCAGTTTTCAATCTCGGCCAGTTGATTTTTCTCCAGGATTTGCTGAATCTGCTCGGTTGCGGACGGCTCATCGGCCGCCAGCATGATCATTTTAAGTTCAGGCCTGTTTTTATGAATGCTGCTTAACAGCTCCATGTCTTTCAAACAGGAAGAGCAGTTGATAGACCAGACCACCAGCATGAACGGCCGGTTGGCGTTGCTGGACAATATTTGTTGATAACTGCCCGAGACGAATGGCGCAGGGGCCGCCTGGGTTGTAATAGTAAAGAGGGTTAAAAAAATAAATGCCAAGCCAGGGAAAATTTTTTTTAAGGTCATGATTTGATTCCATGTGTACAGATGTAAAAGGCTTTTTCGTAACGGATCATATTGTTACTCCTTAAGCGTGTGATTCGGTATCTTTCTTAACAATGTCTTTGATGTAATCGTTCAGGGATTTTCCTATTTCACCGGCCCGTTTTGCCGCTTTTTTGTGTAGCTCTTCGCCTATTCTCACATTGAAAGAACCTTTGAAAGGTTTTTTGGGTTCCATGCCTGTCTCTTTGCAGGTTTCCAGATAGCTGTCTACGGCAAGCCTGAATTCTTTTTCCAATTGTTCCACTGTTATTGATGAATTGTTCTAATAGTTTTTCAAGTTGGCTCATGCTCTAAATGGGCGACTAAAATTTAGTTGCAAATATATATCATCTATTTTGATTGTCATCAAAATTCGTTCCCGACTCTGATATAAGCATTGGTGCTATTTGCCCGCACCGCTAGTCTTTCATATTGAAGTATTCTTCCGGCTTTTACCTCAGCGGGTATCGGCAATATGTGGTACAACATAATTCGACTGATTCTACCTACTATGGCGGTTGGGAACAGAACGCCTATTGCATCGAATTTTGATTTGGAAGATCATTGGGTAAACACAATAACCGGATAATATTATGGCGATAAATACTAACAGACCCACGTCCCCGCATTTGCAAGTCTACAAGCTGCCTTTGACAGGTATTATTTCCATCACTCACCGCATGACCGGCATCATGCTCACCGCCGGTTTGATCTTATTCGTTTATGTTATTTCGGCGTTGGCAGGCGGTGCGGATTCGTACACGGCCATGCAGGCCTTGATGAGTCTCTGGCTGTTCAAATTAGTGATCTGGAGTTTTATTTACGCGCTGTTTTTCCATCTGTGTCACGGTGTTCGCCACTTGATTTGGGATTCCGGCAGCAGCTTTGAACTGGATACGCTAAACCGGTATGCCATGATTGAACTGGCGGCTTCATTGGCACTGACTTTAATGACTTTTGCGTGGGGATATTATGGACTATAGAACGCCTTTATCCAGGGTTAAGGGCTTGGGTTCAGCTAAGGGCGGAACGACTCATTGGTGGATGCAGCGCGTCACCGCCGTGGCGCTGATCCCGTTGTCTTTCTGGCTGATCTACTTTCTGGGTTTGAGCTTGACCGCTCCCTATCAACAAACCGTAGTTTGGCTAACATCACCTGTTAATACCGTCTGCATCGTGGCGTGGATCATCGCCGCTTTCTACCACGCCGCGTTGGGTTTACAGGTGGTGATTGAAGATTATGTCGCCGCCGAAGGCCCCAAGATCATCTCGATCTGGGCCGTCAATCTGGCTTTCTTGTTTTTGGCGATTGCGGCTTTGCTGGCCGTGTTTCGCATCGTATCGATAGGGTGATTCATGGCAGCAGATTATAAAATTATTGAACATACTTACGATGTAGTGGTAGTCGGCGCGGGCGGCGCGGGACTGCGCGCTACCTTGGGCATGGCGGAAAAAGGCCTTAAAACCGCCTGCATCACCAAAGTATTCCCCACCCGCAGCCATACCGTCGCCGCGCAAGGCGGCATCAGCGCCGCACTGGGCAATATGGGCGAAGACGACTGGCGCTTTCACATGTACGACACCGTCAAAGGCTCCGATTGGCTCGGCGATCAGGACGCGATCGAATACATGTGCCGCGAAGCCATCCCCGCCGTGATCGAACTGGAACATTACGGCGTACCGTTTTCGCGTACCGCCGACGGCAAAATCTATCAACGTGCGTTCGGCGGCATGACCACGCATTACGGTAAAGGCTTGGCGCAACGCACTTGCGCGGCGGCCGACAAGACCGGTCATGCGATATTGCATACCTTGTATCAGCAATCGTTAAAACATAAAGCCGAATTCTTCGTTGAATACATCGCTCTGGATTTGATTATGGAAGACGGCGAATGTCGCGGCGTATTGGCCTGGTGCCTGGACGACGGCTCACTGCATTTGTTCAAATCCCAGATGACCGTATTGGCGACCGGCGGTTACGGGCGCACCTTTTTTTCCTGCACCTCGGCGCATACCGTGACCGGCGACGGCAACGCGATGGTATTACGCGCCGGTTTGCCGTTACAGGATATGGAATTCATCCAGTTTCACCCGACCGGCATTTACGGCGCAGGCTGCTTGATTACCGAAGGCGTGAGAGGCGAGGGCGGCTACCTGACCAACTCGGAAGGCGAACGCTTCATGGAACGCTATGCGCCATCGGCCAAAGACCTGGCTTCACGTGATGTGGTTAGCCGCGCGATGACCATTGAAATTGAAGAAGGCCGCGGCGTAGGGCCTCTGAAAGATCATCTCTATCTGCATATCGAGCATCTTGATCCGGCCATCATTCACGAACGCTTGCCGGGCATATCCGAAACCTCCAGGATTTTTGCCAATGTCGACATCACCAAACAGCCGATTCCGGTGCTGCCGACCGTGCATTACAACATGGGCGGCATCCCGACCAATTACAAAGCCGAAGTCGTGACTTTGCGCGGCGACGATCCCGATGCGGTCGTGCCGGGATTGATGGCAATCGGCGAAGCGGCCTGCGTTTCCGTGCATGGCGCAAACCGCTTGGGCTCAAACTCGCTGCTTGATCTGGTGGTGTTCGGCCGCTCCGCCGCGATACGCTGTGCGGAGCTGATCAAGCCGGGTTCAAGGCAAAAACCGTTGGCGAGCAATGCTTGCGACAAAGCCATCGCCCGTTTCGATAAAATCCGCAATGCGAACGGCAGCCGCAGCACCTCCGATATTCGCCTGGACATGCAAAAAGTCATGCAAGCCAAAGCAGCGGTGTTTAGAACCGGCGCCACGCTAACCGAAGGCATCAATGCGATGGCGGAAGTCAGAAAAACCTTTGCCGACGTCAAAGTGGCCGATAAATCCCTGATCTGGAATACCGATCTGGTCGAAACACTGGAACTGGATAACCTGCTGAGCCAAGCCACCGTCGCGATCAACGCGGCAGGTAACCGCACTGAAAGCCGGGGCGGTCATGCACGCGAAGATTACCCGAAGCGCGACGACGAAAACTGGCTGAAACATACCCTGACCTGGCTGGACGGCGACCAGGTTAAAATCGATTACCGGCCGGTGCACATGTACACCTTGACCGACGAAATCGACGTAATTCCACCAAAAGAGAGGGTGTACTGATGGCTGAATTTACCCTGCCCAAAAACTCGGTTTTAATCGAAGGCAAAACCTTTAAAGCGCCAGCCGGTGCAACCAACATCCGCCGGTTTGAAGTGTACCGCTGGGACCCCGAGTCCGGCGAAAATCCGCGCATCGATGCGTTCGAACTGGACATGGGCAGCTGCGGCCCGATGGTGCTGGATGCGATCCTGAAAATCAAAAACGAAATCGACAGCAGCTTAACTTTCCGGCGTTCCTGCCGCGAAGGCGTGTGCGGCTCCTGCGCTATGACCATCAACGGCAAAAACTCGCTGGCCTGCACCAAAGCCATCGATTCCTATTCCGGCACCATCAAAATTTATCCGTTGCCGCATTTGCAAGTCGTTAAAGACCTGGTGCCGGATCTGACCCATTTTTACGCGCAATACGCCTCGATCAAACCGTGGATAGAAACCCAAACCCCCGCGCCTGCGGATTCCGAGCGTTTGCAAAGCAAGGAAGACCGGGAAAAGCTGGATGGTTTATACGACTGCGTGCTGTGCGCCTGTTGCTCGACCAGTTGTCCCAGTTATTGGTGGAACAGCGAACGTTACCTGGGGCCTGCGATTCTGCTGCAAGCCTACCGCTGGCTGGTCGACAGCCGCGACGAAAGCACCGGCGAACGGCTGGACGATCTGGAAGACCCGTTTAAATTGTACCGTTGCCATACGATTATGAACTGTACCGATACTTGTCCCAAGGGCTTGAATCCGGCCAAGGCGATTGCCGAAACCAAGAAGCTGTTGGTGCAGAGAAAGTTGGGCTGATGGATGAGCTGGCTCGATTAAGGTGGCAATGTCGGCGGGGGACTAAGGAGCTGGATTTTCTGTTGAATCGGTATTTGGAAACAGGGTATTTGGTGGCGGATCAGGAGGAGAGGGAGTTGTTTGTGGAGTTGCTGGGGATGGAGGATGATGAGCTGTCCGCAGTATTAATGGCTGAGGCGGAAGTGCCGGAAGAAATGAAGGTTTTGGTTGGGAAGATACATAATTTTTATGTAGACTGAGATTATTACTCGTTCGCAAGCTCCAGCTTGGGAATGTAGTGTAGGAAGCTCCAGCTTCCCGAAACACAGAAAGCTAGAGCTTTCTGGACTGGGGTTCCCAAGCTGGAGCTTGGGAACCAGCAATAAGATAGAGTTTCTACAGCCATGTAGGTCGGGTTAGGCGTTAGCCGTAACCCGACACATTCGCGCAAAATGTCGGGTTACGCTATCGCTAACCCGACCTACCCATAATTATTATTTCCACAAATTATGCATTATCGCCGTGTTTATATCGAAGGTGGCTGTTATTTTTTCACCGTTGTTACCGAAAAACGACGAAAAATATTTTCTGAGGATGATAACGTCAAACGCCTACGGGCTGCATTTAAAACTGTCATGCAAAAACGTCCTTTTGTAATTGATGCCGCCGTTGTCTTACCTGATCATCTACATTTTATCTGGACGCTTCCTGAATACGACAGCGACTATTCAACACGCTGGCGACTTATTAAATCCGCATTTACCAAGCAATACCCTGATAAATTCATCGTTCAAAACGCTAACCGCAAAAAGAAGAAACAACAGGAACTATGGCAACATCGTGGGTGGGAACATTGTTTGCGTGATGAACGGGATTTTCAACAGCATATTGATTATATCCATTACAATCCCGTAAAACACGGGCTTGTAAGACGCGCCACTGATTGGCAATATTCAAGTATTCACCGATATATAAAATCAGGTATGCTGGATAAAAATTGGGGTGAAGGTGCAATGGATTTTGCTGATGATAAGTGCTTCGCAATAAATTGATTTGTTATAGACTGTCCGCCTTTAAAGTAAGGACGGTAGAAATAAATGGCGCGGGTTGTACGCATTGAATTAACAGAGAGTGATCGAGATTGCCTACAGGCGATT
>Ga0208631_100027_pt1 | contig 122557 bp, 95 predicted proteins | sample LakWasMet38_LOW7_2_FD_183878 | JGI IMG/M metagenome (GOLD analysis project Ga0208631, IMG submission 183878) | Freshwater sediment methanotrophic microbial communities from Lake Washington under simulated oxygen tension - Sediment Metagenome... | ecosystem: Environmental > Aquatic > Freshwater >... | reverse complement strand
TCGATATAGGTGAAAACGCCCGGGTAGGTTCAAACTCGGTGGTCTTAAAGCCGGTACCGGCTGGAGCAACTGCGGTTGGAATTCCCGCTCATATCGTCGATCCCAACAGCAGAGCCGTAACAGCCGAACGTGACAAGATTGCCTACAAAATGGGCTTTCATGCCTACGGCGCGACAACCGACGTACCCGATCCAATCGCTTACGCCATCAATCACATGCTCGATCATATTCATGACATGGATAAACAGATAGAAACCCTACAAAAAGCGCTCAATGATGCCGGTATAAAATATACGGAATCGCCTATCTCTAAGTTGGACGGCTGCGAAATTGAGGACGGCTATGAAAAAGGCGATCGGTAAAAAGGTAAAGACGGTTTCAACATGACTTGCATCCAGGGATTCCTCAGAGAAAAGCAACCTTATTTGAGAAATACCTGCGCTTGCCAAGGGCATAATAGTTGACTATTTTGCTCGGTTAAGTATAGTAACAATATCTTAACGGTATTTATAGAGGATACTACTGTGCGCTTAACAACTAAAGGCCGCTATGCGGTTACTGCAATGCTTGACTTGGCTTTTCACAGTCAAATCAAGCCGGTAACCCTGACTGACATTGCGGCTCGTCAAACCATTTCCCTGTCTTATCTGGAACAACTGTTTGCCCGTTTACGCCGGGCCGGTATGGTAAAAGGCGTGCGCGGACCTGGCGGCGGTTACAAACTGTGTCGCAAAACCAGCGATATTAATATTGCTGACATTATCGCTGCCGTCAATGAACCGCTTGATTCAACCAAATGCGGCGGAGAGGCCAATTGCCAGAAGGATCAGGCCTGTTTAACGCATGACCTGTGGATGGGATTAAGCGAACAGATTAGAGATTATTTGAAGGGCATTTCTTTGGCCGACCTGTTAGAAAAAAACCAGGTTCAGGAAGTTGCCATAAGGCAGCATCACGATGCGCAGCAAGTCATTGAAATTTACCGTCACCCGGATTAATGCCTGACCTGAATGATCTATTTTGATCATAACGCGACCACACCGTTAGACGATCGCGTCCTGGACGCGATGCTTCCTTTCCTGACCACATTCTACGGAAATCCTTCCAGCTTATATCGTCACGGCAGAGTCGCGGGCAGCGCCATAGATGCAGCTCGTGAACAGCTGTCGGCGCTGCTTGGCGTTCAACCCGGACAAATTATTTTCACCAGCGGCGGCACCGAAGCCAATAACCTGGCTTTGGCAACACTAGCTCCTCAGGCCGGACTCGCCGTCTCAGCCATTGAACATCCCTCGATTATCGAGCCTGCCCTGCATTTAAAAAGCCAGGGACATGAGCTTACCCTGCTTAATGTCGATGCAAACGGCCTGATCACACAGGATGCTATCGACGAGGTGATTCGGCTAAAGCCCGGCCTGGTTTCGATCATGCTGGCCAACAATGAAACCGGAGTGGTGCAGCATGTCGCTCACTATGCCGATCAGCTAAGAGCGCAAGGCATCAAGGTTCATACCGACGCCGTGCAGGCGCTGGGCAAAATCCCCGTAAATTTCAACCGCCTCGGCACACACTTGATGTCGCTGTCCAGCCATAAAATCTACGGCCCTAAAGGCTGCGGGGCGCTGGTATTTGAAAAATCAGTGGAGATAAAACCAATCTTGCTGGGCGGCAACCAGGAACAAGGATTCAGGGCCGGAACTGAAAATGTCGCCGCTATCGTCGGCTTTGGCAAAGCGGCTGAACTTGCCAAAAACGAACTTGCCGAACGCCACGCATATCTGCTAAAACTTAGAAAATTGTTGGAGCATGGCTTAAGCGCCATTCCCGGTCTGACTATTTTTGCCGAGCAGGCCGAACGACTGCCCAATACCGTCCAGATGGGCATCCACGGCATCGATGGAGAAATGTTGCTGATGCAGTTGGATCAGAAAAACATCGCCGTTTCCAGCGGCTCAGCCTGCGCCAGCGGCCAGAGAGAACCCAGTCCGGTATTGGTAGCCATGGGTATTGAACCTAGCGACGCAAAAAGCGCGATTCGCATCAGTTTGGGGGAAACCAACACTGAAGCTGAAGTTTTTGAATTTATTAAACAATTAACATCCTTAAACCTAAAAGGATAAAGAGGAAATCATGTCTGTATCATTAACCGAAAACGCCGCCCGGCAAATTAAAAAACAACTGGAAAAACGCGGCAAAGGCCTGGGTTTAAAGCTGGGCGTAAAGCAATCCGGCTGCTCCGGGTATGCTTATACGATTGATTACGCCGACATACTAAACGAAGGCGATGCCGTATTTGAAAATTTCGACGTAAAAGTCATAGTCGCCGCAAACGATCTGCAATTTGTGGACGGCATAGAACTGGATTATCGACGGGAAGGCATTAACGAAGCTTTCCAGTTTAATAACCCAAATGTAAAAGGCACCTGCGGCTGCGGTGAGAGTTTTTCCGTTTGATCGATAAATTTCGTGATAGATACCCTGCCGGAGCTGGGCTTGCCCATCGAGATCGATTAAACAAAAATAGCGGCATCAGCTTGAGATTAAAAGGCGAGTTAACCTCAAGCTAAACCTTCTCCAGGTCTTTACACAATTTGCATCACCGTCGATCCGGTAGGAATCCACTCCGGGCTACCCTAGCCCTTCAGGCTAATGAGAAACATTTGTTCCAGAATCCAACTCGGGGTAGTCCAAAGTATTTTTCTACTCAAGTTGATATTTAAAGGTTACATCGATTTTTCTTAAGTGCTTGTTTAAAAAAACTACGCTAGAAAAACTGTTATCAACAGCATTCGGGGAGTCGCTATTTTTGCGAAAGCTTTTATGGGCATCCCTGCCCAACAAGCGGCAAAAGCTACGCGACCGCTAATGCCTACGGCTGCCCCAGCCGTCCTGCTTCATTCGTTGGATACCCAGCAAGGGGTATCCAACATCATTCTCGCAATGACTCGACGCGATGTCGGAAAGCCTGCATTTTCACTACGCAAAAAGCGCTTCGTGAAAACACATGCGCTATCGCTTCTGGGGACTACTCGACTCCTATCTCGCAGCGATGGATTTAAATCCCGACAAAGATTTGACTTACCGGGATATTGCCGCTTAAACTGAACGTTAATTTAACTTCCCGCACAGAGCGAAACTCTAGACATTACTCTCAATTTTTATTTTGACAATGCCTGCTTTCGCGCTCCCACAACAAGACCTAAATAGAAGCTTTATCCGTATTTTACCCAGTAGGATTGACGCTTAATCTTTTAGCCAAAATATGGATGCGGCGTTGAACGTCATTCAAAAGTTACCGCTTTTAGAGTTGGTGCGATAAGACCGGCAAATTCAGATAAGAAAAAAACCATCATGCTCGGCAGATACGGAAATCTTTAGTTACGCAGTCAAAACACAAAAGTAATGACATGAACAGAGAAACCGAAAATCAAAATTCATCAGCCCATCTCCTGAAAACGGATAGGGGAAAAACAAAATCCAATGCCATAGAAACCCCCTCCATTTCTCTGCCAAAGGGGGGCGGCGCCATTAAAGGCATTGATGAGAAGTTTTCAGTGAACGCTGTAAATGGCACAGCTTCTTTTTCCATACCCCTGCCTTTTTCCCCTGCTCGCGGCGCGTCATCTGCATTGGCTTTATCTTATAATTCCGGCGCAGGAAATGGCGTGTTTGGGTTGGGCTGGACACTGAACTTGCCGTCCATAAAACGCAAAACAGACAAAAGGCTCCCACAGTATTTTGATGATATAGATTCGGATGTCTTCCTGTTTTCTGAGGCTGAAGACTTGGTGCCGGAATTCAGAAAAGAGCTGGACGGCAGTTTTAGCAAAGATACCGATGGGAATTATGTCATCAAAGAAAACGATTCGGCGGATGGACTATTCGCCATCCGGTTCTATAAACCCAGAATCGAAGGTTTATTTGCCCGTATCGAAAGATGGTCGCATAAAACAGCCACTGATGTTAAATGGAAGGTCACTACCAAAGAAAATGTGACTACGCTATTCGGCTGGTCTGCCGGCTCAAGGATTTCAGACCCCAAGGATGCCCATAAAATATTCGAATGGCTACCCGAATTTGTCTTCGACGACAAAGGCAATAGCAGCCAATACCTTTACAAAAAAGAAAACGATAAAGGATTTGATTCGGACCTGCTACACAACAAAAACCGATCTGAAAACGGCAATATTACTTACACCAACCTGTATTTAGAGAAAATTTTATACGGCAACAAAACGCCTTATAAAAATTTTAATGACGCCTACCCCAATGCAAGCGATTACCTCTTTCAAACAGTATTTGATTACGGCGAATATGACACCAACGCACCCTATACAAAAACAAAGGATTGGGATGTTAGACCGGATGCTTTTTCAGAATACAAATCCGGCTTTGAAATAAGAACCACAAGGCTCTGCAAAAAGGTTTTACTGTTCCACCATTTCACTGAACTCCCCGGCGGATCGGCCTTGGTAAAATCCCTGAATTTTGACTACGACACTGCAAGCGAACAAGACTTTACCTTCCTGACGTCCATCATTCCCTATGGCTATATAAAAAAGCCGGACGGAACCTACACCTATAAAAATCTTCCGCCCACTGAATTTACCTATCAAAAACACGCTTGGAATAAAAGCGTTAAATCCGTCGCTTCCGAAGATTTAATACATGCCCCGATAGGTCTCGACGATTCAGAATACCAATTTACCGATTTATTCAATGAAGGCCTTTCCGGCATCCTGACCGAACAAGGCAGCGGGTTGTTTTACAAGCATAATTTGGGCAACGGTAAGTTTGCACAGGCCAAGTTGGTATCTCCCAAGCCTTCTTTTGTAGGGGTTGGCCCACAATTGCAATTGATGGACTTGGACGCAGATGGCGGCAAACAGCTGGTCAATCTAAACAATGAGCCCAAAGGCTACTTCGAACTCAGCGACGACGAAGAGTGGCAAGCTTTCCGAACTTTCGAGCATCTACCCAATATCAATATGGGCGATGCCAATACCCGGATGCTTGACTTAAATGGCGATGGCAAGCCGGAGGTTTTGCTTACCGAAGACCATGCATTTACCTGGTATGAATCCGAGGGTAGAAAAGGCTTTGCCGCGGCCCGTAAAACCGTAAAACCTGTCGATGAAGAAGCGGGGCCGCATATTGTCTTTGCCGATTCCAAGCAGACCATTTTCCTGGCGGATATGTCGGGAGACGGCATGAGCGATATTGTAAGGATTCGTAACGGCGAAGTGTGTTACTGGCCTAACCTGGGCTATGGAAAGTTCGGCCGGAAAGTGGCTATGGATCACGCCCCTGTTTTCGACTGTCCCGATGCCTTTAATCCCGCTTATTTGCGCTTGGCGGATATAGACGGTTCCGGTACCACCGACATCGTTTATCTGGGCAAAAACAAATTCAGCTGTTGGCTGAATTTAAGCGGCAATGCCTTTGCCGCCACGCCTTTTGCAATAGACAGTTTCCCTGAAATACACAACCATTCGAAAATCACAGTAACCGATCTATTGGGCAATGGTGTCGCCTGTATCGTCTGGTCTAGCCGTTTAGCCAAAGATTCCGGGTCGCCTTTAAAATACATAGACCTGATGGACAGCAAAAAACCGCACATCATGGTTTTCTACAAAAACAACCTGGGAAAAGAAGTCTCGCTGGAATATACCCCTTCCACTCAGTTTTACCTTGCAGACAAGCTTGCGGGCTTACCCTGGGCGACAAAACTGCATTTCCCGATGCATTGCATATCCAAAACAGAAACTTATGACAAAGTTTCAGGTTACCGCTTTGTCAGTTCCTATACCTACCATCACGGCTATTACGACCATGCCGAGCGGGAGTTTAGAGGCTTTGGCAGGGTGGAACAAACCGATGCGGAGCATTTTGAGCATTGGCAAAAGGGCAATGCCACCAATATTGTCGATAAAACCCTGCACCAACAACCGGTCATTACCAAATCATGGTTTCATACCGGGGCATTTTTAAGCTGGGAAAAAATACTCACTCAATTTAACCATGAGTATTGGTATGAGGAAATGAATCGACAAGGCTTTGCGGTAATTAATCATGAAGTCCCTTTGCCCGACGCCCGGCTTATTGCAGCCCCAGGATTAGATGAATCCATCATAAGCAATCTCGGCTTCGAGGAATGGCGGGAAGCCTTGCGTGCCTGCAAAGGCATGGGGCTGCGTTCTGAGGTGTTTGCCAAGGATGGGCCGCTAGCCGACGCTACGCCGGAGCAACGCAGGAAAGAATTAACGCCCTATTCCGTTGCCACGCACAACTGCATGATTGAACTCTTGCAGCCGAAAGGACAAAACCAACACGCCATATTCATAGCCAAGGAAAGCGAAGCCATCACCTACAGCTACGAACGTAACACCGAAGACCCACGCATCGCCCATACCCTGAACATCAAACTGGACGAATACGGCAATGCTTTGGAATCGGCTTCAATCGTTTATCCAAGACTGAAAGCAGATGCATCCTTGCCTGATGAAACCCAAGAAGCCCAGAATAAAACGCTGCTCACCTATACGCAAAACCGTTTTACCAATGATATTGATAGCGCCGCCACCTACCGACTAAGACTCCCTTCAGAAGCCTTAACTTACGAGTTAAAAAGTGTCGCCAAAGCCGGTTCTTTATACTCGGCGGAGGATTTCGACAACATCCTTACAGCCGCCGTTGAAGTGGATTACCATCAAATTGATACCAATCTCGCCCTCGGAACTTCGCAGAAAAGATTAATCGAGCACATCCGCACCCTCTATCGCAGCAACACTCTAAAAACGCCTTTGCCATTGCATCGCTTGGAATCATTGGCATTGCCTTTCGAAAGCTATCAATTAGCTTATACGCCAAGCCTTGTCGCCCATATTTTCGGCAACAAGGTTAGTGAGGACCTGATGCTGGAAGGCAAGTTCACCCATGGCGCAGGTGACAGTAACTGGTGGATACGCTCGGGGACGACACAGTTTATTGACGCGGCGGAAGCCCTAGCCGATGCCCAAAACCGTTTTTATGCGCCCATTTCCTATACCGATCCTTACGGCGCAAAAACCAAGGTAACCTATTACGGCGACTATTTCCTGTTTATTGAAGAAACAGAAAATGCGCTAGGCAATAAACACAAGGTTGAGCTTTTTAATTTCCGCACCCTTGCGCCGAAAAGAGTGCAAGACGCCAACGGCAATTTTTCCGAAGTGATGGTCGATGAGCTGGGTTTGGTCAAAGCCATGGCGATATTCGGCAAAGAGAATGAAGCTGATGACTTGATCGGCTTGAATGAGTTTTCTTCTGCACAGGAAACTACCTTGGTCGATGAGTTCTTTAATGCGCCGGCTTCCGATGTATTGGTTACGCAAGGGAAAAGTCTGCTCCAACACGCCACCGCCCGGTTTGTTTATGACTTCGATGTCTATAAAAAATCCGGCAAGCCGGTTGTAGTCGCCTCCATTGTCCGGGAAGCGCATTTTCAGGACAATAACAATTCGCCCGTACAAATCAGTTTTGAATATTCCAACGGCCTTGGACAAGCGGTGATGAAAAAGGCTCAAGCCGAACCAGGTTCGGCAAAACAAGTTCAGGTCGAAGCAGACGGCACATACACCGTCACCGACATCAATACCGCCACGCTTAGCCCCAAGCAACTGCGCTGGATCGGCAACGGTCGAACCGCATTCAACAACAAAGGCAATGCCGTCAAACAATATGAACCGTATTTCTCGATAAACCATCGCTACGAAGACCAAAAAGAATTGGTTGAATCCGGCGTTACGCCCCTACTCTATTACGATGCGATGGGACGGCTCATCAAAACCGAATTACCCGATGGCACCTTATCCCGCACAGAATTCGACTCATGGCAGCAAGCCGCCTATGACTCCAACGATACCGCCTTGGAATCCCCTTGGTATCACAAGCGCACCAATCGCCTGATAGATGCGGAGCTGATTGCCGCAGGCAAAGACCCCGAACGGGAAAAATCGGCAGCCGATCAAGCCGCCAAACACGCCAACACCCCAGCCATACAGCATTTCGATACCTTGGGAAGGCCGGTACTGTCGATAGACCATAACAAGCATTTGAAAGCCGGTGAGGATGAATTTTACCTGGCCAAAGTACACCTCGACAGTGAAGGAAATCTGCGTAGCGTTACCGATGCCAGAGGCAATGTAGTGATGCAATACCAATACGACATGCTGGGCAACAAGGTTTATCAACAAAGCATGGATGCAGGACAGCGCTGGTTGCTGACCAATATCCTAGGCAATCCGCTACGGACCTGGGATGAACGCGATCATGAGTTCCGCTATTTTTACGATAGTTTGCACCGGCCGACCCAAAGCCAAGTCATAGGCGGCGATGCTAACACACCGCTTAATAATATCGTTGAGCGAATTTTTTACGGCGAAGCCGAAGCCAATCCCGAACTCAAAAATCTCAGGGGGCAAGCAGTCAAGCATTACGATACCGGCGGACTCACGGAAACCCCGGAATATGACTTCAAAGGCCAGCCCGTAGCCACCACGCGCAAGCTATTTAAAAATTACAAAGGCGTAGCCGACTGGACAGACGGTAACCTGATAAACGACCTGGAACCGGACAGTTTTACCTTTAGTACAAAAACCGATGCCTTGGGCAGAATCACCCGCCAAACCGCCCCCGATGGCAGCATCATTACCCCGTCCTACAATGAAGCCGGATTACTCAATGCCGAAATCGTAAAACATCCGCATCTAGCCTCACCCACCCCTTACATCAAAGACATCGACTACAACGAAAAAGGCCAGCGCGATAAAATCATTTACGGCAACGATGTCGTCAGCCGGTTTTATTACGACAAAGAGACCTCCCGGCTCACGCGCTTAGAAACCAAACGGCAAAACAGCGACCCGTTACAAGATTGGCATTACACCTTCGACCCGGTGGGCAATATCACCCACATCGAAGATAAAAACATCCCGACAGTATTTTTCAACAACCAAAAAATAGTCGGTGTTTCTACTTACAGTTATGATGCCCTTTATCGTTTGATCGAGGCCAAGGGCAGAGAAAATGCCTCACCACTGCTATTTGACGGCAAAGACAACTGGAGTGACGCCGCTTTCATGAAGCAGTTGAGCCCCGGCGACCCGTTGGCGATGCGCGAGTACACGCAAAGCTACCGATACGACGAAGTGGGCAACATCCAGCAGATGCAGCATAAGGCGGACAGCAACAATTGGACGCGGGATTACACCTATCAGGCCGCCAACAACCGTCTCATCAGTACCCAAATAGGCCCGATCACCTACAGCTACCCGCACCACGCCAAACATGGCTATATGACCGCCATGCCGCATTTGGACGAGATGGGCTGGAACTTCAAAGAAGAGCTGGTCAGAACTACCCGCCAAAAACGTAGCGATGGAGGCACCCCAGAAACCACCTATTACCAATACGACGGGCAAGGACAACGCATCAGGAAAATAACCGAGGACCCGGCCAATGCAGGTGCGACACCCGGCAAAAAAGACGAGCGCATTTATATCGCAGGCTACGAGCTTTATAAAAAGCACAGCGGCACCGATGCCGGACTGGAGCGCACCAGCCTGAGCCTGATGGACAAGCAACACCGCTTTGTGATGATAGACACCGAAACCAAACCCAAGCTGATCTTCGGCATACCGGTAGGACGGACTGCGCCTAAACAGATGCAACGCTACCAACTCCATAACCATCTTGGCTCGGCGGCGTTGGAGTTAGATGGTGCAGCTCAAGTTATTTCTTATGAGGAGTACCACCCGTTTGGTACGACGGCTTATCAGGCTAAAAACCTGAATATTAAAGCCGCCGCCAAACGCTATCGCTATACGGGCATGGAGCGGGATGAGGAAAGCGGGTTAGAGTATCATTCGGCTAGGTATTATTTGCCTTGGTTGGGAAGGTGGATAAGTACTGATCCCAAAGGGTTGGTGGATGGAACAAATTTATACGCGTACGTAAGGCAGAACCCACTTCGGCTGTCTGACCAGGAGGGGCGAGAGGCAAAAACGACGTACTTGGGATCAAGCAGGGACGAGAAGTACGTTGGCCGGTTGGAGAAGACGTGGAGTGGAAATCAGTACTGGTCCGAGAGCGGGTCACATAATGCAGGCTGGTATGTACGCACAGAAGGTCGTGAGATTCTTGCGCCACCGCAGACATTACCTCGATTCAAGTTAGATTCAGCAACTCTGGATTTGGAGTCGTCCAGCCTTGGCTGGAAACGAGCTCCAATCAACTTACTCGATACCCAGCTCACTATCAAGAAGCCGCTATCTTTTGAAACAATGCAATTGGAACCGTCGACGACTAAGTGCGCTATGCCTCCCGCCCCCACGGATCCCTATAAAGCCACGTGGTTTCTGATCTCAGACTATGAGCAAAAAGGCAGCGAAGCTGCGTCGCGTGGGCAAGAATCAGGGCAAGTTGGGAACGATGTAAACGAACGATATCTGTCGTGGAACTTTGCGCGTGAAGACTATCGAAAAGTAAATTTAAAAGGGGGCGATCCGATCCTTCGCAATGCGGAGCATTACCTGTTTCGAAAATGGACTGCGTCAGAAAAAGACAACGCTTTTGTCAAGATTCCTGATGGACTTCCGTTCATGGATCCAGGGAAATGGAATCCAACGCTGATGATGAATGCAGGGGTCATGGGCGGCATTCACGATCCTCTCTATAATTGGCTACGCACGCATATCCTCGAACATCTTATAAATATCAATAAGACTACGCCGGACATGTATTTCTTTGAACAGGCGGGTTACGAAGCCGGCGAGCATCAATGGAAAGAGTACGACTGATGTGGAATCCCAGTCATCGGCAGCCGTTGGTGCATTGTGAAGTCTTTGAGCAGGACGGGGTATGTACCCCGTCCACACGTTTGGCGGTAGGCGACAGTGCTCCCAATGGGCAGGTAATTTGAAACGTTATGAACGGGATAAAAATCCCGTCCAGCAGTTGCAGTCCGATAAATCACATAAAGGAAACCAATGCTATGCCATCACACCGTGTCGCCGTTGACTTAAATGCCGGAACGTATTTCCTGACCCTGACAGTCCAACGTTGGTACTACTTATTTGACCGCCACAACCGTTGGCAGATTCTGGCTGATTCGCTTCGTTATTGCCAAGAAAACAAGGGGCTTGAATTAAATGGGTATGTTTTTATGCTAAACCATATCCATCTTATCGTAACGTCCCCAGACATGGCGGGATTTCTGCGCGATTTTAAACGGTTTACCTCCGTGAAACTCAAGGGCAATCTCGAAGCCACTGAACCGGATGTGTTGCGATTATTTATAGATGAGGCAGGAAAGTATCGCTTCTGGCAGGATACCAATGCACCCAAGAAGATAGAAAATCCGGATTTTTACCGACAGAAACTCAATTACATCCACCAAAACCCGGCAAGAAAAGGCTATGTAGCGTGTGCAGAACACTGGATTTGATCATCGGCAAATCCTGCTTCGCCATTGACCAGCAGATTATTTGGAACATAAACCCCAGCCTAAGCGGGAAGGGGTATGCACCCCGTCCCCGCGTTTGGCGGTAGGCAACAGCGCCTCAATGGGCAGGTACTTTGAAACGTTATGGACGGGATGAATATCCCGTCCAACTCAGGCCTTGAAAACCAACCAGCAGTTTCAAAAATAAAACCGTGTATTAAATTAAACCACCTCTAATAAAAGTGAGAAGACAACATGGCAAATCAAATTGAAACCCCGAATTTAGTTGAGTCGAAAATTGAATTGTTCAAATTCGATTTAAAAGCCGATAAACAACAAAAGGCTTTTGAAGACATCTACAAAAAAAATAACGGCAATTGGTCTGCTGTCAAATCCGAACTCGCCGAGGAAAAAGGATTTACGGACGAGGTTATCAAAAATCTGGAATTCACCCATAACCTGGCCGAGTGGAGCAATAACAACGCCGACCTGGTTTCTATTTTTCAAAAGGACAGCCAGATCTATTCGATGAGGAATATTGCGACAAAATTCAATAAAGCCGCCTTCATAGAAAAAGTAAAGGGCGTAGCTTCGACGGAAGCAGGGGAAGACAAACAGGCTTTTGCCCTCGACCTGCATCGCGAACTTTTCCGCATAGAACCAACCGCTATGTTAATCAATATGGTCAAAGACCCTCAGGTGCCTATGTTGAATGATGCCATCGGGGGCAATGTAGCGACGGTATTAGAAAACCAGCCCGATTTCAATATTAAAACCACTTCTGTGTATGAGGTTCTCAACAATGCCGAGGCCTTGAAAGACATTCCAGCCGAAGCTCAGGACGCGGTTAAAATCCAACTTAAAACCTTGCAACGCATCGTCGCAGTCAGTCCAATATCTGATGCGGTGCCAGTGCTTTACAATGCCGAGCTGCACACGGCTTTGCAAATTTCCGAGATACCCTCAACTCAATTCATGACCCTAATGAGCGGTAAAGAGTTGGACGATAACACCCTGATGCAGATTCATAGCAATGCCCAACAGGCGCGCGTACGTAACGAACAGGCAATAATGGCTTTAAGGGAAGCGAGCCAAAATACCGGCATTGTCATGATTGATAAGAGCCTGAACTTGAATGGTAGTGCGCAACCGGAAATGGATTTTACTGAGTCGCGTACCATGATGTACTCGACTAAAACTACAACTGCAAATAAAGCGCAAGAGGCCATTACAAAACACAACCTTTCCTGGGATTTGCTTTTTGCCGATGCCGATTTTTGCGAATGCGGCGAGTGTAATTCTGTATATAGCGCGGCATCCTATTATGTGGAGTTGTTGCAATATTTACGCAATAACAATCTTGATCCCGATCCCGCCAATCCGATCCCTGTAAAACCCAACCCCAAAGATATTACTAACACGCCACTGGAAAAACTCTTCGACCGCAGGCCTGATTTGGGTTGCCTGGAACTGACCTGCAAAAACACCAATACGATTTTGCCTTATATCGATTTGGTTAATGAAGTCATGGAAAACCACGTGGCTTTCAAGCACCTCAAGCCTTTCAATGTCGAAGATGAAACCAGCAGCGAGTTGCTATCCGAACCGCAGCATACCGAATACCAAGCCTATTGCATTCTGAAAAGCGCTGTTTACCCCTTCACTTTGCCTTACCATCAACCCATTGATGCGGCAAGAATCTACTTGAAACACCTGGACACCAGCCGCTACGAACTGATCGACACCTTCAGGAAAAATAATTCAGGAGACGATGCCGCACTGACCGCGCTAAAAGATGAAGCTTTAGACAGAGCCGCCGATGCCGAGTTTTTAGAATTAAGCAAAGAAGAATATGTGATCTTGACCAAAGCGTGTTTTGAAAGCAAAGCCTTGATGGACAAGCTGAAGAATAAAACCTTCACCGATGCCGAATATCAAGATTTGATTGGCGTAAAGCCGGTCTGGCAATACTACGGTTTTGATGATGACACAATCTGGTTAGAAGATAACGGGCTTACCCTGATTAAGCCGGAATTTTTGCGGCGTACCGGGATTGATTACTTCGATTTAGTCGACCTGCTAACCACCGAGACTCTCAATCCCTATATGCCCAAAGGCAAATCGAAAGCGATCATGGAAAGTTTGCGCTTTAGCTATCGGTTTTTGCAGAACTACGCCAAAGCCTTTGGTATAAATAAGATGGCGGAAGACTTGGTCAACATGGAAAAGTTTGCCGATCTGGTACCCTTAATCAAAGAGCAAATTGAATTACTTACCGACAAAAAAGCGCTAAGTTGCCCTAAAACAGGCCGGGATCAAGCCGAGATAACCGATAAAGACATCATTCACTGGGTTAAATGCCACTTTGAAAAAGTCGGCAAGATGATTGTGATTGAAAGCGGAAGCGGCTGTGTAAATGGAGAAATTAAACTCAAAGGATATGGGTCGACAGCAGGCCGAAATAAAATAACCGTCGAAAATTGTAAAATCTTCTCCGAGAACGCAAATGGCTTTCGTACGGAAATAGGAAGTGTTGATAAAAAAACCGGGAAAATCACTTTCACAGATGAGCAAGACTCATCATCTGCAAATGCCTTGAAGAATGCCGAGTTCATTGGCGATAAGGGCGAGAAAGCTATTTTCCTGGTCATTGGCAACGAAGTTTATCTGATCTTTTTAGAGCAAAAAGACAGCTGCGATCTTGATAGCGCCCTCCTGCAACATTTAGACGGCACGTCCCTGACAGTTGAGGAATATGACCGGATTCATCGCTTTATCCGTTTATGGCGTAAGTTAGACTGGACGATTGACGAAACCGACAAAGCCATTGTCGGCCTGAGTCCAGCGCAGGAAGCCGGTCATGCCGATGAAGCCATTTGCGATGATTGCGCGAATGGAGGGTGCGGCTGCGATGACTGCGAAGAAGATACTATCGCCCTGCAACATTACGACATCAACCCGAACCTTATCCACCAGCTTGCAGCGGTAAAAAAGCTGCTGGATAAAACCGGTCTCGAGCTGATCAAACTGCTTTCTTTTTGGGCCGCTATTAATATCAGAGGCGAAAAGCCACTCTATCAACAACTATTCCTCACTCATAATGTTTTAGGGATTGACACGATTTTCAAGGCGGATAATAAGGGCAATTATCTGACCGGCAATGCCAAACTCCTTGAGCATATCCCCGTCGTAATGGCGGCTTTCAATGTTTCTGCCGATGATATTCAAGCCATCATGCTGGCGACTTCGATGGAAGACAAACTAACCTTGGGCAACCTATCCCTGCTCTATCGTTATCGTTTACTAGCCAAACTGTTAGGCTTAAGAATCCCTGCTTTTGTCGGTATCTTGCCCTTGTATGGCGATGTGTTTAAGAATGCCGATGCATCACTTCAGTTCCTAGAACGATGGGCAAAAATGGAGGACGCCGGTTTTAGCCATCAGCAACTGAATTACATTATCAACGATAAAGATGACGAAAAGAGGCCCTTCGCCCCCACGCAAAAGCAGGTTTTGCAGTTAAGCAAGGCTTTATATGACGGATTGAATGCCATTGACGAAGCGCATAAAGACTTACAAGCCGATACGCTTATTGCTGATAGCACGTTACAAAAAATAAACATTCAGGAACAAGCAACCAGCGTTTTGGTACGGACAAAAACCGGCTTGGTTTTTGAAACGGGCATTGTCGAAAAAATAATCGGCTTATTGGAAGGCACAAACGTATTGACTACCAACGCGCCTAAAAACCTGGACATTACATTGCTCGATACCCAGGCGCTTAAAAAGAAACTCAAATACGACAAAACCTTGGGCTCGATTCAAATTACCGGCCTTTTAACCGAGGCTGAAGTTAATGATTTTAAAGCCATCAGCAATGATCCCAAGTGGATCGAGGCACTGACACGTATTCAAAAGCAACAAAACAAATTATTCAAAGAACTTTTATCGGGCGTTTTCGAACACGAAAAAACTAAAGCAGCGCCCGAAAAAGCGCAATTAGAAGCCATTATTAAAGCGGGCGACGTAAGCATTCCGCTGGATAACATCCCCGAAGGCGAAGCAGACGCCAACACCGCGCCGCAAAAACGCGTTGCCTTTTTGGAAATCTTTTTACCCTACTTACGCCAGCAGCTAACCCATCGTTTGGTCATCGATACACTGGCCAATTTTGCAGAGCTCGATGCAAAAATTACCGATGTTTTGGTTTCTAAAGTACTCAAGCTCGGCATGCCTGTTACGCCGATTTACAGCGTTTTTGAGAACATCAAGGACAGCAGCAAACCGGATCAAAATAACTGGAGCGGCTATTTAATTCCGGCTGCTGACGCCGGCTATACGTTTATTGTTAAAAACAGCGACCCCAAGCCCGTGCTCAGTCTGGATGACGTCATCCTGGATTTCCTTCAACAGGAAGACCCCACTAATGAATGGTGGAGCGCGGCCTTAGCGTTGCAGGCCGGAAAACTATATAAACTGGCGACAACAGGCGTTGAACTTAAAAATATTTTCTGGAAAACACCGGCTTCAGCCATTACCGCAATCCCATCGTCGGCATTGATACCTGATTTTGCTTCCGAGCAATGCAAACCCACCTTAATCGCCTTGAAAAAAGCAGCCATGCTGGCATCTACCTTTGCTTTAAGTGCCGATGAGATCAGCTTTTTAGACCTTAACAAAAGTAACTTCGATAACCTGGATTTTAATGCGCTAAGCCTTGAACATTGGCTACGTTTAGAAGCCTACATACGACTGCGTAATTCTTTGCCCCCGGCCAAACTGAACCTGCTGGATTTTTGGAGCTGGACGTATGATGCCGCATCGGTTGAGTCATCACTCAGTGACAAAATAGCCGATCTCACCACATGGAAAACGCAACGCATCGATAAACTGATTGCCCTGAATCATTTCAATATCGTCAAGTTAGCCGATTATCGCAATGAACAAAACCTGCTAAAACTACAAGAAGCCTTAACAGTCGCTGACAAAATCGGTGTGGACATCGATTTGCTTTTCGACTGGGCAGTCCCCGTTTCCAAATTTAATATTTGTCGCACTATAGCCGACAGCATCAAACATGCTATCCGCGCCAAATACAACCAAAGCGATTGGGAACAAGCGGTTAAACCGCTGCACGACCAGCTTCGTAACAACCAGACACAAGCGTTGATTGCTTACCTATTGCAGCAAAAAGAATTGATAGCGTGGAACGTTACCGATGCTGACGGATTATTCGAGTTTTTCCTGATCGACGTACAGATGGATGCCTGTATGGAAACATCGCGCATCAAACAGGCGATTTCATCGGTGCAGTTATTTGTACAGCGTTGTTTCTTGGGACTGGAACAAGATCATAACGGGATAGCGGCCAATATTTTAGACAGGGGGCGCTGGGATTGGATGCAACGTTACCGGGTTTGGGAGGCTAACCGCAAGGTATTCCTTTATCCTGAAAACTGGATCGAGAGCAATCTTCGCGACGATAAAAGCCCTTTCTTTAAGGAACTTGAGAGCGAGCTATTGCAAAAAGACATCAGCAAACAAAATGTCGCCGATGCGCTTAAGTCTTACCTTTATAAAGTGGACGAGGTCGCCAATATGGAGGTAGTGGGCCTGCACATCGAAAATGAAACTTATGATGAAAAGCACGTAAACAAACTGCACGTTTTTTCCCGCACTCGGAATGCGCCATACTTCTTTTTTTATCGGTATTTCGACTTGACGGAACAAAACTGGTATCCGTGGGAAAAAATGCAGGTAGATATTCCAAGTTATGATGTGGAAGATGCGAATGGACAGATTACGGGCAACGGTTGTTATTTGACGCCGATAGTTTGGAATGGGCGGTTGTTAATTTTCTTTCCACAATTTATGAAGAAAACAAAGGCTTCGCCCTTGGCAGATATTCCTTTGAAGTACGTTGCCAATATGTCAACCAAAGCCAATAAGCCTATTGATTATTGGGAAATCAAGATGGCTTGGTGCGAATATCGAAACAGCAAATGGACTCAAAAGCAATTGAGTAAATATGCAATTAACGACATCCAATCTACCACTGCTATCGAAAATGCGGCGGTGGTAGTTAAAAATAAAGTCAAGGCAGCAGCAGATGCTGCGGCAGCGGCTGAAACTGCTGAGAATGAGTTAAAGAAGGCCAAAGCCGACTTGGAATCGGCTGCTGAGAAGGTCAGACAGCATCCAAAAGATGCAGCGACTTTAACGGCTTTAAATGCCGCATTGACATCCTATATGAATAAGGCCGTTAATGCAGAGAATAAAAACAATCTTAAAATACAGGCTGATAAAGAGGCGGTTACCTCATTTTCTGCTACGGATTCAATTCCCATTTTGCCCATTTCAGCAATTTCAAATTATGAATTTATCCCGCTATTGTCCGATGATTCGAACGATAAATTGTTGGGAATAAGGATTTTTTACGATGTCCGGGAAATTGGCGTTTTTGAATTTACCGGAAGCGGCATTAAAAATAAAAGTAGAGTTTACTCAAGCAATAATACAATTGAAGTAGACAATTTTCATCACAATGTATCGACTATTAAGTCCTTACAAATCAGTAATCAAGTCGACAACCATTCATTTAATGACATAAATAATACAACGTATAACGCAAACGACTTCTACCATCCTTACACCCATGACCTACTGGGTAAAATCAATTTCGGGAATTTAGAAACCTTTTTCAAATACAATACTGAAAATATTTCCGCCACAACCGACGCTTTTGGGTTAAGCGGAAATAATGTTTACCACGAGCTCAAACGCCCCTATTCTCTCTACAACTGGGAGTTATTTTTTCATACCCCGATACTGCTGGCGGATGCGCTCAGCAAAGCCCAGCAATTTGAAGAAGCTATGAAATGGTTTCACTTTGTATTCAATCCCATTGCCCATGGCAATGAAGATAATCGGTTTTGGCAATTTCAGCCTTTCAAGGAAATCAATAGTCAGCGGGTTTTAGACAGCATCTTCAACAACCTCCAGCCCAATGCGGCGGATCAAAGTATTAACGAATGGCGTAATAAGCCTTTTATGCCCCATGTGGTCGCACGAAGCCGTCCGGTTGCGTACATGAAATGGGTAGTGATGAAATACATCGAAAATATCATCGCTTGGGGAGATTATTTGTTCCGCCAGGACTCCATTGAAAGCATCAATCAAGCCACCCAGCTCTATGTTTTGGCAGGACATATACTGGGGCCAAAACCAATGATGATACCGAAACGAGGTAAAATCAGGCCGCAAACCTACCTGAGTTTATTGGACAAATGGGATGCCTTCGGCAATGCGATGGTTGAGTTGGAATTGGCCGCTCCTTTCAGCAACCAGACCGTTTTCCCTTTAGGCGTGGTGAATAATGAGATTGCTTTTGCCAACATCTTTGGCATGGCCTCTTCTTTATATTTCTGCATCCCAAACAATCCTAAGCTTATGGGCTACTGGGATACCCTGGCCGATAGGTTATATAAGATACGGCACTGCGAAAACATCGAAGGTATCTTTCGAAAACTTCCCTTGTTCGAGCCGCCCATAGACCCTGCTTTACTGGTTAAAGCGGCAGCGCAAGGGTTAAGTATCGCGTCTGTATTGAATGATCTCAACACGCCTTTGCCCAATTACCGCTTTTACTATTTATTACAAAAAGCGCTGGAGTTGTGTAATGAATTAAAGTCATTGGGCGGAGCCATGCTTTCTGCGATTGAGAAAAAGGACAACGAAACCATTGCCCTTATTCGCGCAAAACACGAAGGTGTCATGCAGAACTTGGTAATGGAAATCAAGAAAAAGCAATTGGAAGAAGCGCAAAAGAACCTTGAAAGCCTGGTGCAAAATCGCAAGGCTCCGGAACAACGAATGAAGTACTACCTAAAGTTAAGTGGATTGGACGAAAGTCTGGTGCCCGATGAAACAACAGGATTCACTGGGCTACCCAACGACATTGCGACTGTGGACGGTGATAGCGGCTTGAAATTGATTTCTTTTGAAAAGGAAGATATGGATAAAGCAAGCGAAGCTCAGGATTGGCAAAGAGGTATTGGCGTGGTGGAAACATTAGCAAGTATTCTCCATGTAATTCCAGTTGGTAGTGTAGATGCAAAACCTTTTGGTATTGGCGCGGGCGTTGCAATTCATGGACAGATGTTTGGCAATGCTGCACAAGCCACTGCTAGAGGACTTCAAGTGCATGCAAGTGACCTTTCTTTTGCAAGTTCCAGCGCAGGCAAAAAAGGCGGCTTTACCCGTGCCCTGCAAGAACGTATCTTCCAAGCCAATGCGGCCGGTTATGAGCTAAAGCAGATAGACAAACAAATCACTGCTCAAGAAATACGCATCAATATTGCCAATCAGGAAATAGCAAACCAACAAAAGGCAATCGATAACGCCACCGAGGTAGAAGAGTTTTTAAAGAACAAATACAGCAACGAAGAGCTATATACCTGGATGCGGGGCAGTTTAAAAACCTTGTACCATCAGGTCTACAACTTGGCTTACGACCTCGCTAAAAAAGCGGAAAAAACCTATTGCTTTGAAAGGGGCGTCAGCACGGCCGGCTTTATTCAATCGGGTTACTTCGATGCAGGAAGGGAAGGCTTATTGGCGGGAGAGCAGCTCTATGTCGGACTCAAACAACTCGAAGCGGCTTATCAAAACGAGCGTGGGCATGATTACGAGATAACCAAACTTATTTCCCTAAGCCAAATCAATCCGTTGGCAATAATACAGCTCAGGGAAACCGGCAAATGCGAGTTTGTAGTGCCGGAAGTGTTTTTTGATATGGATTACCCCGGCCATTACAAGCGCCGCATCAAATCGGTGGCTATTTCAATCCCCTGTATTGCAGGCCCTTACACAGGCATTAACGCCACACTTAGGCTTTTGGAAAATAAATTTCGCAATACCGCCATAGGCGGTAAAAAATACGAAGAGAACACCGAGGAAACCGATGATAGATTCAGTTCTTACATTATTCCGATTGCTGCGATAGCAGCCGGCACGGCCCAAAACGATAGCGGGATGTTTGAGCTTAACTTCAAGGACGAACGCTATTTACCCTTTGAAGGCGCAGGCGTTATCAGCAAGTGGCGTTTGGAATTGCCTACATTCAGGCAATTTGAATACCACAGCATTTCAGATGCGATTATCCATTTAAGATATACCGCCAGTGAGGGCGGTGAGCGACTTAAATCCGCTGCAACAAAATCATTATCGAAACAGCTTGCAAACATTGAACAAGAATTGAATGAAACAGGTTTAAATGTAGCCTTGAATATGAAACATGATTTGTCTAATGAATGGCATCTTCTAAAGAAGGACGGGGCTATAAGTCTTAAAATTGATAAGTCCAGGCTGCCCTATATGGCGCAGGCAATCACTAAAACTAAAATAGAGCAGGTGATGTTTATTGCGCAAGTAAAAGATAATCCATCAACATTTTCGATAAACATAGAAGGCGATCCTACAAATCTTGCCAAAATAAACGATGAGTGGAAGCTTTGCAAAGGCGTGGTGGATCAGGACATCAGTTTGGATACCCCGTTTACCTTATCCGTTGACCCAAACGACTTGAGCAAGCTGGAGGAATTAATGTTGGTGGTAAAATACAGTATCTAACGAAAGAATAACGGTGTGTAACAGGGTGATGGCGTATAAGACAGGGCTCTATGAATAGGCCATAAAAAATCCGTCCGGCAAATTCGGGAGTTTTAATTCTCTGGACTTGCCGGAAACAAATAAGCTATTGTTTTTAGAGGAGCAACACATTGCTTAAGCGGGCGAACTCAGCCAGCGATATGCTTTCAGCCCTGAGCGTTGGATCAATTCCCAAAGCGACAATTTCTTCCTCGGTGATCAGCTTTTTCAGCGAATTACGCAAGGTTTTGCGCCGTTGCGAAAACGCCTGAGTGACAACCCGATTAAGTTTGCTCATATCATTAACCGTAACAGGCGGCTGCTGGTGCGGCACCAGCCTGACGATAGCTGACATCACCTGCGGAGCCGGGTCGAAGCTTTCCGGCGGCACATCGAATAACAGCTCGGTTGCGCAATAATATTGCATCATGACGCTAAGCCTGCCGTATTTTTTGCTGCCAGGAGCCGCGCAAATCCGGTCAACCACTTCCTTTTGCAGCATGAAATGCATGTCTTCAATACAATAGGCGTTATCCAGCAGATGAAACATCAACGGCGTTGAAATGTTATACGGAAGATTGCCGATGATGCGTAGTTTTTCATCGCGGGCTATCCCTGCCCGCGCCCCTTCGGGCGCTTTGCGTGCTAATCCGCTCCCGGCGGATTGGTCATCCCCCGCAGCCAGCGACGAGAAATCAAACCGTAACGCGTCCGCACTGTGAATTTGCAGGTTAGGGTATTGCTTGAATTTCTCCCTGAGCAAAACCACCAAATCCCGGTCAAGTTCAACCACATCCAGACGCACGCCTTCGTTTAGCAAAGGCTCGGTCAATGCGCCCTGCCCCGGCCCTATCTCAACCCAATGCTGCCCAGGCCTGGCCTGAATACTGGAGATAATGTTGTAAATAATATTGTGGTCATGAAGAAAATTCTGACCGAAGCGCTTGCGCGGAGTATGTGCCATTTTTATTGCGTAGCCATTGTTAATGCGGTTTGCAGTGCGAATTGCAGGCTGCCTAAATCGGCCTTGCCGCTGCCGGCAAGATCCAAAGCCGTGCCGTGGTCAACCGAAGTGCGGATGATTGGCAGCCCCAGCGTAATATTGACGGCCTGTCCAAAACCCATATGTTTAAGTACCGGCAAGCCTTGGTCATGGTACATCGCCAATACCGCATCCGCTGTAGCCAGATACTTTTCGGTGAACAGCGTATCAGCCGGTAACGGCCCATGCAGATTCAAGCCCTGCTTGCGAAAAGTATCGAGTACCGGCTCGATAATATCGATTTCTTCCCTGCCCAGATGACCGTTTTCCCCGGCATGAGGATTAAGCCCGCACACCAGTATTTTCGGGTGAGCTATGCCAAAACGCGAGCGCAGTTCGTGATCCAGAATCCGAATCACCGTCCGTAACCGGGTATGGGTAATGGCTTGACTGACTTCCGACAGCGGCAGATGCGTCGTCGCCAGCGCCACCCGCAAGCCCGGCGTTGCCAGCATCATCACCGGATGTCCGCCGGTAATGCCTGCAATAAATTCGGTATGCCCGCTAAAAGGCAAGCCCGCATCGTTGATGATGCCTTTATGGACAGGCCCGGTGACCATCGCATCAAAAACCGCGTCCATGCAGCCTTTGGTCGCTTTGGTGATGGTTTTTAACACATAGCGGCTATTGGCCGCATTCAATTGCCCGCACCGAACGGGTTCCGCCAGTTCCACCGGCAATACCGTCAAGCGTCCGGCAGTCTGGGCGGTGGCAGGCATAGCGCTGTCGAATTCTGTTATCTGAAGCGGCAAACCTAACTGTCCGGCGCGCTCTTCCAATAATTGCGGACTGGCTATGACGATGATTTCGCAGGGCAAATCCTGCTGTGCAAGCTGAATGCAAAGATCGGGACCTATGCCTGCGGGTTCTCCGGGTGTTAATGCAATACGCGGTACGGGTAGCCTGGTTGTCATCTGGGAACTGAGATAAAAAAAGAATAATTTTACAGCATAACTACCGGGATTATTTTAAAAAAACGCTGATTTAAAAGATAAGGACTATGGATAGAACTCATGTCCCATCTCTATGACTGTCAAAGTCTATGCTATGGAAAAATCCCGATCCATCGTTCAGACTATAACCGCAGCCCGACTCGCAGACATTGCAACAAGCCCAGGCAAAAACGCGCTTGGGAGTCAACACAGCCACCTTCGCAGACGAAAAATGAAAGGTAACACAGCTTGGGAATGATATAAACGCCACAAAAACAGTTGGACATCAAGGCCTTGATGGGACAAACTCAACTGCAATGTACAGTGTGCGGCGGATCACTTTTATATCGGCAGTAAAAGTCCTGCCGGAGGGATGGCGGAGCGGACGGGGCTCGAACCCGCGACCACCGGCGTGACAGGCCGGTATTCTAACCAACTGAACTACCGCTCCGCAGTTCGAGCCGGGTATTCTATAAGATTAAATCGTCCTGTCAAGAATAAAGACCGACACCGGCCTCGCGACGCTCTTTTTACGCCGTAACACAAGCAGACCAAAAATAGACTAAAATTACGTTATTGATACACGCACAATGGAACATTCAATGCCCGTATTAAATCAAGACAGAGAATGCCTGACTTCCGTCTTATCCCCCATTTTAAAAACTGATCTCTCCCAAGCAATGCATTATTTAGTTTCCTTGTTTTTTTTCATTTTTTTCGTCAATGTTGCTGCGGCAGATGACTTTGATGCCAAAGTTTCCAGCCAGAACAAAGTTGACCCCGTAGTACAGCTGACAGTTAAAGAACGGGCGTGGTTAGCGAATCATAAAAAGATCAGGATTGCTTTTGACGGCTCATTGCCGCCTTATAGCTTCATCAACGATTCGGGGCAACTTGAAGGTATTGCCATCGAAGTCATGAACACCCTGAGCAAGCGACTGGGCATTACATTTGAAACTTATCCCAATACCAGCTGGAATAAACTATACGAAGCAGCGGCAGCGCATAAAGTTGATGTCGTCGCTACGATGGTCAATCGACCGGACCGCAGGCAGTTATTTATCTTCACACAGCCCTATCTGATCAAATCATTGGTTATCATGACCAAAAGAGATAACACCACCATTAAAAATCAAAGCGATCTTGTGGGAAAAACCGTCACGATGGTCAAAGGTTACCAATTTGTCGATCGGGTTATTAAGGAGTTGCCTTCAGTCACTCCCTATTTTGTGGTCTCTATGCTGGATGGGCTAAAGGCCGTCAGTACAGAAAAGGCCGATGCAGCCATTACTTTTATGGCCACAGCCAGTTATCTGCAAACCAAATATCTTCTGACTGATCTGAAAATTGCAGCCTTCTATGATCTCAATAGCGCCAATCAAAGCATTAATGAGAGCATCGCCGTACGTAATGACTGGCCGGTTCTGGCAGACATTTTACGAAAGGCGCTGGTCACTATAAGCGAAGAAGAAATGCAGAATATCCACGCCAAATGGGTTCCCAGCATTAAACCCTCAATTGACTACGAACTGATTCGAAAAATGGTAGTGGCGTTCGTCATTGTACTGGTCTTATTACTGCTATGGATTGCCCGGGTTCGCAGACAAAACAAGAAAATAGAACGGTCAAAAACCGAAGTCCAGACCACCAACAAAATCCTGCAAGCATTGAAAAGCGATCTTGAACATCTGGTCGTAAAGCGGACCGCCGAGCTGCACTCCAGCGAACATAAATTCCGTAGCCTGGTTGAAAACCTGCGTAATGAATACTTTTTTTATCAGCGCGATTGCAAAGGTATATTCACTTACATCAGTCCCTCAATAACCAATATACTCGGATACACTGTGGATGAATTTATGATTCATTATCATGAATATCTTACCGACAATCCGATAAACCTTAAAATTGATGAGTATAGCCAAAGCATACACAGTTCGCCTTATCAGTTAGAAATATACAATGCACAGAAAAATATCCACTGGCTTGAAGTAACAGACACTCCTGTTTATGATGAATATAATAAATATATAGGCGTTGATGGCATTGTGCATGACATCACTTTGCGCAAACAGGCTGACGATCGCTTAATCTGGCTATCTTATTACGATGAGTTAACCGGCCTGGCTAACCGCCGGTTATTCGCCGACCAGCTTCAACAAATCATCAGTATGGCGCATCGCACCAACGATTCGGTTTCGCTTTTTTACATGGATCTGGATCGCTTCAAGTTTGTCAACGACACGATGGGACACGCTATTGGTGACGAAGTACTAAAAGAAACCGCCAGAAGAATTTCCTCCACTCTGCGTGACTCCGATATAGCCGCGCGCCTTGGCGGCGATGAATTCGCGCTATTACTACCGGAAACCGATGCTGCTGGCGCGGCGCCGGTTGCCGAAAAAATCCTGAAAAAGTTACGGGAGCCTTATATTTTTGATGAGTTGGAATTTACTCTGGGCGGCAGTATCGGCATTGCGGTTTATCCTCAAAATACCAGCAGTGGCGAAACCCTGGTTCATTTTGCCGATACGGCAATGTATCACGCAAAGCAGGGAAAGCATGGGGTTTCCTTCTATTCCGAAAGCATGCAGCAAAAGAAAACCATCGGGTAATAAAACAGGTTTACGTCAGCTTCACACCATCACCGCCAATAAGTTAAGTATCATTGGCGGATAACTTTAGGTGCTATTTTTAGATTTAATAACCCACGCGCTGCCCTTCATATCGATATTCACTGTGTCCGGTTATTGTCAAAATATCAATAACTGACCCGAATGCCCAGCTCCGCACTGCGCCCTGGCTCCGGGGCGAAATTACGCAGATACGATGTAGAATTGCGGATATTTTCGTTCAGTATGTTCTTACCTTTCGCGAACAAAAGTACCTCCGAGTCGCCAAAGCTCGCCAAGCGGTATTGCGCCCCCAGATTCAATAACAAATAGCCGGGCGTGTTTGAGTCATGTTCGCCTGAATGATTCTGCGCTTCGCCCCGGGTCAATCGGGCATTGGTCGACCAGTCATTTTTCTCGTAACTCAGTTGCAAGCCGTAGCGCAACGGCGGCATACGGGGAACATTGCCGCCCTGGTCAAAGGTGCCGCGGGTATAGTCGCCGAATAAGGTCAGATCGATCGCGCCGTAACGGTTTTGCATCAGCGGGAACACGGTTTGGGCTTCAAAGCCTTTGAAAATGGCGGCGGTCTGGCGACTTGCCACAACAGGAACACAACTTGCCCCCGCTGAACAAACCGCTTCCATGGCTTCATTGTCCCTGTTAAACACATCCCCAGTACGTTGCTGGTAAATGTAGTCACCGACCCAATTGTGGAAAAGATTTAACTCCGCCGTCATCCAATCGGCCTTGTAGCGATAGCCCAGATCCAGGTTATTGGACAGTTCCTTATTGAGGTTGGCATTGCCCAATTCGTAGCTGTGCGTAGCCTCATGAACGCCGTTGGAAAACAATTCCTGTATCTGCGGCGCGCGTTGCGAGTGCGTGAATGCCAGACTGACTTGATGACGGTCAGTGATGTCCCACAATGCCGAGGCCGAGCCGCTGATGGGTACATAAGTCAGGCGGTTACGGTTTTCCGGCGCGATAGTTTGCCATTCGCCGCGAGCCCCCAGCTCATACGTGACAGCGCCGATTTTGAACGATTCGACATCAAACAGACCATAGGAATCAAGATCGGTACGCGGCACCAGGGCTTCTGCGCCTAAAGCGGCAAATTGGCTATTGACCGATTGAAAGCCCAATACGCCGTTTAATATGTCGATGGGCTTGTGTTCAAGCTCCAGCCGGCTTTCGTAAGACTTATTCAGGAATGTCGTGGCAGGTGTGCCGTTGTCCATCTCGACATGCTTGTAATCGGTATAGCCGAATTTCATCCGCAATTCTTCAGCCAGCGCGAAAGGCTTATTCAGTTGCCCTTTAAAATCGTATTTGGTTTGAGTCAAATCGATAGTCACCGGCGCACCGCCGCTGCCATCCGGCGGAATGCCGTAATTTTTTTCCAGGCTGTTGATTGAAACGCCGATTAAACCGGCATCGCCGATTTTCGAAACTCCGACCGAGCCGCCGCGCGACCGCGCTTTTGAATTATCGATAAGACCGTTGGGATTGTTCACAATATTCAGGCCGGGATCGGTTGCGCGAGCAGCCTCTTCAGCTATCGCAGAGCCGCCGATATGGGTATTGCCCTGATCGCGGTAAAAACCATCGACATGATAGGCCACGCCGCTTTTTCCGCCTTCCAGCTTGAGGGCACTGGAGGTCTCGTTGGTTGCCGAATCGTAGCGTTGCTCACCGGCACCGCCGATCAGTTTATCGGGGACTTGCTCTGGAATCCGGTTATCGATCACATTCACCACGCCGCCGATAGCGCCGTTTCCGTATAACAGCGTTGACGGCCCGCGCAACACTTCAATGCGCTCCACCAAAATCGGTTCCACGCCGTTGGCATGATCCGGGCTCAATGACGAAACATCATTATTGCCCAGACTGTTCTGCATGACCCGCACCCGAGGCCCGGATTGCCCGCGAATAACTGGCGTACCCACCCCGGAACCGAATGATTGGCTGGTAATACCGAGCTCATTTTTGAGCGTATCGCCGATAGTCGTCCCGGTTTTCATGCGCAACGAGTCGCCCGTCAATACCGTTACCGGCTTGGCCGATTTTGCAGTGGAATGTTTGATGCCGGTGCTGATGACGACGATGTCATCCAGTTTGTGAATATCATCGTCAGCCGCATAGGCATTAGCCCCGATTGCGCCTGTCGATAACAAAATAACAGCCAGTTTTTTATTCATAGGTTTTTGAACGCGTTGCTTGAATAATGAGAAATGTTATAACATAACATCTACTAGATGCTCTGCTTGGAAAAAATAGCGCCATTAGGCTTGCTCGCTACTCATGGTCTGCGCGCAGGTTGCGCATATGCCGTGAATTTCGATGGCCTTGCTATGCACAATGAAATCCGCCTGTTTGATTTCCTGCGACAAGGCCTGCATAACATCGGGAGCCGACCGCTCTTCCACCTCCTGGCAGTTATTGCAGATCAGTAATAACTGTTCATGCTGATGACCCGAGCAACTGCAACCGACAAAGGCATTGAGGCTTTCCACCCGATGAATCAGGCCCTGCTCGATCAAAAAATCCAGTGCGCGGTAAATCGTTGCGGGTTTTGCGGCATTTTGCAGGGGTTTGATGCGATCCAGCAGCTCATAAGCTTTGACGGCTTTGTGACTGTCCCAGATCAGCTCCAGCACTTGATGGCGGATCGGAGTCAATTGCACGCCGCGCACCACGCACAAACGCTCGGCAATGCCTAATGCCTCGCTGACACATTTTTTATGATCGTGCCCCAAGGAATGGGAATCGCTTACTTCGGCAGGTATGTTCATTGCAAAGACCGTTTATCTGAAATCAAATGTTATATTATAACATTCGCTAGAATTCCACAAGCCGTGCCTGTTACTGGACAACAAACCGAGTATGCGTTTCCTACCCGACAGGCGGCACGGACAGATGCCCGCTCCTTATTTTCGGAAAAGGCTAAATCTTTACAAAGCGCTTTATTTAATTGAAACTACCCCCGTCCATACGGCAAGACAGTGAAATGGGCATTAAAAAAACCATGCTTAATAGCTTTACGTTAGGCACCGGGATTCAATTCCACCTTATAGAGAGATAAGACATGCAAAAAGGACGTTTAAATATGAAAAAATGGCTTTTAGTCGGCATCACCGCCTTAACAGCTTCGGCAGCAAGCAGTGTCGTCGTAGCCGAGGCCAAACAAGATTTCACCTTGGTCAACAAAACGGGTTACACCATTGACCAGGTTTATGTCTCCCCAAATGCTACAGATAATTGGTTAGATGATGTCCTGGGCCAAGACGTTTTAGAGGATGGTCAGAAAGCTAATATAAAATTTCACAGTGCCAATGAAATCTGCAAATATGACTTAAAGGTTATTTATGACGATAAAGAGGAAGTGGAATGGACTGATATTAACCTTTGCGAGGAAGAAAAAATCACCATCCACTGGAACAAGAAAAGCGGTGAGTCGTCAGCCACTTTCGATTAACCGTTAATCGTTTGCTTAGATATTGTCGAAAAACGGGGACCGCTAGACAGGAGTCAATGCCCCCCAAAATCGATAGGCCTTGTGTTTTCACGAAGCGTTTTAAGCAGGGAAACACAGGCTTTAATTGATTGATTTTTAGGCTTGTTTTGGACTCGGATGCCCAAAACAAGCTTTATCGCAAAAACTTAGCTCAGCGTTTTTCTTATCTCGCTAAGCCTGTAGCACAAAAAACACTATTCCTTATTCCACGATTTTTTGTCATAGCCTAAAGAAGTTAAAGCCGCGCGCTCTGCTTCGCTTAATTTAGCCCATGAAGTTTCTTCAGAAGCCGGAGACTCGGATTCAGATCCCCAGATCCTGCCATTCCAGCCTAAAACAGCCCAAAGTTTTTTCTCATCGGCGGACAGATCGTCCCAAGTAAAGTTTCCCCAGAATTCATTGACATCCCCCGTAGGCTTACGCACGCCTGCTTTGGCTTTGGCAGCGCCTACATTAGCTTCAGAGGTGGTTATAACGACCTTTTCAACTTCAACAGACGTAGCCGTTTTCTCAGCTAGTGCGGGCGTAACAGCAACAGCTCCCTCAACAGGTGCAGACGTAGTAGCATGCGGGTCAATATCTATCCGCTTGCCAGTGCTCTCTTCTTCAAGGACGAGGCTGTTGATTTTCCATTGCCCCAATTCTTTTACCGCATCAAAATAGACAGTCCCCTTGCCTTTAGATCCCTCTACGCCAAAAGAAATAGTTGCTTTGCCACTCGGTTCTGAGGTTTCTATGTTCCCGGACGGTAAGCCTGTGGAAAAAGGCTTGCCAATTATTTCTGACGCTTCCCGGCTACTCTCAAATTGGGATTCAGCTAATTTGAAAGCGTCTGAATCCTTCATTGATGACATTATAATAAAAAACAGACCCGCAAAAGCGGCGATAAAAAACAAATAAACAATAGCTGTCCAGTAAGCCCATTTTTTCTGGACGGCCTTGAAGTGTTCAATGCTTTCCCATTCTTTATTTTGCCATGCCCATGCGCTGCCTTTAACACCAAGCACAAAGGGCATGATGAAGTTTACAAAGGGAACAAACATGAGCAAAGCTATGAACGTGTTATTGCCAATGCCCCAAATCCAGTTTAATAAAAAAGCCCCCCAGTTCCATCCGTCAATTTCTGCCGGAACTATTGCTTTTTTGCCTTGGCCTGAAGTGTTTTCCATAATGCTTTCCTGTGATATGAGTCAAATTGCCTAATATATACGATAAATAGTTAGACCAACTTTGAAGCAGGCAAGGCAAGCTTTGGACTCCGGAAAATTCAGATGCCGGAGTTCAGACTTGCCTTGCCATTTGCGAATCTAAACCAACCGTCCCCACAAATCGTATTCATCCGCTTCTTCAAGCTCGACATCGACGAAGTCGCCGACTTTAAGATGCGTCGCGCCATCGATAAAGACCTGTCCGTCGATTTCCGGCGCATCGGCTTTGCTTCTTGCTACCGCACCTTCTTCGACCACTTCATCGATCAACACCGTTTCGATTCGGCCTACCCGTTGCTGCAAACGCGCCGCGCTGATTTCGGCCTGATGCGCCATAAACCGTGCCAAACGTTCCTGTTTGACTTCTTCCGGCACCTGGTCGGGCAAATCATTGGCGACCGCGCCTTTGACCGGCGAATAGGCAAAACAGCCGACTCGATCCATTTGCGCTTCGCTCATAAAGTCCAGCAACTGCTCAAATTCCTGCTCGGTTTCGCCGGGAAAGCCGACGATAAAGGTGCTGCGCAAAGTTATGTCAGGACAGATTTCGCGCCATGCTTTAATGCGTTCCAAGTTATTTTCGCCGGCAGCCGGACGCTTCATTAATTTAAGAATGCGGCTGTTTGCATGTTGGAACGGGATGTCCAGATAGGGCAATATTTTGCCTTCAGCCATTAACGGGATCACCTCATCCACATGCGGATACGGATAAACGTAGTGCATCCTGACCCAGATGCCTAAATCCCCCAGCGCTTCGGCTAAATCGTAAAAACGGGTTCTAACCGAACGGCCTTTCCAGTCCCGGCTTTGATACTTCAAGTCCAGACCGTAAGCGCTGGTATCCTGCGAAACCACCAGCAATTCCTTTACCCCCGCATTGGACAGGCGTTCGGCTTCCAGCATCACATCATCAACCGGCCTGCTGACCAGATCGCCGCGCATCGAGGGGATGATGCAGAAGGTGCAGCGATGGTTACAGCCCTCGGAAATCTTCAAATAGGCGTAATGCCGGGGCGTCAGTTTGATGCCTTGCGGCGGCACCAAGCTGATAAACGGATCATGCGGCGGCGGCAAATGCTCATGCACAGCCGCCACAACTTCTTCCAGAGCATGCGCGCCGGTCACTTTCAAGACTTGCGGATGACGCTCCCTGATTTCGGCTTCCCTGGAACCCAAACAGCCGGTAACAATGACCTTGCCGTTTTGAGCCAGTGCCTCGCCGATGCTGTCCAGCGATTCTTCTACCGCCGCATCAATAAAACCGCAGGTATTCACCACGACCAGATCGGCGTCCTGGTAAGTCGGCGAAATGGTGTAACCCTCTGAGCGAAGCTTGGTTAGAATTCTTTCGCTATCGACCAGGGCTTTGGGGCAACCCAAACTAATAAAACCAATTTGTGGGGCAGTCATTTAAATCTCAGGTAATGTTAAAGCGTGCTAGTTTATAGGACTGGCTACTCAAATAAAAATTAAAAAGCAATCACCACGAAGGCACGAAGGACACGAAGAAATAAAACGTCGCGTCCTTCGTGCCTCGGCAATAGCTCCTGCATTGCTCTACCTCCTGCGTCCATGCAGTCGTTCGTGGTGAATTAAATATTCCAATAGTTGGAGCTATTCCTTAATCGCACTCGGATGACGAATTAGCATCGACAAATGTCCCTTGCTTTTGTTCAGCCAGCCACGCACTTCGATGGTTTCCCCCAAATAGTCGTTAACATTGGGAAATAAATCCAGCCATTTGCTCTCGATACGCGCCTCAAAGGCATCGGAAAATTCCAAGTAAATCGATTTCCGGGTCGTGCGGATATTAACCACCTTGCCGGCCAGACGCGTCCAGCCCTGGCGCCCGGCTTCGGTAAGACTGGCAACCGGTATTACGGCATATTCAGGTCGTCCCCAAATGCCGAGTTTGGCTTGCTCCGCCTGATTCTGCGCCTTAACCAATTCATTGACGTAGTGCAAATCGGGCGGGTAAATACTGACTGCCGCCAAACCCGCTGCAACCAGTTGCAAGTTGATATGTTCCTTTTTTTCGGTGAACAAATGCGCCAGCGTCCTGCCGTATTTGTCGGTTTTTTCCGTACCCACTTCCAGGCGGACTTTGGTGTTTTTCAGTTGGTCGGTCAGCCAGCGCTTGGCCTCGTCGCCGCCCGCATCGGCCTGTTTGTCGCGGTGCTGAACCTCCGGCGTATTGATACCCAAAAAGCGGATTTTACGCCCATCCTCCAGCACCACGGTATCGCCGTCATAAACCGTCTTGACCCGGTAAAAATCATAGCCCGGTTTTATATCGACTATTTTTGCATCTACAACCGGGCGATCGGAGAAATGCTTGCTGCCGTTCGCATCCTGCCATTCGTAGATTTCCGCGTTAGCCCAACCGGGCAAACATAATAATAAAACCAGTAAAATTCTCATGCCCTGCCCTCATCTTTATACTCAGGTGTGTTTAAGTTCGTCATTTCGGCATTAATTTAAGATAAATCACCACGAAGACACGAAGCTCGCGAAGAAAAGCTAGAATAAAGACCTCGTGTCCTTTGTATCTCGGCAACGGCTAAGTTACATGGATGTAATGAATGCAGAAAATGCAGGAGCAGTTGCCGAGGAGCAAATATCTGTCCCTGCAGTCGTTCGTGGTGAATTAATCTAATTGCATTTCACCGTTTGGTGGATTCAAAGCAACATTAAGCTTTTGCATATCCAGCTCATTTTCCCACTTGGCGGCAACCACGGTGGCGACGCCGTTGCCGATAAGATTGGTCAATGCGCGGGCTTCGGACATAAATCGATCGATGCCCAAAATAAGCGCAAGCCCCGCGACCGGAATAGTCGGAATAACCGAGAGCGTTGCCGCAAGGGTGACAAAGCCGCTGCCGGTTACGCCCGCGGCACCTTTCGAGGTCAACAGCAGCACCCCGAGCAGGGTCAACTCCTGCATCATGGTCAACGGGGTATTGGTAGCCTGGGCGACGAAAATAGCGGACATGGCAAGATAAATCGAGGTGCCGTCAAGGTTGAATGAATAGCCGGTCGGAATAACCAAACCGACGACCGACTTGGAGCAGCCCATTTTTTCGAGTTTGGTCATGATCCGCGGCAGCACCGATTCCGAGGACGAAGTGCCTAACACGATAAACAGCTCGTCTTTGATATAAACGATGAATTTGATGATGCTGAAACCCGCAAACCTGGCGATCAGCCCGAGCACGATGAAGATAAACAACAGACAGGTGAGATAAAAACTGCCCATTAAGCTCGCCAGCGGCACCAGTGACGCAATGCCGTACTTGCCGATGGTAAATGCCATCGCGCCGAAGGCTCCGATGGGCGCCAGCTTCATGATGGTTTCCACGATGCCGAAAAGTATCTGTGAAACCTTGTTGATAAACCCAACCACTTCCGTCCCCGTCTCTTTCATGGCGGCCAGTGAAAATCCGAACAATAATGAAAACAGCAAGACCTGCAATATATCGCCCTTGGCAAAAGCATCAATTACGCTGGTAGGGATGATGTTAAGCAGGAAATCGACCGTACTTTGCGTTTTTGCCGCAGAGGTATAAGCAACGAGGCCTTTGGTATCCAGAGTGCTTGCATCGATATTCATGCCTGCGCCGGGTTGGATGGCATGCACCACGACCAGCCCGATAACCAGTGCCAGCGTACTCACAACCTCAAAATAGAGCAGCGCCTTAATGCCGACGCGGCCCACCTTGTCCTGTTCCTGCATACCGGCAATCCCCGTCACCACGGTGCAGAAAATGATCGGCGCAATAATCATTTTAATCAGCTTGATAAAACCATCACCGAGCGGCTTCATCGCGACACCGGATTCAGGGTAGAAGTGGCCGAGCGCAATGCCGATGGCAATGGCGGTCAGGACTTGGAAATACAGATGTTGATAGCGTTTTTTGGCTGCGTAAACGGTTTGCACTGATAACCTTCTGTTTAATGTATTTTATAAAATTTAATTTAAGCTTATGGTTAATATGCATTTTTACAGCATTGATCCACTGTATTTATAACGACGGCAACCCAACTTTAAAAAGAACATGCTGATTGTATTCGATATTGCATATCCAAACGAAGCTACATATATTCAGGCTATTTGATTTTTATTTCTGAAGGATGAGCGCGACTCAACTCGAAGACGATTACATAAATGCAATAACACAAACCGAAGAACACTGTTATCTGAGCTAATTCGCCCCTTGAGAACACCATCACCACATACTGAAGGATGAATACCGAATGGGCGCACCCAAAACCGCTTGTCTTTCCCGGCGCTAGAGTACTCGGTTTAGGTAGCTGCATTGGTATCTTGCCCTGACTTACCGCAGCCAAGACAGGCAAAGCTACAAATGTCATGATGGCAGGAGGTTTTGCTCAAGTCGCCACTATTGCAGAAGTTGCACTCAATTTGCAAAACTTCATTCAAGAACTTGAAGCGTTATCAACACGCGGAAATAAAGGCATTTTTAGTCACACAAAGCCTGCAAAAAGGCAAATGACCAATAAATGAAGCACATACTTATGAGAGGAAATCTCGCTCAAAAATCCACATGACTTTTCTTATGTAGATAGGCGAATTGACTATTAGTCCAAATCGGTTAATTAGGAACTAATCTTAAGAACAGTTATAGCTTAAAAATTTAATGGGGTGAACGACGGGGCTCGAACCCGCGACAACCGGAATCACAACCCCACCTACAACAAATAATATTATTAAAACCAATTAGTTATTCGTTTTCCACAATTAATAACCCAGGTAAATAAGTCTAATAAAGCCATAGCTATATTAGGCACAGTTGCAAAATCGTTGCACTAGTCAAACCTAATTCCGGCCATTTACAATAATTGTGAGTCCACGCGGGGCTCGACAAGCAGGCAATGGCTGGGCGGCGCTGTTGTCTGTTTCAATCCACGCGCCCACGCGGAGCGCGACATAGCCCATACGCTGGACACCGGCATCGGCTAGTTTCAATCCACGCGCCCACGCGGAGCGCGACCCACGCGCCAACTGCGTCTTGATTGTATTGCGTGTTTCAATCCACTCGCCCACGCGGAGCGCGACCGGTAGCTGTTCGCTTCCCGTGCCTTGTTCATGTTTCAATCCACGCGCCCACGCGGAGCGCGACAAGTGGACCCAAGCACCAAAACCAACAGCGGTGTTTCAATCCACGCGCCCACGCGGAGCGCGACCAGTAAATTTTTTGTCAGTCGATATGGTGCATGTTTCAATCCACGCGCCCACGCGGAGCGCGACGATTCGATATGGCAACCATAAAAGAGCTGCGCGTTTCAATCCACGCGCCCACGCGGAGCGCGACGTATCCATCGGATACGATTTATAGATAAACTGTTGTTTCAATCCACGCGCCCACGCGGAGCGCGACTAAATGGCGATTACTGACGCATGGCTAAAGGCGTTTCAATCCACGCGCCCACGCGGAGCGCGACAGTAAACCCAGTCGCCAAACATGTACTTGAATGTTTCAATCCACGCGCCCACGCGGAGCGCGACGGATATTCTTCGTCCTTTCCGGTTACTTAATGGGTTTCAATCCACGCGCCCACGCGGAGCGCGACTTGTTCATTCATAAATTGGTAGTGGTGAGAATGTTTCAATCCACGCGCCCACGCGGAGCGCGACAATCGCCTGCCAACTCGGTATCAATGTAATGATGTTTCAATCCACGCGCCCACGCGGAGCGCGACATGACGATCTGTTATCTGCAGGTTGCAAATGTGTTTCAATCCACGCGCCCACGCGGAGCGCGACCAACACGACCAGCAACAGCGTCCCGACTGGATGGTTTCAATCCACGCGCCCACGCGGAGCGCGACGTCGTTCTTCAGTTCGAGCGTGATTGTTCCGCTGTTTCAATCCACGCGCCCACGCGGAGCGCGACGCAGTTATCACGATGGATGCATACGATACTAAGTTTCAATCCACGCGCCCACGCGGAGCGCGACTCAGGCAATAGCCAGATTGTATCTTTCGTCATGTTTCAATCCACGCGCCCACGCGGAGCGCGACTCTTGTTTTTGATAACCAAGTACCTCATCAACGTTTCAATCCACGCGCCCACGCGGAGCGCGACTTTTTATTGCTTAGAAATTATGTACTCAAGGCTGTTTCAATCCACGCGCCCACGCGGAGCGCGACTTCACGTATTGTGACAAAGCCCACTTTACAGAGTGTTTCAATCCACGCGCCCACGCGGAGCGCGACACCAGCGACACCGAGCAAACCTTGGCGTCAACCGTTTCAATCCACGCGCCCACGCGGAGCGCGACCTCAGCCAGAGCTTTGTGTACTGATTACTGCCGGTTTCAATCCACGCGCCCACGCGGAGCGCGACGGCCTCGGTCGGTGTCGGCTGCTGATTTGCACCGTTTCAATCCACGCGCCCACGCGGAGCGCGACCTCAACGCCGCCGGTTGCGAACGCATTTATGAAGTTTCAATCCACGCGCCCACGCGGAGCGCGACCCAATTGGGTTTTATTTTCAAGATTCTTTTATGGTTTCAATCCACGCGCCCACGCGGAGCGCGACATACACCACGTCAGGGTGCTGGCGATCAAACCAGTTTCAATCCACGCGCCCACGCGGAGCGCGACCCTTTATTGCTAAATTCAGAGGGGACAACGCTGGTTTCAATCCACGCGCCCACGCGGAGCGCGACTTTGCAACAGCGCCTTGCCGGGTAACAACCTCGGTTTCAATCCACGCGCCCACGCGGAGCGCGACACTGCGCGGGTATCGCTCTGTCGAGTCGTAGGGTTTCAATCCACGCGCCCACGCGGAGCGCGACAACTATGTGAGCTGGGAGCGCCACTATGGCGAGTTTCAATCCACGCGCCCACGCGGAGCGCGACCAAAGGGTTTGGAGCTTAAGGCAAAACGCATGGTTTCAATCCACGCGCCCACGCGGAGCGCGACCTTGAGTTTTCTCATCCTTAATATTGTTACCCCGTTTCAATCCACGCGCCCACGCGGAGCGCGACTGGCCTCGTCTTTAGCATCCTGCTTGGTGCGGGTTTCAATCCACGCGCCCACGCGGAGCGCGACCATAAAGCCACCCGCCGATGGTGAGCCAAGTACGTTTCAATCCACGCGCCCACGCGGAGCGCGACCCACCAAAACAGAATGACTGTCGCCTATTTTGAGTTTCAATCCACGCGCCCACGCGGAGCGCGACCCCGCGAAAAATAATGACCAACCAATAAATGTTTCAATCCACGCGCCCACGCGGAGCGCGACATGGCCGGATTCATACCTGGGAAGGTAAGATGTGTTTCAATCCACGCGCCCACGCGGAGCGCGACACAAGATAAGCCCTGAATTAAGCCGCCAAACAGTTTCAATCCACGCGCCCACGCGGAGCGCGACGGCATTTGCTTAACTGACTGAATCTAATAGCCCAAAAGCCTATTATTTGCGAACCAATCAAAACATCTGCCAAAAGCATTTTAAATCATTTAACCCATAACAAAAAACATTTACCAATCAATGCACTAAAGCTACTGCGAAACATTGGCTTTTTATGCGAGCTTCAGGTTCGCATTACAATAATAACAAGCCGTTTAAATCCAATGCAGTTTTGGCACCGATATGTTCAATCCGCCGTTCCCAATTATTGCCCAAGTAGTAAAACCGTAAGCTATCCAACGACTCATCCATCACGGCTATCAAATCGTTTTTTAACTTCGTCCATTGCGCCATATCAACCTCGATTTCAAATACCGAATACTGTACCCGCTGTCCATACACTTGGCATAATTTGGACATTCTACGCAGACGTTTCGGCCCAGATTCATTTTGAAAACTCACGTCGTAAGTCACTAAGATCATCATGCTGAATACTCCCCTATTTCCACAAAAACGGCACGTAACTGTCGCAGTCGCCGCGTAAAAATCGCGCCAACACTTGCGCTTGCAGCCAGGGCAGCAAGCCGACCGGCACGGTTTCTTCAAACCACTGATGCATCAAAGTATCCTGTTTGCGGTCTTGCCATGCGGCCAACAATGTTTTGCGTGCATCATCTTTTAAGGTGATCGATCCGTTCGGCCAGGATTCGAAATCTTTACCAACCAGTTGCCGCTTGTTGATTAACGACAATACAAACCGGTCAACCATGGGTCTGAGCTCTTCCGCCAAATCCAGCGCTAATGAGGGCCTGCCGCTACGCAATTGATGCAGAAATCCGCTGGCAGGATCAAGCCCGGTGGTTTCCAACGCGGAACGGCAATCATGAGTCAGCAACGTATAACAAAATGATAATAAGGCATTAACAGGATCAGTCGGCGGCCTGCGCCTGCGGACGTCGAACTCAAAGTCGGCTTGTCGTATCAAATGGTTAAATACGCCGAAGTAGACTTGCGCCGCTTCCCCTTCGCGTCCCATCAAGGTATCGATGCCTTTGCAATCGGCCAGTTGCGCCAAACAGCGGGTCAAGCGCTTTTCTGCGGTTTGCATTTGGGCAAGCACCTTGTCGTCGTCGATTTTATCGCCATGATCCCGTAAATACCGCCTGAGCACATAGCGCTGGTTATAAAGCTTGCCTGACAGCATGGTTTGGGCAATGGCGACGCTTTTTTCCACATCATGCCCGGTTAAATGTTGGGTGCGGCGTAACAACACATTGCCACTAACCGGCCCTTCAACCCGCGCCAGATATTTGCCGAACATGTTTAAAAAGGTAATGGTGATGCCGTTTTCCGCACAATGCGCCATCAGGTAGGGCGAAACCGTCACTTGCCCAAAGCAGACCAAGCCTTGCAATTTGTGTATCGGCACCCGCGCCTTGGTTTCCTTTTCGACTTTTAAGACCAGGTTGTCATTGTCTTTATGCAGCCAGGAATTTTGCGTTTGAATATAAATGACGTTGCGTAAAGGGCGCATGATTAATCCTTGGTCAGTTGTTGTGCCAGCCATGCGGCGGCGGATTTGCCGAAATCTTTGGGATGGCATTGATCGATTAACGAGCAACCCCGGCATTTTTTAGCTTGATACTTTGCTTTGGGGGTAATTTTAGTTTGCACGATAGCGCGGCAGGCCAAAATGGTTTGCCGGGTTAAATCGCGCAATGCCGCATCGAAAACCACGGGATGCCGACGGCGCACTTCGCCGTAAAACAGTGCGCCCTCCGGCACTTCGATGTCGTGCATCTCTTCCAGGCACAGCGCTTGGGCGCAAAGCTGCACTTCGTCGGCACTGTGCTTTTTTGGCTTGCCGCGTTTGTATTCAATTGGGTAAGGTATTTCCGCGCCATCAGGTTGTTTATGGTATTCCACCACATCGGCAACACCTTCTATGCCCAGTTCTTCGTTGGACAAGCGTAGCGCCCATACGGTGCGCACATCTTTGCGTTTTTGTTGATCGGCCTGATTCACCCGTTGATGCAACACTTGGCCCTCGGCGGTGAACTGGTTTTCTGTCCAGATGTCTTCCAGTTCGATGAGCGCGAATTGCCTAGGGCAAAACAGGTAATGTTGCAGGCGGGAGAGGTAGATGGGTTCTTGGGTTTGCATGGTTGCCGTTAAGTTGAATTGAGGGCTATTCCTTCTCACTTAGGGAGAAGGTTAGATGAGGGGAATCAAATGCTTTTATTCTCCTCACCCCAACCCTCTCCAGCAGGAGAGGGAGTTTTGCCTTAATTTAATGACAGTGAAAACCTGCATGGTAAACTCTAAAACCCGTCGATAATTTCAGGCTGCAAATCTTGAAATCCATTTAATTCATAGCTGCCGTCGGGATTAACTGTCAGGGAATTATGAACTTTAGCGGACGAATATTGCCCCGCTTTTGAATTATGCGGCCACCAAATGACTTTACTGACCGCCATCGAGCCTTCCGGTCTGGCGGATGAAGCGTCGCCTTCGAATAATTTGGGCAGAATAGCCTTGATGCTGTCGGCGTCGCCATCGCTAAAACCGGTTTTGTCGGCCAATTGCGGGGTCATCGCACCGTAAGCCACGTAAACTGCGCTGTCCACACGGTGTTTCATGCCCATGGTGTCCGAGCCTTTTTTACTGCCGTCGCCTTCGCCATTTACGCTTTTGGTAATCTGGGTGCTGGTGATGCTGACGGGTTCGACGCTAAACGCCGATTGAATGGTCACCGGGCCTCTAATGGCAATGGAAACACCGGCCGCATCGGCTTCCTTGCCGAATGCGAAGACTTGACCGAAGGCGCGGACATCCAGCCATTTAGCACAGGCCAACGCCGCAGTTTGATCTTTGCTGTTTTTCTTTGGATTAAAAGCGTCTTTACCGAGGCCTACCGTATCAGAATCGGCTCTTGCTTTAAGGCTGGGTAGACCGTCGGTCTTTTTCTCGTCGGATTGCACAAAAATGGCATGCCCTTCTGTTTGCAGGCGATCACGGATTTTACGCTTTAAGCAAACATCGGTAATTTCACCAAAACCGTCGTAATCGGTGCGCGGACGATTGCCGTTCAGCGGGTCGCCGTTGGGATTGGCATGCTTAACGCTGAAGATAATCGCAAAATCTACTTTATGGCTTAATGCACTCATTCTGTGTCTCCTTGTGATGGGGTTTCGTCGGTGGTTTCGGTTTTGGTTCGTTGTTTTTGGCGTTGGCAGTGGTAGCCCAATAAAAATTCGCCGGATAATGCTTCTTTGCTGCTAAATTCCTCGTGCTTAAACAGCGCCAAGATCAAGTCTATTTCCTTTAATTGATTCGTTAAAAATCCTGCTCTTGAGACTCGCAAACGCTGCATGTAAGGCTGTAAAGCCAATTCAATAGTTCGCCAAGTGGCATAAGGGCGGTCGGCAAAGCGTTGCATTAGCCGCGCTGCGGTCGTCGAACGATTTTCACCGCTTACACTTAACGCCACGTCTTCTATGCGTTCGGCAGTGGCTAACAGCCGTCCGTACAGGTAATCGCGCGAATGGTAGTTTTCTTCTAGTGCCATGGCATAGTTTCTCCGTTGGTTTAAATCAGGGTGTCGACGGTGGTAGCCTTTGAATAATCCGCAAGCTACCCCTAAATTTTTTTCCCATAGCCACTGCATATCGCTGGCGTAGCCGATCCGGTTACTCGCTTTTCGTACACAACTATCGAGCAAATCCCTGGGAAAGGTTTGACCGTCGATGATGCAGGGAATAAGACGTTCAATGACTTTTTTCTTCAGATTGTCCGGCACGTTTTCGCCGTAAGCGGCCTTTGCTATCGCCATAGGCACCGGCGAACTGACCGGCCAAATGACTTTGGTTCTAGGTTTTTTGCCGGGCTTATCGGCTATTTCACGGGTATGACGTTGCGGCCAAGCAAACTCGGTATGCCAAGTTTCAAGCCGGTTAAGAAAGTCATCCCTTAACAGCTCCCGATAATAGATAACGCCCATCCGTCCAGGCGTTGCCGAATCAATACCCATGATGATGATTTGCTCAGTGGCGCTTAACTTTGCGGCATAGCCAGCCATGTAGTTTTTCAGTTGCAGTGCAAATGACTGGCCTAAATCGCGGCTATGATCTTGCGCAGTTTCTTGTTCGGGCTCTGAGTTTTCGTCTATTTCATTAAGATCGTATTCGTCGCTATTGGGCAGCATCGACCACGTATCCTGTAAAGGTTCGGGTATCGGTTTGCCCGATACGGCCCAGGACACATAGGCTTGATCGCCGTTTCTAAAACCTTGCCTTGCAATAAGCCAACTTAATGCATTGTGCGCTTTTTGCGAAACATCGAAGCCGATGCCGCAGGCTTCGGCATCGTCGATAAATCTGCCCCGGTAGGTATAACCGCCGCTGTCGTTTGATGAGATCAACTTGGCCTTATCGCCGGAATGGCGTATTTTGGCCGGATGCTTGATGGATAAGGTCTGCTCGTTTCCGGTGATAAAGCATAAGCCCGTATTGCTGCCATCCGAAGTATCGTAGGCTATCCAGCTGGCCTGGATGGATGCGTCTTTCCAAGTGTCTGCGTTGGGATCGGAGGCTTTTTCCACCGTCCAACAAACTAAGGCCGAACCTTGATCCAACAGGCCTTTTTCTTTGGGTAGAACTTTAAACAGGGACGGCGTTTCGCCCGCATCGCTGTTCCATTGGCTTAAAAGCTTATCGTCCGGGCCGACAAAGACAATGTTATGCGCCAGCAAATCCTGGATTACCGTGCCTTTTTCGATGTAGCGATACACGGCCCTGACTTTGTCATGCGCTTGGGCTGATTCGCACCATGATTGCAATTGTTTCTTGTAACTTTCGAAATAGGCTTTTTTCTGTCCGCCATAGGCTTGATAATCTTTGGCGACATATTGCAATTTATCGGCAAGCGGATGCGGCGCTTCGCCGCTACTGCGGCTGGCAGAGCTTTCCGTAGCCGGTAAAACAATCTGTGTTTTTTCCAAAACAGACGCGCGTTTGAAATTACCTACGCCATCAAGCACGATATTGATATGTGCATTTTGCAAGGTATGGCTGGTCGGCATCGGCAGTTGCGCCTGGGGCAAATCCAGCAATACACCTGCTTCATAAGTCTGATAAAGCTTTTCCATCCAGCTCATAATTGTGCCTCTTCATCCTCAACGGCCAGCAGGTTTGTGCCGACACCGAATTCTTTTACACTCATCGGACGGACAAAGCGGCGCACCAAGCAATCTTCGGGGCGGGGGAATTCTAAAATCCCCTCCTTAAGCGTTGCCTGCCAAAACTGGCTATGCAGCTCTTCAGTGCCGGTTTCGTCCGGGTAGGCAAAGCTATGAAACATCAAGCCAAAAGCCAACTCTTCAAGTTTGTCGTAAGCGCCCTCGCCTGCACCGAACTCACAAGGCTCGACATAGGCCTGACAATCGCGCGTCCCTAGAAAAATATCCTGCCTGCCGCCTTTTTCCAGGGTGCGTTTTAGAATGCTGTAATGCTTGCCGTCGATGCGGTCGCCTGCCAATTCTGGGCGATGCTTGTTCCATTCAAAATGCGCTTCAACTTGATATTCGACGTCCCGTAAAAAAGTATAAATCGCCAGACTATTGCCGCCGCCCCACACTAACGGTTTGGTGCCTTTGGTCTGGGTGCGTAACAGCTTCATTACCCTGACTTTATCTACGTGCCAAATCAGCGTCGGCTTCCAGTAGATGGACTTGAGTACGCCCTTTATCGCCTCGTAAGTCGGCAGGTGGTACGAACATTTTTCGCCGCCCACTTTGGTGATAGGATCGGTAAATAACGCGTACCGGCCCCATAATCGAAAACTGATGCTGTTTTTCACTTGCGCTCCTTTGGGTTTGGTTTATTGGGGCTTTCAATTTTTTCTTGCACTCGTTCCCAAGCTCCAGCTTGGGAATGCAGTCTTGGAAGCTCCAGCTTCCTATCCAGTCTCGCGAAGCTAGAGCTTAGCATAACTGGGTTCCCAAGCCGGAGCTTGGGAACCAGCGAAAAACTGATGCTGTTTTTCATAGTTGTTTGTCCTTATAAAATATCCGCTTCGGCTTTGCTGACGGGCTTTGATGACAAGCCGAATTCTTTGCTGTAATAGCGCTCATCCAGGCAATACACGCCTTCGCCAGAATGAATTTCGTACACTGCATTTTGTTCAAGCAATTGTTTCCACACATTCGGAAAGACGTTGACGCTGAATTTTTGCGCCTGTTTTAAATAGGTGTAGTAACTGGCGGCATCAAACTTTTTGGCAATGCCACAGAGTTCGGTAATCAATTCTTTTCCCTGTTCATACGGCACAATGACTGACTGGGTCGGCGCGTCTATGGCTTTAAATGCATCACCGGCGGTCATAAACGATTGCTTTAAATGAAGCGGCGCTCCTGCCCCGATGTTGGTTTTATTTTCACTAAGTAAATTCAACAATGAGTCTTCCCTTCCTGCCTGTTTTGCAGTCAACGGATAAACCATTTCTGCCGCTCGCTCATAAAAATAATAGTTAAAATACTGAGCCATGACTTCCGGGTCTAATAAAGCCTTATCCTTAAACTCGCTTAATACGCGCTTGGTTTTTTCTTGCCCAACTTTAATGTTGATCAGCTGATTAATGGTTTCCTGTGCCGGGTTAACGACATGCACGGTAGCGGTTTCCAAACGGCCATTCCTATTGCAACGCCCGGCCGCTTGGGCTATCGAGTCCAGCCCCGCCAAAAAGCGGATAACACTGGCAAAATCTATGTCAACACCGGCTTCGATCAATTGGGTGCTGAAACATAAGACCGGCAGCTGAGCATCCAAACGCAAACGCATTCTGTTGAAAATCTCGCTGCGGTGTGCAGAACATTGGTTGGTGCTTAAGTGGAATAGGCTGTCTTTATCGACGGTTTCCGAGCATTGCATATACAGGGCTTGCGCCCAGGCTTTGGTGTTGACGATAACCAGGCAACTGCCTTTGCTGTCCAGTTCGGACAAGGCCAGTGCAGCTATTTCGTCTTCCGACCAGCCTTCCGGTTTGGTTTTATTGCTGATTTCAACGCGTTTTAGTTGCTCGAACAACTGGCGTTTATCGTCGATTAATTCGTTTTCTTTGGGTATCAGTAATTGTCCCTTTTCGGGCGACCTCAATTGATCCAGCAACGGTTGAGTCGCCGTGCATAACACTGCCGTTGTGTTGGCATAAGCGCTTAAAAAGTTAAGCGCGTTACAAAACAGATGGGTACAGTTAATGGGCAAGGTTTGAATCTCATCAAAGATAATGACGCTGTTAGCCAGTTGATGCAGGCGTCGGACGCCGCGCGTACCGCCGCTAAACAGTGTTTCCAAAAACTGCACCATAGTGGTCAGCACTATCGGAGCATCCCAGTTTTCAGCCGCCAACTTGCTGTGCCAGGTTTGATTTTCGGGTTCTAAATTCGAGTGGTGTTCAAGCACCCAGGGATATTGATCGCCTTCCTGTTCGATAACCTTGCGAATGGCTGAAGCGTTTTGCTCGATAATCGAGGTGTAGGGGATGATGTAGATAATCCGTTCCAAGCTATGTTTTTTTGCATGATGCAATGCATAACGAAGGCTGGCATAGGTCTTGCCGCCGCCGGTAGGTACGGTCAGGGTATAAATGCCTTGTGCATCCTGCGCCCTGTTTTTACAAACTTCGGAAATCGTGCTGCGTATAGTGTTGATGTTAAGATCTTGGTCTTTATTTGTTAGTTGCTCGGTTAAAAACAACTCCATACGATTAATCGCAATGTCCCACGACAGGACTTTATTACGGCAAACTGCTTGATGTGGATTTTCAAAATCGGCGCTGTTAATACGATCTGCATCTATCAAGCAGCTGAATAAAAACCGCGTCCAAAAGCCGATATAAAAGTGTTGAATGACTTCTGATATTGCTTGCCCATGCTGCTCTTGCCGAGTTAATAATTTTAATTGGTCGAGCATAGCTGTAAGCAAAGGCTTACCGGCTAGGTTAAGCATCCTGTCCGAAATAAAAGTATTTGCATTTTGTTTGCATTCGGCTAGGTGAGATCGACAGTCATCCTTATTTACCCTTTCTTTAAAGCCGTTGACTCCATCCGGTTTTAAACAATCGATCAATCCGCTGTGATGTGAGGCAATACAAAGCGCCAATAATTGACCGCATAATTTGCCCTCGCCGTTTTTGCCGTATTTACTCAGCGCTGCCCATACCCACTGTGCACCTGCTGTGGAATGGTCTATTTTGCCTTTTAACGCAATCGCATCAACATAATCATCGTCAATATCGGCATTTAGCAAGCCGGTGCCGGATTGTATGTAGTTCTGAAAAGACGTGCTGTATTTACCGAAATCATGCAAAAGCCCTATCAGTTCTCCTGCTTCAGCTGCGTTGATTTTGGCGGCTAATTTTTTGGTGATTTCTGCAACTTCAAGTAAATGAGTTTCTAACTCTTGAATGGACTTGTCTGATGTTCGAACATGGGCGATGTTAAGTTTGTTTGATTGGATTTTTATCATCATCGACATCATTCTGACAATTTGAGCTTTCAGGAATAAAGGCTCAATGGCATTTTATAATCAAATTGTAAGCCAAAACCAGTAAATTAGCGCCTAATATTTGCCAGTAAATAGCGTCATAATTGATCACTTACAATCAATATCATATTGTTTTTAATGGCTATTTAACTAACCAACTAGAAGAACTAATGCCGAAGGCAGTAAATATTGTGCGCTGTTTTACAGACATGGCCTTCTAGCTTGATACTATAACGTAACAAAATCTGGTATTACAAATTTACAATTAGTGGAAAACAATATACCGATCTACTGGCACCACAGACAAAGCCAAGGCACAAGAAATAGCCGATAAAGTAAAAGCAAAAACCTGGGATCAACTTAAAGGAGGTGAAAAACAACCTTATATTTGATAGGAAACCGTCATCAGATACCTGCAAGAAGCAGATAAAAAAAAGCTTCAATGACGATAAAACCATGCTGCGCTAAATCATCACTTGCTGATGATTTGGATGGCCTACGAATCGCACAACGCACCGATGGTAGCAACGTTCAGTACGCTATCACGCGATTTACAGCAAACGCCCATCTGGCGCAAGCTAGCCCTCAGTACGCAAAGGGATTATCTCGACTGCCATTTGCACATTACGACCCGTAAAGGCAATACAGGATTGCTTGGAGATCTACCGATAGCTAAATGGACGGTTGGACTGATACGTAAATACCAGGATCATCGCGGAGAAAGCTCAGCATCAAGGCACGTCAGCATTATGCCGAAGATAGTGATTATGAATTTATGCTTGAAATAGCCAAGCAGTCAAATTACTGGTATGTCTGGCCAGCGATGGAAATCGCCTATCTTTGCCGCATGCGACTATCTGAAGTGCTGGATCTAACCGATTCAAACGAACTGCCGACCGGACTGCTCATCAAACGCCGAAAGGGTAGCCGTGATAACATCACAGAATGGAATCCCAGGCTTCGTGCGGCGTGGGATCATACCATCACTACACGCAACCGCATACTGGCCGATCGAAAACAACCGCACCCGATTAGAGCCGAAGACAGGCGCATTATTATCAGCGAAAGAACGGGGGATAAAATTGTTTTGAGCTCGTTAAAAACAGCAATTGGACGGGTAACCGTAGCCACAAAACAAGCAGCTGAAGAACGCGGAATAATCTGGGTACCGTTTACATTTCACGACTTGAAACGAAAAGGCGTCAGCGATACAAAAGGGGATAAACAAGAGGCATCAGGACATCGGACAGCGTCCATGATGAACGTGTAAGATGTTAAGCTTAAAACCGGCGAATGATTGACTATTTGTCAGTAGCTTTGTCAGTAGGGGCGAATCAAACGACCTATAAACAATGTCAAGCTATTAATTTTATTGGGGTGAACGACGGGGCTCGAACCCGCGACAACCGGAATCACAATCCGGGACTCTACCAACTGAGCTACGCTCACCATAATATGGGATTTTCTACGAATGGTGCGCTTGGCAGGACTCGAACCTGCGACCCCCGGCTTAGAAGGCCGGTGCTCTATCCGGTTGAGCTACAAGCGCTAAATTGGTCGGGGTAGAGAGATTCGAACTCCCGACATCCTGCTCCCAAAGCAGGCGCGCTACCAAACTGCGCTATACCCCGACAATCTCCTTTTTAATGGCTTGCTTAACTTCTAACCACCCTTGAAGAGCTGTCTATGATAACGATACATCCCCATATCGTCAACACTTTTTTTTCATTATCTATAAATAATTTATCAAGGCAATTGCAATCAGCTCAATTTACATTGACTTACCACATTATTAACAATGAACCTTAAGCGCCCAAAACTTGACTAACTTCGGCTTTTTATCGGCAAGATAAGAGCAATCCCAATAACCTTTAATACTTACAGCTTGGCTTTAACGATTTGATAAACTTCTTCTGCGGCCGCATCAGCGCCATTCAAAATCGTTTCCAGCTCCGCTAATTTCGCATCGGCGAAGGCTTTGTCTTTAAGCCCACCTGCATTAATGTAAACATTTAACGCTGCACTTTTTAGTGCGCCGTATGCCGCCATGACGGCAACACCGGCATCACTAATCACCCCTATATTACCTTTTTCTGCGGCAATTCTGCTCAATGCAATAGCTTCTGCACAAGCGCTTGCGCATGCCAAAGGAACCACGGTGGCTTCCTTTAATGCTGATTGAATAGCCTCGCTACGCACTGACTTTTCTTCATCGGAATCTTTTGGTAAACCATAGGTCGCCATTAATCGATCAAAGACTTCGACGTCGGCTTTGATCATACCTGTCAGCGTTTCACGCAATGCTTCTGACTTTTCCAGTAATGACTGCATTTCAACTTCAACTTCAGCGTACTTAGGTTTACCTATGGTCAAATTGCAAACCATACTGATTAAAGCGGCGGCTTGCGCACCCATTACCGCTGCCGCGCTACCACCGCCAGGGGTGGGCGCCCTGCTGGCCAATTCATCAATAAAGGCTTGAACTGATTTGTCTTTTATTTCATTCATCGTGTAACGTCTCTTCAATGTAGTCAGCTATAGTAAAATTTTGTAAAAAGAGCAAGAACTCTCGAAATAGAAGCTTTGCCTGCATAGCAATAAAAGCCTAACCTCGAAGATATTCACAGTATAAAGAAGCATGCTTATCGCACACAGATTAAGTCAACGACATTATAACGAGGCGCAACTGAATGCCTTAACAGAACTCCACTTGAATCCACACCATCGCGACGGTTTGAATAATCGTAATAGCACAACCCCGGCGACAACTCCGAACACAGAGACTCACGCTACATGAGCCAACCGACGAAGCCGCAAAATATTTAATTCTGCGTAACAATACGCAGATAATCCCTATATGTTTGTTTATTATTATAATTGTTTAGAATACGTTATAACACAAAACCGCCAAGCTCAAGATGATCAGCCCCCTCCTAGTGCTGAGTCTGTAAGCGGCCTCTACTCATCATACGCCGCTTAACTTATTACCTCCCCGCCTTCCACACAAGGTGCTGGGAGGTTTTTTTTGCGACCTTATACCTTATGCACTGGCATAATGAGCAATGCAGCCGAAGAATCCCCCTCAATACAAATCAGCTTCAATCATACTTAATATCGAAATAACCAACGTATAACCCACACATTGTTACCGGCCGAAATCTCAATGCCGCATTGCCGCTTTTATCTATACCAGCACATCCAATAGGCAGCATATTGCCGCTCAAGTTACAAAACAAGCCTTTTACAACACCGAGACAGAACCATAAGATCAATAAGCAACTGAAATAAATATTAAATATATTTATGGCTAAATTATTGCTTAGATAATGACAGCAATTCACTTTATCAAATATATGACGGGGAACACAATGCTGACATATCAAACAAATCATGCCGAACCGCATTACAAATGCATCCCTGAGCCCACAATTATAGGCAACACGTATAATAACTACACTATTGCCAATCAGGACGACATCAGAAAAAAATTAAACCACCTGCTCAGCAAAAATGCCTTGCTGTCCATAAAAGTTCCTGGAAAATTCGCAACAAGCACACTTTTAACGACGATTACCTGCATAGAAGGCGATCATATTTTTCTGGGCGGATTCCAAAACGAACGATTTAATAAAGACTTACTCATGCAAAGCACCGTGGCGGTCTCTGCTAATTTTGAAGGCATAGCCGTTAACTTTATATTAAGCGACTTTAATGGGCACGATATCGATGCCACATTCAACCTAAAAGCGCCTCTTCCCCAAAACATGGAGTGGGTGCAACGAAGAGATGCCCGCCGAGTAAAAGTACCCATCAACATCCCCGTTAAAATTCAGTATAAAAATCAAGCCGAATATTTTAACGTAACCGATATTAGTGTTACCGGCTTATCCTATATCAATCAAGTTGAAAATCAGCAACCCACAATCATTGGCGGCCTGCATTCAGACTGTAACATTGTCCTGCCGGATAAAAGCATACTCCCTGCCTGCCTGGAAATAGTCAACAACATAACCATTCCCCTCAAGCACTCCAAGCAAGCAAACCGTGTTGGCTGTGAAATAAAGCAAGCCTCATACCGGCTTGATACAGCATTGCAGCGCCTTATCAATCAAATCGACTTCCATTACCAATAAAGGTTTATTTGCATTGGGCAATGCTTTTCCGCGACATTATGCAGAGCGATTGATCGAGCCGGATGCAATATATAAGCCTTATGCCGACACGACGTAGCACACGCTCAAACCAGGAAGGCAAACTAAAATCAAATATCCTGGCTAAGCATGTCAAAAATTCTAGTCGTCGCGCCTTGATTCTGCTGAACAAACACCCTACCCTTTTCAGCTAACGATTGCCTATATGCAGGATCCGCATATAGAGCAACAATCGCATTGATTATCTCGCTTTCATCCTGACATTGTATTGCCGCATCCCGCCGCAACACTCCTTCGGCTATTTCCTTAAAATTCGCCATGTACGGGCCAAACAAAACCGGAGTCCCGACGGCGGCGGCCTCAAGAATATTATGCCCCCCAACGGGTACCATGCTGCCGCCGACAAACGCCACATCGGAGGACGCATAAAGCACCTTTAACTCACCCATAGTATCGGCCAGATAAACATCAGCATACTGATGACAAATTTCGCCGGATGTACGCACCACCACCGCCAACTGATTCTGTTCACACAGTTTTTTTACCTCACCAAAACGCTCAGGGTGTCTTGGCACTATAACCAGCAATAATTCCGGGATTTTCTGCTTTATTTTTTTATAGATTTCAAGAAATATTGCCTCTTCATCTTTGTGGGTACTGGCAATCAGCCAAACAAACCGACCGCCAAACAAATCGGCTTTTAGCTGCAAGCCTTGCTCAATAATTTCACTGGAAACCTCAACATCAAATTTTATATTACCTAGCGTTTTGACTATTTCGGTTTTAGCACCAATAGCAACAAACCGGCTGGCATCATCCTGGGTTTGCGCTGCAATCAATTTGACATGGGCCAAAGCCGGGTAAATAAGAGCTGGAATTTTTTGATAGCCACTTGCCGATTTTTCCGATAAGCGGGCATTGATAATGTACAAAGGAATTTCATTTTTACCGCAACAGGCAAAAAGATTAGGCCAAATCTCAGTTTCCATGATGACGGCTATTCTAGGCTTAAAACACCGTATAAACCGACCGACTGCACAGGGTATGTCATACGGCAAGTAGACATGTTCCACGCTTTCTTGCATTACCGCTTTAACCCGAGCCGACCCTGTAGGTGTTGTGGTCGTAATTAATAACGTTGCATCGGGGTACTGCCGCTGTATTTTCTTGGCTAGCGGAAATAAAGCTTCGACTTCTCCCACGGAAACCGCATGAAACCAAATAACATTCCGGGGGAATTCTTTACTATAGAGGGCGAATCGCTCGCTCCATCTGTGTCGATATGCGGGCGCTTTGATGCTTCGCCAGATCAGGCGAACCAATATAAAAGGGATTAATAGATAAAAAAGGCAGGAGTAAAAAGCTCGCATAGCCAAAAAAGTTAAGGTTTCAGGGAGGATTTTACTCACCCCCTTCAACCTCTTACCTTTTTACCCTGTACCTAAATTATTAGGCTTCAGCAGCAATTTTAATAGGCATCTTTACAACGACATCGGTATGGCAATTAATGTCGATCTGATATTCGCCGATTTGACGAATAACACCTTGAGGCAGGCGAATTTCATGTTTTTCAACTGAAACGCCTGCTTCGGTAATAGCGTCAGCAATATTTTGCGTACCTATTGAACCGAACAACTTGCCTTCATCGCCAGCCTTGTGAGTAATAACAACTTGCAGCTTACCCAATGCATTGGCACGCGCTTGAGCTGCACTTAGCTTTTCAGCTGCCGCTTTCTCAAGTTCTGCGCGACGCGCTTCGAATTCAGCAATTTTAGTAGCTGTTGCAGCAACAGCCTTACCGTACGGAACAAGATAGTTTCTGCCATAACCTGATTTAATGACGACTTTATCGCCCAGGTTACCCAAATTTGCTATCTTTTCAAGAAGAATAACTTCCATCTTTTATTACCTCATTATCGGATTTTATCCGGCTATTTTTTTACGCCATTAAGGCGTTTGTTGATTCGAAATTTTATTTCGTAAGTTCATCCACGCATCGCTCAGCCCAACTAAAGCAACAGGCAGCATGGCATGGGGTATCAAAAACAATGTCACATAAAACATCGGCACTATAAATCGCCCCATTTTCATCGCGGCAAATACGGTATGCAATACTGCCGTTCCGATAAATGTGTACAGCACAAACAGCAAAATAGCGATATTCCACGATACCTCAGAAATCACACCGGAACTTAATGATGCAATAACTACCACTACAATACTGCCTATTGCCAACCTTGGGTGCGTATTCAATGACAAAAATTCTTGCCTGAATCCACCGGGATTATAGAGCAACGCCTGCCACCATCGCCCAAGAAACAGGCCAAACAGCAGACCAAACACTGATGCAGCGGCAACTATTCCAGTCATGTAATGGGAAAGCAACGTCAATGTATGCTGAATATCTTCAACAGGGGCATTCGGAGGCACCATTTGCGAAAGTATATTCTTCCACATCGTTGCCAACTCGGCATTATAGAGATAAAAACCGACTACCCCCAGAACGCCAATCAACACCGCAACTTCAACCGCCAGAGATAAATACCGCCCTTCCCTTAATATGATTGAAATCAACCAGACCGGAACCCACAACACCACCCCATAAAGCAATACAAACTGATAATTACCTAATAGGAAAAACCCCAGTACCCCTGCTACTGCAGTTGAACATGCCAAAACGATTAAGCCCTCAATAGCCCCCCGCCTTAAAGTGACGAGAGCAACAGAGGCTGAACTTACTATACTCACCGGAGGCATGATCAGCGACACTAATGCGAGAGTGGAAGCCACTATCATGGCCTGCATCCTCCCCCGCATAATATACTCAGCTAAAAAGCCCACTGATCGTCCAGTGTATTATTTGTGAGCGTCGCAGAAAGGCAACAATGCGATAAAACGAGCGCGTTTAATTGCAACGCCTAACTGCCTTTGGTACTTGGCGCTGGTTCCTGTAATGCGACTGGGAACAATTTTACCTGTTTCAGTAATGTAATCGCTCAACAAATCCAGATCCTTATAATCAATCTGTGTTCCACCTTCTGCACTGAATCGGCAGAATTTTTTGCGTCTAATGTTACGTGCCATAATAATTCTCGTAAATCCAAGTGTTAAAAGTTTTATTCAGAAGCGCTGGTGTCAGCATCAAAGTCTTCGTCGATATCATCCAGATCAACTTCGTCATCGGCACTTGCCGCTGCCACAGCTTCTCTGGCCGCCGCATCTTTAGCTCTTGATTCAGCCGCTTTATTTTCTTCAGCTGTTGATGTGGCAATGATAGATGCTTCAGTAATAGCTGCTTTTTGCAATAAAGTCATACTACGCAAAATGGCATCATTAAAACGAAAGCCACTTTCCAACTCTTCCAAGGTAGCCTGATCGCACTCAACATTCATCAGCACATAATGCGCTTTATGAATTTTATTAATTGGATAAGCCAGATGTCTACGACCCCAGTCTTCCAAACGATGAATTTTACCGGATGCGGTTTCGATGGTTGATTTATAACGTTCAATCATCGCTGGGACCTGAGAACTCTGGTCAGGATGGACTAAAAAGACAATTTCATAATGTCGCATATTTTTTCCTTTCGGTTAAGCCTTCCACCTCTGTCTTATAAAGATGGTAAAGCAAGGAGGAGCCAGACAGCCCCTAAGAACCGCGCATTATAGATGGTTTTTTAGCTATTGAAAAGTATGACGTTCAGAAACAGCGTCATAGTCAGCATCAATCCAGACAAAATAGTTAAATATTTCGGCACAGTAAGCGCCATATTAAAACTCGACGCGGTTAGCCTACGCGTAAATACTCAACAAGCCCTTGCTGACCACAGCCTGCCCGTTTGCGATTTCCTGCTCCACATCGTCAAGTTCATCGACAGCAACAGCCGGCGCGCCTTGCCCCCGACCCTCAGCTGTTTGCGCAAAACTTTGCGATTGCGAACGACCCTGATCTGACGCAGAACCTTGAGAAATATTCACCTCCGCCAAATTGAGATGCTGGGCGCTCATCATCTCTCGCAACTTGGGAATTGAAGCCTCAAGCGTTTCTCTTACAGCCGCATGCTGCGCTGTAAACACAACCGTTGCCTGATCATCGGAAACATCAACGCGAACCGATATAGGCCCCAGATGAGGTGGATTCATCCTGATTTCTGCTGACGGTATTGCCCTGCTGTTCATCCACACAATCCGCTCCCCCAGGTCCTTATTCCATTCCGGATGCGATAGCGGCTTGGTCATTGCAGGAACATCTGATTTATTGTCAACAACAGGCCTATTAAGCTGGGCTATATCTGCTCCAACCCGCGGCAAAGCCTTCTCCCCCTCCACACTTAAAACCTGCGAATCAACCCGCCCGGTCTTTTCAGTTTGCCCTGAATTCTCAACATAATTTAAATTAAAACCCTGCTTATCCTGAACCGGCTGGCGGAAAACCGCTTCACTTTGTAGCGCATTCTCGGGAGCTTTCGCCGATTGATTCGACTTAGCATCCCCAGCCAATGGATTTGTAAAAGACGGCAAGCCACCCTCTTTAATTGCATCTGCAGGCGTCAAATTATTGGCTGTTTTTGCTTGCTCGGCTTGCATTACCGGAGGAAGGATAATAGCTACCGCCAATACCCCTTCAGCTTCGCTATTATTTTCAACAACCGCTATTTGAGCACCGCCTTCATCCTGCTTTTTATCAGGCTTATCATCTCGCTGCTCCAAAACTATTTGAACAGGAACATCCACTGCAACATCTTTCACGCTTTGCTCAGGCTCGGCGACCACATCTGTCGCGTTTTGCTCGACAGGAACAGCCGCCACAACGACATTTTTCATGTTTTGCTCAGCCGGAACAGCCGATGCAACCACATTTCCCATGCTTTGCTCAGCCGGAGCAGCCATTGCAATCACATCTTTCATGTTTTGCTCAACCGCAGCAGCCTTTTCTCCAGCAGTCGTACCCATGGTAATGTATTTTAAGGTGTCAGTTACCGCAGCCAAAGCGGCCTCATGATCACTATCGTCTTTTGTTTTGTATGACGGCGGCAAATCATTGCCTAATAAAGCGGCAACATCTTGCGTATCAACTTTGGTTGCGGTTGCCGGCAAACCGGTAACAACGACACCTTGCAAACCAGCAACATCCGGTGTCTGTAACGGCAACGAATCGCCCGCTTTTATATTACTCAGCAACTCAACCTGCGCCATTAATGCGCCCGAGAAACCTTCGGAAATAACACCGCCATCAATCGAAGGCGGAGACACACTTTCAACAGTACCGCTGCTACTTGGCGCCAAAGGTGATAAATTTGCACTTTCGATATTCATACTCAATTCTCCAAGGATCCCACACAGTACTAAGCATTTCCCATGCCACTTGAGTTATTTCGGCCTATCCGGGATGCCCGCTCATCCTGCTCTTGCTGCTCTCGCTTAGCCTCTTGCTTCATTTCTACCACCAAAGCTGAATCGCAAACCTTCTGCAAGCTTTGGGTTTTATGATGCAGCTCTTCCCATATTTTTCTTTTGGCAATGACTTCAGCTTCAATTGAACTCAGTATTTGTTCCTGACCCATTATCGCCTTATCGAGCTTATCAATAAACGATCTAAACTCCAGCAGCTGGGCAACATTGACACCTTTAGCACCCAACTGGTCAAATCTGTCCTGATACTCTTTCCGATAGTTTCTTAAACCTTCAACTTGCGCCTGCATGCTCTGGAGTTGCCTCTGAACGCCGCCCAGCACTTCCAAAGCGTTTTTTTCCTGATTCGCTTTAATTTCTACAATCGTTTTAATACGTTGCGATTTTTTCACTTATGTCCTTTGGTATCCCGAGGGGACTTGAATATTAGCCGGCGACAGCCCTGTTTACGCCCAGTAACGTTGCCAGCTCCTGTAAACTCCGGTTCATATCAACCGGCTCATCCATATCCTGCTGCAAAAAATCTAAAATTGCCGGATTTCTTTCAATAGCCTTGTCGATCCTAGGGTCCGACCCCGGCTGATAAGCGCCGACACTGATTAAATCGCGGTTTTGTTGATAAAGCGAATACAATCGCCTTAACTCCCGCGCCATTTGCAAATGACCGGCATCAATAATATCCGGCATAACCCGACTGATTGACGCCTCTATGTCGATGGCAGGAAAATGTCCCGATTCAGCCAAGCTTCTGGACAATATGATGTGCCCATCCAGCACCCCTCTGGCCGCATCGGCAATAGGATCATTAGTATCATCGCCCTCGGCCAGAACAGTATAGAAAGCGGTTATAGAGCCGCCGCCGTGATCGGCATTACCGGCACGCTCCACCAAATGCGGTAATTTAGCAAAGACCGAAGGCGGATAACCCTTGGTGGCAGGCGGTTCGTCGATGGCCAGGGCAATTTCACGATGCGCCTGTGCAAATCGCGTTAATGAATCCATCAACAACAAAACATCAAGACCCTGATCACGAAAATACTCGGCAATGCTGGTTGACAATAATGCCGCATGAACCCGCATCAAAGGCGGGCAATCCGCCGGCGAAACCACCACCACCGCTCTTTTAAGCCCCTCTTCACCCAAGGTCTTCAGCACGAACTCATTAACTTCTCGTCCCCGCTCGCCAATCAGTCCGACAACAACAACATCCGCCGTGGTAAATTTAGTCATCATGCCCAACAGCACACTTTTGCCGACACCGGTGCCGGCAAACAAACCCATGCGCTGTCCACGGCCCACGCTGAGTATCGAATTTATCGCCCTAACGCCAACATCAAGCGGCTCTCGTATAGGCCTTCTTGACAGCGGATTGATCGGCACGCCGTTGAGCGAAATTTGCGCATCCGTTTTGAGCGGACCTTTGTCATCAATTGCATTGCCTGCACCATCCAGCACGCGGCCCAGCAAACCGAAACCCACTCTAGCCAAGCTATTTTTACCCAAGGGAATGACCCGGCAATCCGGTTCAAGCCCATGAACTTCAGCAGTCGGCATCAAAAAAATGCGTGCATCGGCAAATCCCACGACTTCCGCTTCGATCATTCTGCCGCTTTTAGTCTCAATTCGGCAGCGGGAACCGATAGCTGCGCGACAGCCCACTGCTTCCAGCGTGAGCCCTACCATACGGGAAAGCTTACCCTCGACAACAAGCTCAGGCACTTCTGCCAATCTTTCGGAATAAGGTTTTAATCCAGCCAGCCAAATCTGTGACCGATCCGCATCAGGAATCACAAACCTTTATCCTCGGCAACTGCTCCCTGCGCGACTCTATCCCCAGCCCCCTTAAAGTCATTCTCCCGCTCACCGCCCAGTAGGGTTGCGATGACAGCAGCCAATCGATGCTCTACAGTCGCGTCAATATGGGAAATCTCGGTATCAACTTTGCAGCCTCCGCGGGTAATTAACGGATCCTCAACAATGCCCCAGCTTGGCGACATCTCATCCAGCGCTAGTGTGGATCGCACCAACTCGGCATCTTCGGGCTGTAAACTCAAACTAATCTTTTGCGATGCCAGCGGCAAAACATTGATTGCCTCCCGAACAACGCCAATGATTTGCCCCGGATCCAACTTGATTTCACGACGTATCAGTTGCGTTGCAATGCCTATCGCCAGTTTAACCAGCTCTTTTTCCACCTCTTCATCAAGGCGTTTAAACGGCTCACTTAAAGATTCCAGAAGACTGCCCAGGGTTGCCGCCTGGCTTTGCAGCAAGTGTAGATTCTCCTCGTAACCTTTTTTTGATCCCTCGTCAAAGCCTTGCTGAAAACCGTGCATTTTGCCTTGCGCAAACGCTTCGTCATACGCCTGCTTTTGCATGGCTTCAATTTCATCAACCGTTAAAATCGGCGTCAGTTCTTCCTCAAGCTCCACTGCCTCCGATTCCCTGGCATCCGCGCCGGAAACATCCGGCATACTCCATAATCTTAACGATTCCAGCTCTGATGCTGTGAATCGGGGCGTCTTAGATGAGCTCATCACCACCGACTCCCATTTGTATCTCGCCTGCGTCCGCTAATTTCTTGGCAATAGCCAATATGTCTTTCTGCGCCAATTCCACTTCGCTTAACTTGGCGGGCGGGGAGGCCTCTAAGTCATCGCGCAGCATTTCTGCCGCCCGCTTGGACATATTGCTGAATATTTTTTCCTTGAGCTCGCCCCCTACACCGCGCAACGCCAGTAACAACTGCCCGGTTGAAACTTCGCGCAACAAGGTTTGCATACCTCTTTCGTCAATCGTAGTAAGGTCTTCAAAGGTGAACATTTTCTCCTGAATTTCCTGAGCCAGTTCAGATCGGTGTTCGGCAATTCCCGACATCACTAAATCTGCAGCGCCGCCATCCAGGAAATTTAAAATATTGGCCACTGCATCAACACCGCCGATATTGGTCGATTTAACATTATCAGAGCCGGTTAGTTGTTTTTCCATGATTTGATCCAACTCACGCAGAGCGGACGGCTGAATGCCTTTCATCGTTGCAATTCTCATCATCAAATCGGAACGCATGCTTTCGGGCAAGAACATCATCACGTCCGCCGCCTGCTCACTATCCATCAAAGACATAATAGTCGCGACAATCTGGGGATGCTCCAAACGAATCATGTCGGCAATCGACCGGGTATCCATCCATTTCAGCTGCTCGATACCCTTAGTGTTACCACCCTGTAAAATTCGATCAAGGATACTATTTGCTTTGTCCGCGCCCAAAGCGCTGATCAATACGGTGCGGATATACTCGTCGGTATCCATCCCCAGGGCCGTCTGCCTTTTTACCGCGACAATAAACTCCTCAACCACTTCATCCATCATCTCGATGGAAATCTCCCCCACGCTTGCCATGGTGATGCCTAAAACCTGCACTTCTCTGGGGGACATGTGCTTTAGAACGAGCGCAGCCCTCTCCATTCCCAGCGCCAGCAACAATACAGCGGCACGATCAATTTGGGTTAGCTGTTTTTCTGCCTTAGCCATCTTTTTTAATCCATGATTTAATAACTTGCGCGACTACTTTCGAATCATCATCAACCAATCGCTTCACATATTCCAAGCGATGTTCATAACTCTGGGGCACATCCAAAAGCAGCAGATCCTGCATTTCCATTTCATTGGGCTTCGTAAAACTTACATTTTGTTGACCGGCCGGTACAGCGACAGGCGCACCTTGATCATTAAAACGAACGGATCCTCCTATCGCGATTGCCTTTTCTTGCGCCTCAGCCAAAGCCAAGGCTTTTTTCTCTTCTATGTCCCGACCGACAAGACTGCGCATAGTCGGTCGCAACACCCCGAAAAGCAGGAATAATACGGCCAACACAGCGGCAACCTGTTTCATAAGATCAAGAAACCAGCCCTGCTCCCAAACCGGTATTGCAGGCAATGCCTCAATAAGTTCGTCTATTTTGAAAGTCACATTCGTGACGGTAACCTGGTCTCCCCGGCTACTATCAAAACCTACCGCCTGCTTTACCAGATCACTAAAGCGATTAATATCTTCCTGAGAATAAGGCTGCCCTTTAACCGTGCCATCGCTCTGGGGCACATGCCGATCATCAACAACCACGGCCACAGACAATCGGCGCAATGCCCCTGTAGCCAACCGGGTATGGGTAATGGTTTTATCCAACTCGTAATTCCGGGTTGCATTTTTTGCAGCTGAACCGGGCGTTGCAGTCGAACTTGCCGCCGCAGTTGTTGCGGCCGAACCCGGCGCAGCAGGTGCTGCTGCCGGGTCCGGGGCCGCACCTGCCGGAGTAGGTTGATTTGATAACGCGCCGGGAACGCCTTGAATGGCAGACTGCGTGCTTTGCTCTTCCGATGTTTGTTCGCTTCTTAAAGCCGGCAAATCAGGATTAAACATTTCCTGGGTTCTATCAGTCTCGGTGAAATCCACATCCGCTGAAATTTGCACGCGCATCCCATCGCTTCCCACCAATGGCGACAAAATATTTTCAATTCGCCCCATCAAATGTTCTTCAATATTTTTCTTATATTCAAATTGCTTGGAGGTCAAATTACCCGCTACCGATGAGTCATTGCTATTTAACAACTGACCTTTTTGATCGACAACCGTCACTTGCTCCGCTTCCAATTGCGGAACACTGGATGCTACTAAATGAATAATCGATTCAACCTGGCCTTTATCCAGCGACCTGCCTTGATATAAATTGACGATGACGGAAGCGCTGGGTTTCTTACGTTCCCGCACAAACACCGACTGAGCGGGGATGGCTAACAACACCCGGGCCGTTTTTACATTCTGGATGGACATAATAGTTCGGGCAATCTCTCCTTCCAGGGCTCGCTGGAAGCGCACCGTTTCGACACCTTTACTGGCACCGAAACCCTGCTCTTTATCCAGCAACTCATATCCCAGACTATTACTTTTGGGCAATCCTTGCGCAGCTAGTTTAAGCTTTACCGCACTCACCTGGTCCATCGGCACCATAATAGCCCCGGAACCGCTTTCGACTTTATACTTGATATTTTCCTTATTGAGAATTTCAAGAATTTCAGATACGTCGCTTTCACCGATTTCGGAATACAAGCGTCCGTAGGAGGGTTCCTGGGACCATAGAACAATGGCAACACCAATAGCAACACTCAAAGCCAGACCCAGCATCAAGCCGATCTGACGCGCTATGGTCAGCCCGGCCAAGCCTTTAATAGCAGGATGCGCTTCGACCTTGGTCGCAAAAATATGAGACGCTTCGCCATCAAGATGACCCGTGTTTTTTGCCGTTGGATCATGCTGGCGATTTGCTTCAATTAGACTATTACCGCTCTGTTCGCTCATTTTTTAATTACAGTGTGCCGCACTACATTGGCATATTCATGACATCTTGATAGGCTTCAACTAATTTATTTCTGACCTGTAGCATTGCCTGAAATGAAACACTAGCCTTCTGCGAAGCCACCATAACCTCTGCGAGACTTACATTGGTATCGCCCGATTCAAAAGCCTCCGTCATTTTTCCGGCAGTTTGCTGGGTGTCATTAACAGTGCCTATGGTCTGCTTTAGCATTGCGGCAAAATCAGCGCCACCGCCCGTCTCTTGCACTTTACCGCCGCCGGCTTCAAGTGACATTGCCCGCATCTGAGCCAAAACTTGATTTACATTCATCTCACTCATGGGGTTTTCCTCTTACATTCTTAATAATATAGAGTTTAGAGCATTTTTAATGCCACATGTTAGCATGAAATAATAACACCCGAATCTTTCATCCTCGCCATCTTATATCGGAGTGTTCTGGGACTGATACCCAACTTTTCAGCGGTTATCTTGCGGCTGCCGTTTTCCATCTGCAAGGTCTGCAAAATAATGCTTTCTTCGGCAGAGCGAACCCCTTCGCCCAACCCGCCAACATCCTGCCTTTCATCTTTAATATCAGCCACATACGAGTCTCGAACGCCTTCTACAGTCTCGACCGAAGAACTCTTATCAATCATGTTCATCATCGATCCCGCATCCTCAAACACCAAATCATCAACCGTAATCTTGTCGCCAGTCCGCAAAATAAGCGCGCGTTGCACCACATTATCCAGCTCCCTGACATTGCCCGGCCAGCTGTAAGCGGACATTTTTTCAACAGCCTCATTATCAAATTCAGGCAATTTTTTGCCTTCCAGCCGATGGCGCTGCATCAATTCCTGTGCCAGCGGCAAAATGTCGCCAGGTCTATTGCGTAACGGTGGAATATTGATAGGGAACACATTGAGACGATAATACAAATCCTCACGAAACCGCCCTTGCTCCATCTGTTCTTTTAACTTCTGATTGGTGGCCGCCAAAATTCTGACATTCAGTTTGATTTTTTTATGACTGCCCAAACGCTCGACTTCCTTTTCCTGCAATACCCGCAATAATTTCGCCTGTAAACCTAAATCCATTTCAGCTATTTCGTCCAGCAATAAAGTACCGCCCTGCGCTTGTTCGAATTTTCCGGGCATGGCCTGAACCGCTCCGGTGTAGGCGCCTTTCTCATAACCGAACAACATTGCTTCCAACATGTTTTCAGGAATAGCGGCGCAATTCACTGCGACAAATGGACCATGCTGGTACGTTGAATTCTGATGAATATAGCGGGCAATAACCTCTTTACCGGTTCCGCTTTCGCCCTGCAACAACACGGTAACATCGGTTTTGGCGACTTTGGCAGTCAACGCATAGAGTTTTTTCATGCTTTCGTCTTGCACGACTCGCTCATTATCCGCAGTATTAGCCGCCGACGGATTGGCTACCACATAATCAGCCACCTTGCTCACCAGCGCCTGTGCGTCAAATGGTTTGATAAGATAATCGGAAGCCCCGGCCTGCATGGCCTCGACGGCCTTGGGAATGGTTCCGAAAGCGGTCATCAGTAGCACCGGTGTTTCCGAATACTTATGCTGCATATTTTTCAACAATTGAAAGCCGTCCATAACCGGCATCTGCACATCGCTAACAACCAGTTTAAACTGGCCAAGCTCCAGCTTGATTAATGCTTCAGTACCGTTACGCGCCGAAATCACACGATAACCACTTATCTCCAGAGTGTCACAAAGCGCTTCGCATAATGACAGGTCATCCTCAACAACCAACACATCATACTGTTTCATGTCTCATCTCCATTTGATGATGATTTTTACCGGAAAAACCGCCAGGCAACAAACTATATGCCTGATTTATACAGGGAAGGACTAATGTAAAAACAGTACCTTGCCCCAAAACCGACTCAACAGACACATGACCGCCATGCGCTTTCACTACACTGTCGACGACAGCCAAACCCAAGCCGGTACCGTAACTTTTGGTGGTAAAAAACGGCTCAAAAACCCGCTGACACAGCTCTTTGGCAATGCCCGGACCGTCATCTTTAACCACAACGCGTAGATTGCAAGCATCAAGCTGCGTCACCGAAATTTGTACACATCCAGCCTGTCCCAGAGCATCGACCGCATTATTCAATAAATTAAGCAGCGCACCGCGCAAGGCATTTTCATTACCCAGCATTGCGTCGTTTTGTACATCATTAATAATCTGTAGATCAATCCTGCCGCTGCCGGTATATTCTTTTACCGCTTCCCTGAGGTGGCTTAATAATTCGGCCAATGAAAAAGTCTCCATCGCCAGGCGTCCGTCTTTGGCAAAAATCAACATATCGTTAACCTGTCTTTCCAAATATTGCAGACGTTCAAGAATTTTTTGTGAAAACCGCTGCCGCTTTTCTTCATCCAGCGCCGGGTTGCTCATTTGCGATGCATAAAGTATTGCCGTCGCCAACGGCGTTCTGACCTGATGTGCCATACTAGCCACCATTTCCCCCATTGCCGATAACTGCTTTTGCTGATTCAACATATCTTGCAGGTTGCGCATTTCACTGACATCCGATAGCAGAATAATTTGCCCGGTGTCTGCGGAATCGCTACAGACAAGATCCCTGCTGACGGTCATATTCACCCGCTTACCATTACTCAATTGGCGCTCATGAGGGTTGCCAAAGACGGGAATCAGGCTGCGGGCGACAACGTCGAGCCAATCCAGACCAACCAGCGGTTCACCTAAAAAATCCGTCGCTACCGCATTGCAATCCACAACTTTCCCATCCACATCCAGCACAATGACCCCGGCGGGAAGCGCTGCCAGTATTTTTTCCAGGCGACTGGCAAGCTTTTCTTTTTCCTCAAGGGTCTTGAGTCGCTCACTATGGGCAAAGGCAAGTTCACCGTGCAGCTTGGCAACCTGCTCTTCCAGTCCTTGATAAGAAACAGATAAATTCTGGGATAGCTCATTAAAAATACGGAACGCATCGGTGAGCTGTTCGGTTTTCTGCTTTTTCTGAGTGTTATGGGTATTCATGTCTGATCGCTCTGGTTTGCTACAACTTAAACTTGCTTTAACAAAAGAAAGCAAAAATCAGACCAAAGATTAATCAACATACTTTCAACATCTTAGAGTTAGCTGACAAAAAAATGACGCCTTGTCTTTAACGCTGTAAATCATATTTGCGTAATTTTTCAACCAATGTTGTGCGCCGCATATTCAACCGCTTGGCCGCATGCGCCACCACCCCGCTGCATTCGTTTAATGCCTGACGTATCAAATCGACCTCTAAAACATTCAAATATTCTTTCAAATCTATGCCCTGCTCCGGCAATTGAGCTAAAGAGCTCAACGTCCCCTCAAAGGCACCGATGACTTCAATTTGCTCGGACTGCTCTTCATCTTCTATATCAACCGCTTCGATATCATCAATAATTTCTTCAGAAATTTTATAGTGTTGAAATTTTTCCGGCAAATCAGCCGCATCGACCAGTCCTTTGGGATTAATAATAGCCAGTCTTTCAATCAAATTTGCCAATTCCCTGACGTTCCCCGGCCATTCATGCTGCATCAGTACAGCCAATGCCGCATTAGTCAGTCGTACCGAACCCCGATTGGAAGCCTCCATGCGAGCGATAAGATCATTCACTAACAGCGGGAGATCTTCAGCCCTGTCCTTTAAGGCCGGTATTTCAATAGGAAAAACATTTAAGCGATAAAACAGATCCTCCCGAAACCGATTTTCTTTAATCTCGTTTTCAAGATACCGGTGCGTTGCGGCAATAACCCGCACATCGCAATGTATGGTTTTGTTGCTGCCTACGCGTTCAAAGGTACGTTCCTGCAATACACGCAATAACTTAACCTGCATAGCCAAGGGCATGTCGCCAATTTCATCCAGAAACAGCGTTCCGCCTTCCGCCATTTCAAAGCGGCCTTGCCTAGCGCTTAAAGCACCGGTAAACGCGCCTTTCTCGTGACCAAACAGTTCGCTTTCCAGCAATTCGCCCGGAATCGCACCGCAATTTATCGGCACAAACGGCTTGTCTTTTCGAAATGAGGCATCATGCAAAGCACGAGCAACCACTTCTTTTCCTGTTCCCGACTCGCCCAGAATTAAAACCGTCGCATCCGATTCTGCAACCTGATCAATCAGCTTACGAATACCGACAATAGCCTGACTCTTGCCTTTTAGTCGATCAGCTGAAGATGAACGACGATCGGACGCTTCGCGCACCGTAAAAGTCGTTTGCGGACCGGATACAAACAGCTTATCGAGTACCGGTTTCAAAACGGGGTGCGTAGCCGGCCATTCCAGCACTTGAAACACACTATTAGTAATTGCGGTCGAAACCTGGAGCGCCGTTCCCTTGTTAATCAATAAAATGACAGGGATTTTATTTGCCCGTTCCACAATATTACTGACCACAGTGGCCTGCTTATCAATGCCATCACCGACAAAAATTCCACACAACTGATCCGTTTCGTTAAAACAAGATGCATAATCCGCTGAACCAGCCGTTTCTGTCTTGTACTCCATAAACTGAAAAACCGTCTCCAGTTGCTGGACTCTTATTTGATTGTCGTCAATTAACAAAATACGCGGCAACGCCATATTTTTACACTCATCACTCACATTGAGGCCATTTGGATTTAGCCTTACACTTTCCGCAACACAACTGCGGCCCATCACTCAGCATGGCCTTAAAAATAATTCTTTTTAATTATTTAGCTATTTGGCAAAGTTAAGCATCGAATTATCGCTATGTCAAAATTCTTTTTATTTCATACTGTTCTAAGGCCTTTTTAATGTGATTTGCACAAATAAATCAACCCGCAATCCCTATCCAGGCTTGACAAAAATTTCTCATCATAGACACTAGGGTTGTTTCCACAACCCTAGAGTACACTTTCTTTGAACGATATACCCCTTAGCATGCTGTTTGGCATACTTGCCGCCATGCTTATTCTTTCCGCTTTTTTCTCCGGCTCGGAAACGGCCTTGATGACACTAAACCGTTATCGTTTAAGGCATCTGGTTAAACTGAATCATTCCGGCGCCATCAAAGCACATCAATTACTGCAAAGGCCGGAGCGCTTGCTTGGCTTGATTTTACTGTGCAATAACTTTGTTAATAATTTCGCATCCTCGATAGCAACCGTCATCGCCATTAAACTCTACGCCGATGAAGAATCCAGCGTCGCTATCGCCGCCGGAATTTTGACTATCGTAATGCTTATTTGCTCGGAAGTAACCCCCAAGACACTGGCCGCAATCAAACCGGAGCCGATTGCCTTCCCGGCCGCCTGGATTTACACCCTCTTACTGAAAATCTTGTATCCCGTCGTTTGGTTCGTCAATTTATTTGTTAATCTGTTACTCCGCATAGTCGGTGTCGATGTCAAAAAAAACCACCATGCCGCACTCAATAAAGACGAATTAAAAAGCATTATTAGCGACGCAGAAAGCTTGATGCCTACACGCTACCAAAAAATGCTGATGGGCATACTGGATCTCGAATCGGCGACTGTTGAAGATATCATGACTCCACGCAATGAAATTATCGGCGTAGACCTTGAGTTGCCGGTTGAAGACATCATTACCCGAATAAAAACCAGTCCGCATACCCGATTACCCGTCTACAAAACCAGCATCGACAGAATTATTGGTTTTATACATTTACGGAAAATACTCGCACTGCTTAACCAGGAAGATTTTGACAAGCAAACCATCATAAACCTCCTGGATAAGCCATCGTTCATACCGGAGAGCACTCCGGTGCATAACCAAATGCATCGTTTTAAACATGAAAAAATCCGCATAGGCCTAGTCGTCGATGAATATGGCGACGTGCAGGGCCTGGTTACACTGGACGATTTACTACAGGAAATCGTAGGTGAACTGATCACCGACGATGTCGCCGTAAGAACGCAAAGCGACGGCAGCTACCTGGTTGACGCCAATATTACCATCAGGGAATTAAACCGCGTTACTCAATGGTCTCTTCCTACGGAGGGCCCAAAGACACTCAACGGGCTTATCATCGAGTTTATGGAAACCATACCCGAAACCGGAACCAGTATCAGATTGCATGAATACCTTTTGGAGATCATAAAACGGGATGAAAATAGCGTTAAACTGGTTAAATTCCTGCCGAGGAAATAAGCCTTTATCGCAGATGCAGTCAATTTCTTGAACAACTAAAATAATACCGTCTATAATCAAGGTTCGTTTACAGATGCGCTACCAATCCAATGGCAAAACTCACTGTTTTTTTTAAAGATAAAGCTATCCATTCGGGCCTGTTTGAACACGGTATTGTGCATATCGGACGCGATGAAACCAATGATTTAACCATTGACAGCCTGGCAGTCGCCCCGGCTCACGCCGTCATCATTATTCGTGCCGATGACTGCACTATCAAGCAACTCAATGATGAATTTCCGTTAATCGTCAACGGCAAAAAAACAAAAACTTGCAATCTCAATAACAACGACACAATATCAATGGGAAAGCATGACATCATTTTCAATACCGCAGAATTTGTAGAATCTCCCGCCTTCAATAGCCTCATTGACGAAGACGTAAAATCGCTTAATCAGGAAATTGACAGTGAATTACGCATTCCTGCCGCTAATTTGCAAATTATGAACGGCAGCAATATTGGCAAGATTCTGCAATTAAAAAAAGCCATGACGCGGCTGGGTCATGACGGAAACGGCATTATCGTAATATCGAAGAGAAGAGAGGGTTATTTCGTTTCCGTATTGGAAAATAGCGGCACGATAACGGTAAACAATGAACCCTTAAACGATAAGTCATTAAAATTAAACACGAATGATGTGCTGGTTATTGACAACACATCCCTGCAATTCTTTTTGAATTAAATCCATGCATCCAACAGAAAACAACGATAACCGCCATTTTCACCGCATTCTCTACACGGCAGAAGCTATTTTAAGCTGCGAAGAAAAGACCTGGCACTGCGAAATCATTGACCTGTCCTTAAAAGGCTGTTTATTACGCTTTGAACTTCCCTGGGAAGAAGATCCGGAAAAACTCTACACCCTCGCATTACGATTGTCCGAACAGGTCCAAATAAAAATGGAACTCACTGCAACGCATGTTGTAGGCAATAAGGTCGGTTTTAAATGTGAGCATATCGATATAGACAGCATTTCCGAATTACGTCGACTGGTTGAACTTAACCTTGGCAGCAGCGCCTTACTGGAACGGGATTTGTTGGCGTTAATCGAATAGCGCAGATGAGTCACGCACTTAAAAAGCAGCTACATTATCTTAAATATTCCCCATATAAAACAATGCACTAATTGATTATTTGGAATCAATCAAAGCCCAGCCGGCGCTGGGATAAGGTTTCCCGCCAAATCCTTGCATCAGCGGGAATACCTTATGCTTATCATTACAATATTGCATACCCTGTTGTAACAAACACTCCCAACCTTTCTGCATGCGCTGATTGAGTCAGCATCGGCTTGGCGCGTCTTTGTCAATTACACCATTCGGGAGGACGCTATGGGATTGTGCGTTTATCATAGCGACCGAATCCAGACCTCGCACCCTGCCCTTCCGTTAGGCGAAAGGCCTGAACCGGAAGTAGCTAGGCAATCATATCCCCATTCATAACTGTCCATTATTTCGAGTAAACAGGAAACCCGCGGTCAAACCTTGTACGCCATTAGTTACCCAGTTTTAGACTGGCTTTTCCGCATTTAAAGATGAAAGAAGTAAATTCTAAAAACCAATTGTTTCCATAAAAGAAACTATTAATTAATAACTACTGATATTGTCAACCAATATGTACGTATGTATAGTGTACCCAACGTTGATTACTTCTTACCCACAAAATAGCAAAGGAGCTTTAAAATGACTGATTTTCAAAGAGATATTTTAATAGGGCTGATGTTTGTCGTTGGTATTTTAGGCTTTCTTTCCGGCGAATTCATTGTTTCAACAATCACGTTTGCAACGGCCGCTATATTCAGCAATATAGTTTTGAGCCGCAGATTGCTCGGCTAAAGTTTTTTTCCACCTCTTGGTATCCTACCTCAAACAGCATCTCTCCTGTTTGACTTCTCACTCCCGGCGCTAAACCGCACCGGGAGTTTTTTTTGCCTTATTTTTATACCTGCTCAGCAAATTAGCCCGCCAACACCGCCTTCACGATAACGAATTTCGAGTTGGCTGCGATGACCGAATGCGCACCAAAAAGACGATCAAGGTAGCTGTGATAATCCAGATGCCGATTGCCGATCACCCATAACTCGCCGCCTTTACGCAATACTCTGCGCGACTGTTTGAATAAACTGACGGCAATTTGGTCGCCTACCGTATTTTGCTGGTGAAACGGCGGATTGCAAAGAATCAGGTCGGCCGACTCTGACTCAACCCCCATTAATCCGTCGCCGACCCGAAAACTCACCTCGCGCTGTTCTCCAAAAGCACGCTGAAAGTTATCCTTGGCCGATGCTACCGCCATAAAAGACTCATCGACAAAATGCACGGTCGCCGCAGGACAGCGTTCGGCGGCGATCAGACCGACCAGACCGTTACCGCATCCCAAGTCGATAATGTCGCAGGCATCCTGCCGAGCCGGAAGATACTGGAGAAAAAAGCGCGTACCAATGTCGAGGCTGTCGCGCGAAAATACATTGGCATGGTTGCTGATCAGGTGCTCGGTATTTTCAAGCTGGTAACAAACCGGATAAGGACTGGGCGGCACAGCCAGCGCGGCATCGGGCGATGCAAAAATCAGCCGCGCCTTTTTTTTTGCCAGCGAGGTCGTCGTCGGCCCGACCAAACGTTCCAGTAGCTTCCAAACCGAGGACGGCAGGGTTTTGATCATGCCCGCAACAATAACCTGGGTTGAAGCGGTTAAATGCGGATGCAAGCGTATCAATTGGTCTTCCAACAAGGCCAGGGTCTTGGGCACCTTAATCAGCACCCAATCAAATACACCCTCCGGCATTTCAAGACTGTTCAGTAAACTGACGCTGTGTTCAGGCAAGCCGTTTGCGGCAAGATTGAGCCGCGTGGCCTGCTGCGACAAAAAGGAATCCGATATGGCATAAGGCCGGAAAGCGCTCAACGCCACAGCCAAAGCGCCGAAACTGTCATTCACTATCAAAACCCGCGCAGCACCTGTGGTGAGCCTAGTCGAACTATCCGGTAGCTTTAGCTGCTCTGCAAGCGTATCGAGCAGATATTCATCCGCCGCGTCCCAGGCGCGCAACAATTCTCGCGGTCGTTTTGGCAGCCGGTTTAATTCAAATTCGCCTTGGGCAACGCTTAAACGAACAGACATGACTCAAGCGCGAGACATGAATTTTTTTGTTTCGGTATTGATCTTAATCAACTCATCAGTCTCCAGATATTCGGGTACCTGAACCTCCAGCCCGGTGGTCAATCTGGCCGTTTTGGTGCGCCCTGACGCCGTTGCTCCTTTAATAGCCGGAGCGGTCTCCACTATCGCCATCACCACGGAACTCGGCAGTTCAATACCCAGTACCGCATCGTCCACCAACAAAGCCACTATGCCTTCAAGCCCTTCGGTCAAATAGTCGATTTGGTCTTCCAAATCATCGCTGCTTAAAGTGTACTGGGTGTAATCTTCCATATTCATGAAGATATAACTATCCCCGTCCACATAAGAAAACTGCACTTTGGCGCGCACCAAATCGGCATCCTTAAAGAAATCATCCCCCTTTAAAGACTCATCCAGTTTTTGGCCGGTTTTAAGATTGGTAAAACGGATTTTATACAAGGTTGACGCACCACGGGACGATGGACTTTTAGCGTCAACCTGCTTAACTGCATGCGGTATGCCGTTTATTTCAACCACCATGCCTCTTTTTAAATCACTAGCCTTTGCCACTCCAACTTCCTCTCGATTAAACTTGCCGACGAAACGCAGCAAGGGTTTATATTTAAGTGAGCTAAGCCACCATCAAGCGCCATTATATCGTAAAATCTGCACTTAAAGCCGCCCGCTACGGGAATTTGGCTGGCCGAACGCCGTATGGCATTTATTAACCCGTGATAAATTAAAAACCATGTCAGATAAAAAACCCACCCTCGGTTTCATCGGTATCGGCCTGATGGGCAAGCCGATGACTTTGCGTTTGCTGGATGCAGGTTTTAGCGTCAATGTCTGGAACCGTAGCCCTGAAAAGCTCCAGCCGGTCACTGATTCAGGAGCCAAAGCCTGCTCATCCATTGCCGAATTAGTCCGAGCCTCCGAGGTGATTATACTGTGCCTGGCCGATACGGCGGTCGTAGAGTCGATTGTTCGCAATGAGGTTGCGACAAACGGCACCGAAGGCAAGTTGCTGATTGACTTATCCAGCATCCACCCGGAAAACACCCGGCAACTGGCAGCGCTGCTGCATGAAAAATGCGCCATGGGCTGGGTCGATGCGCCGGTTTCCGGCGGCGTTGCCGGTGCAGAGCAAGGCAATCTGGCGATTATGGCGGGCGGCAGTGCTGAAAATATCGCAGTTGCCCGGCTCGTCCTGGCCCCGCTGTACAAGCAATTAACCCACATGGGCGAAGTGGGCAGCGGCCAGATCACCAAAATCTGCAACCAGATGATAGTCAGTTGCAATGTGCTGGTAATCGCCGAAATGATGGCGCTGGCCAAACAGGCCGGTGTTGATGCAAAGCAAATACCCGCCGCGCTGGCAGGCGGTTTTGCCGACTCCAAACCCTTGCAAATCTCCGGCGCTGAAATGGCGACCGAAACCTTCGAGCCAATCAAGTGGAGGGTTAAAACCCTGCTGAAGGATTTGAACATGGCGGTCGATTTGTCCGTTAAACAAGGCAACGCCGTCCCCATGTCCGCCCTGGCTGCGCAGCTGATGCAACTGCACGGCAGCCACGGTTACCTGGAACAAGACCCCGCCACTTTAATCAAACTCTACACAAAAACCGATGCTTAATTTTACCGCCAATCTGAGCCTGCTGTTTACCGAAGTAGCGCTTATCGATCGCTTCAACGCCGCCAAGCAAGCCGGATTTAACGCCGTTGAAATTCAGTTTCCTTACGAGTTAAGTGCAGCCGCCATAAAAGGCAAGCTGGACGAATACGACTTAAAACTGGTTTTGTTTAATGTAGACGCCGCCGATTTGTTGCAAGGCGGCGAAGGGCTTGCCTGCGTACCTGAAAAACGCGATCAGTTCAGACTGGCCGTCGCTCAGACCGTCGACTACGCCGAGCTGTTAAAGCCGGAAGCAATCAATGTCTTGCCGGGGCGCTGTCTGGATAAAAGCCGCCTGGAACACTATCTGAAAACCTTTAAGGAAAACCTGTGTTTCGCCGTCGAGGCCTTTTCGCCGTTGGGCATCAAAACAGTGTTTGAAGCGGTTAATACTCACGATATGCCGGGATTTATCGTCCATAGCGGATCGCAAATGCTCAGCGTGTTAGCCCAGCTTAACCGCCCCGAACTGTTTATGCAGTACGATATTTATCACATGCAAATGATGGGCGAAAAACCCGAGAAGTTTATTGCTGAACATGCCGATAAAATCGGCCATATCCAGTTTGCCGATTGCCCCGGACGTGGGCAGCCCGGTACGGGGCGAATTGATTTTGACCGGATGTTTTCAGTCAGTGAGAAATCGGGTTATTCGGGATGGATCGGGGCGGAATACAAACCGGTTGGAACAACGCTTGAAAGCTTGGATTGGTTAACGCCGTATGCATCAACTTGAACGAAAGGTATTTAATAGAACGCAGATGAACATGATGAGCACAGATAATTCAAGAAAAATCTTACTTAATCATTATTATCCGCGTCATCCGCGTTCCATTTTTTAATTCAAACTAGGCTATCAATTTCAAATACTTCTGATACAGACTTTCCTTGTCCTCAACATGCTTGGCATCTTTATCGATGCAATCGACCGGACAAACTTCCATGCATTGCGGCAGATCATGATGGCCTACGCACTCGGTACACAAGTCAGGATTAATGATGTAAATATCCTCGCCTTGAGAAATCGCACCGTTCGGGCACTCCGGCTCGCAGACATCACAATTGATGCATTCTTCATTAATAATAAGGGCCATACACACTCCTATACACTACAACACGGATGAGCAATAAATCTTGCTCAACCAAATAAACTCAAACACTTCTTATACAAACTGTCTTTGACTTCATGGATACCGTCGTTGGGACAAACCGCTTCACATAAGGGTTCGCCATAACGTTCCTTGCATTCGGTACACAAGGCGGGATTTATGACATAAGCATCCTCGGTCTGCATAATAGCCTCATTCGGACACTCGGGCTCGCAAACGCCGCAGCGGGCACATTTTTCTTCATTAATAACCAGGGCCATACTTTACTCGGACCTGAATTTGTTAATTAAACATTGATGAACAAGATCAGGAACAAAACAGGACACGTCGCCGTTCAACTGTGCAATTTCACGGATCATGCTAGAAGAAATAAATTCATATTGTTCGGCCGGGGTTAAAAACACGGTCTCCAATTCCGGCGCCAGACGCCGGTTCATTCCAGCCAGCTGAAACTCGTATTCAAAATCGGATACCGCTCTCAACCCTCGCAAAATCACATTGGCTCCCTGCTGTTTTGCGCACTCAACCAGCAAGTTATCAAAGCCGATCACCGCCACATTGGAAAAATCCGAAGTAACCGCCCTAACCAAATCCACCCGTTCATCCAGGGAAAACAACGGGGTTTTGCCCCTGTTAACCGCCACGGCGACAACCACTTTGTGATAAAGCCTGGACGCTCTGGCAATCAAATCCAAATGCCCATTGGTAATGGGATCAAAGGTACCCGGATAAATTGCAGTGGTTTGCATAGTGTGTGATTTTCAAAAAAATCGGCAATTTTATACTAAGAAACAGGTTTAAAATACTTATTTAAATAATATAGGGCCGAACTGACAAACTAAAAATAAATATTTGTAATCATAACCTGACATCATTCAATCCGCTCGAATAAATGATAGCCGACTTCGCCCGCACTTTTGCTTTTCAGCTGCCGCCAGTTTTCGGGCATTCCGGAAAAATCGAAATGCCGTTCCGTTTCAACATAAATCTTGGCATGTTTAGCCAGCCAGCCGTTGTCTTCCAGCAGCCTGCAGGTTTGAATCACCAGGTTCAGGCCGAATGGCGGATCGAGAAACACCACATCAAAGGCTGTAGCCTCTCCCTCCAGATAGCGTAAGACATCACTTTGCACAACTTTTATCCGGTCATCGGCAGACAGCGCAATGGCATTGTCCTTTAAACTGCGGCAGGCCTGGGCATTGCTTTCCACCTGGACGACCGACTTTGCCCCTCGGGAAGCGGCTTCAAAACCCAAAGCCCCGCTACCCGCATACAAATCCAGACACTGTTTGCCGAAAATTTCATACTGCAACCAGTTGAACACCGTTTCCCTGACTCTGGCGGGCGTGGGCCTTAATCCCGGCGCATCGACAAAACTTAACTGCCGACTGCGCCAGTCCCCACCGATAATTCTGAGCTTATTTTTCACTCTTCTTATCGCTCCCGCCCAGGGTAATGGTTTGCATTAACTGCGGAACGACGCGACGCTTGAAAGCGTCTTTTATCGATGCGGTCGTCACCTTCTCGACGTTTTGCTGGAAGGTATCCAGATAATCCAGCGGCATTTCGTAAAAGCCGATCATCGACACGTAACTGGCCAGTTTTTTATTGGTATCGAACCGCATCGCAAAACCGCCGGTGATGTTTTTCTTGGCGGCAATCAGCTCCGCTTCCGTAGGTCCTTGCGCAATAAAATCGGCCAGGGTTTTATTCAGCACTTCCAGCGCTTTACCGGTTTGATCGTTACGGGTTTGCAAGCTGACCGTAAACGGCCCTTTCCTGAACATCGGCGCAAACGAACTGCTCGCGCTATAGGCCAATCCGCGTTTCTCCCTGACTTCCTCAAACAGTTTGGACACCAATCCGCCGCCGCCCAGAATATGGTTGCCGACATACAGCGCAAAATAATCGGGATCCTTACGGTAAGTGCCGGGCATCCCGACCAGGACATGGGTTTGTGTTGAAGGAAATTCAATATGCTGCTTGCCTGCTTTCACCGGTATAACCACTTCCGGCAAGGGTTCGGGCTTTTGGCCTACCGGCAAGCCGGAGACCAAAGTCTCGGCGGTGTGCTCCGCCTGTTGCCTGGACAAGTCGCCGACAATCACCACCATCGCATTGGCGGCGACATAGTATTTCTGATAGAAGCTGCGCAAATCTGCTGCCTCAAAACCGGACACCGTGACGATCTCGCCGGAAGCCGAATGACCGTAAGGATGCTCGCCGTACAAGGCCTTATAGTAAGCAATACTGGCCAGTTCGGCAGGCGATTCTTCCTGTTGCTTTAAACCGGCCAAGGTTCGGTTTTTTTCCCGTTGAAAATCGGCTTCATTAAAGCTTGGCTGGGTCAAAATGACTTGCATGGTCTCCAGCGCTTTATCGAATAACGGTTTATCCGTTAAGGTGCGCAACGAAACGGAAGCCATATCGATGGAAATACTGGAGCCGAATTGCGCGCCGACGCTTTCAAAGCGTTGGGCGATTTGATCGGCATTCCACTGCCCTGCCCCGGTATCGAGCAATCCAGACGTCAATGCAGACAGGCCGAACTGGTAGCCGTCACGCGCGCTGCCCGCGTCGAAAGCGACCTGTATATCCACCATCGGCAGGCCTTCGGTATGCACATAATAAACCCGGCTGCCCTGCGCCGTTTGCCAGTGTTCGATTTTTGCAGCGGCCTGCGCCGAGGTGCAAAAAAAGCCGGCCAGCAACATAAAGCTGAGTTGAGCAGCTTGTCTGCTCAAACGAAACTTATGCCCTTTGGGTATAAAACTTAACAGACGAATACGCATTATCTAACTCCTTTTGTTGTCTTGGTCTCGGTGATATTGCCGGTGATCGGCAAGGGCTCCAGATAAGCGACGCTCAATTTATCTTCGATTAAATATTTGCGCGCCACGTCACGTACCTGTTCGGCGGTAACCTGATTGACTTTCTCGACATACTCATCGGCTACTTTCCAGCTCAGGCCGACGGTTTCCAGCATACCCAACTGCATGGCCTGATAAAAACCGGAATCCCGCTCGTAAACCGCTTTGGCTAGGACCTGCGCCTTAATTCGCTGCAATTCATCCTTATCGACCAGATTGATTTGCAACTTGGTAATCTCATCCTTCAATGCGCTTTCCAGATTCCAGACCGTTTTGCCTTCGGCAGGCGTCGCTTCCAGCGTAAACAATTCCGGCAATCTTGAAGTCAGGCTGTAACTGGCTCCGACAGAAACGGCTATTTGCTTGCCGCGCACCAATCCCGATTCCAATCTGGCGCTGCTGCCTCCGTCCAACACACCGGCCAATACTTCCAGCGCATAGGCTTCCCACTCATGTTCGGCTGCTTTCAAGACCGGAACCTTATAGCCCATGACCAGATAAGGCAGTTTTGCCGGTAATTTGATGGTCATCTTCCGAACACCCAGCTGTTCGACCTCAGCCTGCGGTTTTAGCGGTTTAAGATCGCTGGGCTTAAGCGGGGCAAAGTATTTTTCCGCCAGCGCAAACACGGCTTTGGGTTCCACATCGCCCACTACCACCAGCGTCGCATTATTGGGCGCATACCAACGCTGATACCAGGCCTGAAGATCTTCAACCTTGTAATTTTCAATGTCCGATGGCCAGCCGATCACAGGATTTTTATACGGACTGTTGGTGTAAGCCATCGCATTAAAGTGTTCCTGCATTTTTGCCTGCGGATTATCATCGGTGCGCATCCTTCGCTCTTCGGTCACCACTTGCAGCTCCTTTTTCAACTCATCCGGTAACAGATGCAGATTACGCATTCTGTCGGCTTCCAGTTCAAAGCTGACCGCCAGCCTGGACGCTTCCATAGTCTGGAAATAGGCCGTGTAATCCGTGCCGGTAAAGGCATTTTCCTCTCCGCCGTTTTCGGCGACGATACGGGAGAACTCACCAGCGGCATGCTTGTCGGTGCCTTTAAACATCATGTGTTCCAGCATGTGCGAAATGCCGGTAATACCGCCCGGTTCATAACTTGAACCCACCTTGTACCAGACCTGGGACACCGCAATCGGAGACCGGTGATCCTCCTTGACCAGCACTTTCAACCCGTTCCCCAACACATGCTCCGACACTTTAGTCGGGGCGGCGCTGCTGGCAAAAACCGGTAGCCACAGCAATGCGGCGCATAGTAATCGTTTATTCATAAACTCCCTCTTGGGTCAATGTTAAGAACTTATATTTCTAAAAACGGCAATAATCCACGAAAAGCACTAAATCAACTAATAGTCAGTTACTCACCTGGACTCACAGCTGAGTTGTTACTGGATATTAAAACCAAGCTGCCGATGATGTTTTATGCTGAACAGTACTATTTCCTGGCTATCCAGCCAATACAGCACAAGGTAATCTTTGCTCAGGTACTTCCGGATACTGGCATCATCAGGAATTCTGGATTTAATTTTCTGTAGCAGCATCGTGCTTTCGACAGAACCCTGCGGTTCTGCAAGAAAGTCTTTGCCCAGCAAGGGGAAGTGTTGCAGATTAGGAATGATGGTATCAAAAAGCTGATCCAGCAATACTTCAAATTGCCTTGGTTGCTCGATTTTTTTAAAAAAACATTCGATGTCATCAAGGTTACGTTCAAAATTGGCAGTTACCCTTATCTTGAGCTGTGCCGACATCTTCACCGGCCATATTTTTCTTGAAGTGCAGATACATCAAGCAATCGGTTTGCATCACGATCATCTAAACCTTGCTCTACTTCCTGCATCAGCAACAGATGAATATGTTCCTGTTCAAGTTTGTGATAATAATCCAGTTTTTTTGCTGCAACCAAAGCAATGTAGCTTTCGCCATTACGGGTGATAATTTTTTCCGCACCGGCACAAACATTTTCAGCGAGTTCGGTAAACCGTGCCCTGACTTGGCCGAAAGGGATAATATCTTCACTGGAGAATGCCATAATAACCGCCTTTAACTAATATTTTAATGATTACGTTAATGTATATCCGCGTTATTGACTTGTCAACGTTTAGAAAAATGGTTTTTGTGTATACTGCACAAACTTAAAATTCGCGATAACTTCCATTCCACGCTGGATAATAAACTTTCAACCGAACCCAAGGACTAACCCATGTCAGACGTTAAAATTTATGACATAAAACCGGAAATAGCGGCCAATGCACACATTACCGCTGAATCTTATAAAGCCCTGTATCAGCGTTCCATCGCCGAACCGGAAGCTTTCTGGGCTGAACAGGCCGAACAGTTCCTGGACTGGAGCAAGCCTTGGGATAAGGTCATGGACTGCGATTTCAAAACCGGCCATATCCGCTGGTTCGAAGGCGGAAAACTCAACGTCAGCGTCAATTGCCTGGATCGCCATCTTGCCACCCGCGCCGATCAGGTCGCCATTATCTGGGAAGGCGACAATCCGGCACAGGACAAAAAAATCACTTACCGGCAATTGCACGAACAAGTCTGCAAGTTTGCCAATGTGTTAAAAACGCAAGGCGTCAACAAAGGCGATCGCGTCTGCATCTACCTGCCGATGATTAGCGAGGCGGCTGCGGTGATGCTCGCCTGCACCCGCATCGGAGCGGTGCATTCAATCGTGTTCGGCGGCTTTTCCGCCGAAGCGTTAAAAGACCGGATTCTGGACGCCGATTGCCGGTTTTTGGTCTGCGCCGACGAAGGCCACCGTGGCGGCAAGATCGTACCCATCAAAGCCAACGCCGATGAAGCCGCCGCAGCCTGCCCGAATCTTGAAAAAGTCATCGTCATCAAAAACACCGGCAATGCCGTAGACTGGCACGAACAGCGCGATGTCTGGTATCACGACGCAATGGCAACCGCATCACCGGAATGCCCGGCCGAAGCCATGGATGCTGAAGATCCGTTATTTATCCTGTACACCTCAGGTTCCACCGGCAAACCTAAAGGGGTTTTGCACACGACCGGCGGTTATCTGTTGTACACGGCCATGACCCACAAATATGTGTTCGACTACCACGATGGCGACATTTACTGGTGTACCGCCGATATAGGCTGGGTCACCGGCCATTCCTACATGATCTACGGCCCGTTATGCAACGGCGCCACCACCTTGATGTTTGAAGGCGTACCGACGTATCCCGACGCCAGCCGCTTCTGGCAGGTAATCGACAAGCATCAGGTCAACATCTTCTACACCGCGCCGACCGCGATCCGCGCATTGATGGCGCAGGGCGATGAATTTGTCGAACGCTGCTCGCGGCGCAGCTTAAGGGTACTCGGCAGCGTCGGCGAACCGATCAACCCGGAAGCCTGGGAATGGTATTACCATGTGGTCGGCGACGGTCGCTGCCCGGTCGTCGACACCTGGTGGCAAACCGAAACCGGCGGCATCTTGATCACCCCGCTGCCCGGCGCGATAACCTTAAAACCCGGTTCCGCCACCCTGCCCTTCTTCGGCATCAAGCCAGAGATCATGGACAACGAAGGCCGAGTCAGGGAGGGCGCTGCCGAAGGTATTTTAGTCATAAGCCGATCCTGGCCGGGACAAGCCCGTTCCGTTTTCGGCGACCATCAGCGTTTTATCGACACCTATTTTAAAAACTACCCCGGCTATTATTTTACCGGCGACGGCGCGCGCCGCGATGAAGATGGCTATTTCTGGATTACCGGGCGGGTTGACGATGTGATCAATGTCTCCGGTCACCGGATGGGCACGGCGGAAATCGAAAGCGCGCTGGTGCTGCATGAACATGTCGCCGAAGCGGCGGTGGTCGGCTATCCGCATGATATTAAGGGACAAGGCATCTACGCCTACGTGACCTTGAATGTCGGCATCGAGCCTTCCGAGGAACTGCGCAAGGAACTGATCGAACTGGTCAAGAAAGAAATCGGCCCGATTGCCCACCCGGATATTATCCAATGGGCGCCGGGACTACCCAAAACCCGGTCCGGTAAAATCATGCGTCGTATTTTGCGTAAAGTGGCGTCCAATGAGATCGGCAGTCTGGGCGATACCTCCACGCTGGCCGATCCGGCCGTGGTTGACGATATTATTGAGCATCGGGCTAATAAATAACTGACGTGACGTAAACCACAAAAAAACACCACGAAGACACGAAGAACACGAAGAAAAATATAAACTTCGTGTTCTTCGTGTCTCGGCAACAGCTCCTGCGTCGCCTAAAGCGCCTACTGTTGGTGCTCTACCTCCTGCATAACCCACAGGGATGTGGGGAATGCAGAGAAATGACTGGATCATTTCCTGTCCGTGCAGTCGTTCGTGGTGAAAATTTCTTAGCCATTGCTTAACACCCGTTAATCAATCAGCCCCCCCCGCTTACAAAAAACAACTAATGAACATCATCTTTAAAGAATACAGCCGAGTCGTATGGCAGAAGAAATGGTTTTTCCTGCTAGCCTTATTCGCGTTGGCTTCCGCCATGACCCTGGATTTATCGGCGCCGATTTATTACAAAAACATCGCCAACGGACTGGCCGCGCCTTATTCGGATGCAACGCTGGCACTAATGCTGGACAACCTGAAACAGGTCGCAATTATTTATGCGGGCATTTGGCTGTCATGGCGGTTGCTTGAAATCGCTATTATTCCACTCGATGGCGGCGGCGTTAATCTGCTGGAAAAGCGCTGTTTCGAGGTACTTAAAAAACAAAAATACGTTTTTTTCGAAAACAGTTTTTCCGGCAGCCTAATCAAACAGGCCAACCGCTTCTCGCGTTCTTTTGAAATCATTATGGACTGGTTTCTGTTCCAGTTTTTCATGAACATTGTGGCGATAGGCATTGCATTTGCGATTTTCTACCAGCAACAGCCCGAATTCGCCTGCTATTTCCTGATCTGGGTCACGCTCTTTGTGACCTGGAATATCGTCTACTCGGTATGGAAACTGCGTTTTGATAAGGCCGTAGCCCAAGCCGACTCAACAGTCGGCGGCGTGTATTCGGATGCGATCAGCAATATTTTCGTCGTCAAAAGCTTTGCGATGGAAGCCATCGAACAGGCGCGGATCAATCAGGCATCGGATTTTGTTTACCGAAAGAAAAAAATCGCCTGGATATTGATGTTTTTTTCCTTCGCCGTACAAGGCTTGATGACCTTCGGCATTGAATTGCTGCTGGTTTATTTGATGATCCAAAACTGGAAAGCCGGCAATTTTCAGGTCGGCGAGTTTGTTTTGTTTCAATCGATCATGATCATGCTGATCCAGCGTTTATGGGAGTTCGGGCGCAATTTCAGGAACTTTTTCACCGCCCTGGCCGATGCCTCCGAAATGGCCGATGTGTTCAGACAGGAAGATGTCGAAGTCGATCCCGCCAATGCCCAAGCACTGACCATCACCCACGGCGCCATCGACTTTAACAACATCTGCTTTACCTATAATGAAGAAAACTCGCGTCAAACCCAACTGTTTGAGAACTTCTCCCTGAACATCAAAGCCGGTGAAAAAGTCGCACTGGTCGGCCAATCCGGCTCCGGAAAATCGTCGTTAACCAAACTGTTATTCCGCTTTCTCGATCCCCAAACAGGCAGCATCCGCTTTGACGGCTTGGATGCAAAAGCCTTTACGCTGAGTTCGTTGCGCCAACAAATATCCATGGTGCCGCAGCAACCGGATCTGTTTCATCGCTCGATACGGGACAACATCACGCTGGGCGCGGATATTTCGGAAGCGCAGTTGCTCGATGTCGCCGCAAAATCCCATTGCCTTGAGTTTATCAAGGATTTGCCCGACCAATTCGACACGCTGGTCGGCGAGCGCGGCGTCAAGCTCTCCGGCGGCGAAAGACAACGCATCGCCATTGCCCGCGCCTTTCTGGAAAATGCGCCGATTGTGGTTCTGGATGAGGCCACCAGCGCGCTGGATTCAATCACCGAACAACAGCTCCAAACCGCTATTTTCGAGTTGATTAAAAATAAAACGACGCTGGTGATTGCCCATCGCCTTTCTACCATTTTAAGCATGGACCGGATTATCGTACTGGAAAAAGGCAAAATCATAGAACAAGGCACGCATCCGCAATTGCTGGCTAAACAAGGCAAATACTACGCCATGTGGCAACATCAAAGCGGCGCTTTCCTGATTGAATAGAGCAACTGCGAATTTCACCGCAGTATTTTTATTTGCTCGCTAAACCACTATATATTGTGCTATTCTTTAAAACAATCACTACATATCGATAACCAGCCTTAACAGGCCAGTCTTTAATTTCCACTACTAACAGGGACATCCCAATGTCGGCAAAGCTACATGTCATCCCCAGCACCGTGACCGAAATACCTTTTCAGGACGCTTCAATGGATATTTGGGACACCAAATATCGCTTAAAAACCAAAGACGGCGTCGCTATTGACGGCACCATCGATGAAACCTATCAACGGGTGGCCAAAGCCATTTCCGCCGTAGAAAAGGGCAAAACCAAACAGGAGCAATGCTACAAAGATTTCCTGTGGGCGTTGCGCCAAGGCGCTATTCCGGCAGGACGGATTACCTCCAATGCCGGCGCGCTGGAACACAAACCGGCCACGTCGACTATTAACTGCACCGTATCCGGCACGATCGCCGATTCCATGGACGATATTCTGGGCAAGGTACATGAAGCCGGATTGACGCTAAAAGCCGGTTGCGGTATCGGTTACGAATTCTCGACCTTGCGCCCTAAAAACGCTTATGTCTCCGGTGCCGGCGCTTATACTTCCGGCCCGCTGTCGTTCATGGACATCTACGACAAGATGTGTTTTACCGTGTCGTCCGCAGGCGGCAGACGCGGCGCGCAAATGGCGACTTTCGATGTCGGCCATCCCGATGTCGTCGAATTTATCCGCGCCAAACGCGAAGACGGACGCCTGCGCCAATTTAACCTGTCGCTGCTGATCACTTCCGAGTTCGTTGAAGCGGTAAAAAACGACAAGCCTTGGTCGCTGTCATTTCCGGTCACCGAAAAAGAAGTCAAACTCGATAACCTGGATTTGACCGACGACAAACTCATCATCTGGCGCGACCTGCCCTACATCGACGGCTATATCCTTAACGACGACGGCATGGTCGCCTGCAAAATCAGCAAAACCATGCCCGCCCGCCGCCTGTGGGACATCATCATGAGCTCGACTTACGACTATGCCGAACCGGGATTTATCCTGATCGACAAAGTCAACGAGATGAACAACAACTGGTTTTGCGAGAAGATTCGTGCGACCAATCCTTGCGGAGAGCAACCGTTGCCGCCTTACGGCAGCTGCCTGTTAGGCTCGATCAACCTGACCCGCTTCGTCAAAAAACCGTTCACCAACGACGCGCATTTCGACTGGGACAACTACCGCAAAGCCATCAAGATTTTCACCCGCATGCTGGACAACGTCGTTGAAATCAACGGCCTGCCCCTGCCCCAGCAACGTGAAGAAATCCTGACCAAGCGTCGCCACGGTATGGGTTATCTGGGACTCGGCTCAACCGTCACCATGATGGGCATGAAATACGGCGATGCGCAGTCGCTGGAATTTACCGAAGAAGTGACCAAGGTACTGGCCGTGGAAGGCTGGAAAGCCGGACTGGCGCTGGCCAAAGAAAAAGGCCCAGCGCCGATCATGGAGCAAATGTTTAGCGTCACCGGCGAAATGCTGCATAAACGCCCGGAAATGATTGCCGATGGTTATAAAGTCGGCGACCGTGTGCCCGGAAAACTGCTGCATACCAAATACAGCCGCTATATGCAGCAAGTGGCCCAGGAGGAACCCGAGCTGGTGGCGGAACTGATTGAAACCGGCGCTCGTTTTACCCATCACAGCTCCATTGCCCCGACCGGCACCATTTCCCTGTCACTGGCCAATAACGCCAGCAACGGCATAGAGCCGAGCTTTGCGCATCATTATTCGCGCAACGTGATCCGCGCAGGTAAAAAGTCCAAAGAAAAAATCGACGTGTTTTCCTTTGAGCTGTTGGCTTACCGCGAAATGGTCAATGCCGATGCCATGCCGTACAGCGATGATCCTGACAAAAAATTGCCGGATTATTTCATAGCGGCCGATGACGTGACCCCAAAACAGCATGTCGATATTCAGGCGGCGGCGCAAAAATGGATCGATTCGTCGATCTCCAAAACCGCCAACGTGCCGACCGATTATCCTTATGAAGACTTCAAGTCTATTTACGAGTATGCCTACGACAAAGGCCTGAAAGGCTGCACCACGTTCCGTTTTAATCCCGAAGTTTTCCAGGGCGTATTGGTTAAGGAATCGGATCTTGAAAACACCACTTACCAGTTCACGCTGGAAGACGGCCACGTCGTGGAATTCAAAGGCAACGAAGACGTGGAATACGATGGCGAAATCCACAGCGCCGCTAACCTGTTCGATGCATTGAAAGAAGGCTACTACGGAAAATTTTAATCCCTAAAAACAATGGGCCATAAAAAACCGAAAGTTTTTTCAGCACCAGCACTAACCATTATGGTTAGAAAGGGGTTATAATTTTGCCATTCTTCAATCTTGATAAAATTCGCGAAGCCGCTTCACAACAACGCATCAGATATAAAGGACTTAAGGTACCAAAAGATATAAGAAATTTAGGTTACACATTAGAAGAGGTTTCAACTTGCATTATTTCTTTAACCTCGGCTGATTTCCAGAAAACTATCGAATATCCGGATCAAACCTCTCATGATGTTTATATTAAAAATATTATTCGAGAAAAACAAACGGATAAGATTTATATAAAGCTACGGCTGCTAGAAGATGGAGAAATTCAAATAGTCGAAATCGGTTCGTTTCATTTGTAGGTTTGACAAGAAATCGTTTTGTAAAAGAAGACCAAGAAAATATGAAATTCGTGGTCTTTTTTGTAAAAACCCGAAAGTTTAAAAAAACTCTCGATTGGTCATTCAACAATAACTCAACAAAATATAATTATGAATAAGTGCGCTGAATGCGGCTCTTCAGATTTTGAAGTCCGTATAGAACCAGATGAATCTCAACGAAATGGTCAATCGTACACCGTCGATGTAGAGTATTCCGTCTGCCGTCAATGTGGCGATATAGTTATTTTTTCAGAACAAATTAAACGCAATGATTGTGTGGTGCGCGATGCTTGGCGAAAAATGGATGGCCTGTTGACAGCACAAGAAATAGTCGCATTGAGAAACAAATTAGGACTAACCCAGCATGATGCCGCAAAAGTTTTTGGCGGCGGCACTAATGCGTTTTCAAAATATGAACGTAGCGAAGTTATTCAAAGTATAGCGATGGATAAACTAATGCGGGCTGCATTAGATGTACCGGATATGTTTAATTGGCTCAAACGGCAAGCAGGATTCAATGGAAAGAAACTGCCTGTGTCGGATTACGGTAATGTCGTTCCGATTACCCATAGAATCATTGCCGATTTACAAACCAAATCACACAAACCCTTATTTTCAGAACACGACGATTACCATGAGACGGCAGATTATGGATAAAGAGTTCACAGCACAAACATCGGAAAATTTAAAACTACTGGATATTGTTTTATTTGAATCCAGTTTTAAACAGTTTGCAAACAGCCATGATCAAGTTCAGTTGGGACAACAAAATAAACTGGCAATTAGAGCTGAAATAGGCGAAGCGGTTAATAATAAAAATAGCGCAGTTGGTTTTTTTAGAGTATTTGTTGATTTAGGTATTCGGGTCAATGACTTATCGAATCCAGATTCTGAACCGCAATTACTGTATCAAATTGAAGCAACCTTTAGAATAGATTACGAATTAACAAATAATGTAGATGAAAAAGCCTTAACCGAGTTTGCTCACTTTGATGCAGTGAATAATATCTGGCCTTTCTGGCGGCAATTTGTTTTCTCTACAACAAATCAGGCGCATTTACCTTGCCCCGAGATTCCTCTTACAAAAACGCCCTGACAACATGACACAAAACATCAGTACAAAAGCGCTGCCTTCAGAACAAGGCTCAGCAATAATGATCGAGACTACAGACATGACACATAAAATCACCAAAAAAATCGTCGGCTACAAAGTCCTGACCAAAGACGATGTCGAACCGGTCAAGCAAGAGCCGGAACAACCATCGCTGGAAAGCATGAACGAAAACCTCGCGCGCCCGGAAGTGCTGCTCGGTTCCACTTACAAGATCAAAACGCCGCAGTCGGAGCATGCGCTGTACATCACCATCAACGACATGATCCTGAACGCCGGAACCGCCCACGAAGAGCGTCGGCCATACGAAATCTTCATCAACTCCAAAAACATGGAGCATTTCCAGTGGGTGTTGGCGCTGACTCGGCTAATCTCGGCGGTATTCCGCAAAGGCGGCGACGCCTGCTTCCTGGTCGAAGAAATGAAAGCGGTATTCGACCCCCACGGGGGCTACTTCAAAAAAGGCGGCGTATTCATGCCGTCGCTGGTCGCCGAAATCGGCTACGCGATCGAATCGCATTTGAAACACATCGGCATGATCAAGCCGGAAAAGATGACCGATCATCAAAAGCAGTTTCTTGATGAAAAGCGCAAGGAGTTTGAAGCCCAGCATGGGGAGTCGGAGGGACAGGCGTTTCCGGAGAAGGCGGTGCTTTGTAATAAGTGCAGCACCAAGGCGATGGTGTTGATGGATGGGTGTATGACTTGTTTGAATTGTGGGGAGAGTAAGTGTGGGTGATGAGGTTGGGCTTTGTAGCGCCACTTCATGAATTGGATTATCTAATTTCGGATCGCCCTGCTGAGCTTAAATTGAATAAGGAACAACTTTTGAAATTAAAGCTGGATAACATGCTTAATTTGAATACTATCCAAATCCAGATAATCACTTGTTAACCTAAAATAATGACTAAGCCATATCATCTTTTCATTTCGTATGCTTCAGAGGATGAGGCATATGTCAGTGAGTTGTCGAAATCACTGACATCTCTTGGGCTTCAGGTCTGGTTCGCTCCTTTGTCGTTGAAAATTGGCGACAAATTGCTTGATTCCATAAATGCGGGCTTAATGGCTTCGGAATATGGTTTGATCGTCCTTTCTCCGGTGTACATATCCAAGTCCTGGACAAGCTACGAGCTGGACGTGCTACATAGGCAGCATATCGAGAACGACAAAAAGCTTTTTCCGCTATGGCATGGCGTTGATAAAAAGCAAATAGATCAATGGAACCCCGGCTTGTCAGGAATCGTCGCTTTGAGAACTACCGAAGATTCAAGTTCGATTTCTCGAAAAATCGCCGATATGGTCTATCAAGGATGTCCAATCCGAGGAATTTCTCCGTGTTATGAAAATCCTCAATGGCGTTTCTTGCAAGGTCGTGGAGAGCTTTTTGCGAACACGGAAAATGGCCCGGCATTTAATCTATTTGAGGCTGCGGAGTTTCCAGATAATTATTATCCGTTGTATGTCGACGACAAGCCGCATAGTAGAAGAGAAATTATTCTAGAAGTCGCAAAAGCGCTGTACTACGGGAGTCATGATGAGATCCGCTTAGCCACCGGACAGCGTGAAAGGATGATAGAGCTATGCAAGGAGTACGGGTATGACATTGAGGCCCCCGGCTTTGATCCGGCAATTTATGGCTAACAATGCCGTCAACTCGGGCGCATTTTTTACGCTGGTTCCCAATCTCCAGCCCGCGTAGCTCCGATTAGAGTAGCGTAATCGGAGGAATGCTTTATCGCAGGGCGTAGGTTGGGCTGAATGCAATGAAGCCCAACATTTCCAACGGGAACTATCCCCCAAGCGGGGCGGGGTTTGCAACCCCGCCCCTAACGTTTGTCCGATGCCAAGTGCTTCACTTAAGTCCCGTAGACCGGTGTTTCCCGCAAACACCATCCCAATTCGCCGGAAACGCCACCTCGCGCTACGCGCTTGGATGGTCTTATTCCGGCCTACGCCTATGCCCTCCGAAAGCTCCGGTACTCGGCGCGGTATACGGGATGAGGTTTACGCTGGTTCCCAAGCTCCAGCTTGGGAACCCAGTTGACGAAGCTCCAGCTTCGTGAGACGGGAAGCTGGACCTAACGTTTGTGCGATGCCAAGCGCTTCACTTAAGCAACATAAACGCTTCGAACAAGGCAATACAGGAAATTTATCGTTCCCACGCTCCGGCGTGGGAACGCAGCTCAGACGTTCTGCGTCATCTCACAAAATAAGGTGTCGCCCCCGAAGGCGAGATACTTTTCTTTGCTCCGCCAAAGATCGCCGCAAATGCTTGAATTTAGCTATAGCAACTACCAATGTGATTCGCAACACTATGAATTATAAATAAAAACAGATGATTTATCCAACAACGCCCCGCAGAAGAGTGGGACTATCCTTGTGAGGCTGGTTAATAAAATCCAGCCTTGCTGGTTATAACCCGGTTTTTGCCGACTTCACCACAGGTGACAGGGCTTCGATTTCGCGGGAGATGATCGAATAAAGCTCCGGGGTCCATTCCGGGAGTTCTTCGGAACCAGCCTTCAAAGGATATGCCCTGGGGTCATGCGGGGCAATCACGACTTTCACATTTTCGGCGCCCACTTGCGCGGTGAGAACGAAAAGCTTCTCTATCGCTTCGTCGCCCATAGTCCCGTAGGCCGGAATAAGCCGGTTCGAGCGGCAGCGAAAACCGGTGTTTCCGGCAAACATCATCCAAATTCGCCGGAAACACCACCTCGCGCTACGCGCTTGGATGGTCTTATTCCGGCCTACGCCTATTCCCTCCGAAAGCTCCGGTACTCGGCGCGGCATACGGGATGAGGTTGTATGATGCATTGGGCGACCGAAAAAAGTGAACTACAGGCAAAAAACCGACGAGGAGAGTGTATGACCAAAGATGACGTAGCCCACTGGGCGCTGACACATCCCCTAGCGCCGATCCATGTGGATTGCGCTACCGCCGTGATGCTGAAAATTCTCGATGGCAAATGCAAAATGCGGACAGAGGAAAAGCGGGTAATGGAACTGCTTTACGACGAAGTGAAGACACAACCCGGCCATCTGCTGGATACCGCACTCCACCTGTTGATTGCGCAAGCCCGTGATCATCCCGATGAAGCAACGAAAAACATTATCTACGAAAAACGCCTGCTGGCGGAAACGGCTATCTCCCGGCCCGTGATGAAAGGCTTTAAAGCCATGATCCGGCAGGAGGGTTTGCTCGTCGTTGCCGTGGACGGCGAAGAGGATACCTCGGACGCTACATAAGAAATAGCAAATCCGGGGGCAGGTCTTTCTCGTTCCCACGCACTGCGCTAATTGGTTATACACAAGTATTTTAAAGCACGTCATTCCGGCAGGGATTGCCGGACCCGTTAGAGCGCGTGGCGAATCCAGAACACAGGGATGTGAAACTGCCGGCTGGCACCTCGCGTTGATCAAACACCTGTTTCCTCATTTCCACGCGCCGCGTGGGAATGCAGTATGGGACGCGCTGCGTCCTGTATTTTACGCGGGTTCCCAATCTCCAGATTGGGAACCGGGAAGGAGAAGCTCTCGCTTCACGAATGCCCAAGCTTTTTAATCTGGCCCCATGATTCAGCGTTATTGGCGTTTATCGCTCTTTGACTCCGAAAACCTCAGTCATGGCTGCTGGATTCTTCATCTATTGGATGTCCACTAAGGGTCTTGCGGCCTGTGAACATTGCAGAAATAATGCTGCCACCTTCGCGCATATCAGTAATTATGACCGCTACAACGTGCAATACAACGGCAGCAACCAGAAAATAAAAGCTATACAAATGTATTACGGCAATAGGCTTTCGAAAAGCACGCATGCTCTGGTAAGCAGTTTCATCATACATAGCCGGTGCATAGGAAACTAAGGTATCGGGCGCGATACCTGGTGCGGTCACCCACTGCGCTATCCAATGCCCGAAAGGCGGGAGAAATAAATCGGTGCCCGCCAGCACCAACCCCGTGGCTGCCTGAAGGGTGATCAGGAGAAACAGCACGGCGGCTCCCAAGCGTCCTGCCGGATTGTGGCCGATATACTGATCAGGGTGGCCGGAGAAAAATGCGACGACATAGTTGCGCAATGCATGAAAGTAGCCCTTGCCGCCCGGAAGCACCGCCCTCAACTTCGCGTAGCGATTACCTAAAAAGGCCCAAATAAAGCGCCAAATTAGGTTGATGCAAAACACATAGCCGATCCACGCGTGGATTGTCTTGATTTTTATCTTTCCTGCATTCGAGACGTCAAGACTGCTAGCATTTAGGATAACCAGACCGACCCCCATAAGCGCAAGAATACACAGCACATTAATCCAATGAAACCAACGGGTACCTGCATCCCAAACGGGGTACGATTTGAGATCTGCCATAAGGGCGCTCCTTAAGAATTTAAAATTGTTGTCAGTGTGAAAATGCAACTTTCACTTTATCGACATGAATCCGCCTTTTCAGGAGATTATCAGGTTTTGCGATTGCTAGGCATCGCTATTGCAGGTCATCTTCATCAATATGAAATTTATGCAGCATTCGATGAGTTACAGGGGCGAGTACGATGCCCATTATTGCTATAAATACCAGCCCGCTAAAAAGCGCATAGCCAGAAGCAAACATTTTTGCTCCAGTCGTAGCAAGCGCATTGACAGGCCCCATTCCCCCGAGAATCATAGACGCCTCTAAAAGAGAATCAACCCAATCAAATCCTGCTATCCAATGATAGCCTATGACACCAATAGATAAAGCAACTGCAATCAAGATGCCTGCCATCCCAACAGACGCTGCCATCCTTCTGACAAAAACTGATATCGGAGCAAGTTTTTCATATCTTCGTTCAAACATCTTTGCCTCGAATTACAACGTGTAACAAAAAATTATCTAGCTCGGTATAGCTTATACAGTAGACCCGGCAGAGCAACAACATTCCTCATTCCCACGCGCTACGTCACTGCCATTAAGTTAAGAAAAATATGTAACAAACCAATGTTAATCGAGAACTTTGTTCAATTTACATAAGCGTAAAAGCATCGTTTTCAATGGACTGCCCTTAACTTAATGGCAGTCCCGTAAGCCGGTTCGAGCGGCAGCTAAAACCGGTGTTTCCGGCAAACGCCACCCAAATTCCGCCGGAAACGCCACCTCGCGCTATGCGCTTGGATGGTCTTATTCCGGCCTACGCCTATTCCCGCCGAAAGCTCCAGTACGGTACTCGGTGAGGCATACGGGATTAATCTCTTACCATCGGCAAATTTTCTTCGCTCCACGCGACGATTCTCATTCCCACGCGCTGCGTGGGAATGTAGTATAGACGCGTTGCGTCTTGTGTTTATGTAGCCTATCTGTAGTTGGGTACATGGATCGTGACTCACGGCGTAGCGCGCCTTGACTGTATTCCCACGTAGCGCGTGGGAACGAGACAACAAAAAGGCTGCACCCTTTTATTTTTATGGCTTTGATTGCTCAACTCAGGAGCAAAGGTGATACCGGCAGGTGATAATTCAGGATCGATCACAAAAGAAAAAAGAATTTAAAGCTTTTGAGATGTCAAAAGTAAAACGATTTAAAGCATTAAATAGCCCGGAAGCGTGGCTGGCGTTACTTAAACTGTCTACGGTCGATCGACAACAGCCACCTGAAACCAATTCCCTGTAGGCCTGAATAAACCTGTTTCCTCGCTCCCACCGGCTACGTAGGAATGCATTATGGGACGCGCTGGATCCTGTGTTTGTATGCTTTGTATCTCGGGGCGTAGTTGATCCTCAACTCGCGACGCAGAGTGCCTTGAGTCGATTCCCACGCGGCGCGCCACGGTCATTAAGTTAAGGATTTTAGGAGTATCCAATGCCATGGATGGCGAGCTTAAATACGTCCATGTAGTCTGGATTTCGGCAATCCCTGCCGGAATGACGGTCTTCCCACAGACTTGTGTAAAGATGAACGCGGCGCGTGGGAACAAGATAAAGAAAAACGCCTTCTCAACGCCCAAGCAACTCAAGCATTTCGTCCCGGCTAATCACTTCTTTCTCTTGTAGCAAATTAGCCAGTTTTTCCAATGCAGGCCTGTTTGCGGTGATGATTTCACGCGCACGTGTTTCAGCTTCCTCGACCAGCGCCATTATCTCGGTATCGATCAGCCGAGCTGTCTCATCACTATAATTGCGATACTCTGAGACTTCTGTTTCCAAAAACTGAAGCTGCTGACGTTTGCCGTACGTCAACGGCCCCATTTTTTTGCTCATACCCAGATTACAGACCATGCTGCGGGCAATCTCGCTGGCTTTTTCCAGGTCATTCTGGGCGCCGGTTGAGATGCTTCCCAAGACGATTTCTTCGGATATGCGTCCGCCCAGCAAAATGGCCAGTTGATCTTTAAGTTCATCTTCGGTCGATAAGAACTTCTCTTCTACCGGCAATTGCAAGGTAAAGCCCAATGCCGATACGCCGCGCGGAATGATGGAGATTTTATGCACCGGTTGTCCGGTCGGCACATGCTCGGCGACCATCGCGTGTCCTGCTTCGTGGAAAGCTACCCGGCGCTTTTCCTCGGGGTTTAAAACCCGGTTCTTCTTTTCCGGCCCGGCCAATATCCGGTCGATAGCCGACTCGAAGTCTTCTCTTTCAACCTTATCGTGACCGACCCGCGTCGCCATAATCGCGGCTTCATTGGCTATGTTGGCAAGGTCTGCACCAACCAAACCGGGCGTACGCTTGGCGACGATGGACAGGTCGATGTCTTTAGCCAGCGTCAGTCCTTTGGTATGCAATTTAAGAATCTCGATACGATCCCGCAAATCCGGCTTATCAACCACAATCTGGCGATCGAAACGCCCGGAGCGCAACAGCGCTTTATCAAGCACTTCAGGGCGATTGGTTGCCGCCATTACCACTACGCCGACCGAGGGATCAAAACCGTCCATTTCGGTCAGCAGCTGGTTCAAGGTCTGTTCGCGCTCGTCATGCCCACCGATCATCACCGGACCGCCACGGGTGCGGCCAATGGCGTCGAGTTCATCAATAAATATGATGCAGGGCGCTTGATTCCGCGCCTGTTCAAACAGTTCACGCACTCTGGCAGCGCCCACGCCGACAAACAGCTCAATAAATTCAGAGCCGCTGATGTTGAAGAACGGCACCTGCGCTTCCCCGGAAACGGCCCGTGCCAGCAGGGTTTTTCCGGTTCCGGGCGGGCCTACCAGCAACACGCCTTTGGGCATCCGTCCGCCTAATCTCTGGAATTTTTCCGGTGTTTTCAGAAAATCGATGGACTCGTTAAGTTCCTGTTTGGCGCTGTCGGCACCGGCCACGTCATTAAAGGTAATCTTGGCTTGGGTGTCCTGGTGTATATGGATTTTGTTACCCAAATTAAGAAAAGACTGCGCGCCACCGGCCGCAGTGCGACGCATAACCCATGACCAGATAAGCACCAGGATTAACATCGGAATGATCCAGTTGAAAAACAGATTGGTTAGCCAGTTCTCGCTGCTTCTGACTACAAAATCAACTTTGTTCTGCTCCATCATTTGGGCAAGATCATTTTGCCACAGCGGAATCGTCATGAAATTTTTGGCCGGCTGTTTCGGATCGTCAGACTTGATAACGCCGGTAATATACCGCTCGGTTACCACCGCCTTGTCGATTTTTGCCTCTTTGACCAGCTTAATAAACTGGCTGTAGGGGATTTCATCGCGCTGCACTTCCTGAATACTATTAATAAAAGTCAGCAGCAGAATGAATAACATCACAAAGAAAAAAAACTTTCTTTGTTTAGAACCGGCGCTACTTTGATCCGACGGTTTATTGAGCTCCTTCTCCGGCCCCCGTTTGGATAAATAATTTAAACCAGTCATCAATAATTTTTTCAGGTAGATGAAGAAATTACCCAACAATGTGAGCGCCGTTTTAAAAATAGTGTTCTTTGAATCACCCATTGTGATGATGCCTTGCTACGCTTCTCCGATTTTGAAAATGATCGACAGACTGATCAAGCATTGAAACAATCTCTTCACAGTCAATAATGTTTTTACTTCCGCCACGAATATGTTCAGCCAGTTGGGTGATTGCCGCCCAGTTTGCATCGTTATTTACAAAGTCAAATGCGATGGTGAACAACTCATCCAACTTTTCATCCCGTTGTTGTTTATCGGTAGAGAAACTTTGTAAATACTCGTTAGCCAAGGCAAGATCGGAACTGCCGCCATAGTTTTTTAAGGCTTTCAGATTAACTAATTGATGATTGAATAGCTCATCATCAGTTTCGGCGACATGCTTGGCTTCAGCCAGAGGCCCGATCAGCAGATTAATAATATCCGCCTCAAAAGCCGTCGTGTAATCCTTTACCAATTGCATCATTGCGTCATTGTGTTTGGTTAATTCACGCACCAGGCTATCAATAGAGGGTGGCAACGATTCGATTAACCGGCCTCCTTCCACTCGTGCAATACAGTCGTCATGAGTTGTCTGGTAAGCCATGACATCGGCGTCGGTCACGCCGCCCATATCCTTAAAAATAATTTTAAAAAAAACCGGCGGCAGCTTTCTGGCTTTGTTATTTAAATGAATGCCCGCCGCATGTCCCGCTTCATGAAAAGCAACACGTTGTTTGTGCTCTGTTAATTTATCCAGATCGAGTACCTCGATTATCTTGTTTCGTTTCATAATTAAATACCCTAGCGTTAAGTCAATATCATTGTGATCTGAGAAATTATTCGACGTCCTGAAACCAATAGAAGTATTGATTTTTAATTTCTGACTCGGCCTCCAGCCAGTCTTCCATTTCATGCCCAACTACAAACCCCCTTTTTTCAGCTTTGCAGTAAGCTCGTTCTGCAATCATTTTTTGAAGTTCTTCCCTATCAATAACCCTATTATTTGACTTTTGCACTGAATTAAAATCGGCCACAATCTCACCCCCCGCGCACTCCGAAGGAATATCCCCCGTATCTTCATTTTATGTACAAAGAGATAGCGGAACAATTGGTATAAATACGTATTGATTCTAACATTAAAAATGAGGCGAAATAAGCTATATAAATACCTATGTCCTTTTTATAGCGTCATGAGCCTGTTAAACCCTGAAAGACATTACTCGCTTATCAATGTTCGAAAGACATTTGACCAAGGCAATACCGGAGAACTGTATAAATGTCCCTGTCCTTCATCGCAACCTAAATCCATCAATCGGCGTTGCTGGGTTGTCGACTCAATCCCCATCGCAATAACCCGTAAATGCAAACCATGACCCAAGGCTATTACCGCACGGGTAATATCTTCATCATTGGCGTTATTCAGTACATCAACGACAAATGAACTATTAATTTTCAATTTTTTCACAGGAATACGTTTTAAGTTGTTAAACGAAAAACAGCCCACGCCAAAATCATCAATCGTTAAATCTATTCCCAATGCAACCAACTGATTGAGCGCTTTTATGGTTTGTTCGGAATTATCCATAAAACCGTTACCGGTAAGTTCCAGCTCAAGAGAAGACGGCTCAAGCCCGGTCGAACGTAATATTCGCTCAACCGTAGCAATAAAATCGGAGCGTAAAAACTGAATTGCCGACACGTTGACGACTATTTTATTGACTTGCAAACCCTCATCCAGCCACCGCCTCATCTGCATGCAGGCGTTTTGCAATACCCATTCGCCGAGCGCCACGATAAACCCGCTTTCCTCGGCTATGTATATAAACTGCTTGGGTGACATCAATCCCAGTTCAGGATGCATCCAACGCACCAAGGACTCAACGCCTACCAATTTTCCGGTTTTAAGACAAACCTGCGGCTGGTAATACAAAATCAATTCATGTCGCTCTATGGACTGGCGTAACGCGTATTCCATTGACATTTTCTCAAACGCTTCCGTGGTTAGCTCCAGACTATAATATTGAAAGTTATTCCGCCCTTCTTTCTTGGCTCGGTACATAGCCGCATCGGCATTCTTAATTAAAGTATCCGTATCACGTCCATCCTGCGGAAACAGGCTTATGCCCACACTGGTCGATATTTTTAAGCGGTATCCTTTAATATAAACGGGGGCGTTAAAGGTCTCGATCAGCTTTTGTGCGAGCTTGGCAGGATTTTTAGCATCGGGAATATTTTCCATAAACACCACAAACTCATCCCCGGCATAACGTGAGACAGTGTCTTCTTTTCTGACCAGGTTTTTTATGCGTTTGGCTACTTCCCTTAACAATCCATCGCCTACCTCATGACCGTAGGTATCATTAATGCCCTTAAAGCGATCAAGATCAAGAAACAATACGGCGGCCTGCGAACCCTCCCGCAGCGCATTTTGCAATGAATGATCAATACGATCCTTCAACAACAATCGGTTTGGCAACCGGGTCAATGGATCATGGTAGGCCAAAAAACCCAGATGATCCTGGGCTTTCTTAAAATGCGTTATATCCATAAACACATGGACATAGTGGGCTACCTCGCCGCTTGAATCCTTTACCTCGCTAACGGTAGTCCATGAGGGAAAATCCATAGTGCTTTTATGACGACGCCATACCTCGCCCTGCCAGCTGTTTACAGTCCCTGTAAGATTGCTTAATTCGTCATCGATTTTTATGCTGTTTTTCTTTGAGTGTAAAAAATGAGCGTTCTTCCCGTAAACCTCCTGCTGGGTAAAACCGGTTATTGTGGTAAACGCCTCGTTAACCGAAATTATTTTTTTGTCTTTGTCGGTAACAAATATGCCCTCCCCAATATTGTTAAAAATCACCGAAGCCATACTCAACTTGCCTTCGGACTGTTTTTGCCGGGTAATATCGGTCAATGTCATTAATACCTGATGAGGCTGACGCTCGCCTGTCCTGAATTCGGGTACTGAATTAACGACAACCCAAAGATAATTTTGCCGCTCCGAATTAAACAGCCCCATGACCACACCTTCCACGGGTTTGCCCGTACGCAAAGCCAACATTGAAGGCTGCTGTTGTTCCGGGAAAACCGAGCCGTCTTCCTTGATCACCTGAAAGCAAGAATCAACAAACTTACGCCCTATAATGACGTCGCGAGGAAGTCCAAGAAGATGCTCAGCGGCATGATTGACAGCCATTACAATACCCGTCGCATCCAGATAAATAACACTCTGGTCGATATTTTCAAATAAGCTGCGATATTTGGCCTCACTCACCCGCAAGGTATCAATGGCCAGGCTGCGATTCGTTAATTGAGGCATCATAAAAAAAAACGAAGTAAAGGCGCCAAAATCTTCCTTAAGTTTTTCGAACATTGCATTTCTACTCCTTTGGATGACAAATCTATCCAGCATTTGATTGGGTAATTTCCAAGAATTAAGTAATTTTTTTAAAAAGTACTCAGGTAACCCTCAATAAAAAATATACCGTAGAACCGTTCCAGGAGCCTGCGCTTAGCCAAAGGAAAAAGCTACCCCGGCTAAAACCATCCGAAAACACACAGTGATTTATCACAAATACTACAGCCGGTCTGAGCCGCCAGCTATTCAGGCTTACTTTTTTTGCAAAAAGCAATCCACTTCGCAACCTTACTTACACCTCAACGAAAAAATCTGGGTTTCTTATCTTCTGCATGGGCGTTTTTCTTTGATTTGGTTTTCACTTCTTTGTAATATTCAACCTCATCATTCATAAATTGCTTTTCCTTCAGCTCAATATCAATGCCGGAAATTTTATATTGCCAGTTTGTACCCAACTGTTGCATATCATCGTCTAAATTAGTCGTTGCCATATCACTCTCCGGACTTTCTAACATTGGACTCATAAGAATTGACGAGAACCTGGCCCCCTCATAACACTCCCGTTAGCTTAAAAACAGGCTAACGACGGTTGCCAGGTGTGGATAAATAGGCACCTGCAGGCCACTCCATCAATTTATGGCTAAATCTTATAGCAAAGAAAATAACTGCAAAATTCGTACGCATACCTAAGTAGTTTTGCTTATGTATTTCCACTCATTAATACCGTACATTATTGATGAGTTTTTAAAAATAGACAGCTCATACTGGGACTTGTTGACGCTTAAAAAATATAAATTAAAAACAATTACTTATATGTATCCGCATGATTTATCAAACAGTTGATTTAGTTACCGTTGACTACCGAATGCCAACAGATTCCAGTGTTCTTTCACAAGCCGTTTTGATTGATGAGAAGGCTGTCAAGCTAGCTTACAAATTGGATTTTTTTGTCTAAAATGTAAGGATAGACTCACAAAACAAAAGACTAATTCCGTAAAACCTGACATATTACTGAAAAAACTTAACAAAATTAAGATACTAATTCTGAAGGAGAATGGCGTGTTTATTCTTGGGAATCATCTTATTTAGCCAACCTGCAGAAACGGATACTGGTTTATGAGCAAGTCACCTGATGGACATCTGAATACCGAGAGTCTTGACTACAAAGCAGAAGCTTTACTCGATAAGCATCGCGAAGACATCCGCAAACGCGCGGAAATCATGCTCCAACACTCGGGGGCCGATATTGCCCGCATGTCTACTGACGACATTCAAAAATTGCTGTTTGAGTTTCAGGTTCATCAAATAGAACTGAAAATGCAGAACGAGGAATTAAACAGGGCGCATCAGGAATTGGCTGCATCCCGCGATACCTACGCGCAACTTTATGATTCATCTCCTGTAGGTCACCTGACGTTAAATGACGCGGGGATCATCCAGAAAGCCAATATGACGGCCGCAGCCTTGCTGGGTGATTCAAAAGAAGAGCTGATCAACAAGCGATTGGGGAAATTTATCCACCCTTCCGATCAGGATAATTATTACTTGTTTATCCATCGCCTTTTAGCCCAAAAAACCGGCCAAGCCCTTAACGCCACAACCAAAGATGCAGAGAACTCGCCCACTCATCCAGAATGCAAGTACTTTCAACTTTGCACGGATGCGTCGCAACCAGGCGATAAAAGCAAAATATTAACGTATATCGAATGCTACGCAAGAGTCGTTTCCAACGATAAAAACGCGTTACAAATATGCCTGACCATTAATAACATCACCGAGCGTAAGCAAGCGCAAGAAACCATCGCCTACCTTAATGAAAAACTGGAAGAAAAAGTTCGCAGACAGACCAGCGAACTGATTGTAAGTAATCTGAGCTTAATGAAAAAAGTTGAAGAACTCCGCCGCTCCAAACACCAACTACTGGAACGGGAGGCCAAACTCAATTCCATTTTTAATGCATCCGTAGAAGGCATTATCACGATTAACATGTCCAATATCATCGTATCCGCTAATGCCGCAGTGGAAACCATTTTCGGCTATAAACCGGAAGAGCTGATTGGTTGCAGCATTAACAAACTCATACCGTCATCGCCAAGAGAAATGAATGATTGCAGCGAGCCTCATTCAGTCAAACATATCGGTCAAATTCAGGAAGTTGAAGGCCTTCACAAAAACGGCTTTGCGGTGCCTTTGGACCTGTCCATCGCGGAGTTTTCAGTCGACAATGCACACTATTTCACTCATATTGTGCGTGATGTGAGTATACGCAAACACCGGGAACAGCAGGACAAGGAGCATCTGGACGAACTCGCCCATGTCACTCGCCTTGGGCTGATGGGTGAAATGGCGTCAGGCATTGCCCATGAAGTCAATCAACCGCTGTCCGCGATTTCCAGCTATACGCAAGTCAGTTTAAACCTTATTAACGCTGAAAATCCCGACCTGGTAAATCTCACAGAAGTGCTGTACAAAACCCAGCAGCAGGCGTTAAGAGCGGGCCGGATCATTCATCGCATGAGGGAATTCGTCAAATCCCATGCAAAACATCGATCAACCGCCGATATTAATAGCTTGATTCATGAGGCTGTCAGCCTGTGTATCGCCGACCTTAAACAAAACGGCATAAAGCTGACATTTGAGCTGGAAAGCAATTTGCCGCCCATCTATGTCGATCAGGTGCAAATTGAGCAGGTCATCATCAACCTGCTCCGAAACAGTATTGACGCATTAAAAACATTACCCGCAAAACAACAACGCCAATTAGCTATTCATAGCCGATTGACACTCAATAACAGCATACAGGTCCGGGTGAAGGACAACGGACCGGGACTTGACACAGACCAACAACAAAGGATATTGACCCCTTTTTACACCACCAAAGCGGACGGCATGGGCATGGGACTATCCATCAGTCGCTCACTTATCGAAGCCCATGAGGGTACGTTGCATTTCAATAGCCAATCTGGAAAAGGCACCACTTTTTATTTCATTCTACCCATACGGAGAAAATCTGATGAGCATTAACAACTCAACACCGCTCGTTTATTTAGTTGACGATGAATTCGCAATACGTGACTCACTGACTCTCTTGATTGAATCGACGGGACAGGCGGTCAGGAGTTTTGAATCCGCTGAGGCATTTTTGAATAGCTATACGCCTGATCAACCGGGATGCCTGCTCTTGGACGTTAGAATGCCGTTAATGACCGGCCACGAACTTCAGAGCGAATTATTGAACAGAGGGATAAATATTCCCATCATATTTATCAGCGGTCATGCCGATATTGCCGACTCGGCAAAAGCATTCCGATCCGGGGCTGTCGATTTTCTGGAAAAACCGTTTAATAACGAGGTGTTGCTGGAACGAATCAATGAAGCCATTAAAAAAGATATTGCGTTCAGGGAAGAATTTGTCAAAAAACGCCGCATACAGGACCGCATCGATCATTTAACAACAAGGGAAAAAGAAGTGCTGGGACTGATCGTCAAAAGTCACTCCAATAAGGAATCCGCAAAAATACTCAATATCAGCAATCGCACCGTAGACGTACACAGGGCAAGCATCATGGAAAAAATGCAGGCTGAAAATGTCGCCGAACTGATAACGATGGTCATGTATTGTGAAGCGCCGAACAGCAGTTCACTGGAAGAAAGATTTCATTAATGATCTTATTACTCCTGCCGGAAATTTTATATTTCCCTCGGTTATCGATCAGGTATCCGGACTAATTCGCGCTAAGCCCCCTTCGACAAGCTCAGGAGAGTCTGTCATGAGCTTGTCGAAGGGGCTCAGCATGGACGATTTATGTCCTTATATCGTTTAACCAGCAAAAGTCCACCCCATAGCAACGACAGCACCATGATTGCGGAACCGATCGCAAAGACCGCCTTAGCCAAGAAATGGTCGTATTGCAAAAGGCCGGACTCGGTCAAAAGATACTGCCAATCGTGAAAACCATAGGGTGCCGAATGGCCGAAATTACCGCCCAATAGCGGTAACTGCCCTGCTCGCGCATCATTCATATACGGCGCAATATCCAGAAAATTCTCGCCGACCCACCATAACGCGACCGATGCGCCGAACGGATCGCGAGTTTTAAGCAATAACACGCCCGTGCAAATCGACGGCATTAACAGCTGTCCCAGCGTTCCGCCTAGTGAAGTGATAAAAGCGCCGAACGGCCTGAAAACAATATGTCCCGCTTCATGAAAAGGCAGGTTAACCAGATGCAAAAAAGAGTTTCCAACCGCATTGCTTTCGATAGAAGCGCCCATAAGCTGCCGGCTCCAAATAATGAGACCCGCCAAAATTATCGCCCTGCCTATAAAATCAGCCAACGTGGTTTGTTGCGTCTCGTGAAACAGAAATTGCGTCAACGGTTGGGCTTCATCGTCTTCATAAAGCGTCACAATAGGCGGCTGGACATCCTGTCGAGCCGACTGTTCAGGATGATATTTCAGATACTTCTCGAATACGATGCCGCAATGAGGACAAATTTCGCTTTGTACATGCAGCTCATTCAGGCATTTGGGACAGTTCATGGATTCTTTGATACGTTAAGGTTAAGCAGATCATTCCGGTGTAATCGTTCGTGGTGAAAAAACGCCCTTAAGAGTTCCTGTGATATATTTCATCGGCGATTCGTTCAGCTTAAGATTTTAACCCCTTACCCCCCTTTTCAGGAGATAACATGCCGAAACCCGTCACCCCTTTGTTGGCAGCCGATATTTTAATCGAACTGATCGACCAACCCGACCGGCCGTTTGTGCTAATCGAACGCGCCTATCCGCCTTACGGCTGGGCAGTGCCGGGCGGTTTTGTCGATGTTGGCGAAACCGTTGAACATGCGGCGATTCGCGAAGCCCAGGAAGAAACCTGCCTGGATATTACCCTGACGGCGTTACTGGGCATCTACTCCAATCCCGAACGCGATTCCCGCAATCATACCGTCACCGCCGTCTATATTGCCGAGGCCACCGGAATGCCGCGAGCCGCAGATGATGCAAAAAATTTCGGCATTTTTACTTTTGATAACCTCCCCGCCGTGCTGGCATTCGACCATGCCCAGGTTGTTGAAGATTACCGGAATTACCGGATGACCGGCAAAGTCACGCCGTTGCGGATGTGAATAAGCAGTTGCTCTACATAAGGTGGGCAAAAAACTTGTCCACCCTCTCTATTCATCACCAAACGATTCAAACACTTCACTTAAATCAATCGTTAACTCAGGGAATAAATGCGGTATTGCCATGCCGTTATTTGCATGCATCGCTTTTAATTGATAACGCCCGTTATCGTCTAAGACAAACTGATAGAGCGCCTGCTCATAAGGGTAAACCAGCCAGTATTCAGTGACCCCGCTTTCGGCATACAACTCATACTTAATCTGCATTTCTTTTTTAGAATTGCCTTTCGATAAAATTTCAATAATCCAGTCCGGCGCACCGTTACAACCTTGTTCATCCAATTTTTGCGTATCGCAAATCACACACAAATCAGGTTGTACAACCGTGTGAATTTCTTTATTAGCCAAGATAGATTTTTTGCGGTCATATAACCGCACATCAAATGGCGCGGCATAAACACGGCATTTTTTATGTTTGAAGAAAACTGACAATGACCGTGTCAGGTTCATAGAAATGTCTTGATGCTTCACATTCGGCGCGGGCGACATCAACATAATTTTGCCTTTGATGAGCTCTACAGTCTCATCAAATTGCCAGGTCAAGTAATCGGCGTAACTGTAGGTCTTATTTAAATCTAATTGGGAAAGATGGGTGATTTTTGGCATGGAGATAAACTCAAAGTGAATTTAATTCAGTGCTCAGGATAATAACACAAGCAGATCCGTAGATACGCTGTTCAAAGCTTTGCCGCCCACCCTGCCTACCTATCCAGCACCGGCGGACAGCTGCAAAACACATGCCTGTCGCCATAAACATTATCGATACGGCCGACCGGCGGCCAGTATTTATCATCATGCTGGTCGTTATTAGGAAAAAACGCCTGTTGTTTTGAATAGGGAAGACTCCATTCTTCCAACAATAAGCGGTGAGTATGCGGCGCATTATGCAGCAAGTTGTTTTCAGCATCGGCGGCGCCGGTTTCTATGGCCTTGATTTCCTCACGGATAGCGATTAACGCTGCGCAAAAACGGTCAATCTCGGCTTTGTCTTCGCTTTCGGTAGGCTCTATCATCAAGGTGTCGGCGACCGGGAACGACACGGTGGGCGCATGAAAACCATAGTCGATCAGGCGTTTGGCGATGTCTTCGACGGTGACATTGCAGGTCTTTTTAAAGGCATGGCAATCGATAATGCATTCATGCGCCACCCAGCCGTTTTTGCCGGTATATAAAATCGGGTAATACGGCGCTAGCCGTTTGGCGATGTAATTGGCGTTCAGGATCGCGGTCAGAGTCGCGCGTTTTAAACCTGCCGCGCCCATCATCGCGATATACGCCCAGGAAATAGTGTAGATGCTGGCCGATCCCCAAGGCGCGGCGGACACCGCGCCGATAGTGCCGTGCTCGCCTTTGGCCGGATTGACGCCTTCAACAACCGGATGGTCGGGCAGGAACGGAGCCAGGTGCGCGCCCACGCCTATCGGGCCGACGCCGGGACCGCCGCCGCCATGCGGAATGCAGAAAGTTTTATGCAGATTAAGATGGGCGACATCGGCGCCGATTTTGCCGGGACGGCTCAAGCCTACCAGCGCATTGAAGTTGGCGCCATCCAGGTAAACCTGTCCGCCGTGCCGGTGGATCAGGTCGCAGATTTCCCGGAACGCCTGTTCGAACACGCCGTGCGTGGACGGATAGGTAATCATTAACGCGGCCAGGGTGTCTTGGTATTCGGCTGTTTTCTGGCGCAAATCATCCAGGCTGACGTTACCGTTGTCATCGCAGGCGACCACCACGACTTTAAGCCCGGCCATCGTAGCGCTGGCCGGATTGGTGCCGTGCGCGGAAGCGGGGATCAGGCAGATGTTGCGCTGCGCCTGGCCCCTGACCTCATGGTATTTGCGGATCACCAGCAGACCGGTGTACTCGCCTTGGGAACCGGCGTTGGGTTGCAGGGAGAAAGCATCGAAACCGGTCAAGTCGCACAACATGTCTTCCAGCTCGGCAAACATCTGTTGGTAACCGTGAGTCTGGTACAGCGGCGCGAACGGGTGCAGCGCGTTAAATTCATAATAGGAAATAGTCTGCATTTCCGTCGCGGCATTCAGTTTCATGGTGCAGGAACCCAGCGGTATCATCGATCGGTCCAGCGCTATGTCGCGCCGGGCCAAGCGGCGCATATAGCGCATCATTTCGGTTTCGGAATGATAGCGGTCGAACACCGGATGTTGCAGGATTCGATCATTGCGCAACAAGGCTTCCGGGATGCATTCGCCCACTGTCGCATCCAAGCCGTTGATGTCGGGGAGATCGGCGGTGGCGGTGGCGAAAACCTGCCAGACATCCCTTAAGTTTTCCCGCGTCGTGGTTTCGTCCAACGATATGCCGATATGATCCGCATCGATAACGCGCAAGTTGATATTGGCTTCCGTGGCCTGGGCGGCAATGCGTTTTGCCCGGTTCGGGGTGCTGACCACCAAAGTATCGAAATAACACTCGCTCAACACTTGATGGCCCAGTTGGGTAATGCCTGCGGCCAGGATTTGCGTGTAACGATGCACCCGTCCGGCAATCAGGCGCAAGCCTTCCGCGCCGTGATAAACCGCATAAAATCCGGCGATCACCGCAAGCAACACCTGAGATGTGCAGATATTGCTGGTGGCCTTGTCCCGGCGGATATGTTGCTCGCGGGTTTGCAGCGCCATGCGCAACGCAAGCTGGCCGTGACTGTCTTTGGACACGCCGATAATGCGACCGGGAACCGAGCGCTTGTATTCATCCTTGGTCGCAAAATACGCGGCATGAGGCCCGCCGTAGCCCATCGGCACGCCAAATCGCTGGGAGTTGCCGACCACGATATCGACGCCGAATTCGGCAGGCGGTTTCAGCAGCACCAGCGCCAGCAAATCCGCCGCGACCGTGACCAATGCCGATTTGGCCTGAGCGATGGCGGTGACGGCGGTCAGGTCTTTTATTTCGCCTTTACAGCCCGGATATTGCACCAGCAGCGCAAAAAAATCGTATTGCTCCAGATCGCGATAAGGGTCGGCAACGATAACCTCATAGCCCAGGGAACGGGCGCGGGTCTTGATCACGGCGATGGTCTGCGGATGGCAGTCCTGATCCACGAAGATGCTGTTGGCTGTGCTTTTGGACAAGCGCCGCGACATGGTCATCGCTTCCGCCGCCGCGGTGGCCTCATCCAGCAACGAGGCATTGGCAAGCGCCATGCCGGTCAAATCGATAATGACTTGCTGAAAAGTAAGCAACGCTTCCAGCCGCCCCTGGCTGACTTCGGCCTGATAAGGCGTGTAAGCCGTATACCAGGCGGGATTTTCCAGTACATTGCGCTTAATCACCGCAGGCATGATGGTGTCGTAATAACCCATGCCGATCATCGAGGTGAACACTTTATTGCGTTCGCGCATTTTGCGCAGATGCTTGATCACCGCGCGTTCGCTGACCGTTTCGGTCAGTTTTAACGGTTCATGATTCAGGATATTGGCCGGAATGGCCAGCTCGATAATATCTTCCAGTTCGCTGATGCCCAGCTCTGCCAGCATGTCTTGGGTCTGCTGCGGATTGGGGCCGATGTGGCGGTTGATGAAATTACCGCGCATTTCCAGTTGAGCTAAACCAGGGCGAGATGGAGTCATGATGGGTAACCACTCAGCGTTAGAAAAATAGAATTCAGGAAAAAGCTATTGTCCACGAAAAACGTAAAGGACACGAAAAGAATATACGACCAAAGGTCAAGATCGGCCCGCCACTCTGCCGGAGTCTGGTTTTTTCGCCTTGCGCCCTTTGCCCTTCGCCTATCTATGGTAGCGATGAGGGATAAAAGGCAATGGGGTCAGGGTGACTATAATACGGTGATCGCGGACCATGGCGTATAGCGGACTGCCCAAGTCAACGGTGTACGGATCAAGCATCGCCATAGCAATCGGCCGGTCCAGGCAAGGAGAAAAACTGCCGCTGGTCACATAGCCTACGGCGATACCTTCACTGTTACAAATTACACTGCCTTCCCGCACCGGTATTTTGCTATCGATCAGCAACCCGACGCGGATTTTTTCCGATCCGTGTTGCAACTGAGCCAGAATTTTTTCAGCTCCGGGAAAGTGATTGTCGGCTTTTTTAATCAGCCACTGGAGACCTGCCTCTACCGGCGTAATCGATTCATTAAGTTCATGACCGTACAGGCATAGCCCCGCTTCCAGGCGCAAGGTATCCCTGGCCGCCAAACCTATGGGCTCTACATTAGCTTCGGCCAGCAACAGACGGGCAAGTTGTTCCGCATAATGATGGCCTACCGAGATTTCAAAACCGTCTTCGCCGGTATAGCCGCTACGGCTGACGTTGCATTTTATACCCTTGATGTTTGTTCCGCAGGCTTGCATAAAGGGAAGTCCAGCGGCTTGTGCCGAAAACTTTTCCATGATCGATGCGGCGGCAGGCCCTTGCAAAGCAAATAAAGCCTGACTGGTCAGTTCATTAAAACAACACCGGCCCCCTAAATGGCTATACAGATGCTTAAAGTCCTTGTCTTTGCAGGCAGCATTCACAACGATCATCAAACCCGTATCGATACGGGTAATGATGATGTCGTCCATAATCCCGCCATCGCTGTTGGTTAATACCGTGTATTTTTGCTCGCCGGATTTAAGCCCTGAAATGTCGCTGGGTATCAGTTGCCCAAGTTCAGGAACCGCATCATCGCCGAGAATCAGGCACTGCCCCATGTGCGAAATGTCGAAGAAACCTGCGTGGCTGCGGCAGTGCAGATGTTCATGCAGCGTACCCTTACCGTATTGCACCGGCATAAGATAGCCGGCAAACGGCACCATCCTGGCGCCCAGCTCAAGATGCAGATTGTAAAGCGGCGTTTGTTTTAACATGGAATATTTGTCTTCGCGTGTGAGCAAGGCTGTAGTTTAGCCATTTGTTCGATTATTTACCACGAACAGCGTGAAGATCATGAAGAAAAAACCTAACTGCAAGAGCGCACGGCTAACATGGATTGCACGAGATTCCATCCAAACTCTCCGCCGCTCACGTGTTTTAGTTTTTTAGATTAAAGCCATAGCTTGTATAATCCCCGCTTTGTTTCGGCTAGTTATCTTGCTGCACTCACTTCTTATTTAAAATCTCAGAGAACTCTATGGCGCTGTATTGTGGAATCGTTGGCTTACCCAATGTTGGAAAATCGACCTTATTTAATGCATTAACCCGTGCGAAAATCGCGGCCGAAAATTACCCCTTCTGCACTATCGACCCCAATGTAGGCGTAGTTCCCGTGCCTGACAGCCGAATGGACAAGCTGGCGGAAATCGTAAAACCCGAGCGCATGTTGCCTACCACGATTGAATTTGTAGACATCGCAGGACTCGTCGCGGGCGCATCGAAAGGCGAGGGCTTGGGCAACCAGTTTTTAGCCAATATTCGCGAAACGGATGCCATTGCCCATGTGGTGCGCTGCTTTCAGGATGATAACGTCATCCATGTCGCCGGAAAAATCGATCCACTTTCCGACATCGAAGTCATTAACACGGAATTGGCCTTGGCCGATATGGCTTCCGTTGAAAAGGCCCTGTTACGTGCGACCAAAGCCGCCAGAACCGGCAACAAAGACGAACAGGCAAAAAAAGATGTGCTGGAAAAGGTTTTCAAGCAACTGGATTCGGGCGAACCTGCGCGAACCCTGCCGTTAACCGAGGATGAAAAAGCCCTGATCAGGGACCTGTGCCTGATGACACTCAAACCGGCCATGTACATTGCCAATGTTCAGGATGACGGTTTCGAAAACAATCCGTTACTGGATAAAGTGCAAGCGCTGGCCGAAAAAGAAGGCGCCATGGTCGTACCGATCTGCGCAGCCATAGAAGCGGAAATAGCTCAGCTGGACGAGGAAGAAAAGAAAGAATTCCTGGACGATCTCGGCCTGGAAGAACCCGGCTTAAACCGTGTTGTTAGAGCCGGATATAAACTGCTGAACCTCGCGACTTATTTCACTGCCGGAGTAAAAGAAGTCAGGGCTTGGACTATTCCGGTCGGAGCGACCGCGCCCCAGGCAGCCGGCGTCATTCACAGCGACTTTGAAAAAGGCTTTATTCGCGCCGAAGTCATTGCCTACCAGGATTTCATCGACTATAAAGGCGAACAGGGCGCCAAAGACGCCGGTAAATGGCGGCTTGAAGGCAAAGACTACATCGTTAAAGACGGCGACGTAGTGCATTTCAGATTCAACGTTTGACAAAGTAAGAGCGGGTACTTATAATTCCCGCTCTTTAAAAGACCTGTTTAAATGGCGATGTAGCTCAGCTGGTTAGAGCACGGGATTCATAACCCCGGGGTCGGTGGTTCAAGTCCACCTATCGCCACCATACAAATCAAGCGCTTAGGTGACAACCAAGGGCTTTTTTATTGCTTAAAATTCTCTGTGGCGCACTCTTGGCGCACTTTCAAAAAAACACCCGCAACAATTGCCGACTTTCAGGCACAAAAAAGCCGGTGCTTGACCGGCCTTGGTTGCATCCTTTTGCCATTTTTTATTTTCAAGTGCGCCCCACATGGCAAGTACACAAAAACAGCCTTTCATTGTTACTCTGCGAACTATTACAGGGTCAACTCATTGGCAATCATTTCAGCCTGCTTTAACACGGTTTCAGTGGCGAGTAACTGCATGTCGGGCGGATAGCCGTATTTATTAAGAATCCTTTTTACATGCCGCCTAAGATTTGCTCTTGCACCTTCTTTTATCGTCCAATCCAAGGTCGCATTTTTTCTTACACTTTCGGTAACCGCAACTGCTAATTCCCGCAATACATCATGTTGCATCAATTCTTTTGCGCTGTCATTACTGGCAACGGCTGTATAAAACGCATATTCAAAATCTGTTAAGCCTAGTTTTTCCGCTTCATTATCGGAGCTGACAATTTCTTTACTGACGTTCAACAACTCATCAATGACTTCAGCGGCAGTCAGGATTTTATTTTGATATTTTTTGATGGCATTTTCTAGCATTTCCATCAATGACTTACTCATTACAAGATTTGTTTTAGCACGGTCTTTCAGCTCATCAGTCAGTAATTTTTTCAACACTTCCAGGGCAACATTTTTATGCTCCATCCCTTTAATTTCCGCCAAAAACTCTTCGGAAAGAATAGAAATATCCGGTTTTTTAATACCTGCGGCATCAAATATATCAACCACTTGTTCTGACACTAAGGCTTTATCAATAACCTGCCGAATGGTTGTTTCCAGCTCTTCATCGGTTTTGCCGGAACCAGCAATGCTGTCAAACTTCGCCAGCCGCGCTTTGACCGCTTGAAAAAAGGCCACTTTATCTTTGGCATCCATTGCTTGTTCATGCGGAATGGCTACCGCAAAAACTTGGGATAAAGCTGTGACTTCATTGATATAGCGTTTTTTGCCATCTTCCAACCCCAAAATATGGTCTTCAGCGGCCAAAATCAGCGACAATTTTTTGGATGTATCGGCATCAAAATAATGCTCATAAGCAAAGCCGTGATACATTGCCGATACCACTTCCAATTTCGTCAGCATCTGTTCCACCGCTTGCTCCTGCAATAAGGTCGGATCACCTTTACCGCCAGCATCGGCATAAAACGACAAGGCTTCCTTAAGATCGGATGCAATACCTAAATAATCCACCACCAAGCCGCCGCGCTTATCGCCATAGACGCGATTAACCCGTGCAATCGCCTGCATCAGATTGTGACCTTTCATCGGCTTGTCGATGTATAGCGTGTGCATACAGGGCGCATCAAAGCCGGTTAGCCACATATCACGGACAATCACCAGCTTTAACTCATCGTTACTGTCTTTCATTCGTGCGGCAAGCGTCTTGCGTTGCTTTTTAGTCGTGTGATGCTTGGAAAGTTTTTCACCATCGGCGGATGTAGCAGTCATTACCACTTTAATCATGCCCTTGGTCAAATCGTCAGAATGCCAATCAGGTCTTAACTTGATTATTTCTTCGTACAGATCAACAGCGATTCGGCGCGACATACTGACAATCATCCCCTTACCGGCACTCCCTTCTTGCCGTGCTTCAAAGTGACTGACAATATCTTGTGCGATATTCTTGATGCGATTTTCACTGCCCACCAAGGCTTCCATTTGCGTCCACTTGGCCTTGGCTTTTTGGTCTTCGCTGAGTTCGTCTTGTTCCAGTTCTTCATCCAGCTCGGCAACAAGTTTTTTACCTTCGTCGCTTAAGCCGACTTTAGCCAAACGACTTTCATAATAAATACGTACCGTTGCGCCATCTTTAACCGCTTGGGCAATATCGTAAATATCAACATAGTTACCAAAGACTGCGGGCGTGTTAACGTCAGTTTTTTCAACGGGCGTACCGGTAAAACCTAAATAGGTAGCATTAGGTAAGGCATCGCGTAAATATTTGGCGAAACCGTACACCACTTTTTTGCCTATTACCGCGCCATTTTCGGCTTTCTCATCAATCGTTTTAGCGGCAAAACCATATTGACTGCGGTGGGCTTCGTCAACGACGACCACGATATTACGGCGATTCGACAGCTCTTCGTAAACATTGCCTTCTTCGGGTTGAAACTTTTGAATGGTCGAAAAAATAACCCCGCCCGAAGCCACCTGCAATAACTCCTTTAACTGCTGCCTATCGGCAACCTGTTTCGGTTCTTGCCTTAATAACTGCACGGATGCGGCAAAAGTCTCGAATAATTGATCGTCCAAATCGTTGCGGTCAGTAATCACCAATACGGTCGGATTGTCCAAGGCCAAGACAATCTTGCCGGTATAAAACACCATTGATAAAGATTTGCCGCTGCCTTGGGTATGCCAGACCACACCGGCTTTTTGGTCGCCTTTGGGTTGCGATTTAACGCTGGCTGCGCCGTAACGTTCCGGTGGCTCCAGGACAGATAACGGCTCCGCGTTACTTGCCGCCCGTAAAGTCGAGACAACCGCCGCATTAACCGCATAATACTGATGATAAGCCGCTATTTTCTTGACCGTGCTAATACTGATAACGCCGGTTTCCGGGTCTTCCTTTTTGGATTTCTCAAACACTACAAAATGACGCACTAAATCCAGCAAGGTGGTTTTGTTCAACATGCCGTTAATCAGCGTTTCCAATTGACTAACTAGATGCGAGGCCTCGCTGGTGCCGTTAACCGTTTTCCAGGTCATAAAGCGCGAAAGATTCGCCGACAATGAACCCGCTTTAGCTTCCAAACCATCGGAAACAACCAACAAAGCGTTATACGTGAACAGGCTAGGAATGGCGCTTTTGTAGGTGCCTAACTGTTTATAGGCCGATGTAATCGTGGCATTTTCATCGGTAGCATTTTTCAGCTCAATGACCACTAACGGCAAGCCATTGACGAATAAAACTAAATCAGGGCGTTTAGTTTGCTGGTTTTCAATAACGGTGAACTGATTGGCGACTACAAACTCGTTGTTTTCAGGATGGCTAAAATCAACCAGCCAGACTAAATCGCCGCGCTCCTGATTGTCTTGGTTGTAACTGACGTTCACGCCTTCGGTGAGCAGCCGGTGAAATTGCTCGTTATTGGCTAAAATATCCGTCGACTGAATGCGGGTAACGTCTTTGACAGCTTGCTGTCTTGCCAGCAACGGAATAGCGGGGTTAATACGCTGTACTGCGGCGTTTAGGCGTTCAGTAAGCACCACCTCATCATAACGGCGGCGTTCTGGATTATCTCCATTAGGCGCAATGTCTGGCGCGTAAATAGTGCTATAACCCAGTTGCTCGAATAGTTGAATGGCAAGCTCTTCAATGGCTGATTCCGTCAGTCTGGTCATACGTTATTGTCCTGTTAAATCTAGGTTGGTATTTTTATTGTGATGAGCTAACCTGTGAACAGTCTCATCTGCCATGCGTAGAAGGAGCATTCGAAGCCGTGTCAGTTTTACTAGGGCGGTTTCAGTCTCTCTCATAAAACATCTTATCGCTACTCGTAAATTTTATTATTAAGGCTAACAAAGGCTATATATCGTAGCCGTTGTTATTGATCTTCTTCTCGTAAATCAGCCCATAGTTACTCGTAAGCATCGTTTTTTCTATTTACTTTACGAGAAGGTTTTCATCGTTCTTTAATACCTCCTAAGAGATTCCACCTTGCTCTTACACATTAGTTATTTTGTGCATTAATTTAATTTGTTATTTGCAGTCAAAATATCTATTTCTTAATTTTTGTCATTGATTAAATTAATAATGACTTTCACAATAGCCTCTTTTTCATCGGTTTTGCTTTCGGCAATCAGCAAGGTAAAAGCGACCAGCGCATTATCGGCAATGCGTTTTTCACCGTCTGCGTCATATAAAAAATCATGCCGCTCTAAAAACCAAACAAAAATAGCGGCGGCAATACGTTTATTGCCATCACTAAAAGAATGATTTTTAACGATAAAATACAGTAGATTGGCGGCTTTTTCTTCAATGCTGGGGTAAAGCTCGGCATCGCCAAAGGTTTGGTAAATTGTCGCTAACGAGCTTTTAAATGACTCATCTTTTTCATTGCCGAACAGACTGCCCAAATTTTCTTTTTTGCGCCAAAGCCGTATTTGCCCGATAGCTTCTTCATAGCTGATTTTAGGTTGTTCTAAGCCTTTTGTGCCTTCAATTTGTAAGCGTTGGTGGTCGTAATCATCTAATACGGTTAACGCATGGCTGTATTTTTCCAGTATCGACAAAATGCCTTGCGATTCGCTGCGTGATAAATCCTTGTGCTGAAGCAAGCGGGCAGACAGGGCAATCGCTTGCTTTAAATCCGCCAGTTTTTCCCGTTGTGCTTGCAGTTTCTGTTCATTCAGCGCATAACCTTGGAGCAGGTACTGCTTGAGGATGTTGTTTGCCCAGATACGAAATTGCGTACCGCGTTGGGATTTAACCCGATAGCCGACTGAGATAATCACATCAAGGCTGTAAAACTTAACCGGCTTGTCTGAACCGGCAATGTGCAAATTTTGCACATTGCTTTTTTCGTCCAATTCCCCTTCGATAAACACATTGCGAACGTGTTTGGTGATAACCGAACGTTCACGGCCGAATAGCTCGCTCATCTGCTCTTGTCGCAACCAGACCGTTTCATCTTGCAAACAAACTTCAATTTCAACCTTGCCATCATTGGTTTGGTAAAAGGTGATTTGTTGCTTGTTGTTTTGTCCGGTCATCTTGTTTATTTCCAATCAATAGGGTCAATCAAGGTTTACCCGCACTTCGCCGCTCATTAGTTTGGGTAATAGGGTGTCGCGGAGGGTTTCGAGGGTTTTTATTTGAATACGATTTGTTTCTATTTTTTTGATATTAGGCAAAACTTGATTTGAAAAATTTTCTGCCTGAGAAACAGAAGGAAGCAAGGTTTTGACATTAAAAATATCTTCAGGCTTTACTCGTTGGTGGCTACCGCTAGTCCCGGATGACGCCATAGTTAATTCTTCTTTTACGTCATTTGAATGCAATAAGAAATACAAATACCCAAATAAGCTTTCACTTTTTGGCTTTAATACTTGAAATTCAGTAGAACAAACAGCCATTTGTTTATGCAATGAGTTAATTGCCCATATTCGGGGGAATCTAGGATTTAGCTTTGAAATTAAAATTGAATTTTCTATTACTTTGTATTTATTGCTTAATATTTCGGAACCTAACTCAACCGTTGGTTTTTGTCCTGAATCGTAAGCAGGTAAGCTGTAATGATGAAAAATTGTTTCTGTATTTTTAGATGGAACAATATTTATTTTGATATGGTCTGCAAAATCAGATATTGCATATTCCTCCCAATCCCCCTTTGCCTCAACTACAAACCACTGCCGGAACAGCGTTTCTGCCATTGCTTCGAGGGTTTTATTTTGGCGATGCAGTAGGTCTATTTTAGCGTCCAAACTACTGAGTACGGCGGCAATGGCTCTTTGTTCTGAAAGCGGTGGAAGACAAACGGGCAAATCTCTCTGTGCAGTAATTCCAATATAGGCACGAGTTGAACCGCTATCACCATGATTTAATAAAGTGTCCTGAAAAACTGGTGAATCAAAATAGTATTTCAGATATTTATTGCTTAATTGTTGTTTATTCTTTATTCGATAATAAGTTACCTGTGGTGTAAGCATAATGTAGGGGGTCTTGATTTCCCCAACAATTGCGGTTCTACCTAGGCTTGCTTTGTGAGTCAACAAAATATCATTAGTAATCGAAAACCCTTTGCTAAGTGATTTTGCCTGTTCTTCAGTAATAAATTTACAATTAACTAAATCGACTTTTCCATTTGTTATGTCCGTTGCCATAACAAATGGAATACCTGAGCTTACAAAATCTGTTCCTTTAGGATGAATTTCTCCATGATTACCATCTAATGGTTTATCGAGAATTTTTTGTTCTACTAAATGACCGACACTGACAACAGACCAATTCATTGGCAGCATACCAAGCTCAGTTTCCTGCCATTCACTCATAACTCAACCCTTGCCAAATTCTCAGCAATTGCCTTATTGAGTTCCACTTCTTCTATCAACTGTGCTTCAAACTCGGCTTTAAGCGTGGTAAACCGCTCCTTAAAATCAAAGTCATCTTCATCATCGGGCAAGCCCACATAACGCCCCGGCGTTAGCACGTAATCCAGCTCTTTGACCCGTTCAATCGGTGCGGAACAACAAAAGCCTTTTATATCTTCATAGTTGCCGTTCGGGTTGCGCCAGTTATGGTAAGTGTCGGCAATTTGCCGAATGTCGTCTGCGGATAATTCACGGGTACGGCGGTTAATCAAGTAGCCTAAATTACGCGCATCGATAAACAGAATCTCATTGCTGCGGTTTCTAAACTTGCCATTACTACGGTTACGGCTCATAAACCATAAGCCAGCCGGAATCTGGGTATTTAAAAACAATTTGGCGGGTAGATTAACGATGCAATCAATGACGTTATCCTGCTCAATCAACGCGCGGCGTATATCGCCCTCGCCGCTGGTTTTGGAAGTCAACGCGCCTTTTGCCAATACCACGCCCGCTTGGCCGTTAGGCGCTAAGTGATAAATGAAATGCTGTAACCACGCAAAGTTGGCATTGCCTGCGGGCGGTGTGCCGTATTGCCAGCGGCCATCGCCGCGCAATAATTCCCCGCTCCAATCGCTGACATTAAACGGCGGATTAGCAATAATAAAATCGGCTTTTAAATCTTTGTGCGCGTCGTTTAAAAATGAGCCTTCGTTGTTCCATTTCACTTGCGAACTATCAATGCCGCGAATCGCAAGGTTCATTTTTGCCAATCGCCAAGTGGTTTGGTTGCTTTCTTGGCCGTAGATTGAAATATCGTCAAGTCGTCCTTGATGGCCTTCGACAAATTTTTCCGATTGCACAAACATACCGCCCGAACCGCAACACGGATCGAATACCCGGCCTTTGTATGGCTCCAGCATATTGACTAACAACTCAACGATGCTGCGCGGCGTGTAGAACTGTCCGCCCTGTTTGCCTTCAGCTAACGCGAACTCGCCCAGGAAATATTCGAATACATGCCCCAACACGTCCGCGCTACGCGATTTAGCGTCACCCAGTGCGATATTACTCACCAAATCAATCAAGCCGCCTAAGCTGGTCGGGTCAAGGTTTGATTTAGCAAACCCTTTGGGCAATACGCCGCCTTTAAGCGCGGCGTTGTCGTGTTCGATGGCATCCATTGCCGCATCAACCAAGGTGCCGATGTTAGGCTGTTTGGCATGAGCCTGTATGAACGACCAACGCGCTTGTTGCGGAACGAAAAAGACATTATCGCCTTGGTATTCGTCGCGGTCTTCGGGGTCTGCGCCTGCGTAATCGCCTTCGCCTTGTTGCAACTTGGCAAAATGTTCCTCAAACGAATCGGAAATATATTTGAGGAAAATCAAACCCAACACAACATGCTTGTATTCTGCGGCATCGATATTTTTGCGTAATTTATCAGCGGCTTTCCAAAGTTGTTTTTCTAAAGGCTCTTCGTTGGTGATTTTAGGCTTTGCCATGTTGTTTATGATTTGGTGTTATGAATGGCGTGATTATCGGCGATTTTAAGCTTATCGCCTAGTGTGCTGGGTGATTGCCTTCGTTGACGCGGGGAATGTTAACTATCATGACTGATTGACTCAATACCCCAAATGCTGAAAAAATCCTGCATAAGCAAAAAATATTAAAATAATAGGCAAGCAAAATGTTAGATTTTGACTAAGAAGAATTTGTTTGTGTTATGACTGAGGACTGCGACAACAAACAGCCAGGATATTTGCGTCTGGTCATGGTGCTGGCTACCATTGTATTGATGGTGGGCTTTCTGGAAATGCTTTTAAAGTCAGGTTTTTTCAAGCTGTTTGACTTCGCTTTTTGAGATTGACGGTTCAGTTCGGCCAAGTGCAGACATTGAATAAAAGCCGAAATAATCTTGCACAATAGTGTTTTTAAAAAAAAGAAGATGGCCCTACTTGTTACTAAAACCAAAAAACTTACTAGGAAAAATATATGCGCGTTTTTTATTTTATAGATGAACGATGGGGAATTGATGATATTAAAAATAGCAGACTAAAAATATCCCGTATCACAGATCTGAATGATCCATTTGAATTACTGAACACAGACTTGTCTGAAGAAGGTTACGACGAACATTTTAAAGCATTAAAGATAGAAATATCAAAGGGCATCGGAATATTATGCTTCAGCCAATGTTGGAGTAATCCTGTTCAATGGAGTCACTATGCCGAAAATCACAAAGGCCTTTGCTTAGGATTTGAAATACAACAAGAAGACTCTTTAAATGAAGTAACTTACATAGAAAAAAGATATGACCGAGAATTCACAAAAAGAATTTTAAATAACAGAGATATAAACGAAAACAAGGACTTAGAAAAATGGATAACAAGTAAATACAATCATTGGGTATATGAAAAAGAATTTAGGTGCCTCATCAAATTGGAAAATAATAAAGATCCTATATATCAAGACTTTGACAAAGGAATGAAACTAATGGAAATTATTATAGGTGCAAAATCAGACGTTTCACATGCAGACATCAAAGAAGCTCTCGGAAATAATTTAAAAGATGTTCAGATATTCAAGGCAAAACTTTCTCTTACATCATTTGAAATTGAACGCGATATTTTTTAAGCTTCGCATCAAAATCAAGAACAAGTCAATAAGCAAAATATTGACTTCGCATAATGCCCTATGCAAAAAAGCTGTGTTAGTTTCGGCCTTTTAAAGTCAGGTTTTTTCAAGCTGTTTGACTTCACTTTTTCTTAGGGCAAAACCCATTCATTGCCGAACGCCGTTTCCCTTCTGCGGTTTTTGCGCCGGTAGATAATCCGCCATGCCATTTGCAGCGACCATTGATATAAATTGCCTTTTGCTTGCAAGGTGTCCCGGCTCTGGTTTTTGCGCCGCACCGCAAGCTTTTTAAATCATCCGGTAAGGGTTCATATTTTGGCCGTTGGTGAATATCACCCTGCGCCAGCCATTCGGCATAAATTGCATTAAAATTTGTGTAATGTGCTTTAAGTCGTTTACGTTGCTCCAATGTGCTCATTTTAATCCTGTTTTTTTTGCAAAACCTTGCTGTAACCTTACCGTTCTATGACTTCGTTTTGGTAAGGGTTCTATTTTTCTCTGTTTTATTCCGGTAGCCTGTCCCAAACCTTAACGCAATCCTTTAGTAATTCAACCAAACCAAGGCCAGGATGTGTGCCGCCACCATAAACGGCAATATAAGGCTGTAGCCGGGCGAATAGCTCTGGATCGAGGGTTATATCCAGTCGGCGATAACCTTTCTTTCTAAGCTTTTCTCGGCGGGTTCTTTGTCGTTCTGTCTGCGTGGGTAATGTCATGGTTGTTATGCCTTTTTTATAAAACCGAAAGTCAGTAATAGTTAGCGTTTTTATCAATGCGTTTTTCCGAAAATGCCTATACCCCGAAGTATCTAAAGTATCTAAAGGGGGTTTAGACACTTTAGACACTTCAAGGTAGGCGTGTTTTTACAAAAAAACGGGGTTAATGTGATAGTCCGGCAACGGTGGCCGTCCGGTGGTTTTCGGTTTTTTTTGCATCCTCAACCAGCTTTCATCTATCAGAATATTACAGGCTGACTCGATTTCCAGCTTATCCTTCAATCCGTGCCAGTGCTTACCGTAAACATCCTTAATAGTGAATGGACTAGGCAAAGCCTTGGTCTTAATCTTATCAGCCAGTTTAATCGCCGCTTCATGCTCTGGACTTTCAGCCATTGCATAAATGCGCCGTGCATGGCTTTCAAGATATTTGCACCAATCAACCGCCAACTGTGCGGCCTGTGCAGATACATTGCCCCGCGCTTTGCTGTCGGCAATATCAATACAATGAAATATCAGGGCAAGGCTTGGCATCAATGAACGGAACTTACCGAAGTGTTCAACCATTAACGGATTTTCTTCCTGTTTAAATTTGATGGTTTGCAGTTCGGTTAACCAATCGTAAAAAATAACTTGTGCTTTATCATCAAACCGAAAATAAGGCCGGTCGTCATCTTCGCCTTGTATTGCTCCATACTCAACAAAGTCCAATTCAGCCAAGACCTGCATAATGGCATAAGCCCGTTGTTTTTCGACCTTGTTGGGTACGGTGTCTATCAATTGCCAGTTTTCCGGCCCATCAGGCCACACGGCAAGCTGTAAGCGTTGCATTAAGCCATCATTATTACCCTGCATGGCTTGATATAAATACCGCTTGAGCTTGTCCGGCTGAATCCCGCCCAACAAGCTGATACAGATTGATTTTGCATCGGTTATGCCACGGCCTATCTTACAATCCGTATAGGAGCCATCGCCGTTCCAGCCTTCCAGAAAATAGGCGCGTTCTTCTGCGCCGTCCTCTCGATCCCACTTAACCAGCAATCCTGTCAGCTCATCCCTGAAAGTTAATATTCCTCGCGGATTCTGTACCTGCAAAACCGTTTGGCTCTGTATGCTGGTTTCGTTGGTTTTGAACAGTCGGCGCGTGGGTTCTGGTTCGGCACTTTCTGATAGCTCCATAAAATCAGCCTTTAACTTTTGTAAGTCATCGGAATTAACAACGCCGTCTTTACCTTTGCCCTTTGCTGTATTTTTTAGCTTGGCTTTGACATCATCAAGCATCGCGCCATTAGCTAGGCTGTCGAACTCAGCCCCGGCCTTGTCATGCTCGAACTTTTCGCCGTATTCATTTTGCAAGCGTTCAAGTAATCCCATAGGCTCTTTCAGGCTAGGCGTTTTCAGAACCACCGAAGGTCGCCCAATTGCCGCCCCCCAAACATTGGGAATAACCTCCCAGTCATCCTGCTTTTTTGGCCGCATTCCACATCCCGAACCTATCAGTGAGCCGACAATAACAATAATCGCAATGGCCGCAAAGTCACCCGGTGTCTGCATCCTGTACGATACATCAACCAGCCAATTTCGCAGGGGCTCCGGTATCAGTTCAAATTGCAATGCTTGAACGGGTGGTATTTTAGTTTCTATTTCCCCCGGCTTTTCCCAGACAAAACCGCTTGAATGTGATCCCGCTAAAGCCCAATTATTCGGTACGGATTCAGCATTTTTCAGTTCTTCCCGTAGTTCTTCCTTAATCGCATCATGCAGGTTTGCGTCAATAGCGGCGTAACCATCCCAACCATTTACCCGGCCTTGCAACCAGTCCACTATATCGCCTTTGTCCGGCAACCCAGACAACCGCAACACTTTGACTTGTGGCGGCGTTTCTAAGGCTGCTAACGCCCCGTAAACACCCTGCATATAATGCTCTCCGGGTTTATCATTATCAGGCATCAGGTAAGCTAATTTGTAACCATTTAATGGCGTCCAGTCAGCTTGTTGTGCTGCCTGTGAACCACCCAATGACGTAACCGCACAAATACTCATATTCATTAATGCTGCTGCTGATTTTTCCCCCTCTACTATAAAAACGGCTTTATCCTTTGGGTGTAATGCCAGCTTATCCAATCCATATAAAGGCCGTAGGTTTAAATCAATGCCAGTCGCCCAGGTTGTGCCGTTGCGTTTGAAGAATGGAACAATATCCTTTTTGCCGTCGCCGTCCTGATACCGGCCAACAGCCCCGAAGGGTGCGCCATCCTTAGCGCAATAGTCCCATGAATGAATCAAAGGCTTTCCGTGGTAACTCTGTGAAATTTCTAACATGCCACCCCCCACTCATCCGCTAATTGTTTCAATGCATTGATAAAATCAAGCCCATACACTGCCATAGTGAAGGCGATAATATCGCCCCCTGCTACGCCGCAACTAAAGCACTTATACGCGCCAGTTGTCAGATTAACGCCGAAGGAACCGGGTTTATTATCAGCATGGAAAGGACATAATCCTCCACCATTCCAGCCGGGCTTTTTAAGTGGCGCGTTGGATAGCTCATGCCGATAAAAATCTATTGGTTCAATTGAGTTTTTGATACAATTTACATTCAGTTTTTTGAATTGAGCCGCTGGTCTAGTCGCATAGTCAGCGGTTTTTTTATTGCAAGCCTTCATAACACCCCCAGCCAATCACAGACGATTATTTTATCCATTCGTGTAAATTCGTATCGACCGGGACGGCATTTTTTACCGTCAGCGTCTCGACTTTCAATTCGATAGCATGGAATTTCGAGACCTTTTTTTCTCAGTCGAAAGATTATGTCGGGGCTGTTTGAGGAGCCAGCAATTCGGTCAAGCTCTTCGCGCATGACTTTATTATCTAATAAGGCATTGATAACGCGTATTGTGCGGGGGCAGAAATTAATCATTTCGCACCCACTTGATTTTGAGCTTCTACCCAATCAAAAAACTTTGTTTCTGAAATAAGCACCTTCCGTCCGATTCGGATTATTGCGCCGGACTTGGCAAGGCCGTTTGAATGTTCTTGAAATATTAAAGAACGAAGACCGCCTGTTGTGAAGGCGGGGTGCTTTTCTGTGAATTGGTTTACGGTTAAATAAATTAGAACTAGAACTGTCATTTGATCCCCCCAAGGGTGTGTTTATATTCCTGTGTTTACAGGATTTCCCAAGCTTTTCGGCTTGGTTGGGGGTAGTTTCTGCGTGTTGCCAGCTCTGAAACGGTGGCTGGTATAAAATGGTTTAATTTGGCTTGAAAGGGTTAGATTCGGCTGTATATTTAGCCCATCTCCTATTAAAAGAACGATTATTAAATGGCTTGATGACTCCCGTCATTGTTAAAGGCTGATTGCCATCATCAGGCTTTATACCGTACCCAATTGGCGGATTTGTGCATAATTGCGTCCATGCTTGGGCTTTAGTCGGCATTGCGCCATATTTTAAGAAAAAAGCCTTTGTCATAGTGTCGATAATTTCAAACCAATCATCTACATCGCTGGGTTTATGCAATAACTCTGAAAATGCATAATCGTTGCGGTTGACTTGATTAACCTTCACGCTTGCCGGTTCTGTGGCTTCTTGGCTAACTACATTTACACGTTGACTCGCTTTTGATCTGGCAATAGCAAATCTTTTTGGAGGGCTATAGTTATTTTTGATACACCACTCATCAAATTCGTTTAATGACATCGTTAAATACGCATTAATATCTGGTGGAAGCTCATGGCCTTTTGAAACAGCCCAATTATAAAATTCTATAAAATCAAACGTCATGCCATTAGGACTAATACTAATAGGAATGATTTTCCCCGCAACAACATCAAGCTTTAATTCATTATCTATTTTCTTAATTTGCTTTTCTTTTTCTAATAGGTCTGTTGCATAGGCCACACGGGAAAGTTCTTCTGTATCATTCCAAAACTCTTTAATTTGTTCTGTCTCTTCTATTCGATTCAAAGTAACTTCTCATTAGTCGCAGGCAATACCTTAAAAATCAGGTTAAAATGGCCGCATGGATTCACTCAAGCCACAATTACCTAAAATCAACAACGAAGATCGCACACCGCTAATCGATGTGTTGCTGG